>ERZ840517.1578-NODE-1578-length-23762-cov-7.095794_pt1 | contig 23762 bp, 19 predicted proteins | sample MGYA00519876_ERZ840517 | MGnify/ENA primary metagenome ERZ840517 (study PRJEB31850, sample SAMEA3708882) | human gut metagenome | biome: human gut; feature: human-associated habitat; material: faeces | place: China | collected 2014 ... | reverse complement strand
GCTATGCCTGCGTGTTTGCCATCCCCGACCGCGGTGCGCGCGAGTCGATGGAGCTTACCTTTGGCGACGAGGGTATTACCTTTGAGGAGTCGTTGACGGCCGCCCCCGAAAATGCCGGCGTTATCGGCGACCGCGTGCGCGTGGCGGCGGCGGATTCTGCCGACCGTGCCGCCCGTCAGGAGGCCCATGCCTCGATTCGCGAGCGCCATGCCGACGCGCTCAACGCCCGCTCGCTCGAGGCGGGCGCGGCGCAGGCTGCCGCCGGTGCTGCCGTGCCCACTATCTCGCGCGGACGCGTGACCTTTGTCGATGCCGCCTTGCCGCAGGGCGTGGTGGTGCCCGATGCCAATTTGGCCGTGTTCTCGATCGCCGACCTCAACGCCCGCATGGACGCCAACCGCGCCCGCAGCCGTCGCAAGGTGGACATTACGCAGATCACCTTCCCGTTTAAGCCGGGCGACTACGTCGTGCATGCCACCCACGGCATCGCGCTCTTTAGCGAGATTGCGCGCCAGGAAGTGGGCGGCAAGGAGCGCGACTACTTCTTGCTGGAATACGCCGACGGCGACAAACTCTATGTGCCGCTGGAGCAGGTTGACCGCATTACGCGCTACGTTGGTCCCGACGGCGATAAGCCGCGCCTGACCAGGCTCAACACCGCCGACTGGACGCGTGCCACCAACAAGGCGCGCAAGAATGCCAAAAAGCTGGCGTTTGACCTGGTCGACCTGTATACGCGCCGCTCGTCGATTACCGGTATCGCCTGTCCGCCCGACACGCCCGAGCAGATTGAGATGGAGGAGAGCTTCCCCTACGACGAGACGCGCGACCAGCTGGAGGCTATCGCCGACATTAAGGCGGACATGGAGGCGCCCAAGCCCATGGACCGCCTGCTGTGCGGCGACGTGGGTTTCGGCAAGACCGAGGTCGCCCTGCGCGCGGCGTTTAAGTGCGTGGACTCCGGCCGCCAAGTCATGGTGCTCTGCCCCACGACCATTCTGGCCCAGCAGCACTACGAGACGTTCTTTGAGCGCTTTGCCCCGTTTGGCCTCGAGGTCGAAGTGCTCAGCCGCTTCCGCACCCCGGCGCAGCAAAAGCGCGCGCTCAAGGCGTTTGCCGAGGGCACGATCGACGTGCTGATCGGCACGCACCGTCTGCTTTCGGCCGATGTGAACCCCAAAAACCTGGGCATGGTGATCATCGACGAAGAGCAGCGCTTTGGTGTGCAGCACAAGGAGCAGCTCAAGAACCTGCGCGAGCAGATTGACGTGCTCACGCTTTCGGCAACGCCGATTCCGCGAACCATGCAGATGGCCACGAGCGGCGTGCGCGACATGAGCCTGATCACTACGCCGCCGACCGGGCGCCGCCCCGTGATCGTGCACGTGGGAGAGTACGATCCCGACGTGGTGAGCGCGGCGATTCGCCTGGAGGTGGGCCGCGGCGGCCAGGTGTATTACGTGTCCAACCGCGTCAAGACCATCGACGACGCCGTGGCGCGCGTGCACGAGGCCGCGCCCGAGGCGCGCGTGGGCGTGGCGCACGGCAAGATGAGCCCGCGCGAGGTCGAGGACGTGATGATCGAGTTCGCGACCAAGAAGATTGACGTGCTCATCGCCACGACCATCGTGGAGAGCGGTATCGACAACGCGACCGCCAACACGCTCATCATCGAGGACTCGCAGCGCCTGGGCCTGGCACAGCTCTACCAGCTCAAGGGCCGCGTGGGCCGCTCAGCCACGCAGGCATACGCGTACTTTATGTTCCCAGGCGAGCTGCCGCTTACCGAGGAGGCCACGGCACGCCTGACCGCGCTTTCCGAGTTCCAGGACCTGGGCAGCGGCATGCGCATCGCCATGCGCGACCTGGAGATCCGCGGCGCCGGTTCGCTTATGGGTGCCGAACAGCACGGTAACCTGTCGAGCGTGGGCTTCGACCTGTTTACGCAGATGCTGGGACAGGCCGTGGCCGAGGCGCGCGGCGATGACGATGCCGGCGTGGAGGCGGCGAGCGTGGGCATCAACCTGCCGGCCGATTACTTCTTGTCCGAGGAGTACATGCCGGCGGTGGATCAGCGCGTGCTCGTGTACCGCAAACTTGCGGCGGCCGAGGACCTGGAGAGCATCGATGAGGTGCAGGAGGAGACCGAGGCCGCGCACGGTGAGCTGCCGTTGGCGGGGCTCAACCTGTTCAACCGCGCGCGCATCCGTATCCGCGGCGAGCGCCTGGGACTCGAGAGCGTCACACTCAGCGGTGGGCGCATTGCCTTCCTGGGGGTTGACGTTCCCAAGAAGGTGGCCTTTGAGTTCAAGAATCGCTATGGCGCGGTGAACTTCCCCAAGAGCCGCAAGCTGTCAGTGCCCTACAGGGCGGGCGCCGGTGCGGGCAGCGGCCTGGGTCGCGGCCTCGACGCCAACGACGGCACCGGCCCGGTGGCCGCGGCGCTCATGCTGCTGCAGCAATTAGGCGCCAGCGATGATGACTAACAGGTAAGTGGCGTGGCGGGACATGGTTGTCTTTGCCCCGCCGCGTTGCAGGTTGAAAGCTTCGTCCCATCGAAAGGGAGCTATGTTCGGGTACATCTATAAGAAAGATGCTGCCGCCATCGCGGTCGTCCTGTGCCTTTGTCTGGGCGTGGGCAGCGTCTTCGATTATCAGATCTCGAGCGCGCTGTTCAACATCGGCAGCATGTTCGGCCGCTTTGTCGAGGCGGCCGGCGAGCTGCCGTTTGAGCTGACGGCGAGCATCGCGGGCGTTATGCTCGTGCGAGCGGTGCGCCCCGATTCCAAGGCAAGCAAGTGGCTCGCCGCGCTGGGCATTCTGATCAACGTGGGCCTGGTCGGCTACGAGATTATCGGATCACTGCGTGTCGGCGGCAAACTCATCGCGTTTCAGCTGGTGCTGACGTTTGCGTTGGCCATCGCGGTTAACGTCATCGCCTACCGCCTCACACGCGACACCGATCCCGACGAGCTCACGCGCTGGGCGTTGATGGTGCTTGCCGTGTGGGTCGCTCAGGCCATTATCCTCAACGTGATCGTCAAGCCGCTGTGGTCGCGCCCGCGCATGCGCGTGATCGAGGTCACGCCGGGGCTCAATTTTCAGCCGTGGTGGGTGATCGGCAACCCCGACAAGTGGGCCTATATCGCCGCCGGCGTGATCAAGGACGGCTTTAAGTCGTTTGCGAGCGGACACACGGCGCACGCGGCGATCGGCCTTATGCTCTCCGGGCTTCCCGCGGCGGCCTTTAAGGAAAAGCCGTCGCGCCGCCGCGTGGTCTTTTGGGTCGCCGCTGTGGCCGCGGCGCTCGTCGCCTTTGGTCGCATCGTGATCGGTGCACACTTTTTGAGTGACGTGAGCTGCGGCTTTGCCTTGGTGCTGGCGCTTGAGTGCCTTGCCGCGCGCATTGCCTATCCGGGCGGCGTACAATAGCCCCATCTGAATCATCGGGCTCGTGCCCGGCTAGAGAGGATTACCATGCTCGCGTTCAACAATGACTATTCTCACGGCGCACATCCGGCAGTGCTGCAGGCGCTCGTCGACACCAATATGGAGCCGCAGCCCGGCTACGGCACCGATGCACACACCGAGCGTGCCAAGCAGCTTATCCGTGAGGCCTGTCAGGCTCCCGATGCCGACGTATTTTTCCTGGTAGGCGGCACACAGGCCAATGCGACGGTGATTGACATGCTGCTCGCGCCCTACGAGGGCGTTGTTGCCGCCGAGACCGGCCACGTTGCCTGCCACGAGGCGGGTGCCATCGAGTTTGGCGGCCACAAGGTGCTCACCATTCCCGGCTACGAGGGTAAGATGCACGCCGAGGATCTCGAGAACTATATCCAGGTGTTCTACGAAAACGAGAGCTATGAACACACGGTGTTTCCGGGCGCCGTGTATGTGAGCATGTCGACCGAGTACGGCACGCTGTACTCCAAGGCCGAGCTTGCGGCGATTCACGCGGTGTGCCAGAAGCGCGAGATTCCGCTGTTTGTGGATGGCGCCCGACTGGCCTATGCGCTGGCAGCCGACGAGTGCGACATCACCCTGCCCGAGCTGGCACAGCTGTGCGACGTGTTCTACATCGGCGGCACCAAGTGCGGCGCACTTTGCGGCGAGGCCGTGGTGTTTTGTGGCATGCGCGCTCCGGCGCATCCCATTCCGCGCATTAAGCAGCACGGTGCGTTGCTGGCCAAGGGCCGCCTGACGGGCGTGCAGTTCGAGGCTCTTTTTACCGATGGCCTGTATTTTGAGATTGGTCGCCAGGCGGTCGAGACCGCTCAGGCGCTGCGTCGCGTGCTGCACGAGCGCGGCTACCAGTTCTTCTTGGAGACGCCGACCAACCAGCAGTTCGTGATTCTGCCCAACGAGGACATGGCCCGCATTCGCGAGCATGCCGCGATCGAGTATTGGGAAAAGTACGACGAGACCCACACCGTGGTGCGCTTTTGCACCAGCTGGGCCACGACGCAGGAGGACATCGACGCGCTGGCGGCTGTCCTGTAGCCTGATGTAGTGACGAGGGGCCGCCCTACGCCTGGGTTTGGCGCAGGGCGGCCTTTGCTTTTGAGAGGGAAGGGCTGTATGGCCGAGATGTCCGAGCCGACGATTCGCCTGGCGACGCCCGATGATGCGGCGGCGTTGCTTGCCATTTATGAGCCGTATGTACGCGAGACGGCGATAACCTGCGAATACGAGGTGCCGAGCGTTGAGGAGTTCGCCGGGCGCATCGAGCGTACGCTCAAGCGCTACCCGTATTTGGTGATGGAGCTGGACGGGCGTCCGGTAGGCTATGCCTATGTGAGCCCGCTCAACAGCCGCGAGGCATACGACTGGTCGGTCGAGACGTCGACCTATCTGGCGCGCGACGTGCGCCATGGGGGGCTGGGTCGCAAGCTGCACGATGCGCTCAAGCAATGCCTGATTGCGATGGGCATCACCAACATGTGCGCCCTCATCGCCGTGCCGCACGATAAGGACGACGAATACCTGACGCACAACAGTCAGGATTTCCATGCCCATATGGGATATCGCCTGGTGGGCGCCTTCGATCGCTGCGCCCAAAAGTTCGGCCGCTGGTACGACATGTGCTGGATGGAGCTGGTCCTAGCCGAGCGCACACCCAACCAACCCAAGCCGACCTGGTTCCCCGACCTCCCCAAACCTGCCATTTAGGGACAGGTTTATTTTGGCAGGTTTTATCTGGGCAAACGTTGCAAGCCGCTGCGAAGGATGCGGATACCTTCGCGGCGGCTTTTGTTTTGGGTGTGTATGACCAAGGCGATTGACCTGCGGATGCAGCAAAGCTCCAGATAAAACCGACCAAACTAGACCTGTCCCTTTTTGGCAGGTTTTTGGCTGTCTTGTGGCATCAAATCGCCGCAAGAAGCACGGCGTTCGTATGCTATTTTGACCTGAATCGTCCCCTCGGGACGCCTTGCGAGCTAAGTGAGTAGACTTTTTGGCGCAGGGCGAGCACAAAGCGCATCTGCCTTACTAAAACCGCAGGTCACAGAGATGGCTGTTTTGGGTGTGCTCGGCAGATCGCGAAAAGTCTACTCACTTAGGTTTACGGTGCTGGATATTCTGGACAGGAACAGTTGAGCTTGGACGGCGTGCGTTGCCAGGCGATGCTGGCATTTGCGCCATGCTGGTTTGAGATTTTATAAAAACCGCAGGTAAAACGTATATTAGGTGCATTTTGCCTGGTTTGGCGCGCTAGCCGATGGGCTCGGTGTATTTGGCGCGGTCGGTGCGTTGGATGCGCTTGGAGATGTGCAGCGGGCGGCCGTCGGTGTCGTAGACGTAGTCGGTGATCAGGATCAGCGCCTGCCCGCGCTCGACGTTGAGCAAAAACGCCTCGTTTTGCGAGGCATAGCACACCTCAAAGGTCTTGTGCCCCTGTGCCGGCGCGCGATGGAATTCTTGGCGCAGCGTGGCGTAGAGCGAACCGTTGATATCGCGGTCGATGAGTGCCTCGAAGCTTGGCGGCAGATAGGTGGTCTCCAGGCACAGCGGCGCATCGTCCAGATAACGCAGACGGACAAGTTTGACGAGCTTGCTGCCCACGGCGGCGTCAAAGAACTTAGCTATGCTGCCGGCCGCCTTGGCAAAGCCCGAGTCCACGGTGCGCGTGGTGGGCTTCATGCCCTGGCCTTCGACCTGCTTGGTATAGCTCGAAAACATCAGGTTGTTCTCGTGGAGCGCGGGCGTGTCGGCCACAAAGGCGCCACGCCCGCGCTCGGTGCGCACCAGGCCCTCATCAACGAGCACCTTAAGGGCGTGGCGCACGGTGCTGCGCGACAGACCCGATTCGTCCATGAGTTCCATCTCGGACGGCAGCTTGTCTTCGCGTGCGTAGGTGCCGGCGGCGATGCGGTCACGCAGCGTACCCGCCAGACGCTCGTATTGGGCCAAGTTCTTTTTTGACGAAGTGCTCATGCGAATAACCTGTATCTAACTTATATGCTTACTGAACCAAGCATGTATCCAACATGACAACAAAACCGCTGGTAATGGATTGCCGAAAACTTTACCAGCAAAATTTCTAAGACAAATATAGCATACAACTAGTCGACATAACCAAAACATGTATGTAACTTGTATGCCATCGAGAGCATCAAACGAGAAGAAAGGCTGATGCACGATGACTACTCAGGAACAGGTTAAGGACGTCGTCTCCCAGGTTTTGGCTGACAAGGCGGACAAGGGCGGCATCAAGCGCGTCGTGTGGATCGGCGCTGGCGGATCCAACGGCGGCAACTATCCTGCCCAGTACTTTATGGAGCACGAGGCCACGCAGGTCGTGAGCTCCAGCTACACCAGCAACGAGTTCGTGCACGCCACCCCGGCCTACGTCAACGAGAACACCCTGGCCGTCGTCGTGTCCATGCGCGGCACCAAAGAGACCATCGTCGCCGCCCAGGTCGCCAAGGATCACGGCGCCAGCACCATCGCCATCTATGTCGACGAGTCTGGCCTCACCGAAGTCTGCGACTACAAGATCCAGTATGACAGCCTGGCCGTCGATGAGTCCTGCATGGGCCGCACCAACTCCGCCGTCGTGACCATGATCGCCATGGAGCTTACGCAGCAGACCGAGGGCTATGCCGAGTACGAGACCGCTATGGCCGCCTTCGACCTGGTCGATCCCATCTATCGCAAGGCCGTCGAGTACACCCGTCCGCTCGCTGCCAAGTGGGCCGAGCAGAACGCCGACAAGCCCTGCATCAACGTCATGGCTCAGGGTCCGCTCTTTGGCGCCGCCTATGTCTTTAGCATCTGCAACGTGCAGGAGATGCTGCAGATCGACTCCTGCACCATCAACACCTGCGACTTCTTTCACGGCCCCTTCGAGATCCTGGACAAGCGCACCTCGCTGTTCCAGCTCATCAGCGTCGGCCGCAGCCGCTGCAACGACGAGCGCGGCATCCGCTTTGTCAACCAGTACGGTGGCGAGCGCGTCTATCAGCTCGACGCCAAGGAGCTCGGCCTCAACGACATCAAGGACAGCGTGAGCGAGTACTTCAACCACCTGATCTTTGCCCCGATCCTCAACAACGTGTACATGCGTGCACTCTCTGCCGTTACCCACAAGGACTACATGACGCGCCGCTACATGTGGAAGCTGGACTACTAGTTACGCCGTTCTACCGAACGGCGTAACGGCTCGACGCTGCGCGCCCGGCATTTGGCCAATCTGCCGTTCAATTTCAAAGGCGCGACCAGAAGGTCAGCGCCTTTTCATTTCACGGCACCTTGGCTCAAATGACGGGCGCTCGCTGGCGTTGCCAAAACGTCGGCGTCGTCGTGTTTGTTAAGGGGTTGGTGCATTGGGGCCAGGTTCATATGCACCAAGTTGGGGCATATGATCCTGGCCTCTTTGCACTAATGGGTTGTAGCGGAAAAGCAGATTTTCCCGTCTGCCGATTTGTGCCTTGAAAAATGTATATAACGACTATAACGTAGTGTGAAACATATTGGAAACAATACCGAGGAGGCTGCGTTGAAGAAAAGCAATCTGGGCTATGTGCTGGTGCTGATCGCCGCGCTTATGTGGGGCAGCATCGGAATCTTTGTAAACGGCATCTCGGCCATGGGCGTTACGTCCCAGAGTATGGCTGCCTTTCGCTTGTTGTCGGGTGCCGTCTTAATGGCTCCGGTCTTGGCATTCATGGGTTGCCAGGGAGGTGCTCGTGAGGGAAAGGCATCGGGTCCCCTGGCACTGTTCAAGGCAAGCCCTAAAGAGCTTGTTCCCTGCGCGCTTGTCGGTATCGTCGGTTTGGCCGCCGCCAACACCTGCTATTACGAGTGCATGGGCGAGGTGGGCATGTCCACGGCCTCGGTGCTGCTCTACACCTCGCCGGTGTTTGGCGTCATGCTCGGCCGCGTGCTTTATCGCGAGGACGTGACCCCCAACAAGCTCGTTGCCATTGTCTTTAACATCGTTGGCTGCGTGCTTGCAGTGACCAATGGCGACCTTTCCGGTTTTCATTTTTCGGTTTGGGGCGTCACGTCGGGCGTGATTGCAGGCCTTTGTGGTGCGTCGCTCGCGGTGTTTAGCCGAATAGCAACCAAGACGGTCCACCCGCTGGCTGTCACGTTTTGGGGCTTTGTTTTTGGCGGTGCGGTTATGGCGGCTATCGCGGCTCCGTGGCCGGATGTCGCCGCGGCAATGTCGCCACAGCTGCTGCTGCTGTTCCTTGGCTTTGGACTCATCCCCACAGCCGTGGCTTACATCTTATATATGCAGGGCCTGTCCATGGGGCTCGAGACGTCGAAAGTTCCCGTCGTAATGTCATTCGAGACAGTCGTCACCGTACTGCTGGGCATTGGTGTCTACGCCGAGCCCGCCGGTGCGATCAAAGTCCTGGGCATCGTGCTGGTGCTCGCGTCTATCCTGATTATGAACACCGACTTCTCCAAGCTGCGCAACAGCGTCATTGCCAAACGTATTGTCGAGAGCATGACCTTTAAGCCCAACGCGTGGTGGACCGAAAAATCTCAGGACATGGATCTGTTTAAGGAACGCACCGGCATCGCGCTGGAGCCCACCGTGCAGGAAAGCCCCTGGTACTTCGTGCGATAAGGGATTGCGCACGGCGTCCGACCTGGGATTATCCAGCCAGCGTCGGCCTGCCCGGCTCCAACGTTTCAAGTACGTTAAACCCGTCAACGGTCGATTTTCACCCGCGAACGGTCTTTATACTAATTAGCAATATAAGCAACGTATAAGACGTTATAATGACCATAACGAAAAGGAGGAGGCAAGATGAATCAGATCATTCTCGCATCTCATGGCGGCCTGGCCGCAGGCGCCAAAGACACGCTCGAGATGGTTCTCGGCGACGTGTCGAACGTCCACGTCGTGTCGCTTGCTCGTGACGACAAGGAGCCCATCACCAATAAGGTTGAGGCTATGATCGCCACGTTCAACGCGGACGACACCGTGTATGTGCTAACCGATATGCTCGGTAGCTCGGTCAACAACAACATGGTCGAGCTTTCCAAGAACGGCACGAAGTTCACGGTTGTCAGCGGTTTCAACATCCCGCTGGCGCTCACGCTCGCTATGAGCCCCGCCCCCGTCAAGGGCGCCGAGCTCGCGGCTCTCATCAACGAGGCCCGCACCGGTCTGACCAACCCCAACGCACCGGTCGAGTTCGCCGCGGCTCCCGCCAAGAAGGCCAAGGCGTCCCGTCACAGCTCCGGTCCCGCCAAGATCGTCCTCGCACGTCTTGACTACCGTCTGCTGCACGGCCAGGTCGTCTTTACCTGGACCACCAAGGTCCAGGCCGAGCGCATCATCGTCGTCGACAACGCTGCCGCCAACGATGACATCAAGAAGGGCGCTCTTAAGCTGGCCAAGCCCCAGGGCGTGCGCCTGAACGTCTTCACCGTCGAGCGTGCCCTCGCCAAGATGGACAAGCTCAACACCCTCGGCGAGCGCGTCATGTTCGTCTTTGGCAACACTGCCGAGATGCTGCAGTTCTGCCAGGGCTACAAGCTCGACGCCATCAACCTGGGCGCCACCGCCAACCACGACGGTGCCGAGCAGGTCGGCGGCAAGGACAGCTCCGTCTTCTTCGACGCCACCCAGAAGGCCGACGTCAACCAGCTGCTCGACATGGGCATTAAGCTCTACGTCCAGCAGACCCCTACGTATCAGAGCGTCGACATCGACGCCAAGCTGTAATCAACCAGGCGTTTGCCTGACTGAAAGGAGAAGGGTATGAATACGTTCATCAGTGCGGTGCTCGTCGGCCTCGTCGGCGTGTTCTGCATGTGGGACTCCCGCCTGCTCGGTCGTCTTAACTTCGAGCAGCCCCTCGTTGGCGCTACGCTCGTCGGTTTGCTGCTGGGCGATGTGCCCACCGGCCTTGCCGTCGGTGCCGCCGTCGAGCTCGTGTCCATGGGCCTGGTGCAGGTCGGCGCTGCCGTTCCGCCCGATATGGTCCTGGGCGGCATCGTGGCCGCTGCCTTTGCGTGCCTGACCGATGCTTCCGCCGAGACCGCCATGACGATCGCCATCCCGGTCGCCGTCCTGGGTCAGCTCCTCGGCATCGTGTTCCGTTCCATCATCGCCGCCCTCACTCATGTGGCAGATAGCGCGATCGATAACGGAAAGTTCAAGACCGCCTACCGTATGCACATCTGCGCCGGCTCCGGTCTGTACGCCGTCATGTACTTCCTGCCGATCTTCCTCGCCGTCTTTGTTGGCACCGACCTGGTTCAGGCCATCGTCAACATGGTTCCCGAGTGGCTGTCCACCGGTCTTAACGTTTCGACCAAGATCATGACCGCCTACGGCTTGGCCCTGCTGCTCACCATGATGATCAAGAAGGGTATGACTCCGTTCCTGTTCATCGGTTTCCTGCTCGCCGCTTACCTCAACCTGTCCGTCATCGCGGTCGCTCTGATCGGTGTGTGCCTGGCTGTCGTCTTCATGGGCTTCAAGTTCAACGGTTCCCATGCAGCCGCCGGTGTCGATTCCGACTACGATCCGCTCGAAGACGACGAAGACTAAGGAGGAACACACTATGGCAACCGCAACCAAGGACGTGTCCCTGAACAAGAAGGTCAGCCAGTTCTTCTGGCGCTCCTGGGCCATCCAGGCCTCTTGGAACTACGAGCGTCAGATGAACATGGGCTTCCTCTACGGCATGGTTCCCACGCTCGATCGCCTCTATCCGGATGAGTCCGATCCCAAGCAGCTCGCTGCTAAGAAAGAGGCTTACCACCGTCACATGGCGTTCTACAACTGCACCCCGCAGACGAGCGCTTTCATCCTGGGCCTCTCCGCCTCCATGGAGGAGGAGTACGCCAAGGATCCCGAGAACTTCGACCCCGATTCGATCAACGCGGTCAAGACCTCCCTCATGGGTCCGCTTTCCGGCATCGGTGACTCCTTCTTCCAAGGCACCATCCGCGTTATCGCCTTTGGTCTGGGCGTTCAGCTGGCTCAGCAGGGCTCCATCATGGGCCCGATCCTGGCCATGCTCATCTCCATCGTCCCCTCCGTGCTGATCACTTGGTTCGCAGCCAAGATGGGCTATCAGGGCGGCCACGAGTACCTGAGCAAGCTTCAGGGCGGCGACCTCATGGAGAAGCTCATGTATGTCTGCGGCATCGTGGGTCTTATGTCTGTGGGCGGCATGATCGCCACGCTGATTGGCGCCACCACCCCGCTGCAGTTCGCTGAGGGCACCGTCGTTATCCAGGACATCCTGGACGGCATGATGCCCCAGATGATCTCCCTTGGCCTCACCGGCCTTATGTACTGGCTCATCAAGAAGAACGTCAACACCGGTTGGCTTCTCGTGATCGCCATCGTGGGCGGCATCGCCCTCTCCGCGGCCGGCATCCTGGCCTAGTCGCGACTAAGCGTCTAACCGCTTTCCCCCGGGGGCCTGCCTGGCATCCCATACCCCAGGCAGGCTTCCATCCCCAAATGTGTCAAAGGGACAGTCCCTTTGTCGCATCCTCAACGGGCCGGCGACTCGGTCCAAATTACGGTAACCCTGCGTGCGTCCGGCAATGTGGCGCCGCAAAAAATCGAAAGGAATGTGTCAGATGTACGAGATCGACCTTAACCTCCCTAAGCAGATCGTCGCTGACGTCCTGTCCAACCACGAGATCCACAGCGTCGCCTTCGTCGGCTGCGGCGCTTCCATGTCCGACCTTTACCCCGCCAAGTACTTCCTGGCCAACAACACGGACAAGCTGAACGTTCAGATCTTCACCGCTAACGAGTTCAACTACGACACGCCTTCCTGGGTCAACGAGCACACCTTCGTGATCACCTGCTCCCTCGGTGGCTCCACGCCCGAGACTGTCGAGGCCAACAAGACCGCCAAGAAGCACAACTGCCCGGTCGTCTCCCTCACCAACAAGGCTGGCTCCGCTCTGACCGTCGACGCCGACCACGTCATCGTTCACGGCTTCCACGCCAACTACGCTGCCAAGTGCGAGAAGCCTGGCTACGCCATCGCTCTTGCTCTCGAGATCCTTCAGCAGACCGAGGGCTATGACCACTACGAGGACATGATCACCGGCCTCACCAACGTCTTCGATCTCTGCGAGAACGCCGCTCAGCACTGCAAGAAGCTCGCCAAGAAGTTCGCCGAGGACTTCAAGGACGACAAGATGATCTACTTCATGGCTTCCGGTGCCTCCGAGAAGATGGCTTATTCTCACGCCGCCTTCCTGTTCACCGAGATGCAGTGGATCGACGCCGCCGCCTACAACACCGGCGAGTACTTCCACGGCCCGTTCGAGGTTTCCACCGAGGGTAAGCCCTACGTCTTCTTCATGTCCGATGGCGCCACCCGTCCGATGGACGCCCGCGCCCTCACCTTCCTTGAGCGCATGGGCGCCAAGGTCGCTCTGATCGACTCCAAGGACTACGGCCTGGCTGACGCCGTGCCCGCGAGCGTCGTCACCTACTTCAACCCGCTGCTGCACCTCGCCGTTATGCGCGAGTACGGCAACCAGATCGCCGAGGCCCGTCAGCACCCGCTGACCATGCGTCGCTACATGTGGAAGCTTTCCTACTAATCACAAGTAAGTAGACCTTACGGGTTGATTGAGAGGGGATGGGGTTTGCGCCCCGTCCCCTTTTTTGCTCTGGGGAGGGTGCGTCTGTCGCTCCATAAAACCCCAGATAAAACCTACCAAAATAAACCTGTCCCTTTTTGGCAGGTGGGAGGAGATGCGTATGATCAAGGCAGTGCTGTTTGACATGGACGGCGTGCTGGTCGATACCGAGTGGTTCTACAACCGCCGTCGCGTGGCGTTTATGGAAGAGAAGGGGTTCCACTTTGACGAGATCCCCGATCTTTCGGGGTCTAACGAGCCTGCCATTTGGAAGTCGCTGGTGCCCGACGATATTGAGCTGCGCGAGCGCCTGCGCGTGGAGTACAAGCAAGTCTACAGCCCGGACCACCCCGTTCCGTATGCCGAGCTGCTCAACGAGCAGACGGAGCCGGTGATGCGTGAGCTGCGCGAGCGCGGCGTGAAGTGCGCCATCGCGAGCTCGTCCTATCGCGAGTTGATCGACGAGCTGGTGGAGATTGCCGGCATCGCCGGCGTGCTGGACTACACCATCAGCGGCCACGAGTGCAGCGCGTTTAAGCCCGACCCCGAGATCTACCTGCGTGCCATGGAGGCACTGGGGGTGGAGCCTGCCGAGTGCCTGGTTATCGAGGACTCGCCGTTGGGTATCGAGGCCGGCAAGCGCTCCGGCGCCCGAGTCCTGGCGCTGCGTCCGCACGAGGGCGTCAACCTGGACCAGTCTGCCGCCGACGTTGTCATCGACAATCTGGCCGACATTTTGGCCGCTCTGTAACGTCAATTCACCGCAAGAAGCACTGGTTCACGCGTCATTTGCGGTGGACTGGCTCAATTTGGTTTCGATTTTGATCCGCTTGACTTCGATTCGGGCTAAGTGAGTAGGCTTTTTGGCGCAGGCCGAGCACAAAGCGTATCTGCCTTAGCAAAACCGCAGGTCGCAGAGGTGGCTATTTTTGGGTGTGCTCGGCAGATCGCAAAAAGTCTACTCACTTAGATTTTTGCCCTTTGGTCGTAGGAGTTGCTGGTCCCGTTTTGGTTGTCGAGAGAGGGTGAATTGAGGCGCCCTCTGTCGCTCCATGTTACAATCGCCGACATGCCCCACAACTACATCTGCCTTCGAAGGGAGCCTACGTGGCGAACGCCATCGACCAGCTCGCGGACCGCGTGCTCGTGCTCGGCCGCCTCACCATCGTCCGCCGCGCCATCACCGCCGTGGCGGTCACAATTTCCGCCGTTCTCCAGACATTCCTGATCCAGGCGTTCATTCAACCCGCCGACCTGCTTCCGAGCGGCCTCACCGGCGTCGCGGTCCTGCTCGATCGTGTTACCTCGCTGGGCGGCGTTCACATCGACATCTCGCTCGGCATGCTCGCGCTCAACATCCCCGTGGCGCTCCTGTGCTGGAGCGGCATTAGCAAGCGCTTCGTCATCTTCTCGATGATGCAGGTCATGCTCTCGTCGCTGTTCCTCAACATCTTTCATTTCGCCCCGTTTTTGGGCGACAAGATCATGCTCATCATTTTTGGCGGAGTGGTCTCGGGTCTGGGCGCTGCCATCGCGCTTAAGTCCGGCGCATCTACCGGCGGCACCGACTTTATCGCGCTGTGGGTTTCCAACCACACAGGCAAGACCATCTGGGGCGTCATTTTTGGTTTCAACTGCTTTATCCTGGCGATCTTTGGCTTTATGTTTGGCTGGGACAAGGCGGCATATTCCATCGTGTTCCAGTTTATTTCGACCAAGACCATCGACAGTTTCTATCGTCGCTACGATCGCGTGACGCTGCAGATCACGACGCGTAAGGCAGACGAGGTCATGACTGCCTACGTAAACCATTTTCAGCACGGCATTAGCTGCGCCGAGGTCGTCGGCGGATACAGCCGTGAAAAGATGTACTTGCTGCACACCGTTGTCTCGACCTACGAGAGCCAAGACATTATCAAACTGGTGTGTGACGTTGATTCCGGCGCCGTGATCAACGTGTTCCACACGCTCAACTTTGTGGGCGGCTGGTGGGGCGGTCATGTCGACGAGCCCATGCCCACGGCCGTTCCCGATCCCGACAAGCCCGCACGCATGGCCAGCAGGCAGGCGCGCCTCAGCGAGCAGGACAGTCTGCAACAGGACGACGGCAAGTAAGGTTTTGCTGTATGTGGTGTATCGTTTTATCCAACTGAGGTAACATATAAAAAGACGTTATATACGTATTAGTTATTTTGATATTTCGATAAGAGTGATTAGATATGCCTGCGCCCAAAAATGCACCGCTTTACCAGCAGATTTATGACGAAATCAAGGATGCGATCGAGAAAGGTGTTTATGCACCCAAGGAGCGTATTCCGTCCGAGCTTGAACTAGCCGAGCAGTACGAGGTGAGCCGTATTACGGTGCGCCGCGCTGTCGAGGAGCTGTGCTCCGATGGTTACCTGGTTAAGCAGCAGGGCCGCGGCACCTTTGTCTCCACGCCGCACATCAACCGCCAGTTTCACGCCTCGACGCTGCAGACGTTTACCGCGCTGTGTGCCGGCAACGGCATGAAGGCCGGTGCGCACGTGATCGATCGCCAGATCGTTCCGGCGCGCCAAAACGAGATGGAGTTCTTTGGCCTGCAGAAGGATGCGCTGCTGCTGCATATCAAGCGCGTGCGTACGGCCGACGGCGAGCCCATCTTTGAGGAGAACATCTTTGTGCCGTTTGACGCCTACCGTGAGCTGTTGACGGCCGATCTTGAGAACAAGTCGATTTTTGCCGAGGTCGAGCGTGTTGGCGGAACGCCGATTGTCTCGGTTGGCTACCGTACGGTCGAGGCCGTTCGAGCTAACGCCGAGCAGGCGGCCGAGCTGGGCATTGCTCCGCACGATCCGCTGCTCAACCTGCGTGCCGGCTTTACCGGTCCCGATGACGAGCCGGTTTTGATGGGTAAGCAGTACTACGTGGGATCGCGCTACGTTATGGTCATGTAAGTTACGCGGTTTTACCAAACCGCGTAACGGCTCGACGCTGCAAACGCCCCTAAGCGGCAATCTGACGTTCAATCGTCGGTCGCGTACCGAAGTACGCTTCCCTCCTCTTTCACGTCACCTTGCTCGCTTAGGGGCGTTTTCGCTGACTTATGCTCAACCAGCGACGTTTGCGTGCTTGTCAAGAGATTAGCCGTTGGGAAAGTGTCCAAAAATCCCACGCTCGTTCCTTTTGGATTGCGTTGCCCGTGGCCGACAGCCGTGCGGCACCGGTCCGCGTGGCGGCGTATAATCGGCGGCAGATGACTTGGACGTTAGGAAACCATGACCGATAGCATGCAGCAGATGGCGCTCGACACGCTCGGCGCCTATTTTGGCTACACCTCGTTTCGCCCGGGACAGGACCGCATGGTCGATGCGATCCTTGCCGGTCGCGATGCGCTGGGTGTTATGCCCACGGGTGCCGGCAAGTCCATTTGCTACCAGGTGCCCGCGCTCATGCTGCCCGGCATCACCTTTGTGGTGAGTCCGCTGCTGTCGCTTATGGAGGACCAGACCCGTGCGTTGCTCGCGGCGGGTGCGCGACCCAGCTATCTCAACTCCAGCCTTACTCCGGCCCAGCAAAACACCGTGCTCAAGCGGGCGCGCGAGGGCCGCTACCAGCTTATGTACGTGGCGCCCGAGCGCTTGCTCGAGCCGCGTTTTTTGGCCTTTGCGCAGGAGGCTGCGGGTTCCGCCGGCATTGGCGTGCCGCTCGTGGCCATTGACGAGGCCCACTGCGTAAGCCAATGGGGTCAGGATTTCCGCCCCGCCTATCTGCAGATTCGTGAGTTCATCGATTCCCTGCCGCAGCGCCCCATCGTGGCGGCGTTTACCGCCACGGCGACCGAACGCGTGCGTGCGGATATTCAGCAGATGCTCGGCCTGCAAAACCCTGCGACGGTGGTGACGGGCTTCGATCGCAAGAATCTCTACTTTGGTTGCGAGGAGATGGGCGACAAGGCCAAGACTGCCTGGGTGCGCGACTATGTGATCGCGCATTCGAGCGAGAGCGGTATCGTGTATTGCTCGACCCGCAAGACGGTCGATGCGCTGGCGGGCGAGCTTGCCGAGGCGCTGGGCCCCAGCGGCATTCGCGTTGGCCGCTACCATGCCGGCATGGGCAACGACGCCCGTCGCCAAAGCCAGCGCGCCTTTATCGACGACGATATCCAGGTGATGGTTGCCACCAACGCCTTTGGCATGGGCATCGACAAGCCCAACGTGCGCTACGTGATCCACAACAACGTGCCCGAGAGCATCGAAGCCTACTACCAGGAGGCGGGCCGCGCCGGCCGCGATGGCGACCCGGCCAGCTGCTACTTGCTGTGGAACGGCAACGATTTTCGCATGCGCCGCTTTCTGATCGACCGCGGCGATGCTGCCGATGAGGCGCTCGACGACGAGCAGCGCGCGTGGGCGCTCCAGAATCGATATCGTCTGCTCAGCCAGATGGAGGGCTACTGCAATACCACCGGCTGCCTGCGCGAATACATGCTGCGCTACTTTGGCGACGAGGCCGCGGCCGAGCATGCTGCCGCGGCTGGTGCGGGCGCCACCGCCACGGATGACGCCGAGGGTTGCGGCAACTGCAGCAACTGCCTCACACAGTTCGAGGTCGAGGACGTCACCGACATGGCCCGCGCCGCCGTGCAATATGTGGCCACGCGCCCCATGCGCTTTGGCAAGTCGCTGATCGCCGACGTGCTTCACGGCGGCAACACCGAGCGCATTCGCCAGATGCATCTGGACGAGGATCGCGGCTACGGTGAGCTGTCGAGCGAATCGGTCGGGCGCATCAAGGACATCATCGGCCAGCTGTGCGGGCGGGGCTACCTGGCCACCTCGCAGGGCCAGTATCCGGTCGTGGGTCTGGGCCCGCGTGCCGGCGAGGTCGAGGACGAGACGTTCGCCTTTACCGTTAAGCGTCGCGCGTCCAAGCGCAAGGCCTCGGCCCGTGCCCGCCGTGCGGTGGATTTGCTGCGCGAGGAGGCCGAGCTGGATCAGCGCCCGCGCGTGGGCGATGATGCCGAGCTGTTCGAGCGCCTGCGCGCCCTGCGCAAGGAAATCTCGACCGAGCTGGAGATGGCGCCGTATATGGTCTTCTCCGACAAGGCCCTGCGCGGCCTGTGCCGCCTGCGTCCGCAGACGCGCGACGAGCTTATCCAGGTCAACGGCATCGGCGAGAAAAAGGCCGACGCCTTTGGCGAGCAGTTTATGGCGGCGATTGAAGAGTTTGAGTCCGAGCATGCGCGGGATGGAGCGTAACGATGGCAACCGACGATAAAACCGACCGCGCTGGCGTATCCGCCGTACCACTGTACCAGCAGGTCATGGACGACCTGAAGGGCGAGATCGCGCGCGGCGTGTATGCGGCCGGCTCGCGCATTCCTTCCGAGATGGAGCTCGCGAAGTCTTACGGCGTGGGGCGCATCACCGTGCGCCGCGCCATCGAGGAGCTGTCGCGCGCGGGGTATCTCAACCGCCAGCAGGGGAGGGGCACCTTTGTGTGCGCCCCCAAGCTCAAGCGTAAGATTCGCCAGAAAGGCGACGTCCAGAGCTTTACCGAGGGCTGCGCCGCCAACGACATGGTTGCCGGAGCGCGCCTGGTGTCGCGCACGGTGGTCGCGGCGACGCGCGAGGACGCGGCGTTCTTTGGCGTGGAGCCCGGCTGCGAGCTCATCGTAGTCGAGCGCGTGCGCACGGCAGATGGCGTGCCCGTCATGCTCGAGAACAACTCTTTTGTGCTGGCCGACCATCCCTACCTGCAGACGCTTGCCGACGAGGACCTCGCCGACAACTCGATCTTCTCGCTCGTTGCCGAGCATTCGGGTCGCGCGCCGCTCAAGTCCGACCCCTGCACCGTGGAGATTGCGCTGGCGGATGCCCAGGCGGCCCCGCTGCTGGAGGTGCCGGTCGGCGAGCCGCTCTTCTATATGGAGGCCTACTTTACCGACGCCGGCGGGCGCCCTCTACTGCTCGGGCGTCAAAAGATCGTGGGCTCGCGCTACGTGTTCGACATCTAACGTCCACAGATAGAACAACATAGAACAAATTTGCCGGGATGACTTCACGGGCGTTATTACACGTGTTATAAATAGGACAACATAGAACGACCGCAGGTACGAGCTGCCGTCGTTCAAAGCCGCCACACAAGGAGGAGCGTCACCGTGAACGCACACGATCTGATTCAGGAAATTATCGAGCGCAAGGGTAAGATCGAGAACGTCTTTTGGATCGCCTGCGGCGGTTCGATGATCGACCTGATGCCGGCTAACGAGCTGCTCAAGCGCGAGGCCACCACGTTTGCCTCGACGGTCTACACGGCACGCGAGTTTTGCCTGATGGCGCCCAAGAGCCTGGGGCCGAAGTCGCTCGTCGTCGCCTGCAGCCACAGCGGCAATACGCAGGAGGTTGTCGATGCCTGCGAGATGGCGCTCGCCGCCGGCGCCGAGGTCGTGACTATGACCGACTACGCGGGCTCCAAGATCGACAACGGCAAGTGGACCACCTGGGTCTATCCGTGGGGCGAAGGCGTGCCGCAGGCCGAGGTTCCGCAAGGCATCGGCGTCCTAATGGCTGCCGAGCTGCTCGACCAGCAGGAGGGCTACGAGGCGCTCGCCGACATGTACGCCGGCCTTAAGCAGATGGATGCGCTGTTGCCCGCTGCCCGCGAGAAGGTCAATGCCGAGCTGGGCGATCGCTTTGCCGAGCTCTGCCAGCAGCACGAGTTCTTCTACATCCTGGGATCCGGCCCCAACTTTAGCCAGACCTACGCCATGGCCATCTGCTCGCTCATGGAGATGCAGTGGCAGCACTGCTGCTACATCCACTCCGGCGAGTACTTCCACGGCCCGTTCGAAGCCACCGAGCCCGGCGTGTTCTACTTTGTGCAGCTCGGATCGGGCGAGTGCCGCCCCATGGAGGAGCGCGCGCTGGCGTTCCTCAACACGCACACCGATACGGTCATGGTGCTCGACGCACTCGAGTACGGCGTGGGCGACGTGCCTGCCAGCGTGCGTTCGTACCTGGAGCCGATCTTCTTCTACAACATGAGCTGCGAGCTGCGCGCCGCCCGCGGCAAGGTGTTCGACCACAGCCCCGAGGTTCGTCGCTACATGGGCATCGAGCAGTACTAGGTAACGGGAATTATCTTTTTTGACGGGGTCTGCGCTGCGCGCGGGCCCCGTTTTGCGTTGTGGCGGCCGGATTCGTGTCTGCGCGAAAACGAAGGTGAATACTTTTCCGCGAAGTGAACGACCTATTTTGGACCCCCGAAGCATCCACACTTTTTGACGCCAAAACTGCAGGAAAAACCTTACGAAACCGCAGGAAACGGTGCCTCCAAAGTGTCGATGCTCCAGGGGTCCGATTTCACTCGTTCACTTCGCGGAAAAGCATTCACCTTCGTTTTACGGCAGCCCGTCAGTCACCCTCTCGGCATTAAAAATGGGGTAAGGCCACGTGGCCTTACCCCATTTTTCGTTAGCTATGGCAGCTTGTGCGCTACTCGCGGCACAGGTGCACGGCGAAGCCGGCGAACTCGCGCTTAAAGTACACGAGCTTAGTGCCGCCGTCGGGCAGCAGCACGCGCGACTCCTCGTTGACCTCGAGCCCGCGCTCGGCAAACCACTTCTCGGCCGCATCGATGTCGTTGACGGCAAAGCCGATGTGGCCCTTGGTGCCACGACCGTTCTGCTTCATGACCTCGATCAGCGAATCGTTAAAGTACGAAACCGGGGTCTCGATAACGGGCAGGCCCATCATCGTCGAGAACAGCTCCGCGATCTCCAGGGCATCTGCCGGGTCGGTGGCGTTAATGCCCACATGGGCAACGCGCATGCCAAAGAGCTCGACCGGATTGGCGTTCTGCTCACTCATACAGTCAGCGCCTACTGAGCCATGACGTCGAGGACGGCCTTCTCGGCAGCGACGCGGTTCATGCCGGTCATGAAGGGCACGCCGCTCACGTACGGGCAGGTGAGGCCCTCGGGGGCAACGGTGGTGGCGATCAGCAGGTCGGCGCCCTCGTCGCAAGCGTCCTTGGCCTCAGAGATGGCGCACTGCACGATCTCATACTTGCCGGCATAACCGTTGGCGTCGAGCATGGTAGCGACCTTCTGGGCAACGAGCGTGGAAGTAGCAGCGCCAGCACCGCAAGCCAAAACGATCTTCTTCATAGGTAATGTCTCCCTTCATGGTTTACTTTAGGTAAGTGTACCGCAGCGAGCGATGGCACTCAGCCTCGATGAGCTTTTATGCCAGTTTGCTTGTGCGCTGCGTATAATACATCTAGTACGTGTTGTCATACCGCTCGCTTTATGAGCGACTAAGGATCCTAACATGCCCGATTCCCGCACACTCTGGACCGCCGTCGTTATCATCTGTATCGCCGTGTCGGTGTTCTTTAGCGTCAAAAAACGCACTACGTTTAAACGCCTGCAACAGTTGATGGCCGCCAAACAGTGGGCCGAGTTCGATCGTTTGCTCGACGGCAAACTCACCAGCATGCTGTACCCGCGCTACAACCGTGACTACCTGCGCCTGAACTCCTATCTGCTGCGCGAGGACCACGAGCGCGTCGACGAGATGTTCGACCTGCTGCTGGGGCTCAACCTGCCCAAGATGCAGCGCGTCGACCTGGTGATCAAGGCCTTTAACTACTACGTTGGGCAGGAGGATCGCAAAAAGTCCAAGGAGCTTCTGCACGAGATCAAGGGCTTTGAGGGCGGTCAGGCCGAGGCGGTCGCACACGAATGCCAGCTGATGTACGACACGATGATCCTCAAGCGCCACAACGACATTCCCGAACTGGAGCGCATGCTCGAGGATGTCGGCGACGACCCGGTCAAGCGCTGCCGCTTGGAGTACCTGCTGGCCCTGCAGTACCAAAACAAGGGCGACGAGGCAAAGTTCCAAGAGTTCCTCGAGAAGTCGGGCCAACACTCGATGGCCGTCAACGCGTAACGGACGGCTTGTGCTAGACTTCTAATCTTACGGGGGCGTGGCGGAATTGGCATACGCAGGAGACTTAAAATCTCTCGCCGCAAGGATTGTGGGTTCGAGTCCCACCGCCCCTACCATATGGCTTTTACGGGCCCGTGTCCCTTTGAGATGCGGGCTCGTTTCTTTTGGATGCCGGTGGGACTCGAACCCGCGAGGGGGCGAGCGTTAAGCAAACGCGGAGCGTTTGTAGCGAGCCGGCGAGGGCGCCGGCAGGCGACCGAGGCCGGTGCGTATTTGCTGCGCAAATTCGCAGACGTCCCACCGCCCCTACCACGCATTGTTTACGAGCCCGTGTCCCCCGGAGACGCGGGCTCGTTTCTTGTGGATGCCGACACGGATGATAAGTTGCGGTGGAATAGTTCTTGTTTATGCTGTTTACCAGCCTATTTAAGAACTATTTCACCGCAGCTTAGGTTGATACTCCCACATTTTTCGATGGAAGAACGTGGTTGTCTCGCACATTTTTCGATGGAAAAACGTGGTTGTCTCGCACATTTTCCAAGGGAAACGCGCATATGGCCTTATACTAGCCGAGAGGGTTGGGAGGCAATATGCAACGACAGCTTATGAGTGAACTTATCGCTTGGAAATCAAGGGCGAATCGCAAACCTCTCTTGCTTAAGGGAGCCCGCCAGACAGGAAAGACGTGGCTTCTTAACAAATTCGCAAGCCAGCAGTATCGAAACGTCATTCGTTTTGACTTTATGCTCGAGCCGAGCGCACGTTCGCTGTTCGATGGGGACCTCGACCCCAAGCGCATCATCTCCCAGATAGAACTCCTAAGTGGCCAAACCATAACGCCGGCAGACACGCTCATCATCTTCGACGAGATCCAAGAGGCGCCACACGGGATCACCTCGCTCAAGTACTTCAACGAACTTGCACCCGAATACCACATCGTAGCAGCCGGCTCCTATATGGGTCTCGCGCTCCGACGCGAAAACGAGTCATTTCCCGTCGGCAAAATCGACCAGCTCACCATGCGTCCCATGGGGTTTGCCGAGTTCGTTCGTGCCGTCGACGGCAACCCGCTCGCCGACGCCATCCTTGCCGCAGACATGAACCTTCTAGCAAACGTTACCGAAAAGCTCGAGCACTTGCTCAAGGAATACCTTGTTGTCGGTGGTATGCCCGAAGTTGTCTCCGCTTTCGCCGAGACACGCGACTTCATCGAAGCCCGAAGGCTTCAGCAGCAAATCATCGAGGCTTACGAATCCGATTTTGGCAAACATGCACCCGCCCGCATCGTCGAGCGCATGAGGTTGGTTTGGAAATCCCTTCCCGGCCAGCTTGCCAAGGAGAACAAGAAGTTTGTCTATGGCGCCCTTCGCCCCGGGGCGCGCGCACGCGATTTCGAAGAGAGCCTCCAGTGGCTCATGGACTACGGAATCATTCATAAGGTTCCGCGCGTTTCTGCCCTCAGAGCACCGCTCTCGAGCTATGAGGATCTCTCGGGCTTCAAGCTGTTTTGCATTGACACCGGCATCCTTGGAGCGCTCTCCAGCCTCCCACCGACCATCGTCCTAAACGGATCCGCTGTTTTCACTGAGTTTAAGGGCTCGCTCACCGAGCAATATGTCGCACAGGAACTCTTGCTGCAAGGCAAAAGTCCTGCGTACTGGTCCTCTACCTCCGGCAATGCCGAAACCGACTTTGCCATCGACCATGCGGGAACCGTGCTTCCGCTTG
>ERZ840517.1575-NODE-1575-length-23898-cov-2.611836_pt1 | contig 23898 bp, 20 predicted proteins | sample MGYA00519876_ERZ840517 | MGnify/ENA primary metagenome ERZ840517 (study PRJEB31850, sample SAMEA3708882) | human gut metagenome | biome: human gut; feature: human-associated habitat; material: faeces | place: China | collected 2014 ... | reverse complement strand
TTACTGTTGAGGGGTATCAGGGCGGCAGTAATACTGTAGTTATAGAAAATGGTACAGTTTATATGAAAGATGCCGACTGTCCTGATAAATTGTGTGAAAAGACAGGAAAGATAAGTAAGAATGGAGAGACGATAGTGTGCCTTCCGCATCGCGTGGTTGTCGAGATACAGGGCGGTGAAGGCAATGTAGATTCGCTTGTCAGATAGATGAAAACGGGTAATAAAATATATAAATAAAAAGTGCAAAAGAAGGGTGGATTTGTTTCGTCAAAAAATTCACAGTATCATTTATTGCTAAAATCATTTGTATATGGTATGATTGTTCATGTTAAATAAAGAAATAGGAGTTAGCTATGGGCAGTCATGATGAAAGTAAACCAGACGATACGCGTACTGATTTAGGCTCAGTGAGTAACGATAATAAAGAAGAGATTGATATAGAACTTGCAAAATCCATTGAAAAGCTGGTAGAAGAAGAAACCAATGTAGCAAAGGCTGCAATGGGAAAACAGGAAATACCTGTCCGTTCTACAGCCGCGGGAAATGCAGGGAAAAAAGATGCTGCCCAGATGAAGACTCAGGTTTTGCCGGATTTAGTAGATATCCAGCTTCAGGCAAGACAGGCGGAGAAGGAAAAACAGCAGAAAAGCATGCAGAAAGCCGCCATGGAGAAAAAAGCTGCGACAGAAACAAAGGTGTCTTTAGAAACACAGGTAATAGAACCGGTAAAAGTACACCCCGGAATGGATAAACCGGGGAACGGTAAGCAGGACACTGATAAGCCGGAAACAGATTTATCGAAAAAAACATCCAAAACGGCTTTGAAAGCAGATAAAAAAAAGAAAATACTGATTGTGGGAATTGTGGCGGCAGTGACCGTCGCAGTGATTGCAGGAATTACCGTATGGGGTATTTCCAACCGCAAATCCTATTCTTATAATTATCAAAAAGCCATGGAATTGTTAAAAAAACAGGATTATCATAATGCAAAGCAATATTTTGCCAAAGCTTATCAGACCGGTGAAGGTAAAAAAAATGTAGATATGATGTATGCACTTTATCAGTGCTATCAGCAGGATAAAGAAGAACAGCAGGCATTGGATATGCTGCTTGCGATTTTGCAGGTAGATAAAAATAATGAGAATGCATTATCTGCACTGGCACAGTTTTATGCGGATAAAGAAGACGGCGATGCCTTGAATAAATTGATTGCACAGTATCAGGGAACAGATGCCCAGAAGTTGTTATCCCAGTATGAAGTACAGGCACCGACTGTATCCGAAACACCGGGACAGTATCAAAGGGAATTACAGGTTTCTTTATTTGCAGAGGATTCCTGTACAATTTATTATACAACAGACGGTACACAGCCGGACAGCAGCAGTACACAGTATACAGAAGCGATTGCGCTTGAGGGTGGTATTACGGCGTTGAAAGCCGTTGCGGTCAATACAATCGGTGTATATAGTCCGGTTGCGGAATTTGACTATACTATTAACTATCAGAAGCCGGATGCGCCGGTCATCAGTCCGTCATCAGGCACTTATGAATATGGAGAAAAAATTTCCATTGATGCTGCAGATGGCACGAAAATTTATTACACAACAGACGGAACGACACCGACAACAGATTCACAGGCTTATACAGAGCCTTTTTCAATGCCGGAAGGCAATATTGTTGTATCAGCCATTGCAGTTGATGAACATGATCTGGTAAGTTCTGTTGCAAGGAAGAATTATATTGTAAATCCACAAAAATCCTATACGTATACAGAAGCGTTAGAGATTTTAAAAGACCGCATGAAAGAACTTGGGATGCTCAATGCAGATGAGCAGACAGCACCAAATGGTGCGGCGGCAGTCTTTTCTTATGTGGGAAATGTCACAATTAACGATACGGAACTGTATCAGATCCGGGTGGATTTAAAATCCGGCACACAGACCACGACAGAGGGAAACTACGGGGTAGGCATTAAAAATGGGAAATGCTACCAGATTACAGGAACAGAAGGCACATATCAGGCATCTTCTTATTAAAAAGGCAGCAATGCCGCGATTTACTATGTTATAAACGTGTCTTTTATATACACGGAATATAAATTGAAAGGGGTACTAAGATGTATAAGATTCAGAAAGCTGAGAAATTAGCAGACAAAATTTACCTGATGGATGTTGAGGCGCCAAGAGTTGCCAGACACTGCCAGCCGGGTCAGTTCATCATTGTAAAGATGGACGAAAAAGGAGAGAGAATTCCTCTTACTATTTGCGACTTTGACCGTGAAAAGGGCATTGTTACAATTGTATTCCAGACAGTGGGCGCATCTACAGAAAAGATGGCACATTTAAAGGCAGGAGATGCTTTTGAAGATTTCGTAGGACCACTCGGATGTCCTTCAGAATTAATTGGAGAAGATATTGAAGAATTAAAGAAAAAGAAGCTTGTGTTTGTAGCAGGTGGTGTTGGTACAGCACCGGTTTACCCACAGGTAAAATGGCTGCATGAACATGGCATTGATGCCGATGTTATTGTGGGTGCAAAAAATAAAGATTTACTCATCCTTGAAAAAGAGATGGAAGCTGTAGCCGGTAATCTTTACATTACAACCGATGACGGAAGCTATGTCAGAAAAGGCATGGGTACAGATGTATTAAAGGATTTAGTAAACAATCAGGGCAAAAAGTATGACCGTTGTATCGCAATCGGACCTCTGATTATGATGAAGTTTGTCTGTCTGTTGACAAAAGAATTGGGAATTCCTACAATTGTCAGCATGAATCCGATTATGGTTGATGGTACAGGTATGTGTGGTGCCTGCCGTTTACAGGTTGGCGACGAAATCAAATTCGCCTGCGTAGACGGACCGGAATTTGACGGACATCTGGTAGATTTTGATCAGGCAATGAAACGCCAGCAGATGTATAAGACAGAAGAAGGCAGAGCCATGTTAAAGCTTCAGGAAGGTGATACACATCACGGCGGCTGTGGCAACTGCAACGATTAATCATAAAAAATAAAACAACAGGTAGGAGGTTCCATAATGGACGTTACAAAGAAAGTACCAGTCAGAGAGCAGGCTCCTGACGTAAGAAATAAGAATTTTGATGAAGTTTGTCTGGGTTACAACGAAGAAGAAGCTGTATTAGAAGCCAGCAGATGTATTAATTGTAAGAATGCACAGTGTATTAAGGGATGCCCTGTATCCATTAATATCCCGGCATTTATTCATGAAGTTAAAGAAAAGAATTTTGAAACTGCTTATAAGATTATCGGTCAGTCATCAGCACTTCCGGCTGTCTGCGGACGTGTATGTCCACAGGAGAGCCAGTGTGAAGGAAAATGTATCCGTGGCTTTAAGGGCGATCCTATTTCCATCGGTAAACTGGAGCGTTTCGTAGCAGACTGGTCCAGAGAGAACGGCGTTGTACCGGCTAAGCCAGAGACCACCAACGGTATCAAGGTAGCTGTGATCGGTTCCGGTCCTTCCGGTCTGACCTGTGCAGGAGATCTTGCAAAACTGGGCTACGAAGTAACCATTTTCGAGGCACTTCATGAGCCAGGCGGCGTTCTTACTTATGGTATTCCTGAGTTCCGTCTTCCAAAGACCAGAGTTGTACGTCCGGAAGTAGAGAACGTTAAGAAATTAGGCGTTAAGATCGAAACAGACGTTATCATCGGCAAGTCCGTTACCATTGACGAACTGATGGAAGAGGAAGGCTTCAAGGCTGTATTTATCGGTTCCGGTGCCGGACTTCCTAAGTTCATGGGTATCCCTGGTGAGAACGCAAACGGCGTATTATCCGCAAATGAGTACCTGACCAGAAGCAACCTGATGAAGGCATTCCGCGATGACTATGACACCCCGATCTACTTAGGCAAGAAAGTTGCCATCGTAGGCGGCGGAAACGTAGCAATGGATGCTGCAAGAACCGCTCTTCGTCTGGGCGCAGAAGTACATGTTGTATACAGAAGAAGTGAAGCAGAGCTTCCAGCCCGTGCTGAGGAAGTTCATCATGCAAAAGAAGAAGGCGTTATCTTCGACCTTCTGACCAACCCTGTAGAAATCTTAACTGATGAAAATGACTGGGTAACCGGCATGGTAGTACGTAAGATGGAACTGGGCGAGCCAGATGCTTCCGGACGCCGCAGACCAGTAGAGGTAGAAGGTTCTGATTACACCATCGACGTAGATACCGTTATCATGTCCCTTGGTACTTCTCCAAACCCACTGATCTCCTCTACCACAGAAGGACTGGAGACCAACAAGTGGAAATGCATCATCGCTGATGAAACCAACGGCAAGACCACCAAGGAAGGCGTATACGCAGGCGGCGACGCTGTAACAGGCGCAGCAACCGTTATCCTTGCAATGGAAGCTGGTAAAGCAGGCGCCAGAGGTATTGATGAGTACTTGAAAGGCAATAAGTAATATTTTCTAAATCCTATTTGAATTAAAAACAGATATCCCTTTGCAGTTGATCGTTAAGAGGCTGCAGAGGGGTATTTTTTTATTTTTAATTTATAAAATTTAACAGGATTTTTATATTTTCAACAAGTAAAGATTGTGCTAATATAAATACATAAAAAGCGGCTCTTAATACGGGGGCGTACATAGGAGGTAATGTGTATGGGAACTAACATTATTGTAACGGCTATTGTGGTCGTGTATCTTCTGTTTATGTTATGGATCGGCTGGTATTCTTCCACCAAGATCACAAGCAACACAGACTTTATGGTAGCAGGAAGACGATTAGGTCCCCTTTTAATGGCAGGAACACTGGCTGCAACGGAGATCGGCGGTGGCAGTTCCCTGGGTGTTGTACAGAATGGTATGTCCGGCTTTGGACTGAGTGCTTCCTGGTATATTACCACCATGGGTATTGCCTTTGTAATCTTAAGTTTTATTGCACCGAAATTCCGTGCGGCTACTGTTAAGACCGTTCCGGAATATTTCCGCAGACGTTATGGCAAGGAATGTGGTCTGATCACAGCGATCATCATGCTGCTTCCTTTGGTAGGACTGACAGCAGGACAGTTTATTGCCTCAGCGGTTATCCTTTCCACCATGTTAAATATTGATTACCAGGTGGCAGTTGTGATCGTGGCAGTGGTAGTTACTGCTTATTCCATTATGGGCGGCTTGTGGAGTGTTACACTGACTGACTTTGTGCAGGTATTCCTGATCGTCATCGGTATGATCATTGCAATTCCTTTCGCATTAAATTACGCAGGTGGCTGGAGCAGCGTAACTGCAAACATTGAGCCGGGAACATTGAGCATGTTTAAGGGCTATGATGTATTTGGCATTATTTCCCTGGTTGTTATGTATACAGCAACCTTCTCTGTTGGACAGGAAGCAGTATCCCGTTTCTATGCTGCAAAAGATGAGAAAGCAGCAAAGGGCGGCGCATGGCTGGCAGCTCTTGTAAACTTTATTTACGCATTTGTTCCTACTATTTTAGGTATCATTACACTGGCACTGATCAACATGGGCAAGTTCAGCGCAGATAAATTTGCTTCTGTAGGCGCCCGTTACGCCCTTCCGGTACTGGCTATGAACACCATGCCGGCACTGATCTGCGGTCTGCTGTTTGCAGGCATCATTTCCGCAACCATGTCCAGTTCCGACTCTGACCTGTTAGGTGCCGGATCTATTTTCGCAAATGATATTTACAAAGCAGTATTAAAACCGGATGCTTCCAGCCAGTCTGTTATGAACGTAACAAAGATCGTTATGTGTCTGGTAGGCGTTGCATCTATGTTTATTGCACTGTTTAATACCCAGAGCATTGTTTCTATCCTGATGTTCTGCTTTACCTTACGTGCAGCCGGTTCCTTCTTCCCATATGTTATGGGACATTACTGGAAGAAAGCTTCCAAGGCAGGAACCATTGCATCCCTGCTTGCAGGAACAATCGTTGTTGTTTATCTGGAGCATATTTCCGGAGGCGTGCTCTTTGGCATTAAGTTCAGCCAGCCGATCATTCCTGGCCTGGTAGCAGCTTTCATCGGATTTATCGTATTTTCTAAGATCATGCCTCCTGAGCATGAGACAACGGAATTAGCACCGGAAGAGGATGACTAAGGTATAAAAATATCCCCCGTCTGTGATCTGCAGGCGGGGGAAAATATATGAGATTTGTTTGAAACCGCCACTGGCGGTTTTTGTGTTTTAGAAGGGTTATTTCGCAGCTTTTACAGCGATCTGGATCGCTTCTGCCATTACTTCAGCAGCCAGAGTTCCAGTCATATTTACATCTGCAGTCACTCTTGGGCCGCAGGAAGCAGCGTAGATAGAGTCGCCGTCTGCCATGGTTCCTACCGGGTTGATACAGCGTGAATAGGCGCTGCGGGTCATGGAAGCGATCTTATTTAATTCAGCCTTGGAGAAATCACCATTTGTGATAATAGCACCAATGGTAGTATTGGAATTTTTAGCACGGAACAGATTGGTCTGCTGGCTCAGTTTGTAAAGTGCTTCTCTGGAGTCTGCAAAGCCGTCCATACCAGGAAGTTTTGGTCCTGCGATCTTTTCGCCGGTAGATGGATCATAAATATCACCCAGGGCATTTAAAACAACGACAGCGGCAACTTTCAGGCTTCCTGCACTGACAGCATAGATGCCAAGACCTGTTTTTGTGGCATATTCCCGTCCACAGATCTTTCCAACACTGGCGCCTGTTCCTGCGCCGGTGATACCACTTTCCGGATGGTTCTTTTCCGCATCTTCACATGCCGCATATCCCATGGCAGCATCCGGCCGCACATCTGCCCGGCCGATCCCCAGGTCATAAATACAGGACTGGCACACTAAGGGTACTTTTGCAAAGCCGGTATCATAGCCAATTCCATGTTCTTCCAGATAGCGCATTACGCCGTCACTGGCTGCCAGACCAAAAGCAGACCCACCAGAAAAAACAATGGCATTAATGGGATTATCAGCAGTAACAGGAGAAGTAAGAGGTGTTTCCCTGGAAGCCGGACCACCGCCGCTGATATCGCAGCCGGCCTTTGCTCCCTCATCAAAACGAAGCACGGTAACGCCAGTCATGGCATTTAAGTCCTGGGCATTTCCTATGCGGAGCCCTTCAATTTCGGTAATAGAAATCTCTTTCAAAGGCGGAAATAATTTCATAATAAACAAATCTCCTTATACATCTTTATAATATTTTTCCCGGACAAAACTGCCCGGGAAATCGTATTTTCATGTTAAATTAAGTTATTTCTTTAAAGCAGCTGTCAGTGCTCTGGAAACAGCACTTCCAAGAATGGTGCATACAACAGCTTCAATAGCACCCTGAATACCTACAAACAGGACAACAAAGAACAGTGGATTGGAAGTTCCAAGCCCGGAAGCAATGTTCTGGATGTATTCTGTATGGAAGAAGAACAGTACCAGGGAACTCATAAACAGCAGGGTGTTTAACAGCGGGCAGGAAAGGCTTGCAATAACGAAAGCTCCGTTTTTGGAAACTTTCTTAAGAGCAGCGAAGATCAGGCCGCACAGCCATCCCTCCAGGATACGGGGAACTAATAAAGTAAATAAAAGACCAAATGGGTTGATCTGTAATAAAGCTGCGCTGAAAGCAGAACCACCGGTAAGAGCCATAATGGCACTGGTCAGACCAAAAGCGCCGCCGCAGATGGCGCCGGCTGTTGGACCAAGGATAATGGCGCCTACAGCAACAGGCACAGTTAAAAAGGTAATGGTAAGTCCCGGGGTACGCAGATAACCAAGAGGTGAAAATGCCATGACAAAGATAATGGCAACCATAAGAGCTAACTTCACCATAAAAGTGGTCCGTGAACGGGACATCTCAGAAGTTACGGGATTTGCAGTTGTTGTTTTCATTGTGTTCTCCTTTTTCGCTGATAAAACGGCACTGGTTCTATCTGCATATCTGCAGTTTCACAGCTCCCCCTGTTTTTCAGCCTTTATTTAGTTTGTTTTGGGGATACAATGAACGGAAACTTAAGAGTAAAAAGCTCAGTTCCAGACCATAAGATCATAGAAAATCAAGTAGAATAAAGTTGTATACATGATACAGGTAAAAAGCATCTGGTTACAGCCATAAAAGGTCTGCACGGGCAAATTCCTGCAAAGTATATAATTTATAAAAAGGTCTGATCATGATACATTTTCCTAAGAATAACGTTCAAATTTAATATAGCATAAATCTGGAAAACAGCAAGTTTTTATGCAGGTACAAAGGAAAAAAGCATAAAGCTGGCAGTACATTTGACAGAAAATCCAGTAGCATTTCAGGGTAAATGTGGTTATAATGTAATGGGTGCCGAAAAAAACAAGCGCCGCGAAAGCGGCATTTGTTTTTTTCAAGCCCATTAACGAACAACCCGTCTGCGAAGCAGACAGTAGAGCGCGTAGAAAGGACACACCATGTATCAAATAGATTTCACCACCCCGATCCACATCCATTTCATCGGCATCGGCGGTATCAGTATGAGCGGTCTTGCTGAGATCCTCTTAGAAGAAGGCTTCACTATTACCGGTTCCGACTCAAAAGAGTCCCCTTTAACCCGTCACCTGGAAGAAAAGGGCGCCAGAATTTACTACGGCCAGAAAGCCTCTAACATTGAAGCCGAGCCAGGCATCCAGGTTGTAGTCTATACTGCAGCTATCCACCCGGACAATCCGGAATTCAAGGCAGCAAAAGACAAGAACATCCCAATGCTTACCAGAGCAGAACTCTTAGGCGAATTAATGCGCAACTACAAAGAGTCTGTTGCAGTTTCCGGAACCCATGGAAAGACAACTACCACATCCATGATCACAGACATCCTGTTAGCAGCTGATACAGACCCTACCATTTCCGTAGGCGGTATTTTAAAAGACATCGGCGGCAACATCCGTGTAGGCGGACCGGACCTGTTTGTAACAGAAGCCTGCGAGTACACCAACAGCTTCTTATCCTTCTATCCAACCATAGAAGTGATCTTGAACATTGAAGAAGACCACTTGGACTTCTTCAAAGACATTAACGACATCCGTCATTCCTTCCGCTTATTTGCAGAAAAACTTCCAAAAGGCGGACTTTTAGTCATCAACAGCAGTATCGAAAACATAAACGAAATCACATCCGGCTTACCATGCCGTATCGTAACCTTCGGAAAAGACCTTTCCAGCATGTATACAGCCCAGAATATCACCTATGATGAATTTGCAAGACCTTCCTACGACCTGGTTGTCCAGGGTGAGATCGTCAACCGCATTACCTTAGGTGTAACAGGCGAGCACAATGTATACAATTCCCTGGCAGCCATTGCAGTAGCTATGGAACTGGGCATTGGCTTTGACGCTATTATGTCCGGTCTTAAAAACTTTAAGGGAACAGACCGCAGATTTGAGAAAAAAGGTGAGATCGGCGGCGTGACCATTATCGATGATTACGCACACCATCCACAGGAGATTGCGGCTACACTGTCAGCGGCTAAAAATTATCCGCACAAGAAACTGTGGTGTGTATTCCAGCCACATACCTATACCCGTACAAAGGCATTTTTAGACGAATTTGCCCAGGCGCTTTCCGCAGCAGATGAAGTGATCCTGGCAGACATCTATGCAGCCAGAGAGACAGATACCTTAGGTGTAAGCTCTGCTGATATTGCTTCCAGGATCGAAAAACTGGGAACACCAGCCCACTATATCCCATCTTTTGATGAAATTGAGACATTTATCCTTGAACATTGTATGCAGGGTGATGTGTTGATAACTATGGGGGCCGGAGATATCGTAAGAGTGGGAGAAAAGCTCCTTGGAGAGTGATGTACTCTCGATTTGTCCACAATATCCACAGCGTTTTCAACATTTTTCAGAACGAAAAAATGTGGATTTCCAGATTAACATAATATAATGTCGCACGATTTAAAAACATAAGGTTTTATGCGGAGAAGACAGGTGTATGTCAGTGTGGCAGCAGGAAAAACGGAAACCGCTGTCCACATTATCCACAATATCCACATTTGTGGATGTGTAAAAATGCACCTGTTTTCTTTTTTATGTGGATGTGTTATGATGAAAACAATGAGGAGTGGTAAGGATGAGCAGGATTTTTAAGGACCGGTTAAGTACAGGTGTGACCCCTGTAGCCGATGCATTTATTGATAATTATATGGCAGCTGCCAACGGGGAGTATGTAAAAGTTTATCTTTACATTCTTCGCCATCAAAACCAGGAAGATCTGACGTTAGAACAGATCGCAGATGCCCTAAACCATACAGAAGCAGATGTAAAAAGAGCCATTAATTACTGGCAGAAGGCCGGGGTCTTAGAAAATGTACAGGATAATACCTTGGAAGGTATATCAGCAGAACAAAATCGTACTAGCTGGTCTATAGATATAGAAGTACCCCCGGCGGCATCAAAGGAAACAGCTGCATCCCAGGCACCTGTTTCAGCTCCTGCCTATTCTGCAGAACAGGTAAGCCGTTTAAATAAGGATGAGGAATTTTCACAGCTTTTATACATTGCACAGAAGTTTTTAAACAAAGCGTTTACGCCCAGGGATTGTCAGGTATTTGCCTATCTTTATGACACTCTCGGTATGAATATCGGCTTGTTAGAGTATCTGGCAGAATACTGTGCCCAGAATGGCCATACATCGGTGCGCTATCTGGAAACAGTAGCCTTAAACTGGCATGAAAAAGGAATACGCACAGCCGAAGAAGCCCAGGAATACAGTACTGCGTATACAAAAGACGCTTTTGCGGTCATGAAAGCTTTTGGTTTAAACAGCCGCAAACCGGCAGTCCCAGAGCAGAAGATCATGGAAAAATGGTTTAAGGATTATGGCTTTGACCGTGAACTGGTCTTAGAAGCATGCAGTCGTACCATTAATGCGATCCATACCCCAAGTTTTCAGTATGCAGACTCCATTCTTACAGACTGGAAGAAAGCGGGCGTGAAAACCTTAGCAGATGTAAAGGGAATGGATGCCCGCAGGGCGGAACGTGCCCAAAATGGTGCTGTTAAGCGGCTTCAGAGTTATGGAAACGGGGCAGCAGCACAAAATAACAGAAAAACTTCCCAAAATCAGTTTCACAATTTTAAACAGAGGGATACAGATTATGACGCCCTGATGCTTCAGAATGTGAAAGAATGGATGGACAGTCCGGAATAATAAGGAGACAGACTTATGGCATTGAGCAATTCTCAGTATGACGCCATTATGAGAGAATATGGAAAACAGCAGATGGAAAACCAGCACAGTCAGGAAGCGCGGAAAAAAGAGATCTATCAAAAAGTTCCGGCTGTAAAGGAATTAGAGGCAGAGATCGCGGAGCGGTCCGTTGCCTGTGCCAGAAAACTTTTAGAGGGAAATCAGGAAGCAATCTACGAACTTCGGGAAAAGCTGGCAGATCTGAAGGAACAGAAGGCCCTTCTTATCAAGGCAGCTGGTTATTCGGATGATTATTTAGAACTCCATTACCGCTGTAAAGACTGCAGGGATACCGGCTGGGTGGATGGCCACAAGTGCCATTGCTTTTTGCGGGCCCAGATGAAACTGCTTTATGCCCAGTCTAATCTGGAACGTGTGCTGGAACAGGAAAATTTTGATCATCTTACATTTCAGTATTATGATAACAGCCAGATCATTCCGGAGATTGGTATGACCAATGCAGATTATATGCGCCGGGTGGTAAAAAGCTGTATGGAATTTGCACAGAATTTTGACAGTCACCAGGACAACCTGCTTTTTACAGGAAGCACAGGAGTGGGAAAAACATTTCTCACCAACTGCATTGCCAGAAAGCTGATGGATACCTATCATTCCGTGATCTATTTTTCTGCCAGTGATCTCTTTGAAGTGTTTTCAAGAAACAAATTTGATTATGATCAGGCAGAAGAGATGAAGGACACTTACCGGTATATCCTGGATTGTGACCTTCTGATCATTGATGATCTGGGAACCGAATTAAACAACAGTTTTACTTCCTCCCAGTTATTTTACTGCATCAATGAGAGAATGAATATGAACCGTTCCACTATCATTTCCACCAATCTTTCCCTGACCCAGCTGCGTGACTCCTATACGGACCGTGTGACTTCCCGTATCATGCGTTACCGTATTATCCCTCTTTACGGCAGGGATATCCGTCTGTTAAAAAGATAACCCTTAAGATATCTTGACGGATACAAACGAAAAATGGTATAAAGATATATGCTGGCATTCGTATGAGATAACAAGGCAATGCCGGTTAAAACAGGAGGATAAATATCATGTTATATGAGGAAAAAATCATTGAAACAATTCCGGTAGGTCCTTTAGGCCTTATTCCTTTAAAGAGCTGCACAGGTCTTGGAAAAAAGGTGGACGATTATCTGGTAGAGTGGAGAAGAGAGAGAGAAAGCGAACATAAGTCAACTATCGCATTTTCCGGATATCAGAGAGATTCCTATATTCTGGAAGCAAACACACCAAGGTTTGGTTCCGGTGAAGGAAAAGGAACAATTGAAGAATCTGTCAGAGGTGATGACCTCTATATTATGGTAGATGTATGTAATTACAGTCTGACCTATTCACTGTTTGGAATGACAAATCATATGTCTCCAGATGATCATTTCCAGGATCTGAAGAGAATTATCGCTGCAGCAGCAGGCAAGGCACGCAGAATTAACGTTATCATGCCATTCCTGTATGAAAGCCGTCAGCATAAGCGTTCCGGAAGAGAGTCCTTAGACTGTGCAATGGCTCTTCAGGAACTTGTAAATATGGGTGTTGAAAACATCATTACTTTCGATGCACATGACCCAAGAGTACAGAATTCAATTCCGTTAAAGGGATTTGAGACTGTACAGCCGATCTATCAGTTCTTAAAGCATCTGTTAAAGAATGAGCCGGATCTGCAGATCGACAGCGACCACATGATGGTCATCAGCCCGGATGAAGGCGGTACCAGCCGTGCCATCTACTTCGCAAATATGCTGGGACTGGATATGGGTATGTTCTATAAGCGCCGTGATTACACCAAGATCGTAAACGGCAGAAACCCGATCGTTGCTCATGAGTTCTTAGGTTCCAGCGTAGAAGGAAAAGACGTACTGATCATTGATGATATGATCTCTTCCGGCGAGAGCATGTTAGATGTTGCAAAGGAATTAAAGCGCAGAAAAGCAAGAAAAGTATTTATCTGTGCTACTTTCGGTCTGTTCACCGGCGGACTTGCAAAGTTTGACCAGTATTATCAGGATGGTCTCATTGACCGTATCCTTACTACCAACCTGGTATACCAGACACCAGATCTGTTAAGCAGACCATACTATATTGATGTAGATATGAGCAAGTACATTGCCCTTATCATTGATAACCTGAACCATGACGCATCCTTAAGCGATCTGCTGACACCTACCAAGAGGATCAACAAGCTTCTTGAAAGATATAAAGAGCAGCAGGCAGCTAAAAACAGCGAAAATAATGCTTAACCAGGAGCGCTGATCCAGTTATATAACATATAAGTTTACAGGGGCTGTGACAAAATAGCAGGAAACAAGCTGTTTTGCATGGCCCCTTTTGGCAGAAAGTTGGAAAAAAGATATGAGGGAAAAATGGTTTCGGGAACATATGGTGGATGAGTTTTATCCTCAGCCTGATGGTTGTATGGGTCCATTCAGAAAATGTTGATCTGTTTTTAGGTGAAATAGGAAGGGAAAGCCTGGTTTACAGGCTGGAGTTCTTTTTCGCTCAGACCTTAGGACAGATCGCAGTTCCCGGCTTTTTCATGATCTCTGCCTATCTTTTTTACAGAAATTTCCAGTTTTCAAAAACAGTTTCCAAATGGAAGAGCCGGTGCAAAAGCCTTCTTCTTCCTTATGTTTTGTGGAATATTCTTTATTATCTGGGTTACGTTGTAGTCACAAGGCTTTCTTTTGTGAAAAAGATCATTGGAAAAGAGCCGGTTGCTTTTGGTTTAAAAGAACTGTTTCAGGCGGTAGCATATTATAAATATAATCCCGTGTTCTGGTATCTGTTCCAGCTGCTGCTTTTAGTGGTTCTGGCGCCTTTTCTGTACTGGATCATCTGCCGGAAATGGAGCGGTCTGTTATGGTTGCTCCTTCTTATAACTGCTCTGTGGAAAAATGTAAGTTTACCCATCTTAAATCTGGATGCTCTGTTCTACTACAGTGCAGCCGGGTATGCTGTGCTTTTTTCTGAAAAGGTGGAAGGAGAAAATACATCTTCCGGGAAAAAAATCTGGTTTGCCATTCTTATTCTTTGCTGGCTTACCCTATGGTTTCTTGGAAGACCTGGAGCAACTTTACATTTTACACCGGTCCATACTGTTCTGACCCGTTTACTGGGAGTGCTTATTTTCTACAGTATTTTAAAAGAAATACCCTTCAGACCAGCCACTTCTACAGTAAAAAACAGCTTTTTCCTTTATGCCATCCATTTTCCATGGGCCCGTTTCTTTAACAAAGCCGGAGCTGTACTTTTTAAAGGAAATCAGGGGGCTGCAGCAGTATTTTTCCTGACTATGCCTTTTCTGATCCTTGGTATAAGCAAGGTCCTGGGAGAGCTGTTAAAACATACAGTTCCCGGAATTTATGAAATTCTTTCCGGCGGCCGCGGACAGTAAAATGCCTGATATTGTGCATTGATGATAAATTTTTTATATAAGAAAGATGAAAGGTTGTACTTTTTTTATGAATATGTTAAAATCAGTATAAGATGTATTATAACAACTATGTTCTTGTTACAAGGACAGAAATGAGGGAATGATATGGCTATTAATAAAGAATATTCTACTCCATTGTATCAGCAGCTTGTGGATTCAGTAAAAGCACAGATTAGAGATGGCATTTTAAAAGAAGATGACCGTTTAGGCTCAGAGCAGGATATCAGCAGAGAATATAATGTCAGCCGTATCACGGTGCGTAAAGCATTCGAGATCTTGGCAGACGAAGGCTATGTAACAAAACGTCAGGGAATCGGAACTTTCGTTTCAGCCAGGAAATTAAATAATTTTAACGAAGGGCAGATGAGAGGATTTACAGAAATGTGTATTAAGGATGGTAAGGTACCGTCTTCAGAATTGATATCTGCAGGATGGGTCAGTAATTTGCCGTCTATCAGCCATCACCTTCATGTCCCAGAGGAAGAACCGATTTTAAGAGTGCTTCGTGTACGCAAATGTGATGGGGTACCTGTGATGGTGGAAGATGGTTATTTTCCGAAACGTTTTTCTTATTTGATGAGCGAAGATCTTTGTGGTTCTACGTTTGAAATATTCCGTCGACACGGGACGGAACCAAGCCATTTTAGTAAAATTATGGATATTTGCTATGCTACAAAGTTCGAGGCACAAAAGCTGGAAGTGCGTGAACGTCAGGCATTGATTTTACAGAAAGATATGGCATTTGATCAAAATGGGGATGCGATTCATTATACAAAGTTGGTAATCAATCCGGAACGGTATAAATTAACAATTATAATGTGATCTTTATAAAATAAAAATAAAGGTGAATTTAGTAAAGTAAAAGGAATAGATATCGTAAGTTACAAAATTGATAACTTTACGGTATCTTTTTTTATACCTTGACACTGCAAAATGCACAAAAAATAATAATTAAATACCACAAAAATCACAAAAATGTAAAAGCGCTATTGCCAAACATTATATAACGTTATATAATGGCATCAAGCTGATACGAGATGTATCTAGAACAGAAACAAGATGTTATAAAAAGAAAGTGAGGGTAATATGGTAAAATTTGCAGCAGCAGGTTATGTATGCGTTGATTATTATCCGGATTTTAACAATCGTTATTACATAACGGGTAATGGGGTAGATGTGCTATTCAATCTGCTGGACATAAAAAAAGGAAAAGATATGGAAGCATCCATTATTTCCGCTGTATCTGATGATGAATACGGAAAAGAAGCGGTAAAAATGTTCCACGAAAGAAATATCGATTGCTCTCATCTGGAAGTAATACCAGGAGGTATGACACCAAGAGTACCTTTACATTTGGTGGACAATGACCGGGTACACGGAACTCCTGTACGGGGGATCATGCAGGATTATGAGTTTTCAGAAGAAACTCTGGAATATATCTGCCGCCATGATATGATGCACAGTGATTTTACGGGACGTTTAAATCACAGGTTGGGAGATATACGAAAAAGTGGTACAAAAGTATTTTTTGATCTTGGGAATAATCTGAAACATCCTGATTTGGAAGAGGTGATTCAAAATATTGACTGTGGTCTGGTATCTTTTGGGAATGACTTTGAAGAAGGAAAAGCATTTCTTAAGTATGCACATTCAAAAGGTGTAAAACTGATGATCGCTACATTTGGAAAGCTTGGTTCTATTGCCTATGACGGTTCAACATTTTATAAAGGCGAGATCGTTCCCGTGGAACATGTTGTAAATACGGTAGGTGCAGGTGATTCTTATTTTGCAGGATTTATAAGCGGCATAATAGACGGAAAGAGTATACAGGAATGTATGAGAAGAGGCGCTGAACAATCCGCAAAAGTGATTTCTACATTTAATCCATATCTGTAAAAAATATGAAAAGGAGTATAAATTTATGATTATTGATATTCATGCCCATCCTGTTCTGCTTGATGTAATTAATGAAGATCCGGAAGATTTGAGCTTTCGTAAGCAGCAATTTGGAGTATTCAAATCAGGACGTAATCCTATTGAATTTGAGAAACTTTTAATTGATGATGCAAGGATTGATAAAGTTGTATGGCTTCCGGAAGACTATTCCACTCAGATGGGAAGACCCATTGTCAGCAATGAAGAGATGGAAAAGATCGTAGCTTCCTGTCCAGAACGTTTTATCGGATTTGCAAGTATAGATCCAAGAGATCCAAAGGCAAAAGAAAAATTAACATATGCTTTTGAAACACAGAAGCTTTCCGGACTTAAGTTAAATCTTTCACGCCTTCACATGTATGCAGACGATCCGCTGCTGGCACCGCTTTATGAAGTTTGTGAGGAGCATAACAAACCAATCATGTTCCACGCTGGTTACAGTTGGGAACCGGATACTCCTTCCAAGTATTCAGAACCGATCCTTTTTGAAGATGTAGCAGTCAATTATCCTAACCTTCGCTTCTGTCTGGCTCACATGGGATGGCCATGGTGGGAAGAGACCATCATGATGTTAATGAAATATCCAAATGTATATGCGGATACTTCTATGGTCTATATGGATTCTCCAAGGAATTATTATAGTCATCTGTTTTCTGTTAATATGAATTTAAACTGGCTTCAGAACTGCTTCCAGGATAAGGTTATGTTTGGTTCCAACAATCCACGTTTCCGCCATGTAAGAAGTCTGGATGGTATCCTGAACCTGCCGCTTCGTGAAGATGTAAAAAAAGCTATTCTTGGAGAAAATGCAATTCGCTTTTTAGGACTGGAGGATTAACATGGTAAAACTGTATGAAAACGAAGTTGTGACAAAACATGAATTTGATATGATCAACATCACAAATGAAGTGAAAAAAGCTGTAGCAGACAGCGGAATCAAAAACGGAATGGTTGCTGTTATCACCAAACATACAACTACCGGAATTATGATCAACGAAGCACTTCCTTGTGTAGAAAAAGATATAGAAATGCAGCTGGAACGCATTGTTCCAAAAGATTTTCCTTACGTACATACCCATATGCTTCCAACTTATGGAACCTGTTCAGGAAATGCCCCGGGTCATTTAAAGTCCATGCTGGTAGGAAATCACTGTATTTTCCCGGTGATTGACGGGAAAATGATGACGGGCGGAGAACAGAACATATATTTTGCGGAACTGGATGGTTTACAGATCCGTCATTATTTCATTGAGGTAATGGGGGAATAGCATTTTTGTAAGGAGTGACCAATATGATCTTTGGACTGAATTTTACATTTTTATCAAAATATTGGTTCTATTATATGGACGGCTTAAAAGTAACGCTTCAGCTGGCATTCTGGACTTTGATCCTTTCCAGTATAGTTGGTGTGATCATGGGCATGATCCGTGTGCAGAACTATAAAATCATAAGTACGATCATTGACTGGTGGATTAATTTTATCCGCGGTGTTCCTATTATGGTACAGATATTCATTGTGTACTACGGGATCGCAACGTCGCTTCCACAGTTCTGGGCGGCAGTTGTATCTTTGACAGTTAATAGTTCTGTGTACATTGCAGAACATACAAGAGCCGGAATGCAGGCGGTAAACAAAGGCCAGATGGAAGCTGCCAGATGTATTGGAATGTCCAAACTACAGGCGAACTTTACATCATCATTCCACAGGCAATTAAAAATGTACTCCCGTCCCTGTGTAATGAATTCATCCTTCTTATTAAAAATACGTCCATTGTATCCGTTATTGCACTTCATGAGCTGACCTATACATCAAATTCAGTACGTGCTAATACGTTCCTGGCATTTGAGCCGTTGATCGTAACTGCCTTTATTTATTTTGTGATCACCTATGTCTTAAAGAAACTGGTAGGAATACTGGAGAGGAGGCTGCGTGCACATGACTGATCAGAGAGAAGCCGTGATCCAGGTAAAAGGATTAAAGAAAAATTTTGGAAGTCTTGAAGTGTTAAAAGGCGTAGATATGAAGGTTCTGAAAGGGGAAGCAGTGGTAGTGATCGGTCCGTCCGGCTCCGGAAAATCCACATTGCTGCGCTGCTTAAACCTTTTAGAAACACCTACAGGCGGTGATATCCTGTTTCACGGACAGTCTATTTTAAGAAAAGATCTGAAGTTAGATGAGTATCGTGAAAAATTTGGAATGGTGTTCCAGCTATTTAATCTGTTTGAAAATTTAAGTGTACTGGACAATGTGACCATCGGTCTGCGAAAAGTAAAAAAAATTCCCAAGGAACAAGCTGAAAAAAAGGCTATGGAGCTTTTAAAGCAGGTAGGCCTGGAAAGCAAGGCAGATGTGTATCCATCCAAACTTTCCGGTGGCCAGAAGCAGCGAGTAGCCATTGCAAGAACACTGGCAATGGATCCGGAAGTTATCCTTTTTGATGAAGCAACTTCTGCGCTGGATCCGGAAATGGTAGGAGAAGTTTTGAAAATCATGCGCCAGCTTGCGGAAAATGGCATGACTATGGTAGTAGTGACCCATGAGATGGGATTTGCCAGAGAAGTAGGTGACCGGCTGGTATTTATGGATGGAGGATATATTGTAGAGGAAGGTAATCCTAAAGATGTGATCACAAATCCACAGCATAAAAGGACGAAGGAATTTTTAAGCAAGATGTTATAAAGATAAAGAAAATATTATGACAAGATATTATTTAAGGAGGAAATGACTATGAGGAAAATGAAAAAAATGGCGGCTCTTTGTATGGCGGGCATGATGGCACTCTCTCTTGCAGCATGTTCTGGCGGTGCCAAGGAAACGACTGCAGCTGCGCCTGCGGAAACTCAGGCAGAGACTGCTGCACAGACTACAGCAGAAGAAAAAGCCCAGGAAACCACATCAGGAGCTTCCTCAGGTTCTGTTTCTCCGGAAGAATTTGCAAAACAGGAGCATGGTCCGATCTTTGAAGATATCATCAAAAACGGAAAATTAAAAGTGGGAATCATTGGAAATAATCCTACATTCTGTTTCCACACAGTTAAAGATGGCAAAGATGAGCTGGTGGGATTTGAAGTAGAAGGAATGTATGAGATGGCAAAACGTCTCAGTGATTACCTGGGGCGTGAAGTGACAGTTGATTTTTATGAAAGTGATTTTACAGGCTGTATGTCCGCACTGCAGGCAAACCAGGTATATTTTGTAACACGTCTGTCTCCTACTGATGAGCGCAAGAAGACCTGGCTGTTTACAGATGTATATCATAAATCTGATGAATGTTATGTTGCAAAGAAGGACAATGAAAACAGTGATATGTTTACCGGAACATTAAAAGGTGTTAAGGTTGCGGGACAGATGGGATCCATTGATATTACAATGACAAAATATCTCTATCCAGATGCTGAGATCCAGGAATTAGATAATACTCCGAACATGCTTCTGGCTGTTAAGAACGGAAAAGCAGATCTGGCTTGTATGAATGCAGTTTCGGCAGCAATGTCTGTAGCTGCTAATGATGATCTGGTAGTAGTGGATAAGCTTACATGGGAACCAACGGATGAATTTGATAAAGGCTGTGGTCTGTGTATGGCGTACGGAAATGAAGATTTTGCAAACTGGTGCAATGGCTTCTTCTCTGATATTAAGGCAGAAGGCTTATGGGATCAGATGCAGTCTGACGCAGCAGCAGAACTGGATGCAAAGGCTCTGGAAGACTTTATTGCACAGTAATTTTGTTATACAATTCTTTTATTTCGCTCAGTTGTTTTTTCATATAGCCGTGGTCCGGGATCTTTTCCGGGCTGCGGCCTTTTTAAACCCTTTTAATGCATCTTGCAAACAGAAAATAAATATGTTATTGTAAAACCAACTCCCGCAGGTATTCACACTGCAAAGACATTAAAAACTCCCTTCCAGGGGCATTCGCCCGCTTTTACCAAAAGGATTTACAAAGTAACTTTACAAAGAAGAAATTACATTACAAAGAAGAAATCGAAAAGCAGGTTGACAATTTTTAATAACTGTACTATGATTATGGTACACGACAGAACACTTGTTCGCATTTATTTTCTCGGGAAGATGTATTAAGAAATGTCTTGCTAACTATAGGGTAGAACCTTGTTGGCTGTAATTGAGTAATGGTTTAAAATCCACAAAAACCAAGTGATAAACAAATAAAAACTAGGAAAGGAAAAGCTATATAGATGAAACCTATATCTATCAATGAAATGAATTGATAGGTATGTACCAATGGCTTAGTTGGGAATTTACGACTGTGGAGTGTACAAGAACTTGTGAGTAGCGTGTTGCTTGCGACCGCCAAAGCATACACATTGAAGCAGTAACTACAAATCGTGAGATTGTAGCGGATCATCTAGCATATACACAGGTGTATATGTTTTTAGTAGCAGGAAAACATGGGCAAAGAAGAAAAGATGAGCGTGAATAGAGATATGAATAAAGAGGAAAAGTTAAAAGCATTAGATGCTGCTTTGACTCAGATTGAAAAGGCATACGGCAAGGGCTCCGTTATGAAATTAGGTGAGTCCGGTGTAAATATGAATATTGAAACAGTTCCTACCGGTTCCATCAGTCTTGATATTGCATTAGGACTGGGAGGTGTTCCAAAGGGAAGGATTATTGAAGTGTACGGTCCTGAGTCTTCCGGTAAGACTACCGTTGCCCTTCATATGGTAGCAGAGGTACAGAAAAGAGGCGGTATTGCAGGCTTTATCGATGCAGAACATGCCTTAGATCCTGTATATGCAAAGAATATCGGTGTAGATATTGATGATCTGTATATTTCACAGCCGGATAACGGGGAACAGGCTTTAGAGATCACAGAGACTATGGTACGTTCCGGTGCAGTAGATATTGTGATCGTGGACTCTGTAGCAGCCCTGGTTCCAAAAGCTGAGATCGATGGTGAGATGGGTGACTCCCACGTAGGTCTTCAGGCCCGTCTCATGTCCCAGGCATTAAGAAAACTGACTGCCATCATCAGCAAGTCCAACTGTATCGTTATCTTTATCAACCAGCTGCGTGAAAAAGTAGGCGTTATGTTCGGAAATCCGGAAGTTACTACTGGTGGTCGTGCCCTTAAGTTCTATTCTTCCGTCCGTATGGATGTGCGCAGGATCGAGACATTAAAGCAGGGCGGCGAAGTAGTAGGAAACCGTGTCCGCGTAAAGGTTGTAAAGAATAAGATCGCTCCGCCATTTAAAGAGGCAGAATTTGATATTATGTTTGGTAAGGGAATTTCCAAGGAAGGCGATATCTTAGATCTTGCTGTAAAAGAGAATATTGTAGAAAAGAGCGGTGCATGGTTCGCTTATGATGGCTCCAAGATCGGACAGGGACGTGAGAACGCAAAGCAGTACCTTCTTTCTCATCCTGCGATCTGTGAAGAGATCGAAGCCCAGGTACGTGTAAAGTACAATCTGCCAGGTGCTGAAGAAGCAGAGGCACAGGCAAGAGAGGCAGCTAAGAAAGAGGAAGAACTGACCGGTTCCATTCTTCCGGAAGGCACAGAAGAAGAGCTGATGGCTGGTGAGGCTGAAGAAGAATGATCGTTAAGGCAGTTGTGCCTGTAGATAAGAGAAAATGCAAAGTCTTCCTGGAGGGAGACTTTGCATTTGTTTTATATAAAAGCGAAGCAGCCCGCTTTCATATAGAAGAGGGAAATGATCTTCCTGCAAAAACATATGAAATGATCGAAGAAGAAATACTTCTTAAAAGAGCCAGGGACCGGGCATTATATCTTCTTCAGTCACAGGGCCGTACACAGGCGGAGATGATAAAGAAATTAAAAGATGACGGTTATCCACAGTCAGTTACGGAGCGTGTACTTTCATTTCTTCAGGAATACCACTTTATTGATGACAATGCCTATACAGAAAATTATATCCATGTAAATAAAGGAAGAAAGAGCAAACGGCAGATCACCTATGAACTGCAGCAAAAGGGAGTAGACCGGGATCAGATCCGCCAGATGTTAGAAGAAAATCCTGTAGACGAGGAAGAAACAGTCCGTGCCCTTTTAAAAAAGAAGACCGGGGGAAGAATCCCGGAAGATAAAAAAGAGATACAGAAGCTGGCAGCTTTTTTAGGACGGAAAGGCTTCTCCTTTGAGGTGATCAGTCGAGTTTTGAGGGATGTGGCAGATTATTAAAGAAGACCCGGCTGTCTTTTGTTTATGTTGTCGGTACAACGGGAAAATAAGAGGAATATACTTGACACAATTCTGAAAAAAGTATAAAATTAATATGTTGTATTTCGTACAATGAAAACTAAATATAAGGAGGTGCTCCTGTGTTGCAGATCATAATTCCTGTTTTGATCGGCGCGGTGATCGCGGCTATTATTGCTGGTTTTATTGCACATTCTGCAGGCCGTTCCTATGAGCGCAAGCAGTATGACAGTAAAGTAGGAAGTGCAGAAGAAAAAGCCAGAGAGATAATAGATGAAGCATTAAAGACTGCAGAAACAAAGAAGCGAGAAGCTCTCCTGGAAGCCAAGGAAGAATCTTTAAAGACAAAAAATGAGTTGGAAAAAGAAACCAAGGAAAGAAGAGCAGAACTTCAGCGTTACGAGAAGCGTGTATTAAGCAAAGAAGAAAACGTTGAAAAAAAGGCAGATGCCCTTGAAAAGAAGGAGGCTGATCTGGTCAGAAGGGAAAACATTCTCGGTGAACGTACCGCAGAAGTGGAAGCCCAGTATGAGCAGGGAATACAGGAACTGGAACGAATTTCCGGTCTTACCTCCGAACAGGCAAAAGAATATCTTTTAAAATCTGTTGAAGAAGACGTAAAGCATGATACAGCAAAGCTGATCAAAGAACTTGAGAACAAGGCAAAAGAAGAAGCTGATAAGAAAGCCAGAGATTTAGTTGTAACTGCCATCCAGCGGTGTGCAGCAGATCATGTGGCTGAGACGACTGTATCTGTAGTACAGCTTCCAAATGATGAGATGAAGGGACGCATCATTGGTCGTGAGGGACGTAATATCCGTACTCTTGAGACTTTAACGGGTGTGGAACTGATCATTGATGATACTCCTGAAGCGGTTGTTTTATCCGGATTTGATCCGATCCGCAGGGAAGTAGCAAGAATTGCACTGGAACGTCTGATCGTGGACGGCCGTATCCATCCGGCAAGAATCGAAGAGATGGTAGAAAAAGCGCAGAAAGAAGTGGAGAACAATATGAGGGAAGAGGGCGAAGCTGCCTGCCTCGAAGTTGGTATCCATGGCATCCATCCAGAACTGGTAAAACTGTTAGGACGGATGAAGTTCAGAACAAGCTATGGTCAGAATGCATTAAAGCATTCGATCGAAGTAGCA
>ERZ840517.1573-NODE-1573-length-23925-cov-4.043025_pt1 | contig 23925 bp, 34 predicted proteins | sample MGYA00519876_ERZ840517 | MGnify/ENA primary metagenome ERZ840517 (study PRJEB31850, sample SAMEA3708882) | human gut metagenome | biome: human gut; feature: human-associated habitat; material: faeces | place: China | collected 2014 ... | reverse complement strand
TCAATCTGCGTTTTCAAACCTTCTGCTGAGTATCCAGTATCGTAAGTCGCTACTGCTGATACATTTACTGTATACTCATTTACGGTTGATATGATCACAGCATGACCTATCGGAGCAATTCCAATTCCTTCTCCATGATTTTGTACCGGATCTACTTGCTTCTGTACTGAATCTATCAGCTCCTTCGATGCTTTTCTGTATTCATCTGATATGATAACAGTTGATATACTGCTGCCTTTTCTCCTGTATGTCTTTTCTCCACCAACTCCATCGATCGCTTCTACTTCTTCTTTGTAGTATGCTTTGTTTCCTGCAAACGGTTTAATTCCAAAAGAATCTTCTATTCGCATCCTGTAAGATTCTTCATCTTCTTCGTCTGTTCCTGGAACCAATAATTTCGTCAACTGTGCATCTTCTAACTCGTCGATGTCGTCCAGGCACATAAGATCTCCGGTCCATCCATTTGGTTCTGTTCCTGCATCTTCACATTCCAGTCTATACTTATGTTCTTCTTCATTGATCACATCTGTTACAATGTAGTTGTAATCATCTCCGCTGAATTCCGTTCCAATCGGTACAGTTGCATTAAATACACCTTCAAATTGTGCTGGTGTTGCTTCTTCTATGTACACACCTTTTTCTTGTCCGAATCTTACCAAATGATCCAGATCAGCAGTGTCGCTGTACTGATTATCAACAAGTGCCGACAATTCTGTATATACTTCTTCCAGTCTTGCTCCGTGTTTTGCACATGAGTGATAAATTAGTGATCCCTCAGATGTATCCAATCCATCTGGCATTTCTTCCATCATTTCTTCCATGATCACATCCATTGTCATATCTTCATACATCTATATTCATCTCCTCATCTCCATACTCTGTTAGCAATCTGAATTTTATATTCATTGTTTCTTTGCTTCTGTCTACTTCAAGATCTGTTATGCCTGTGATATAGGCATTCGGTTCCAAGCATTCTGTTATGAGTCGATTTATCTCGCTTTTTACATATTCATCAGAATGCGTATATCCTATCAAATCATTGATTTCTGATCCGTATTCCCACGAATACTGCACAAAACGATATCTTTCAATTTTAATTGTAAAATACGCCCATACAGCTAACGCTCTTGCTCCTTCTGCTATTTTCCCATTTAGTTTTCCAGAAGAGAAATCAATATCATATTCTTTCGGATAATATTCAATTTCTTCTTCCTCTTCTAATTCTTCTGTATCTTTCTCAAACGGAAACATTACGCACTCACCACCTTGCATATAACTACATATTCTTCATCGTTTATCTGTACGATCAGAACTTTATCTCCATTTTTCAGAGATAATCCTTCTGTAATTAAATAATCATCTTTGTCCAATTTCTGTCCATGATGGATTACTTGTCCATCTGAGACATAAGCAATTTCAATTGATGCCGGATTATCTTTTTTTCCTTGTTTTCTCATAACTTCTAACATTCTTTCATATGCGTTCATTACAAGATTCTCCTTCCCTGCATCCAATGTTTTGCATAGTAACCATTTTGTAAGCTACTTATTCTTACTCCAGCATTAGAACAATGAATAAATTTATTAGATCCGATGTAAATGCCAACATGCGATGGTCCTGCTTTGTATGTTCCCTGGAAGATTACAAGATCTCCTTTTCTCAGATCTTTTTTCTGTACCTTACTTCCTCTTGTCGCCTGAACGTTTGCACTTCTTCCTATCTGCTTCCCTGTCGCCTTTCGAAATACAAATGACGTAAAACCTGAACAATCACTTTTTCCCAAATCAGGTGACGATGCTCCAAATACATAGTTTACTTTTCCTATGTATTTTTTGGCTTTTGATATTACTTTATCTGCTTGCTTTGTATCAACTTTCTTTTGTTTGAATCCTGTTCCATTTCCTATGATCGCATATCCTGTTCGTTTTCCAAATCTGTTGCACTGAGCTTTTGTTTTCATGAGCAAGTCAAAGTGATACACGCCATTTACAATTTTTATTGCGCCACCACGATCATTAACCTTATGAACTTTTTTATCTCTGCTCGTTTTTGTTCCAAGCACTTGTATTTGCGTTCCATATTTCACAGAACCAGGTGCAGCACATGTATATTTACTTGGATCAAGCTTCTTTCCTTTACAATCATAATATCCACCCTCCATTTTATTTGATGCCGGATAATATGCTGTAAATAAGGCTTTCACTTTTCTTCCGTTTAATATGCCTGTACTTACAGTTCCAGAACTTGAACTTGATTCGGCATCATCACTTTCTGTTTCCATGATATTTTTAAACGCCAGTTCTAGCGTCATTGTATGGATTCCATTTTCAAAAGTGTGTGAATCATTTTCAATCCAAAAATTTCCGTCAAGTCCAGAATCTACATCGTGAATTTTGATTCCATAACCAGAGATACACCTTATATCTCCAATTGCTGTTAGAGATGCTGTTTTTTCTAATCCTGTTAAGGTATTCTTTGCTTCTTTTTTTCCATTTCCTTTTTCAACAGATAAAGAATCCTGAAATGTTCCATATGTGCTGATCCAGTTTTTATTAGATACTGTACCGATTTTTTTGTTCTTGGAGTTGTAAATTGCAACCTTGTTGATCATGTTATCAGTTGTTTCTTCATAACTTGATTCTGTTATGCCTTCGCTTTGATTTAGCGTAACATCTAACATTTTTCCTTTTTTGATCACTGATAATTGATCACCTTCCATTAAGATCTGGTAGTTTGTTCCTATTTTTTTTCGGGCTTTTGTATACGCTGCAAGAATCATGTTGCAATATTCTTTATCTGTAAAAAGCATTTTCTTAATTTTTACTTTTGTTTTTGCAATGTTTTTTACTTTAATTTTCAGATCTTTGCAAATCAGTCTTGTGATCTGTTCAGGCGTTTTTTTCTTGAATTTGTACGTTCCTTTGCTCCTGGTCAGATACAATAAATAATCGTACGCTGTATAGCTTATTGTACCTGCTTCGCCTTTTCGTTCTCTTTTTGTAACTTTTCCATGAAACTTTTTCTTGGAACCATCATAAAAACAAATAAGATCGCCTGTTTTTATGTTTGGCGTTTTTACATTCGGATCTCCTGCTGGATTTGGAAGAGCAAATTCTAAGGATCGTGCAGATAAATAAGCACTTCCTGACCACGTTACTGTATTAACCAGATCAGATATGTCATTTCCTTTCCATGTAATTTTCATACCGTTATCACCAACTTCGTTCCCTGATAAATATATCTTCCTTTACTACTGCTTCTTCTACCATGTTTTTTTGCCGCTTTTTCGATCACGCTTTTATTCTTTGCATAGATCTTCGAAGCGTTGGCAGATTTTCCTGTTTTGCTCTTGGCAATCTTTTTTAATGTATCTCCAGATCGAACGGTATATTTTATAGTCTTTTTACTCTTTGAGTTTCTTTTCTTTCCAGATTTCTTTTTTACTTTTTTCCCTCCGGATGTTTTTTTCTTTGTTTCTGAATAAGATATTGTGATGTACTCTTTTAAACTGATTGTAAATGCTGCATCTCCTGATCCATCTTCTTCTCCATACTCCAAAGATTCTATAGATACATACTTGTTAAAATCTGCTCTTCCAGTTATCACAAGTGTCGGAGTGATCTTGTTCTGTTTCCAGTCCTTTATCTTATTGATGTACGTATATGGATTTGTATTAAATCCTTTGTACTGACAAAAATCATATTCCTGAGCCGGAAAAAAGGAACTTAGCTCTACTGTTTCTAAGTTCCTTTCACCTAACAGATTTATTTCGCCTTTTCGATGCACGTTCTCTGATGTATTATTCTGCGAAGTTCCAATTTTAAAACTTGATGGCAATACCGGGAACCGGATCTTGTCATTTCCATTGTTTAACCATATTTCCATAACGTTCTCCTTATGCTGGTACTGCTTCTAGTTTGTCTGCAATTCTTTCAGCAATTTTATCAATGTCAGCTTCTTCTCTTACGATGATTGTGTCCGCAAGTTTTTCAATCTTGTAGACTTTCTTTCCTTCATTTCTCGCCATTCTGACCGAAGCATCATGCGGATATACTCTGCTTCCTCTTGGAAGATCTACAATTTCTCCACCTTTCTCATTGATCTGCGCAATTCCACCGCTCCAGTTATTTGTTCCTTTTGCTAGCATTGGAATCTTAGGAATATTGATACCGTATTGTTTTCCACCATATTTTCCAGGCACCCATGATGGAATTTTTACGCTAACTTTATTTAATCCACTGATCGCTGTATTCACAAGTCCAATCACTGTATTAAGTGGAGCTTTTGCAATGCCAACAAGTGCTTCAAACGCTCCCTTGAATATATTTTTTACTCCATTCCACGCCTTTTTCCAGTTTCCAGTAAATACGCCTGAAATAAATTCTATAATTCCTTTAAATGCTGTTGTGACTCCATGTACAACGTCAATCGTCGATTTTAGCCATCCTGAGTATCTTGCTACTACAAATGATAAAACGATAGTAAATGCTTTTTTAAATGCTCCAGAAAGAAATGTTGCTACTGGTCTTAATCCACTTATAATCTTTCCTGCTCCTTTTCCTATCGTTCCAAATGCTGAACTAGCTGTCTTAGCAATGCTCTTTACAGTTGATCCTAGTTTTTTCGTATCAACGCCTGCTGCATTCAATGCTGTGACTGCCGTTTTTTGCATATTTTTTGCTGCTGCCGTAATTTTATTCCAATTTTTGTAAACCAAAACCGCAGCAATTGCAATTCCTGTCAAGATCAAAACAATTTTTCCACCCGGAGTAATTAAAGAAGCAAAACTTTCTGCCCCTTGGACAGTTTTTATCATTCTTCCGACATTCCAATACAGCGCACCAACTCCTTGTGTTAGTTTCGCGATAATCACGATCGCCGGACCAACTGCCGCTACAATCAATGCTACTTTCACAATAAATTTCTGCGTTTCTGGAGACAACTTCGAAAATCTATCTGTCAACTCGCTGAGCTTGTTCGCTGCCTTTGTTGCTGGCTGTACTACTACCTGTAATACTGCACTTCCAAATACAGTTAATGAATTTTTTACAACATTGATTGTTTTTCGAAGCTTACTCATAGATGTCTGCATATCTTGTAAAGCTTTTTCCGTTGATCCCTGAGCTTTCCCCATCTTTGCAGTCTTCTCTTTGAACGTTTCATACTGGCTTCCAGTCAGTGCCAACGCTGCGGTTAATGCTCTTGAATTGCTAAAAAGCTGAGCCATCTTATTTGACTGCCCACCTGTTTCTTTCTGCAAGATTTTCAGCACTCCCTGCATTCCTTCTGCTTTTATCATAGCCTGACCATTTTCATAGCCGTATTTCTGCATCAGTTTGCTCATGGATTCTGTTGGTTTTAACAAACCTGTGAACAATCCTTTCATCTGTGTTGTAACTTCCGCAGTATTGCCAGTAACACCTGTCAAGGTTGCCATGGATCCAAAGAGTTCTTGGTATGACACATTTAATGATTTTCCCAACGGGAATAGCGGTTGCATCGATGCCGCTAATTCTTTATAGGTTGTGACCCCTAATTTCTGAGTCTGAAAAGCCATGTCTGAGATGCTTTGTGCTGTTTTTACATTTACACTGTCATACCCCTTCATGCCAGAGCTGATCAGTGCCACGGATTCCTGTACAGATGATCCGCCACCCTTTGCAGCTTTTGCCGCAACATTGAAAATCTTTTGTGTTTTTGTTCCAGAGTCTCCAATACTGGAAATCATCTGGTAAACTCCTTTGGATATCGTATGCAGTGCTATGCCTGTTTCATTTGATGTCTTGATTGCCATGTTTTTATAGCTTTTCAAGTGATTATGATTATCGAGCAGTGTGTTTACCTGCCCCATATCCTTTTCAAATGTGTCCGCCATTTTTCCAGAAGCGGCCATGATTCCGATAATCGGCACCGTTACCTTTTTTTCCAACGATGTCCCTACGGATTCTAAGTTTTTTCCAGTTCTTTTGATGCTATTTGCCGTTTTCTGGATCTGTCTTCCCTTTGCCTGCATCTCCGCAGTTGCTTTAGAAAGCGGAGAGGAGAACTTATCCACTAATCGCAACGTTGCATCTACAAATCTATTTGCCATTTAGTTGTTCATTCTCCTTCCTTATATCTTCAATCTCCTGATGCACAAAAGCAGCCATGATCATTTGCTCATGACTGCTCATTTCTGTAAAATCTCTTGGTAAAATATTATGAAGACGGAACAACCAGTACATGGTATTGATCTCTCCGTCTTCGTAAATTAGTTTTTTACATCATTCTCTGTTGCTTCGTCTTCCTGGTCCTTGTAAAAATTATTGATTGCATCTGAGATCTCCTGTATCTCTCCATCAAACAATAATTCAGCTAAGTCTTTTGGTGTTGCTGCTCCAAAATGTTCTAAAAGTCTTTCATCTTTTAGGTTTGGTTCTTTTACTCCGTCCATCAATACAAGGAGATCTGAATCATGTGCATTTACCAGGAGTAAGTTTCCTTTCTTGTCCAATGTATTTAATGCACGTTCTCTCAGTTTTCTTTCTTTGACTTTTCGCAGCGTAATCTCTCCATCTCCAGTCAGTCGTTCCATGTTCTTACTGTGATATGTTTTTGTACATTCTTTTGTCAGTTCTTCTTTGTCTACGCTTAATAATTTATCAATTAAATTCATTCTTTTTCTCCTTCTAATCGTCGATTGTATCCAGCATTTCGGCTGTTGTAAATGTAAATGGAATACTTTCTTCTCCTAACTTGTTTGCTTCCCAGTCAACAAGTTTCACTTCGTCGAACGTACAATTCGTCAATTTAACTCGCTCATTTCCATTCACTGTCGGATCATCCAAGTTCGAAATAATCGTGCATGGTGTGTTTTTTCCATTTTTGATATCTGTCAGAATTCTTTTTTTGAAATAAGATGAAGCGTGATTTAATTTCAGCGTTCCGCTTCCTTCGATACCTGTTACTTTTTTTCCTGAATTCAATCTTCCTGTCTGCGGTACGTCTGTTTTTGTAAATTTGATTGTTGCTTCCAGTGCTGTTGCTTGTGCCATATAATCATTATCGACCCATACTTCTCCCCATGAGCCGTTGATTACGTCATTATCTTCAAATGTCTTCATTTGTACCTCCTAAACTACAATGTCTATATTAAAGTTTTCCATTGCGTCAAGAATTCCCATCTGTGAACTTAAGAAAACATTTTCCCCGGTAAGTGCTTTTTTGATCTGATCTTCTGTCATGTTCACAGTGTCTTCGTTTTTGCTCTCTAGGTATTTCTTGTTTCCTTCGATGTCAATTTCGATTGACGCACTTGATAAAATTGTTCTTGATACAAGTCCATCCAAATATTCTTGGCAATTCGCTAATAGTAAGCATTTGTTGTCATAATTATTCGGATACTGCCCTAACCAGTTGTTTTTGATCGTATCTGTAAGATCGGTCGAAACGTGATCCATCACATCAATCATCTTTATTTTTTTAAAATCATCTGTTTTTGTATCTGATACAGTTGTTAATGAATTGATGCCCCTTGCAACACGGATGTAATCACCATCCCTAAACACAATAAACTCCCCTGCATCAATCTTTTCATCCATTTCTTTTTTGGATAATTTTGTACAGCTTTCTGCATCTTCCAGAACTGTGTACGTGCAGCTCATTGTAAGCGGTGTTCCTGCAAGGATTCCTGCAATCCTTGAGCAAAACTTGTCAGCATCATATTCTTCTCCACTAATCGTCACACTTTCAGTCGTGTAGTTGATAATTCCTTCATCGTTCGCTGTTGTATTTGCAAGAACTGCCTTTACTTTCTTTCCTGATTCTCTTTTTTCTTTGATCCATTTCGTTACTTTTGCTTTCTGATCTTCCTGTAATGCTGATCCGAATGTAAGATAATCGAATTTTACATTGTCTAGTTCATCCAGGATCGTATCAAGATCTGCATATTCAGACTGTCCAAAAAAGCAGATTACTTTCTGCGGCTTTTCTCTTCCACCTTCCATTGCAAACTGGATTTGTATTTTTGCATCTTTTGCAATCGAAGCATCCAGATTATCTCCCGGTCTGTATTCTTTCGGATTCATTCCAGAATTATTTGCAAGGACTAAAGCAACAATTCCGTTGTCATTTCTCTGTTCAAATGTCTTTGCAAGTTCTCTGAATATAATGTTAATGCTTGGCATTCCCATTGTTTAGGTCCTCCTTCATTTCTATTTCTTTCATTAGCGGTGCATCCGATGGCTTGTATAAGTCGTCCAGGAATTCTGAATCAAATGTGATCCGTGGAACATTTCCACGTTCTCCGGTGTATTCCATTTCAAAATTCATGATCGGAACCTTTTTCTTTTCCGTCTGCATCGCAAATAAAAAGATTTGCTTTATTTTTTCAATATCTTTCAATACTTTGATTTCCTGTCCATGCTCGCCTCTTTCATGCATAAGAACAATTTCTACAGCGTAACGCTGTTGATACCTGTTTTTCGTGTATAGCTCTCCATTTTCCGTGATTCGTACAAAGAAACACGGATATTCCATTTGTTCTACGACTCCAAATTCGTAACATGGATAATCAAAGTTCTCATTTAATGCGGCTACGACCACTTTTTTCATGTCATCAATCGTGATCATAGTCCTGCATCATCCTTTACTCTTTCTAAGACTCTTCTTAGTCGTTCTTCGTGCTTTCCTCCCCAGTTTTTCAAAACTGCTGATACAATTCTTTTTCCAGGGACAAAGCCAACACATTTACCACCATTTTTTAGTTTTTTTCCATTCTTTTTAAATGGCGTTATGATCTCATGACCATTTTCAACCAGATGCCAGTGTGGATTTTTCCTTCCCTCTGCCATGAATTCTTCCAGTATCACACCGTTGATATGCTTTACTGGTCCTAGTCGGAATCCTTTTGTAAGATTTCCTGTATGTTTATCTGTAGCAGATAAAGCTTCTTTTCTTACGGCCTTGCTGAATTCTCTTCCTTCTTTTTTTAATTCTTTTTCTGCATAATCTGGATATTTCTTTGCTACTTTTTCTAGCGTTTCTCTCAATTCATCGAATGTAGCAGTGTCGAATTCAAAATCAATTTCATCTGACATCGTTTTTTTACTCCATTGTGTCCGAATCGGACACCGATTCTTTTTCTTCTGATACATCTTCCACTAATCCAAGTTTTTTCAGATCATTTACGACTCTTCGATCGTCGCATTCTTTAATCTCATCTTTTTTCATGTTAAACGTACCTACAAATGTTGTTTTCGCTCTTATTTTCATCTTCTACAGCCTCCGCATGCAGTATTAGAAACCTATCCGCTTCGTTTTCATTTTCTACCGAATCAATTCCATACATTTGATCCTTGTATCGAATTTTCATGTTTTTATCAATCCCTTTTCGATATCTGATCGTAAATTGCATTTCTTCCGTTGCTTCATTTTTCAGAAGCTTGATTGATTCGGAAGATCGGATCAGGCGAACTTTTGCCCATACTCTGGCAATTAACTTTTCTTTTCTGATTTTTTGTCCAAGTTCATCCTTATCCCATCCAAAACCGTAGATCTCTATTTTTTTATTCATGTCTCCGATGTTAATCATTCTCATCCTCCGAATAGCTTTCCAGTTGCAATTGCAGTAAGATCGTTCTTGCAATGTACGAGATTTTCTCGTTATTTTTTGTTTCCAGAATCGAACGATTATCATATAACTGCTGCATGATCAAAAACAGTGCAAGTTTCATCCTTGCACTGTTTTCGTCGAATTTTCCAACTGCTGCCGTTACTGTCTCACATGCTGCATCGAACGCAAGATTAAATACTACATCATCTTCTTCAACTTTTAGATATTCGCTTGCTTCTTCAAGAAGCTGTGAACGTACATCAGCATCCATTTATCATCCTTTCTGAGCTGTGATAAACTCTTCAATGATCTCATCTTTCTTTGTCTTTGTAATTGTGTAGCTCTTAGTTGTTGCAAGCTGTTTAATTTCGTCTACAGTCATTGCTTCCAGTTCTGATCTTCTGTATTTCTTTGTTGGTTCTGAAATCTGATCCGCTGGAATCTCTGCTTTGAACACTGCCATGTCATCAACAATCTCGCAATCTAAACGCTCACGCACTTTAATTCCTGTTTGATCTTTCTTCCATAAATCTCCTGCTTCTGTAGAAATTCCGATTGTAAGCAGTTCTCGATCAAATAATGTGATTGCTTCTTCAAAATTTCCACAATAAATTGGTACCTTTCCATCCGCACTTTTTTTAATTGTTTTGTTAGATACAACTGTTACCGGATATGTTCCAAACAGTAATCTTTTAGATGTGTTCGTCACATCTTTTTGTAAAATATAGTTTCCATCTTTATCTTTCAATTTATCTAACCAGTTAAATCCACTCTGATTTGTTAATACTTTTGCCCCTGCTACTAATGCTGGGTCTAATTCGACGTTAAAAATATTTTTCAGATCGTCAACGGATGTTGCTTCAATCTCAAAGCCTTCTGTCATTTCATTTAATTTTTTTATAATCAGTGCATTTCTTGTCGCTTTTACTTTTTTCGCAATCCAATTCGTTAAATATGAGATGATATTTTCATCAGAATCTTGCAGCAATTCATATGTCGATTTTAAAATTCCTCCGAATTTTTTTATTACATAATCTACTTTTCTCATAACCGGAGTATCTACTTCTGGAAATTCACTTTCTTCTTCAACCGTATCAAATGGTACTGAATCCGCATTTACTTCATATACGCGGCTTCCTTTGACTTTTGTTGTTTTTTCTCTTCTTACTAGCATTTCTAACGCATCTTCTGAACGTCTTAATGTTTTAATCGTTGTCGAGATATCCGCTGGTACTGTTAATCCTCCTTCTTCGTCAGAACCCTCTTTCATCGTATTCAGTACTTCCATATCTTCCTTAGCAATTGGCTTCTTTTTAAATCCAGCCCTCAAGGCGTTAACAAGTGCAGATACGACGTTTTTCTTACCTTTTACTTCATTTACTCTTCCTGCTGCTGCCTGGTTCTTTACATCATCATCTTCTTCCTGTTCCATCTCATCCAGAAGATCATACTTCTCCTGAAGGTCCTTCATTTCTTTTCTTGCTTTTTTCGCATCTTCCAAATTGTCCTGAGCAATCAGGTTCTTAATTTCTTCTTTCTTCTGTGTAATTTTTGCTGCAATTTCTCTCTTATCCATTCTGTTTCCTTTCTCCGTACTTGTCTAAGCTTTCTAATAGTTCTTTCTTCTCTTTTTCCCTCGCTTGGTACTCGCTAAAAGATTCGTTAAAAATTTCTTTTATATCCTGTCTGCTTAAAGGCTTCTGCTTGTCCTTTTTCTGAGCATTTTTCCCTTTTTCTGTCAGATTAGCTGGAACATTTTTGTAACAAAAAAACATGGAACTTCCAGCACATGCGACTGCATCGTTTGCTTCTTCGACTTTTATGTCGAATAACTCTGCTGCCTCTTCGCCGGTTAACCATGTTTCGTCATTTACTTTTTGTTCAATTTCTTCTTTGTCTACTTTTGCTTTCGTCATATAGGTCTGCATGATCGCTTCCTGGCAAGTATCCAGAGATTCTGCATCCTTTCGTAGATCATCCGCATTTTTTGTTGTAAAAAAATAGCTTGCCGATGGCTTATGAATCATGACTGTTGCATTTTTAGGCATTACGATCTCATCTCCTGCCATCATAATTACGGATGCAATACTTGCTGCTAATCCGTCAACATACACTGTCTTGTGTGCATTGTTGTGGCGCAGCATGTTGTAGATCGCGATACCGCCAAACACGGAGCCGCCGCCAGAATTGATATGGATGTTTATGTTTTCAGTTTCGTCTAACTGATCAAGGAATTCTTTCACATCTCCCGGTGCCATATCCTCTTCATAGCATTCGCTCTGCCATGTTTCGCTTACAATGTCGCCATAAAAAAACAGATCCGCTGAGGAATCTGTCTGGTTCTTGATCGTCATGGATCCACAGATTTTTCTGTTTCCATCACGATCTTTGTTATAAAATTTTAATTCTTTCAAGCACTCGTTTCTCCTTTCTTATATTGTTCTCCAGCCATTTTAACCGGAATAAAGTTTCCATTCATTAAAAGTACATCTCCATCTGGATCTCTTGGTAGATCTAATAGTTCACGTGCTTCATTTACCTTACGCATTCCGTTCTGAACTCCCTGAGCAAGTATTTCCATCTGCGTCTTAGAATCCGTCCTCAGAATCGCTTTTTCGTTAAATTTACAGCTTTTTTCTGTTCCTATGTACAATTTATATGTTAATTCCTCTTCATACTGTTTCAGAGGGAATAACATAGTATCAACCAAGAAAGATAACTGCTGCATTTCGCTGTTTGCATAGGATGACTTTTCATAATCATTAATCTGATTCGGCTTAACTCCAAACGCTCCGGCGATCTGCAAGGCTGAATACTTCTTTAATTCAAAAAACTGTGCATCTGTCAGCTTGTAATTCAACGGTTGCAGTTGCATTCCTGCTGGTACTGGCACAATCTTTCCGGCATTCTTTGGGCCAGAAAGATACTTGTCATACTTCTTTTGTAACAGTTTGATTCTTGAATCATCAATCTCTCCTGCATACTGTAACGCCATCGATGCTGTCATTCCGCCTTTATACAGATTCGACATGTACTGTTGACTCTGTGACGCTCCTTCTACCACATACCCAAGCATATCTCGCACTGGAATTCCTGTTAATCCGTCCAGTGTCATCGATGTTTTAAGATGCATCACGTCCATTTCTGGAAATACATACATTTCTCCGTCCAGCGGATCTGTGTACTGATAGTAGATTTTGCCCTGTCCACCGAATATGCCTGTATTATCATAGATCGGAGTCACGCAATCCGATTGCATGATCCAGAGCCCTATATTTTCACTACCATTCCTGGAAATCTTCCTTTGAATCCATACGTAACCATTTCCAAAATGATTTCTATTGTTTTCTACTGTTGCGAAGAAAATAGACGGCGTCATATGCGGATTTGGTCTTCCATTCAACAATTTCGAAGTGCTATCCGGATCTGCACGGACTCGCCCCTGTTTTTTTTTCCATTCGTACACCTTAATCGGCAGTTTTCCCATTGTTTCCGATAAGATTTTCATGCAAGTGTAGTATGTTACTTCTCGCAATTCACTTTTGTTCCTGTAGCCAATTCCAAGCCATTCTGCAAAATCTTCTTCCGTCATTCCTTTTGTTGGGGAGCCTCGGAACCGATTTATAATTTTATCCATAATGTTTCTCGCTATTCCCATTTATCACTACCTACCATTCATTTTCTAAGAATTTATCTAACGCTTCTTCTCTCGGATTTATAAAAATATGATATCTCGCCAATTTGTAAGCACATAACGTCGCATCTACTGGATCAATCTTCTTTGCTGTTGCATCCTTGTCAATTTTGATCAAGCCATTGTTTTTCTTAATTACTGCATTACTCATAGCGTAATTTAAGACCGGATTATATAAATAACAAACATTACCCATAAGCACTTCTTCTCTGAATCCTTCCGTCGACTCATTCAATGATTTATGACTTTGGAAAACTTCTTCTACAATGTATCCTTCATCGCTTAAATCAATCATAAGTTTACTTGCATTCGCCGGATCAAAGCATAGTGTTTGGATATCCAGTTCTTTCTCCTTGCAAAAGTCAAGAACATAGTCCATAACTACGTTCTGATCAACAATTTCGCTATTTGTCATTGTTATGAACCCTTGTCTTTCCCATGCGTCATATGGGACCTTATCTTTAAATACCCTTTCCATCATTTTTTCTTGATTTGGGATAAAAGAATGTGATAATACAATGTATTCTGTTCGCTCTCTTCCTTTTTTATCAAAGTTCCCATTTCTGTATGGAATTACAAAAGCTACTGACGTTAAGTCAATCTTGGAAGACATATCAAATCCGACGTAAACTGGTTTTCCTTTTATGCTAATTGGAAGATTTTTCACTTCGCATTTCTTCCATTTTTCCATATTCATATAGCCATTTTCTTTCTGTTGTACCCATACATTCAGCATTTTTGTTAAAAAGGCTATCATTTTTTCTGGAATTACCTTTGCGATCTCGTAATCTCCACGGATTTTTTCTCGTCCGGCCGAATATGACATTCTGATCGGATTCGCTTTCTTCCAGTTTTCTTCGTCGCCGATATCGTCTCCTGGATCAATCTCCATAATGTCTATCAAATATGTATCATTTTCAACGTCGATATTAGAATCTAACACCTTGCTGCAATAATCGTATTCCTGCGTGTAACAAGGATACGTCAGATCCATTCCTGCTGTTGTGATGATCATCAATAACGATTCTTTTGTATTTGATCCAAGGCCGAGATCAAGAAACTCTGTTGTTTTGTGCTGATGGTACTCGTCTACGATCAATCCAGCTGGGTTGGTTCCGTCTCCAGTCTTTCCGTCTTCTTTTGACAGTGCTTTTATGTAGCTTCCTGTTTTTACATGTGTGATCGCATTATTCGTAAGTTTGAACTTCTTCTTTAATGGCGATCCGTTCAACATCAGTTTTGCCTCTTCAAATACAATCTTAGACTGATCTCGTTTCACACCTGCTGTATAGTATTCATAGACTTCTTTATTTTTTGTTGCCTGCACAGAAATTTCATACAATGCAACACCTGCTTCTTCCTGACTCTTTGCATTTTTTCTTGCAACTTCGACGAAACTTTTCTTGAACCGCTTATACCCATCCTCTTTTCTTCTCCATCCATAGAGTTGACACAAATGAAACTGCTGCCATTCCGTCAGCTTTATTGGTTTCCCTGCCAACACTCCCTTTGAATGTCTCAGGAAGCTGAACCATTTGATTATCTTTTGTGCTTCCTGGTCGTCCCAGTAAAAAGAGGCTTCTCCACTGTCTTCCCTTTTCACATCTCTCAAAAATCTGCTGCATGCCTGCTTGTGCTTCTTGCAAGAGATTATTTTTCCACTGATACAGTCAGTTGCATATCTGATCAGCCTGTTCTTGACTGTCATATGTCACCAAATTCATCATTAATCTCACTATCAATTCCCTCTCTTGCAATTGTTGCTGCTTTCAGCCTTGAATCTATTGTAAGTCCGCACATTGATGCAAACTTACGCATCTCCTCTGAATACATTTTTTGCAGATCACACAACGGATTTTTAACCAAAATTTCGCCGTTTTGAGTCGGTTTTATGATCACTTTCTTCTCTTTTTTGAGCTGTTTTGTTACCGAAATATAGTAAGAAAATGCGTTACAATAGCATCCCAGGTTGTTTACATCTAGGTTACCGATCACATCTATTTCCATTTTTTCAAACTCTTTTACAAGTCGTTTAAATTCATTTTTTGCTATCGCATCAATCAGCCAAGTTGGCGGTTTTGCTAGGCTTTCCTTGCCTGTCTGTACAAGTCGTTCTTCCAGTTTTTTGTCTTCCTGTTGTGCAACTGTCAGATTCCCTTTTTGTGTTGCAAGTGGCTTTCGTTTTCGTGGCATTTTCTCACTCCTTCCATTTTTCAGATTTTATATTTAGAATTTTGCGAAAAGAAATCTAGGGCGTGCGGTCTATAGGAATGGTCAAAACAATTTGACCACCCCTTCCACTTCTGAATTTTCCTTTTTCTTCCATTTCTCTTTGTATCCAAGAAGCAAACGGATCATCTCTTCTTCTCTTCCTTCTTTCATTGCTTTATGCACTATACCGTGACTCTTGTCGCTTAGCGCTATAAGATTTCCTCTGTCTAGTCTCTTCGCATAGTCTGACGATATCGGAACAATGTGGTGAACCATTGTCGCTGGTATGAACTTGCCATCGTGATAGTATGCGTAGAGATCTATGTACATGTAATGTGTGAGTACATCTTCCTTTGTCAGTCTCCAGGCCTTTGTCTTGTAGAATGCAGCGCGTGTCTTATTCCTTCGGTGCTGATCGTAGTCCTTATCTCGTTCCTTCTTCTGCTGCCGTCTGATCTGCTTAATGCATTCACATGTTGTGCCTGATGGAATTCTTTTCCCGCATTTGCTGCATCGTTTATATATTGGCATTGCATCACTTCCTTCTACTGGACCTCCAGGGACTCGAACCCTAGACCGATCGGTTATGAGCCGACTGCTCTGACCAACTGAGCTAGAGGTCCATATAATAATAAAAAGGAAACAAGATCTGCTGCCGTATGGCTTACATTCTCGTTCCCTTTTTTATTCATGCTACTATAATAGCACTTTGAATTGTATGTGAGTCCCTCTCTTTCCTTTATTTTCTTTAATTTACATTTTTAGTCGTCCAACTTTTTGGATAGGATGTAGTAGAACTTTCTTCGCTTTTCATAGAAGTAGTTCCTTCCGGCTGGTATATTCATCACCGTTTTCAGGTACTTGTATGTTATTCCTTCTTCTGTTACTGCTTTTAGAATGTACTTATACAGCTGATGATCCGCTTGCTTTGCTGATTCTTCTATCATCTTGCAATTCTTCTTTGCCCATGCTCTTTTGATTGCCAATTCCTCTGTTACACTCTTTGTTACTCCAGCTCCTGTCGTATCTCCAAATTTTGGACTACCAACAGTATTTGTTTTGTATCTAAGAATGTCCTTAAATTCTTTGTATCTCATTGCAAAATGATACGCTTGATAAAACGCGTGATTGCTTATGTCCCATTTTTTTTCCGATACCGGTCTTATATTCTGCATCCTATCTCCTCCAGTCGACGATCTGCTACCTTTTCCGTCCAAATTTTTTATTCATCGCTTTTCGCCTGTAATATTTTAGTTTCGTTTCCGAATAGAATTTATTCTTATCTTCTTTCTTCTTTTCTCTTATCGCCTGCATACTTAGTTTCCATGCAACAAACTCTGTACACTTTCTTCTGCATTCGACTCGCTTTTCTCTTTCTCCTCCGTGATCGCATTTAATGCACGGACAATCTTGCTGTCCCATTTTGTATCACTCCTTTTATCCAATTCTTCCGGTTTCTTTTCTTTCTCTTGCATTTCTATTTTTTGCTCTATTATCGTCATTTTTTCCCATACATTATCTATTTCTTGTTTTGTTAATGCTGTTCCAACCGAAACTGCCATTAATACCGTTAATATTAAAAATTTTAAGCTTTGGTATGTATTCTTTTTGTAATCATTATAAAAATGTATTCCTGCATCTATTACCATTACTGTAATAAGCGCCTTAATTAATAAATCGTTCATTTTGTCTCCTAACATTCGATCTTAATTTTGCTCATTTTCCTTATCTTGTCATAAGCTTCATTTGCCAGCTTATTAACGCCTGTTATCGTCATCAACTTCCTTTGGTATCGGAATCGGAATCGGTTCAAAGTTATCGCTTTCCCCATTCATAAATTTAATCAAGCGATCTATGTTCAAGTCATCTATGTAGTTGTTAAATTCCACCATTCTTTTTTCTTCGTCAGTCATTATCTTCTGCTTCACTTCTTCCATGGTGTCCATTGCCGTCTTAGGTTCTTTCGTATCTTCTTTTTTGCTTTTATCTAAATCTGTCATGTTCTTTCTCCTTTTCTACTTCTTTTGTTTCGAATACTTCGATTGCCAGCATTCCGTTGTCTATTCCGTTTCTCACATATTCTACATTTACATCCAATCCTTTTTCTGCAAGGTATTTAGGTATGCCAAAATCTCGTCCTTGTGTAAACATATGAATTTTTCCTAACCTGTTTCTAATCGTCGCCATTATTTTTTGCCTCCTCATCCATCATTCCGCCATGTATTTTTATAATTACATCAACCAGGTTTGCTGGTACGTATGCATATATTGTTTCCAATAAATTTTCCGAATCTTCTGCATATGGTTTTAGAGCTTCTTCCTCTGCATTTAGCGCTCCGCATTCTACACATATATATCTTTTTCCGTTTTTCCATTCTTCAGCGCTAATAATATGCTTCGGGATGCTGTTTATTCCGTGTCCAACTTGTACACTCATCCTGAATCCATCTCTGCACATGATCCATGGTAGCGGATGTATGTCGTCATTTTTCTCGTAGAATGCCTTTATATATTCGTTTATCTTCATTTTTTCTCCTCGTACCTTCCTGCTCCTGCTCCGTATCGGTGCCACGTTGCTGCTTTTCTAACCTTCTTTCTTCTTCTGTTTATTATTTTTTCGTGGTCGGCAATTATAATATAGCGATACTTGTTATCCCTGACGCTAGTAACATTCTTACGACGCCTCTTTTAAATTCTTCTGTGTACTGCATAGTTTTTTCTCAGACAGCTTAATTCTTCACATGATGCAGTGTATTTAACCGTGATCACTGATTCTTTCTTTTTGTCTAATCATGTTAAATCCCTGTGATTCTTCGTTTGTTGTTTGTGATTTGTAAAAAATAATAATGATTGTGTTATAAATAAACAGAAACTTGATAATGTATAATAAAACTTTGTTAATAGTTGCTAAAAGAATCTCTCAGGTAAAGAACTAAGCTGTCTGTTCTCCTTTCTGCCTGCTGCCTTTTCTGGCAGTAGGCTAATAGATCTCATGGCTTATACATGACTTCTTTGTTTCTTATGCGTTTTGTTAATAGTTACTGTGGTATATTGCAACTGGTCACTGTCACTACCAGTAGTGCATCATTTCATTGTGTCCGATTCGGACACCTTTCTTTTTCGGACCTTTTGCTTTGCTATAAATCTTTTTAGTGGCTGTCCATTCATTTTTCTTTCATTGTTTCCTGCATTATATAGCTTTCTTGCTTCTCTTTTTATATTTCTTATCTCAATTTCCCATTCATACACTTTTGGCATTTTTAGTTCTATCGTCCCATATACAATCTTGCTTCCTTTTGCTGCTTCTTCCTGCATTTGAACATTTTTAATGTTCGTTAATTTTGCGACTTTTTCTCCGTCGGCAAATATTATTGCTTCTCCTGGTACTTCTATTTTTTTATTTGTGTGCCTTTCTCCTTCTTCTAACTTTTCTTTTATGTAACTCTCGCATTCTGGATGTACGTTAATCGTTCCATCTTTCCTTAGTCCTGCCGTTATCTTTCTAAATGCTTCTCTGATCTTCTTTATCCCTTCGATCATTGTTCTTTCCTTTCTGCAAATTCCATGCTTTCTGCCACGATCTCCGTCGTGTACACTTTTGTTCCGTCTGTTTTTGTATAGCTTCCTGTTTGGATTCTTCCTTCCAATACGATCTTGGTTCCTTGATCTAGCCATTTGTCTGCAAATTCTGCACCTTTGCCAAATGCAACACAGCTAATAAAGTCTGCGTCCTGCTGCCCTTCTCGCTTAATTCTGCGATCTACCGCTAAAGTAAATCTCGCTATACACAAATCGTCCTCATTCCAACTTATCTCAGGCTTCCTGGTTAATCTGCCCATTAGCATTACTTTGTTCATATATCCTCCTAAATCACGTCATGATCATTCTCTTTATTTCCGACAATTTCAAAATATAATTCTTTCCATTCTTCAACAAATTTTCTGTAGTATGATCCGAATCCTATATTGTCATAGTCTTTTCCAACTTGACGATATTTAATTTCATAATAATTACAAGAGTGTGCTCTATTTTTGCCGTTCAGCTTTCGGCTTATAATTTCTGCATACTCTACTTTTATTTTTTCCATTTTTATTCCCTCATTTCTTCTAGTCCCAAGATGCAATATCCTTCTTCCAATCCTTTAAATCCTTCTAGGATATAGATCACCTGTTTCTCCGTTATTCTTCCTGTTTCTTCTCCATCATTCATTTCGTGCAGTTCCAGGACGTCTCCGATCTGATAGTTCCTATCATTTTTTCGCAGTTCGAATGATTTCTTTCCTGTGTCCACTGCATCGAAGAACATCTTTGCAAGCTTTAGGCGGTGTCTTCGCTCGTCTGATTCGCTTCCTGGTACTTCTACCTTATTCGTCTGTGGAATCTCTACGCGTTCCGTCTTTTGTTCTTCTGCTGCCTTAGTATCGAATTGGATCATATCGCCGATCGCGTCTGCCATTTTAATAACTGTCTTTTTAACAATTTCTTCAAAATTATCTTTGCATAGTTTTATATAGCCTTTTCCGCAGTCATACCATCCGTCAAACCCATTAGATCCTCGTAACGTTCCGCCAGCTCCTTTATATCGTTCTCCCATGTATTTTTTTAATTCCAATGAATTCTTTATATTTTGTCTATTAATGTCTCTTTGAATTCTCTCTGCAAACGCTTCTAATGCCTGTTTTTCTAATTCGTTTTGTTCCGGACAATACTCTGGAAAATCTCTTTCCAGATTCATCTGGCCCTCAATTTCTGTTTCTTCCTCTTCTTCGGTTTCGTCCGCTTCTGCTTCCTGCCTTGATTCCTTTAGTTCTGCTTCTCGTTGTTCTTCCAGGATGCGTTGTTTGTACTCTCTTATCTTCTTGACAGTTATGATCTTGTCCGGATACCAACTGTATATTTCTTCCTGTTCATCTTCTTCTAGTCCTGCGATCTCTACAGCTACAGAAAAACTAATTCCCTGTTTTTCTAACAGTTTTCTCAGCTCTGGAATCAAATTATTGTTGATGCTCATTGCATTTGCGATCTGTGTCGGTTTCTTCCCAAGAATTTTTGCCGCTATGTCTCGCAGTCTTCCAGATTCCAGATCATAGCCCATGATCTTCTCTCCTGCTGCCTTTGCATCCTTTAGCGCGTCCGTTAACAATTTGATTCGCTCTAATTCTTTTTCTGGTGTCGCTTTTCGGTAGCTATTGGAGATACATAGCTCAATGATCTCTTCATTTTTGCTTCGTGGTTTTCTGATCTGGCATGTAGCTTCTCTAAATTCCTGGAGATCTTCTTCCTCTACCAGTTTCTTTAATGCTCTCCATCTTCGTTCGCCTCCGATCAGCTTGTACTCTTCTCCATTCTTGTTAGGCTCGTACATTACTTCTAAAGGCTGTAGCAATCCAAGAAGCTTGATCTCTGCTGCCTTTTCATCGATGCCGTTCTGGTCGCTTATGTTGTCTTCGTTTGCATAGATATTATAAATGTCAATGTCTTTTGTTCTGAATCGTGCTTTCGGCTTCTCTTCGATTCCTTCCTTACTCGTTTTATTTAGCATGTCCATGACGTTAAATCCTGCCATGTCTTTTCCCTCCTTTCTTAATCAACTCTTTGGAATCTTCCAGTCTTCTTGTTTCTTCGTTTTGATTCTATGTACGCTTGTGCTTCATTCCATTCTTCTTCTGTCATGATTTCTTTTAGTACGTTGTTGTAATCCTTTGCCGCATTGCTTCCTCTTGACATTTCTGGGAGCGGTCTTTTTGCTGTTTCCGCTTTTTCTGCAACAACTGATCTTCTAATTTCTGTTTCAAACATCTTGTCTTTATATGTATCTCTTAACCACTGTGCTGTATCTTTGTTTGTTATATTCCCAGTTTTCATTGTCATTAAGACTTTGATCTGCTGCCCTTCGTGAATTCCTTTCGTCTGCTCAATCATATTTTCAACGGCATCAATTCCATATCCTCCTGCTTTGACCGGAATTATTAACAAATCCGATGCTTTAACCACATTTAGCACTGTTACATCAAGCAACAATCCACAATCACAGATCACATAATCATATTTATTGTTGATACATTCATCATTCAGCATTTTTTCAATGCGATCTATCTGGTTTTCCATACTATAGAGCAGTTGAGCGTTTGCCTGCATCAGCCACATATTTGCCGGGATAATATCTACATTCTCATATCTTGTGCGTCTGATCGTTTCTTCTGTACTTTGCTGCTCCAGTAATATTCCGGCAAGTCCTTTTTCGTTCGGATCATATACCCCCATAGTTCCTGAAGCATTTCCTTGTGCATCTGCATCTACCATCAGCACCTTCTTCCCATATCTTCCTAACAGATACGCCAGAGATGTTGATGTCGTCGTCTTTCCAACTCCACCTTTTAAGTTTCCAACGCCAATTACTTTCATGATTTTTCCTCCTAATATGGCTATTTATTTGTTATCTTAGTTTTCTTTGTTTCCTTTTAACCATTTATTTAATTCTTTGCTGCATTTTCCGCAGACGTCATATTCTTGATATCTATTTGCGTTTTTTAATCCCATCCTTTTTTCTTTTACTATTATCTCGTTATATGAATCACTTTTACCGCCAATCTTATTTGATGCTATATATGGCAAAAAGAATCCTCCACACACATCACATTTTCTTGCTTCCATTTTGTTTCTCCTCTGTTTTCTACAATTCAGTTTCTTCGTAAACTTTAATACGTTTTCCTTCAGTTTGCATAAGCATCATGTCTATTTTGCCGATTTCTACTTTGTAACCTTTTTCGGTTATTCTTTCTACAATCTCTTCTATCGGCAATACTTTTTCCATTGTATTCGGATAGTCAAACGCTGCGACCATCTTTATTACTTTTGCCATTTCTTTTCCTTCCATCTTTTCAACACCTGGTTGTTCTCAATCGGCATTATCTCTCCTGTTTTTAGTGTTACATAATCTTCGATCACTTTTAGCGCGATCTCTTGGCTGTAGCAGACAGCAACGAAGTTTCCATAATCTGCTGCCTGTTTTAAGAATTCTTTCTGTTCCTTTTGAAGCCTCCCATCTCCGTACTTCATTTCGATGTACAAACTTGCATACTGTCCTTTTGGCACTGGAAGGTGCAGATCTGGCACTCCTGTCTTTACTCCCTGTCGTTTCAGGACTGCTGCACTTACGCGATCACGTTTCCCTCCGTTTGGGCAATGATGTAGTAGTTTCAATTCTGGATAACGATTCTCCATAAACTTACAAATTGTGATCACTGCTTCTTGCTCGCTTGCTTCTGTTCTTAGCATGTACTGTTGTCTTCTTGCTCTACTCATCTTTACCCTCCATCGTCTATGTTCCAGGATCTGTATCCATTTTGAACTAAAATGTACTCTACAAATTTATATCCTCTTTCTGTACTTCCTTTTCGTACTCCGCCATTGTTTTCATCGTGTCGTTTGTCTATGTAGTATCCTTTTGGACTTTTTGCATCCTCTCTGAAGAAATCACATTCCCAGATCACATCTTTCTCGATGTGTGGTTGTTTTAAATTCCTAGATGGGGGAGTATGTCTTACCCCCGTATTTCTCCATTTTTTTACGTCCTTTTTCTTTCACCAGATAGGATGCTAGTTTCCCATATTGCCCTGTGTCGTCAAGAAGCCTGATGTGGATTCGTCCACGATCCCAGCATTTTTTTATTGTTTTTGTATCCATGCTTTCGATTACCATGTGTATATGTCTTGCACCTTTATCTCCTGTTTCCAGTACATACACATACTTAAATTCTTTTCCAATCTTTTTATACTGCTTCCTTAGATCTCTGATCAGCTTGTCCTTTTGCTTTAACATCTCTTTATACGTGTCTGGTCTTTCGTCTTTTTTGTAGGAAAATGTGATGAACATATCTCCACCTTGGAAGTTACAGTTTAATTTCCATCTTAGCTGTTCTGTTTGTCTTCTGATATTTACCTCTTCTTGTTCTGGTCTACTTGGTTCTCCAGTTTTGGCTCTCTTCTCTTTTGGTTTATGCTTTCGGCTATAGTACTTCTTAATTTCTACTGTCTTACCTGCGTACACTCTTCTAATCCAATATGGCATTTGTCTTTCCTCCTGGTACTGTTCGTTTAATCTATTAGTATTTACTCAAACTTAATACTTTTATCGAGTTATAAAAGCGGATTCGAACCGCTTATTTCCTTGATTTTTCGTTTTTAATTTGCTATACTATATTTGTGGTTTTTAATCCACAATATGGCATTGAAAAAGCATCCCGATTTACTGTTCCGGGATGCTTTTTTCTTTTACCATTTCTTTCAATCTCTCCGGATCATCACATATGTCCTCGTATCTTCCGAGCTTGTCCACAATGTCCCCGATTGCGCAGTTATTATCTACACGGATTAAGGACGCTCTGTATGTATAAGATTTATGATTTCTCATCGTCATTCTCATCTTAA
>ERZ840517.1554-NODE-1554-length-24109-cov-19.070924_pt1 | contig 24109 bp, 20 predicted proteins | sample MGYA00519876_ERZ840517 | MGnify/ENA primary metagenome ERZ840517 (study PRJEB31850, sample SAMEA3708882) | human gut metagenome | biome: human gut; feature: human-associated habitat; material: faeces | place: China | collected 2014 ... | reverse complement strand
GTATCGAAAAAAGATACCAACTTCTCTCATAATTAGCCTTAACTTAATGCCATTGCGGGATTCCCCGGAGGTCTTAATACTCGAAAATATTGATAAGCCGAACTAATGTGCCAAGATGATCTTCTTTGGACATTTTTCAGCACATTTACCGCAGCCCGTACATTTAGACTGATCAATATGTGCAATGTTGTTCTCAACGGTAATTGCTTCCGCTTCACATTGTTTTGCACAAAGGCCACAGCCGATACAGCCCACTTCACAAACTGCCATCACTTTTGGACCTTTATCCTGATTGGAACAAGATACCACTTTCGTAGCATCGTATGGAATCAGTTCGATCAAATGATTTGGACATTCCTCAGCACATTTGCCACAAGCAACGCACTTTTCTTTATCCACAACTGCAACGCCATGCTCAATATGAATCGCATCGAAGCCACACGCTGCAACACAAGAACCAAATCCCATGCAGCCGTATGCACATGCTTTATCGCTGCGGCCCGGAATTGCTGCAGCACTTCTGCAGTCAGAAATTCCATAATAGTTTGCTTTGACACTTGCCTTATCACAAGTACCTGCACACTTTACAAACGCAACTTTCTTTACATCTTCACCGGCAGATACTCCCATGATCTCACCAATCTTATCAGCGACAGCCGGTCCACCTACGGGACAGCCATTAACCGGCGCTTCCCCTGCAGCAATCGCTGCTGCCATCGCATCACAACCGGCATAACCACAACCACCACAGTTAGCTCCCGGAAGAACATCACGGATCGCAATTGCCTTTTCATCGACCGGTACCTCAAATACATTGGCTGCCACACCAAGAAGTACGGCTATCAACAAACCTGTAATACCGATCACGGCTGCTGCTGTGAGGACGCTTGCTGCTGCAGATGCTAATACCACACTCTGTATCATATATTCGTCCCCCTTTCTACACCAATCCTGCGAAACCGCAGAATGCAATTGCCATCAAACTTGCTGTTACTAACACGATCGGTGTTCCCTTAAATGCATTTGGAACATCATTATGCTCAATTCTCTCACGGATGCCTGCCATGATCACGATAGAGATCAGGAAACCAAATGCCGTACAGAAACCACAAACAACACTCTCGATAAATCCATATCCATTGGAAATATTTTTGATAGCAACACCGAGTACGGCACAGTTCGTTGTGATCAACGGCAAATATACACCGAGTGCTTCATACAATGCCGGCATAAACTTTTTGAGTGCCATCTCTACAAACTGTACTAATGCTGCAATGATCAAAATAAATGCAATCGTCTGTAAATATTCCAAACCAAGCGGCTCTAAAATACATTTCTGAACCGGGTAAGTGATAATACACGCGATTGTAATAACGAACGTTACTGCAGCTCCCATTCCGGCTGCTGTCTCAACTTTTTTGGAAACGCCCAGGAAAGGACAGATTCCAAGGAACTGGCTTAATACCACGTTACTGACTAACATGGATGAAATAACAATAACAAATAATTCTCCCATCTAATTAGTCCTCCTTTCCTTCGGATTTTTCCGCTGCAGCAGCTTCCTTTGCTTTGGCCTCTTTGGCTGCTTTCGCTTTGGCAGCAGCTTCCTTGGCTGCCTGCGCTTTCGCTGCCTTAGCCGCAACACGCTCTGCTTCTAAAATGCCTTTATTGGCAACACTTGCACAGCCTACACAGGATGCACAATTACCACCACAGGCAATGTCTGAATCATTCTCTACATTTGTCGCTGATGGCAGCTTCAATTTGTTCTGAATTGCTGTCAAAAATGCTAATACAAGGAATGCACCCGGCGCCAATACGAAAAACGTAATGTGATAATCGTCCGGAATAAATGCCTTTCCAAAGATTGCACCAGATCCTAAGATCTCACGGCAAATACCGATACAAGTAAGTCCGAATGTAAATCCAAGACCCATTCCAAGTCCATCGAACAAAGATGGAATCACTTTGTTCTTAGACGCATATGCCTCAGCACGACCTAAGATAATACAGTTTACTACGATAAGCGGAATGTACACACCCAAGGACTTATTCAAAGATGGGATGTACGCCTGTAATAACAACTGGATCAATGTTACAAAAGATGCAACAATAACGATGAATGCCGGAATACGCACTTTATCCGGAATCACTTTACGAAGCAGTGAGATAAATACATTGGATAACACAAGCACTGCTGTTGTCGTAAGTCCCATGCCCAATCCATTAATGGCGGATGTTGTTACCGCAAGGGTCGGACACATACCCAACATCATAACGAACGTAGGATTCTCCGTTATGATACCATTTTTTAATCGTTCTACACATGTATTCATGGGAACCCTCCTATTCTAATGATGAAATAAACTGAAATGCACCATCAATGGCTCTTGTAACTGCCTTACTGGTGATCGTTGCACTGGTGATCGCATTGATCGTACCATCTTTGGTACTGCCACTGCCATCTTTTACAACGTTCAGATCCTGTGATGCATTGGTGCCAACAAACTGTCCGTTGAACTCTTTGTCCGAAGATTTCTGTCCCAGACCCGGCGTCTCATTGGAACAATCGGTGATCTGAATGCCCTTGATCTCGCCCTTTTCGTCAATACCAAGTGCAATGCTTACTGCTCCACCGTAGCCCTTGCCGCTGCAAGAAACAACATAACCGGCATCTTTTCCATCTACCTTTGCTTTCATTGCTTCCGCAATTTCAACATCAGATAAGGAACCGAGAGCCTTCGAACTTACCTTGCCTGCCGCAAGGTCTTTATTGAACTTTTCCAATGACTTGTTAAGAGCACTGTCTTCCTCAAAAGATGCTCCCTGATAGACAGCTTCGTATGCTTCCTGTTTGTTCTTTTCCTCCTGCGCTGCGATCGGTTTTTTGGTGATCGTATAACCTGCACCGAGAAGCAGACCGGAGATCAATGTGATCATGAATAAGCAAATGGTGTCATGCACCAATGTGCTCTTCTTCTTAACTTCTTCTTTTTCTTTATTTGCCATCCTTGATACCCTCCTTTCCAAATGGAACCGGGATCGTTACTCTTTCGATCAATGGAACAAGCAGGTTACAGATAATGATCGCATAAGATACACCTTCTGCGGATGCACCAAAGACACGGAATACTCCGGTCAAAAGACCAAGCAGTACACCAAATATGATCTGTCCTTTCGGTGTGATCGGGCTTGTTACATAATCGGTTGCCATAAAGAATGCACCTAACAGCAATCCACCACCGCACAACTCTGCAGCAAGATAAGTAAGATCAAATCCTCTGCCGCCAAAGAGCAGGATAAAGATTGCAAATACTGCGATATAACATACCGGAATTCTCCAAGAAATGATCTTGCGGATCAACAAGTACGCAGCTCCGATCAACAGTGCGATCGCACAAGTCTCACCGATCGTACCTCCGGTACTTCCGATAAACATCTTTAAGAGGGAAGTTGCCTCCTGTGTCTTGCCATCACCGGATGCCAAGATCTTCTGAATCGAATCTGATCTGCTGCCTGCTTTAATGATCGCAAGCGGTGTAGCACCGGTGATTCCATCGTGTGCAAAACTTGTCATCTGTCCTGCAAAAGATACCATCAGGAAACATCTTGCACCAAGCGCAGGGTTCATGAAGTTCTGACCCAAACCACCAAACAACTGCTTTACAATAATAATTGCAAAAACACTTCCTAAGATCGCCATCCAGATTGGGAATGTCGGAGTTAGGTTCAATGCTAACAGCAAACCGGTAAGTACCGCACTTCCGTCATTAACGGTAAGCGGCAATTTCATACATTTCTGCCATATGTACTCGGACAAAAGGCAGGTTGCAATACAGACAGCGATCAAAACTGCTGCCCGAATACCAAAATTGTAAATGCTAAATATACTCGTCGGTATCAAGGCAAAGATCACATCCCACATGATACTTCTCGTAGACGATTTGTCACGCACATGCGGAGATGATGATATGTTTAATAAATTGCTCATATTAATCCTCCATTATTTGTAGTATGTACTCCTGAAACGTCTGCCCAAGGCAATTCCGGGAGCTCATACATTATTTTTTACGTCTCTGTGCTGCGACATACTGTCTTGCCTGCTTAAAGCTCTGTGTCAATGGGCGCTTAGCAGGACATACATACGTACAACTGCCACATTCGTAGCACTCCATGCCATTTAACTTTACAAAAGTATCATAGTCTTTGTTCATAGCGGCTTCTGCCATCTTCTGTGGTACCAGATTGCCCGGACATGCCTCTACGCAGCGACCGCAGCGGATACATGGTGTCGGTTCATTCTCTGCTACCTCGTCTTTTGTCATTGCCAAAATAGAAGAAGACGTCTTAGTCACCGGAACATTCAAATCAAACATGGCAAATCCCATCATTGGACCACCGGAAATGATCTTCTTAGGCTCTTCCTTGAATCCATCTCCTTCTTCCACCAGTTCTGCATGACTGCATCCAATACGCACATCTACATTGATCGGAGTATTGAATGCCTCACCTGTCAATGTTACAACACGTGTGATCAGTGGCGTCTGTTTGCACACCGCACGATAAATTGCAATTACCGTGGATACATTATCCACAATACATCCTGCATCTGCCGGAAGTTTTGCAGAATAGATCTTGCGTCCGGTTGCAGCAGAAATCAGTGTACGCTCACCGCCCTGCGGATATTTCGTCTTTAACACCTTCACTTCAATGCGGTCTTCATCTTTGACAGCCTCCTGCATTTTAGCAATTGCCTCCGGCTTATTGTCCTCAATGCAGATGAGTCCTTTCGCCTTGTCAAAAATATGCAGGATCACTTTCAAACCGCCAACGATCTCTTCCGATCTTTCTAACATCTGTCTGTAGTCCGAAGTCAGATACGGCTCACACTCCGCACCATTGACCAGAATATAATCAATTTTATCCGGCTCTTTCGGCGCTAACTTTACATTGGTTGGGAATCCGGCACCGCCCATGCCGACTACACCAGCTTCCTTCACAATGTCGCGGATCTCATCAGCAGAAAGTTTCGTGTAATCACGATCCTCTCCCAATCCTTCAATTGCTGCATATTCTCCATCATTTTCGATGACAACACAAGTTGCCTGAGAACCATTGAGGAGCATTCTTGGCTCCACTGCCTTTACCGTTCCCGAAACAGAACTGCAGATATTCGCAGAAATGAATCCGCTTGCCTCTCCAATTTTCTGACCAACTAAAACTTTATCGCCTTTTGCGACAATTGGCGTTGCCGGTGCGCCAATGTGCTGGCCCATCGGAAATACCAGTTCTTTCTTAGGCTGTACAGTTTTGATCGGTAAGTCCTTGGATAAATCTTTTCCCTCGTAAGGGTGTACACCCCCACGAAATGTTGCTATACTCATTCCGTTTCTCCTTTCTGTTGATTTACCTTGGCATTTTTCCACATCTTATCATGCCAAAACTCACCCTTTATTGTAGCATTTGTACGAAAAAAGTCAATATTATCAGACATTTTTTATCAATAGTAGACAAGACTAACCTCAAGAACACATCAAAACAATCCTTGGCGATGCGGCGCATCGTTGATAGATATTGTGGTCAAAGATTCGAGAAAAAAGGCACTGCACACATCTCTGCACACAGCGCCAAGGCTCGTATCCCCATATTTTTCACTACATATCAAAGTGGAACGTATCTTTCAGACCATGCCACAACTGATCTTTATCACTCAAGTTAAGTGGGGTACCATCTGCCAAAGCATATCCTTCCGCTGAGGCAGTTCCTTTGTACTCACCTGTCAGTTCCGGCCAGTCCACGCCAATCTCCGGGTCATTCCAAGCAAGACCGCCCTCGTCTCCCGGATGATAAAAATCTGTACATTTGTAGCAAAAAACTGCTATATCCGACAATACCAAAAATCCATGTGCAAATCCTTCCGGAATGTAAAACTGCTTGAAATTGTCCTCTGACAACTCCACACCAAACCATTTTCCATAGGTCTTGCTGCCGGTACGTAAGTCAACTGCTACATCAAAAACACGCCCCTTGGTGACCCGCACAAGTTTTCCCTGCGGATACTGCTTTTGGAAGTGCAGACCACGAAGCACTCCTTTGGTAGACTGGGACTGATTATCCTGTACAAATTCCATATCCAGTCCCTTTGCCACCATATCCTGCTTATTGTAGGTCTCCACAAAATAGCCGCGGCTGTCACCAAATACTTTTGGCTCGATCACACACAAACCTTCAATACCACCTGCATTTTTTTCTACTTTTATCTGTCCCATATGAATCCCATATTCCTTTCCCGTCCTGTAGTCTGATCTCCAGGCACGCCTTTATATCATAGCAGCTTTCTGCCCCACGGACACACCTTTGCATCATAGCAGCTTTCTGCCCCACGAGCACACCTTTGCATCATAACAGTTCTCTGTTCCACGGACACACCATTACATCACAGCAACTCTCTGTCCTACGAACATTTCAGTATACATTCAATTACAGCACTTCCTGCAAATACCGTGTCAGCGCATCCTGCCAAGTTGGGAGCGGTGCAAATCCCTGCTCGGTAAGCTTACTCTTATCCAGTCTGCTGTTAAACGGTCTTGCTGCTTTCGACGCTCCATATTCTGCCGTTGTCACCGGCTTTACCGTCAAATGCGCTGCATCATATTCTTCGTGACCAAGCGCTGCCGCCTGTGCAAAGATCTCCCGCGCAAAGTCGTACCAACTGATATAGCCACCTTCATTGGTCGCATGATAATAACCATACTTATCCGTCTGGATCATATCAACCAACAGCCTTGCCAAGTCATATGTGTAAGTCGGTGTTCCGATCTGATCGTCTACAACCGTCAGCGTGTCATGCGTTTTTCCGACTTTTAACATGGTTTTGATGAAATTATTGCCATTTAAGCCAAATACCCAGGCGATACGCACAATGAAAAATCTAGATGCAAACTCTGCCACTGCAAGCTCTCCCGCCAATTTCGTTTCACCATAAACATTAAGCGGTGCATACTCCTTACAGTCCGGCTTCCAAGGTGTCTGTCCCTGACCGTCAAACACATAATCTGTACTGATATACATCATCGGAATGTCTAACGCTCCACACTCAGCAGCAATATTTTTCGTTCCCTCTACGTTGACCTTACGTACGGTCTCCTGCTTATCCTCATCTTCTGCAGCATCTACCGCAGTCCAAGCGGCACAATGGATCACCGCATCCGGTTTCAATTTCTCCAGCATCGCACTCACAGCAGCCTGATCCGTAATGTCCAGTGAATAATACGGTGCATCAATAGAGGTCACCTCTGGCAAAACATCACTGCCGATACTCTCTATTCCTCTTTGGTGCAATTCATTCATCACATCATAGCCAAGCTGTCCGCCGACTCCTGTTACAAATACTTTCATTGCTGATTTCTCCTCGGAACGATTTCCATACATTTTTGCATAATAGTTCTGATACTCTCCCGAAATGATCGTCTCCCACCACTCGCGGTTATCCAAATACCACTGGATTGTCTTCTTGATACCATCGGCAAACTTTGTCTCCGGAAGCCATCCAAGCTCACTGTGGATCTTTGTTGGATCGATCGCATAACGCATATCGTGGCCCTTACGGTCAGCGACATATGTGATCAAACTCTCCGGCTTGCCAAGTTCTTTACAAATAATCTTAACAATATCAATGTTGGTCATCTCATTGTGACCACCTACATTATATACTTCACCGACTCTGCCCTTATGAATGATCAAGTCAATAGCACGGCAATGATCCTCTACATACAGCCAGTCACGGACATTTTCTCCCTTGCCGTATACCGGAAGCGGCTTATCATTCAGCGCATTTGCGATCATCAGCGGGATCAATTTCTCCGGAAAATGGTATGGTCCATAGTTGTTAGAGCAGCGGCTGATCGTTACCGGCAAACCGTATGTGCGGTGATATGCCAATACTAACAGATCCGCAGATGCCTTACTGGAAGAATATGGACTGGAAGTATGGATCGGTGTTTCCTCGGTAAAGAACAGATCCGGGCGGTCCAAAGGAAGATCTCCATACACTTCATCGGTAGATACCTGATGATAACGCTCAATGCCATATTTACGGCATGCATCCATAAGTACCGCCGTACCAAGGATATTCGTGCGAAGAAATACTTCCGGATCCTCGATAGAACGGTCAACGTGGCTTTCCGCTGCAAAATTCACAACGATATCCGGATGCTCTTCCTCAAACAACTGATAAACGGCATCACGATCGGTAATATCTTCTTTTACAAAACGGAAATTCGGATTATCCATAACCGGTGCTAATGTTGATAAATTGCCGGCATACGTCAGGCAGTCCAAACATACAATGCGGTAATCCGGGTATGTATTCAACATATGGAATACAAAGTTGCTGCCGATAAATCCTGCTCCACCTGTCACAATAATTGTCTTACTCATAATATTTTCCCTCCAGTACATCCATTAAATATTTACCATATTGGTTTTTCTTAACTTCTTCATATACTTCCAATACATCTTCTTTGGTGATCCATCCATTGCGGTATGCGATCTCTTCCAAGCAGGCAATCTTGCGGTGCTGATGCACTTCAACCGTCTTGACAAAGTTCGTTGCATCTACCAAGCTCTCATGAGTACCGGTATCCAGCCAAGTAAAGCCCTGTCCCAAAAGCTCTACATTCAGTCTTCCCTGTTCCAGGTACATTCTATTCAGATCCGTGATCTCAAGCTCATTTCTCGCAGATGGTTTCAAACTCTTGGCAAGTTTCACAACATCATTATCATAGAAGTAAAGTCCGGTGACACAATAATTACTCTTTGGTTTCTCCGGCTTCTCCTCGATGGAAACTGCCTTTCCATTCGCATCAAACTCAACAATACCAAAGCGTTCCGGATCATCCACATAATATCCAAACACCGTAGCTTCTTTCTTCTGTTCCGCATTCTCTACTGCCGCATGCAATCTTTTCTTAAAACCATGTCCGGCAAAAATATTGTCACCAAGCACCATACAAACGCAGTCATCGCCGATAAATTCCTCGCCGATAATAAACGCCTGTGCAAGACCGTCCGGGCTTGCCTGTACCGCATAGCTTAACTGCACTCCAAACTGATGTCCGTCTCCTAACAACGCCTCAAAACGAGGTGTATCCTCCGGAGTGGAAATGATCAAAATATCTTTGATCTTGGCATCCATCAATACAGACAATGGATAATAGATCATCGGTTTATCATAAACCGGCAAAAGCTGTTTACTGGTTACTTTCGTCAATGGATACAATCTGGTTCCGGAACCACCGGCAAGAATTATTCCCTTCATTGTGTTACCATTCCTTTCCTATGAAAAACTAAAACTGTTTCTGATGCTCCGGATAACTGGACGTTCTATCCTAACAGCATCTGTCTCTTATTCTGCAATTTATTTTGTCTAATTGCATACTAAAAGGTGACGTTACGTCACCTTCAAGTAGTTTTTTCATTTTTGTGAATAGTATACAATATTGCACGTCTGATTTTGTGGTATTTTACCAAATAATTCTGCACATTACTGCTAACTGTATCAATTGATGCAACTTCTGTATATTGTTATCAATCATTTACCGTCAATCATCTCTCACCGATCATTGCGAATCGTTTGCATCCGTTACACTGATAAATATCCCGGCATCCTTTGTGATTGTATATCCATTGCGAATCTGTCCCTCGACATATTTGCGAAATTTGTTGTATTTCTCCAAAATATACTGGTTCTGATTGCCATGACACGACAACACATATTCGATCAACGGCTCTGCCTGCGTCACGATAAGTGCATCCTCGTATTGCTGCCAGTCCACCTCCGCAAAATATGGTGCAAGTGCCTGTGTACCATTTTCTTTGCCAAAGTGCTCGTACAAATTCTCGCCGGACAACGTGATCCGATCGTCAAACTGTGTAACAAGCCGGCTCACTTCCTGCATATGCGCCACACCATACGTTCCACACACAAATCGTCCACCCGGTTTTAACACACGGCCAACCTCACTGCAGACACGATCCACATCTTTGCAATAAAAGAGGACATGATTTGCAATCACAAGATCAAAGGATGCATCCTCATACGGAATCGCATGGCAGTCAAACGCCGCAAAGGAAAATCGGTCATCCTGCAGACTTTGTTCACGACGGACATCTCGAATCATTCCCTCTGAAATATCCGATAAAATGATCTCACAATCTGCAGGAAGCTTGGCTTTATTCTCTATCCACAGACGACCATTGCCGCAGCCCAGTTCCAAGATCTTCATGCCTTCTGTGATCTGGCATTGTTCATAGATCCAAGGAAACCACCCCTGCTTATTGCTGGAAAATAGACGATGTAATCGGATCCTTGCCGATATATTGGTCGAGTTGCGATACTGCGCCTTGAGACTGTTTTCCATGCCCGTCAAATGGATCAATTCCCGCATACGGTTCCAGTCTACATTCTGTTGCTGCCTGATCTCCGTTACCGTCTCACCAATCGCCTGCTCCACAAGCTGCAACTGCTCAATACGGTCACGCACAAGATTTTGCTGCTGTTCCAGCGAATGTTCCAAATACGAATAATCGCTGTCATTCACTGTCAACTCACGAATATCTTCCAACGAAAAACCAAGATATTTTAGCAGCATGATCTGCTGCAATCTGGCAAAATCTTCTTCCGTATAAAAACGCGCCCCTGTCGGCGTGACAAGGGACGGTTTTAGGATATTCTGTTTATCATAATAACGCACTGTACGCACAGTGATCTGTGCCATTCGTGCAAATTCTCCGGAGGAGTAATACACTCCACCGGATTCTTTCTTTTTGACCATGCTTCTACTCCTGCTTATGCGGTCTGTCCACACAAAACTTTTGTTTGACTGCAGGTTCCCACAATCACATTATTTGTTATCCTGATCCTGTGGCTCTTCCTTGCGGATCTCTTTTGTGCGGATCTCCTTGCAGATCGCATCGATAAATTCGGACAGATCTTTCACGCCCTCATCACCTGCAAAGCGGCTGCGAACAGAAACTTTGTTCTCTTCCTCTTCTTTTGCACCAACAACGAGCATATAAGGAAGCTTATCCAGTCTTGCCTCTCGAATCTTGTAACCGATCTTCTCAGAACGGTTATCCACCGTTGCGTCAATACCGTTTTTCTTGAGTTCTGCCAAAACTTTCTCGGCATAGTCTGCGTATTTCTCAGAAATCGGAAGTACACGAACCTGCTCCGGGCAAAGCCATGTTGGGAATTTACCGGCATATTTTTCAATCAGCCATGCAAGGGTACGCTCATAGCATCCAAGAGAGGTTCTATGAATGATATATGGACGTTTCTTATCACCATTCTGATCAATATAATACATATCAAAACGCTCAGCCAAGAACATATCAAGCTGGATCGTAATCATCGTATCCTCTTTGCCATATACATTCTTAGCCTGAATATCAAGCTTAGGACCATAGAAAGCAGCTTCGCCGGCTTCCTCTGTATATTCCAGACCGATGTCATCCAAAATCTCACGCATTGCGCCCTCAACGCGGTCCCACTCTGCCGCGTCACCAAGATATTTGTCCGGATTTTCCGGATCCCACTTAGACATACGATATGTTACATCTTCCTCTAAGCCAAGTGTCTCCAAGCAATATTTTGCAAGATTTACACAATTTTTAAATTCGTCTGCGATCTGCTCCGGCATACATACCAGATGTCCCTCGGAGATCGTAAACTGACGTACACGAGTAAGTCCATGCATCTCTCCGGAATCCTCATTACGGAACAGGGTAGATGTCTCACCCATGCGGTATGGCAGATCACGGTAAGATTTCTGACGAGCCTTGTATACATAATACTGGAATGGGCAGGTCATTGGACGGAGTGCAAAGATGTCATTACCGGAAATGCTGTTGCCTTCCTCATCTTCATCATCCTCACCGAGAATGAACATACCCTCTTTGTAATGTCCCCAGTGATCGGAAATCTTGTACAGATCGGACTTCGCCATTAGTGGTGTACGAGTACGAACATAACCCCACTCATTATCCTCCAGATCCTCGATCCAACGCTGTAATTTCTGGATCATTTTTGTTCCCTTTGGCATGAACAATGGAAGACCCTGTCCGATTACATCAACCGTTGTAAACAGATCCATCTCACGGCCTAGCTTGTTGTGGTCACGGTTCTTAACATCTGCAAGATACTCTAAATACTCTTCCAGATCTGCTTTTTTGTTATATGCTGTACCATAAACACGAGTCAGCATCTTGTTCTTCTCATCGCCTCTCCAATAAGCTCCTGAGGAAGAAGTAAGCTTAAATGCCTTGATCTGCTTTGTACTCATCAAGTGTGGTCCGGCACAGAACTCAATGAAATCGCCCTGCTGATAGAAGGATAATGTCTCATCGTCTCCATGCTCTTTGATCATCTCTACTTTATATGGCTCATCGCGCTCTGTCATCAGCTTAATCGCCTCATCCTTAGGCAATGTAAAATACTCCAACTTATCGCCTTTTTTGATGATCTTCTTCATCTCTTTTTCAATCGAATCTAAGTCTTCTCTTGTCAGACTTGGCATATCAAAATCATAATAAAAACCGTTGTCGATCGCAGGTCCGATCGTCAGCTTTGCGTCCGGATACAAGTGCTTTACTGCCTCTGCCATAACGTGTGCACAGGTATGGCGGTATGCTTTCTTACCTTCCTCAGAATCGAAGGTTAAAATATTCAAGGTACAATCTTTATCTACGGTAGTTCGAAGATCAACGATCTTTCCATCTACTTCTGCGACACAAGCAACACGTGCCAGACCTTCACTAATATCTTTTGCAATATCAATGACTGCCATTGCACTCTCATACTCTTTGAAAGAGCCATCTTTTAATGTAATCTTCATGATTTTCCTCTTTTCTGTGCTGCGTGTTATTATAACTACACCGTCAGGCAGCACACGGACGGCGAAGTTGTAAGCATTGTTCGGAAAGGGCAGAGCTTTTTTATTTTATAGGGAACGAGCAATTTCCTATAAAATAAAAAAGTCCCTTCTATATCTCTATAGAAGGGACGTAATATCAGCGCGGTTCCACCCTTGTTCAGTGAGCATCTTCTGTCACTGCAACTCATTCGACGATAACGGTGTCAGCCGGACCGGATTGGGGTCACTCCGAGGTAGTTTTCCATTTCTTTGTGATAAGATGTTCCAGCGCCTCGGCAACTGCCGATTCCCATCTCTCTCTGTCATCACGCATGAAATGTACTCGTCTCATCAACGTTTTCACTTCTTCGTATTCGTAATCTTAATACTATCTTTTCACTTTGTCAACAGGTTATTTGCATTTGTATCTATACCATTTTTTATAGTCACTATTATGTTATAAAAACAATATGCATATACAATTGACATATTATATGATGATCTGCTTTGTACATACACCCCAAATACAACAACTAATAATGAAATCACAATATAACTTACAAATTTTAATAGAGCTCTCATTCTTTTCCTTTCTGAGAATCTTAATGCCTTTCTTCAAAATCCTCTCTATTTTTATATCTGTCTATTACCAAAAATACTCTAATAACGTTCTACAATATAATATGCCGTATTCTTGCATGTCTTACCTTTATAATTATATTTTGTATACCATGTATATGAATATTTAGTAACTTCTTTATTAATCCTACGTATATATGATCCTGAAAGCCAGCCACAACTTTTATGATAGTTCTTTTTCACTCTATAAGATAACCCTTTTGCACTTGGTCTATAACTTGTAATAAATGTATACGCTGCGCTGGCACAAAATGATGCAACTGCTCCCGCTCCTAAAGCAGTACATAGTATTGTAATAAATGCACTCATCGAAATGTCTTTAATCGCATGTTTCAAATTAATATCTGCACACTTTTTCGAGCCTCCATTCTTTGTGTATTCACTAGCTTTTCCATACGGACATTTTTTTTGAAACCATCTTTGTGAATCATTTTCTTTAAATACATATTCACAATTATTTTCAGCATAATCATCATTAATGTCAACTTTACAACCATCCAAATATACATTTCCGTCTTCTTTTATTTCTACCGTATTCTTAAGATCACCTTGCGCACAATCAAATGAAACTCCCTCTGATGTATATTCAATATTTGAAACCTCATTTTGTTGTCCAGCATATTTAATTTCATATATGAAAGAGTTTTCTTCGCTTACAATGTTAATGTCTTTAGCTAACATTGTAATGCCAAATGTTTCCAAAACCTCAACATCATTTTCAATTATTTCCATCTCTTCATCAGACATGCCATCTTCTGCTTGTTCTAATAAATCATCAACATCAACTCCACATTTAGCCGTGTCTGCCTTAACAACATAACAAAATCTAATGTTGCCAAACATTGTAACAGTTAGCGCTATTATAAGTGCTGTTGACATTATTTGTTTAACCTTTTTTTTCATTTTATCCCTCCATTATTTTAATAATGCTCCTTTGTTAACAAACTCTTCTAATTCTTTTTTTTTAATTGCTTCATCAAGAATAAGACTCTTCACCTTGTTTGCAGAAATATTCTTGTGAAAACTAAACTTAATTGCAGCAACACTGCTTACAAATGGTGTTGCAAATGAAGTTCCTGTCTTCTTTTCATATTTTCCATTATAGGATAAACAATAGATGTTTTTCCCGGGTGCTAATATATCAACATTCTTGGAACCAAAATTTGATTTTATCTCTGTTTTTTCTGTTCTTGTTGCACTTCCTACTGTAATTATATTATCACAGTTAAAACATGCTGGATAATTCTTGCAATTATCAATATTAGATCCTATTGTTGCCTTATTGCCAGCTGACACAACAAATAACATCTTTGAGTCGTTTATCGTTTTTTCTAACTCTTTCGAATAATAAGAAGTATCAAAGCTCATATTACAAACACTTGCCCCATTTTGTTCTGCGTACTTTATAGCGTTAATTATAGCATCTACATTTTTGCATTCACCATCCTCATCTAAAACCCGCAAAGACATTATTTGAATATTTGCTTTATTTCCTTTACAATATCTTTCGCTGTTTGAACAGATGATACTGGCAATTGATGTTCCGTGAGGATTATTTTTGTCAAAAACCTCTGAATTGTTATCAATAAAATTCCATCCATTTATATCATCTGGATAGCCATTATTATCATCATCTTTTCCATCTTCCACCTCTCTCTTATTGCTCCATACATATCCTGAAATACTTTCATTATATATATCAACCCCTGAATCAATCACAGCAATAATTACAGATTTAGACGAATTTATTGAATCCTTTTCATCGAGTGACAAATGATAATTACTATTACTATCATAATACCATAGAACTTCTTTATTTTTGTTAATTAAGTATCCATTATAAATATACTTTATACTAATCATCATCGCAGCTATTACAACAAAACGAATCATATAACTAATCTTTTTTATCATATTTTTACAAAACCAAAAACCTCCTTATAATATTGTAGAAGCTTCTTACTTTAAATAAATTATCACATTATCGTATCATTGTCAATCTTTTTTCTTCCTTCACACAACGGCAATATAGAATAATACCGGCTTGCTGCACGGAAACTTCCCACTTTGTCAATCGTTCAGTTCACTTTTTTTCTGATAATATTTTTGTACAATATCTTTTTTATCGCGTTTGCGGATCGGGATCACCATGCCGTTTTTCATATGAAAATCGTAATCAATGACGCCATCGACCTGCTCCACGTTAATAATATAGCTTTGATTACAGCGCAAAAAATATTTCATATTGAGTTTTTGCTCGATCGTGTTAAGCCGCTGATATGCACGATATTTTTCATCTCCATGATAAATATATACCACGCGCCCCTCCGACTCTATCACACTAATTTCTCTCTGTTTAATGCAGAATTTCTTCTGCTGAACGCTGAAACGCAAAAACTCCATATCTTCATCATGTGTACTGACCTGATTTCTCGAAAAGTAATCACATATCGTTGCACGTACCTGCATAACATCATAGGGTTTCATCAGATATGCAAACGCATGCAGTTCATAGCCTTCCCGCAGATATTGATCACTTCCGGTTGCCAATATGATCTCCACTTTGACATCTTTTTTACGAATCGCACGTCCGGTAGCAATACCATCCATCTCTTTCATAAAAACATCCAAAAAGATCAGGTCATAATCTCCTCTTGAAAAATTACGCTGTAACTTTTCACCTGAGGAAAACTCCACGATCAACACTTCCTGATGTAGTTCCTGTAAAACTGCCGTTACTATTTTGCGAAGTAATCTTCTTTCCACCTCATTGTCATCACATAATGCTATTTTTATCATACTCATCCTCCATGTATCCGTTCATCTACTGCCAAAGGAATGGACACATATTTATACTCCCTGCTTTATCTTTTATTCCTGTGCTGCGATCATCATCGCAGGTATGATCTGCTTCTTACGAGAAACCGTATCCTGCAAAATGATCTGCTTCGTATCCTCAGGCAGATGAAATGCTTTCACTGCCAATTCTCTTGCCCCATTGCCATGATACAATAGCTCTGTCGTGCCCTGCAAAATATCGGTCAGCATAAAGAACAACATCTCCACCTCATGGTTAGCAAGCGCCTTTTCCATATATGGTAACAATTTATCCTTGATCGCAACAAGTTCCTGACGATCCATCGAAGTGATCTGTCCCACACCAAATACAAGGTCATTTGCCACAAATTTCTTGAAATCCTGATAGAAAATTTCTTCCGGAGATTTCGAAGATAATTTGCTGCCCGCCGCAAACATTTCTGCCGCATACTGTTCCGTATCAATACCGGCGATCTGTGCCAGCGCCTCTGCCGCCTCGCGGTCTGTATCTGTGCAGGTCGGAGAACGATAAATCAGCGTATCGGACAAGATTGCGGAGCACAATAACCCGGCAATCTTCTCTGTGAGTTCCACACCTGACTCGCGGTACATTTGATAAATGATCGTTGCTGTACAGCCTAACGGCTGATTGCGGAAAAATACCGGTCCCATTGTTTCAATACTTCCAATACGGTGATGATCGATAATCTCGATGATCTCGGCCTCTTCCATGCCATCTACTGCCTGTGTCAGCTCATTATGATCTACTAAGATCAGCTTTTTCTTACGCGCACCGAGCAGACTTCGACGGGAAATCATACCAAAATAATTCTCATTCCAATCTAAGATTGGGAAATCCCGGTATCTCTTTTTCGCCATCGTGTCACGAATATCATCCAAATATTCTCCCAGACCAAACGTGATCAGATTTTCACTCTTCATAAAGAAACGGATTGGGATACTCTGGTTTATCAGACGTGATGCCGTAAACGTATCATATGGCGTTTTGATAATATAACAGCCCCTGCTTTCTGCAAGACGGCTGATCGTATAAGAAACCAATGCACCATCACAAACAATAATACATTTTGCGCCCATCTCAATGGCACAAAGCTGTGACTCATAACGGTTTCCTAATATGACGATATCATCTTTTTCGATATAGCTTTCCATCAGATCCGGGTTAGCGGCTGCAATCAGGCACTTACCGGAAGTAATCTCCTCATCCATATCACCGTGTATCATATCGCCATCTAAGGTTTCTACAATATTATGAAATGGTGTCCCTGCTTTTGAAATGATACGGCTGTCATACACATCCATGTAGGATTTCGCAATATCTTCAATCGTGATCAACCCCAACAGCTTTTGGGAAGCATCGACGATTGGAAGTGTCTGCAGCGTGTCTGTTTTCATCAACTCCCATGCACGTTTCAAAGATATTTCCTGACTAACACCAGTCACTCTCTGCACATCAATATCAATAACCTGTGTCCGGACATCGCCCATATAGTCGGGTGCCGACACACCAAAATGCTTCAACACAAACTGCGTTTCTGCATTGATCTGTCCCGCTCTCTTCGGGATATATTTTTCTCCGGTACTCTGCGACTTCAGATTCGCATATGCAATCGCTGAGCAAACGGAATCAGTATCCGGATTGATATGACCGATCACATTCACCACGGATTCATATTTATATGCCATACTTAACCTCCATGCATCTGATATCCTGACTTCAAAATCCAGTCAAGTCTAACTTCCACGATTGTTTATCGATAGTCCTGCTCTGTATATTGTGAAATATCAATAATATATTTAAATCTTCTTGCCAACGCCGGAACAAAACGGAATAACTGATCCAACGTCGCTCCCTCATCCGATAAGATCACTGCAAAGTCACCGTAATATTCATCCATAATGGAGAAAATCTTCGTGATCGTTGGGAATAACAGATCTGCCGCTCTGGTAACTAACAGACAGTTGCCTTTAAGCTGTGACTTAAACTGCATTAGATCCATACTATTTAACTGTTCTGCATCAATACGCGCGATACGTCCTGCACTTAAATATCCTGTTTCCCGCATAACCATTGCTATTTTCTTGGATATTCCAAGAATACGTTCTTCTCCATCTCCCATCAAAACAAAATGAGATGGATCCAGTTCTCCTCCGATCAAGATCAAAATATCGGCAAAAGAACGATGCAACGCACGTGTCGTTGGCAAATCCTTTTCCGGCAGCGTTTCTCCGGTCAAAGACTGGCTGATCGCTGTGTCCTGCTGCTGTACTTCTTTTTCTAATTCGTCCATTAATACCGCCTCCGCTGTTTGTTCTGTGCCAGCGATCTGCTGCTCTGGCAGCGGATCACCATCTTCGTTTGGTATTTGTGTTTCCTCTGATGTGTTAATTTCTGACTCGGCAGTCATTGCCGCATCCTGTTCCGTCTGTCCGTTGAAAGCTGCATCAACGACATCGTCATTCACCGGCTGTTCTACACTGCCGGATACATTTTCTTCTGCAGACTGCTCCGGTAAAGATTCTCTCTCTGCCTCCGGTGGAATAACCACTGTCTCCTGAAACATCGGTTCTTCCGGTACATCCACGGTCGGAATGACATTCGTCTGCGCCATATCTGTCTCTTCTGCTGTAACTTCTTTGTTCTGAGAAGAGAGTGGAACATACTCTTTTGTTGGTGTCTGTGCAGATGATTCTGTCATACGCTCAAATACTTCATTTGTTTTATTTGGCAATTCCTGATATACAGCAACTGCTTTTTCTTTTAACTGTTCATTTTGCTCCGCCTCATAAATAGCAGAGATTTCTGCCGCAAGGTCCTGTGTGATCCCGGTTCCTGACTGTGAAATTCTTGGAAAATCTGCAGGATTGATCGCGCTGTACTTATTGTCTGCCGGTTGGGCTGTAACCGTTGTCTGCGACGCCCTAGGCTCTTGTGGTTCTTTAGCCGGTTCTGACGCAGTCTCCATTGCAATGTTCTCCGACTCTGCGTCTTCCGAAGCATCCGAAAAGATTTCCTGCGCCTCTTCTGTCGCAGCCGGTTCCACAGGAGTCTCCGGTTTCCATATATCTGTAGATTCCTCTTCTGCTGACTTCTCTGTACTCTCTGTCGATGCAGACTGTTCGTCCATCTCCGACTCACTTTCCTGCTCCTCCTCAGATATTGTCTTAACCATCGTCTCCTCAAACTTCGCAGGATCTACTTTCTTAAGATATTTCATCTCCTGTTCATTTCCCGCCTCCAAATATTCATTCAACGCCGGAAGTGATCCGGTATCATCCGGATTTGGTTTCTCGGTCTTAACCGTAAAATCCTTATCATCCATAAAAGGCAGCGGATTTTTCTCTTCAATATGCTCCAGCAAAAGCTTGGCGCGTTCTACGATCTCGCCCTGACCAAACCATAACTTAATATCTTCGCATTCTTCCGCACATTCCTCGTAGCGCCCCGCCTGCTGATACAGTTTCGCTAACTCATATGCCCACTCTTCTATGTATTCTTCTTCTTTGAGACTCTTTAATGTGTCGATCAACTGACTGATCGGCACGCCCGCAGCTTTATCAATGCGGTACCGTAAGATCAAAGCATCTCTATTATTTGGATTCATGCGTACAAATTCTTTATAATAGCTTTCTGCATCGTCCAGTTCATTGGTGCGTATCGCCAAATAGATCAAACGATATAAAATACGGCGTGTTCTGGACTTTTTATAAATCCGCAGATAAGTTGCCTTCGCCGCCTCAAACTGCTCTGTGCGGGTGTACACCTCCGCAAATACCTTGAGGTCACTGATATTACGAACCTGACGCATGTCTAACGTCTGGATGACCGTCAATGCTTTCTTATATTTTCTTTCTTCCGCTAAATGATGCACCTGTGCAATGCGGATCGCTATTTCATATTGTCTCATATCTTCCTCCATGTCATTTACTTTAATTATTTAAAGCAAAATAAGTGCGGTACAGATCTTCTCTGCGATCTGCCCTAGTGCTGAATTTGTGACGCAATGACCACGCTCTGTCATCCAGATCACAAACAAGAATTCCTTCCCTGCCGGACAGCATTCCTAAAATATTACCGATCGAATCTACTGCCATGCTGTCTCCGGAATACGCACAGCCATCATGCATTCCCACGCAATTCACGCCGACTACATAAGACTGTGTTTCGATCGCACGTGCCCGCAGTAGTGTCTGCCAATGTTCCCGCCTGATCTGTGGCCAGTTAGCGATCACCAGCAAAACATCCGCTTCCCGTGCTGCGATCTGAAAGATCTCCGGAAAACGTAGATCATAACAGATAAACAGGGCTATCTTCCGTCCCAAAAACGGGACAGTAACAATTTCATTTCCTTTGGCATAACAATCCGATTCACCCCCATAAGTAAACGGATGCATTTTTTTATATTCTCCGACTACCGTTCCCTCTTTGTCCAATAGTGTAAAGCGATTGGTTACAAGCTTTTCTTCTCCCTCCGGGCTTGCTGCCCATCCAAAGCCAATGGCAAGATTGTAAGATTTTGCCAATTCTTTCATTCGCTGCACTGTGCGAGAATCCTTAGGATCTTCTGCCACTTTTGCCGTGTTTAGAGTGACTCCGGTAAAGCTCATCTCCGGAAATATAATGCATTCTGCCGCGACTTCCGCTGCCTGCTTGATCAGCGTCTCCGCTCTATCTATAGATGCATCTGCATTCTCCCACACCATGTCCAGTTGTCCAAGTGCTATCCGCATTTGTAATCACCAAACCTTTCTCGATGCATTTCATTAAGAATCTATCTCCCCACTATCTTATTCAGTATAGCACAACTCCATATGATTTGCGACAGTTTTTGCAAGGAAAATTTGAACAATCTGACAACTCAACATATTAGAGTTCGAAGATCCATGATAAATACATAGTCAAAAAAAAAGATGTGTGCTATAATAATCACAATATTTTATCGAAATGTTCTCTCCGTATAGAGACGTTTCAGAATGGAGGAAAAAATGAACATACAATCAGTAAATGACAAAACATTTGAAGTATATGGACGCGTCGTAGACGGTTACGATTATGCCGAACTACTTGCCACCTTGGAGAAGTGCTCTGAGAAGCCTGCCGATTCTGTGATCTACGTTCCGGGCTGTGCTGAGTTAGAGGCAACACCTGCTTACAAGGATCTTCAGATCAACTGCTATGGTGGTATGCCGATCCAGATCGGTTACTGCAATGGAACAAATACCAAGTTAAATTGTTTTGAATATCATCGTGACAGCGAGATCGATATTGCTGCCGATGATGTTATCTTATTGGTAGCAAGACAGCAGGATATACAGGATGGCAAGATTGATTCATCCAAGACAGAAGCTTTCTTATGTCCAAAGGGAACTGCTGTTGAGCTCTACGCAACGACCTTACATTATGCGCCATGCAGTGCCAAGCTTGGTGAAGGTTTCCGTGTTGTTATCGTACTCCCTAAGGGCACAAACGAAGATAAGCCTGCTTTGACCGTTAAGAATGCAGAAGATAATCTTCTGTGGGCTCAAAACAAGTGGCTTCTTGCTCATAAGGACACTGCGGAAGCAGCAGATGGCGCACATGTTGGAATCACTGGCGATAACATCGATATTACTGATTTGATCAAATAGATTTGGAGAAACTCCTATGAATTTACCAGAAGCATTTTTAGCACGTATGAAAAAACAGCTTGGTGCGGAATATGATGCATTTGTCGCATCCTATGATGCGGATACTTCTTATGGACTTCGCTTAAATCTTTTAAAAGGGACTGTGGATGAGATCATCCCAGTCCTTCCTTTTGCCTTGACGAATGTCCCATGGATTCCGGAAGGATTTCATGTAAGCAGCGCCGAACGCCCCGGCAAACATATATTACATGAGGCCGGAGCATATTATATTCAAGATCCAAGTGCTATGTCTGTTATCACATTGCTAGATCCGATGCCGGGCGAGCGTATTCTCGATCTCTGCGCGGCTCCCGGCGGCAAAAGTACCGGGATTGCTGCCCGTATGCAGGGACAGGGGCTGCTCGTTTCCAATGAGATCATTCCCGGCAGAGCGAAAATCCTATCTCAAAATGTGGAACGAATGGGCATTACCAATGCACTGGTCTGTAACGAATCTCCGAAACGTATTGCCTCGCATTTTCCGCTCTTTTTTGATCGTATCGTAGTGGATGCTCCCTGTTCCGGGGAGGGGATGTTCCGCAAAGATGCCGGTGCCATTTCTGAATGGTCACCAGAAAATGTCACACTTTGCAAAGAACGTCAGGAAATGATCTTAGCTTATGCCGATGCCATGTTAAAACCCGGCGGTGTCTTGGTGTATTCTACCTGTACATTTGCGCCGCAGGAGGATGAAGAACAAGTGTCCGACTTTTTGGATAAACATGACGAATATTTTATCGAACCGTGGGAAGATTTTCTTCCGACAGACTGTGGCATTAAAGATGGCACCATTGCAGGTGCCATGCGTTTATATCCCCATCTGATCTCTGGTGAAGGGCACTTCGCTGTGCGTCTGCGCAAGGGGCAGGGCGATCCACACACAGCATTGGATACTTCTGATCCGATCGACACACGTCAAAAACGAGCCAAAAAAAATTCGAAAAAAGCGTCAAAAAGCACTTTTGATCTGTCCTATTTTACGGACTTTGCAAAACAAGTTTTTACAAATGAACCCCTAGATATTGCAATGGACTCCCTTACTGTTTTTGGAGATGAACTCTATGCGCTCCCAGCGGAGACTCCATCTCTAAAGGGACTCAAAGTAATTCGTCCGGGACTACACTTGGGAACCCTTAAGAAAAATCGTTTCGAACCATCGTATGCGCTTGCCAAAGCATTATGTTCAGATTCTATGCTTTCTTATGAAACTACAGAGGAAGAAGCTGCAAGGTATCTGCACGGAGAGACGCTGATGACCTCTACCTCATTGCAAGGATGGGTGCTTGTGTGCTATCAAGGATTTCCATTAGGGTTTGCCAAAGCCACAAAAGGCACACTGAAAAATCATTATCCAAAAGGGTTGCGAACACAATATTAAAGAAGCTCCACAGAACAAAGAGTCGCTTGCGACTCTTTCGCGCTCGAGCGGTGCTGTTTGCAGCTAACTTCTTCTCCGCGAGATGCGCATCCTCGCGGAGCGTTTTTTGCTTTATAGGAAACGAGAATTTTCCTATAAAGTCAAAAACAGAGCAAAACGCTGGTTTTGCTCTGTAGTTTGTTCGCTATTAGCACTTATCGCAAATGCTACTTGATGACTTTCACTTTTATCTTGTATCGTTTCTTTAAAAATTTTCGTTCCTTATACATTTCTGAGTTCTTTGGTGTTTTTATGGTAATGTTGGAAAGGTTGCACTTTAATCCCCGATAATAAAATATGCTGTCAATGTACAACCAAAGATTTTTTATGCCTTTAGGAACCGTCACACTTCTCAGTTTCGGGCAATTAGTAAACACATATTCCCCAAGTTTCTTGACACCTTCCTTTAGCACTACTGTCTTTAACTTTTTGCAACCTGTAAATGTTTCATTCAGTTCCACTTTTCCATATACGGTTATCTTCTTCAACGCAGAGCTACGAAATGCTGTCACCTCCAATATCTTCAGTCTTCTAGGCATCCTAATATAATTCAACGAACAGCGCACAAACGCATTCTGTTCAATCACCTTTACCGTATCCGGCAGGATCACCTTTTTAATGTTGGTGCAGAAGG
>ERZ840517.1539-NODE-1539-length-24219-cov-11.755256_pt1 | contig 24219 bp, 22 predicted proteins | sample MGYA00519876_ERZ840517 | MGnify/ENA primary metagenome ERZ840517 (study PRJEB31850, sample SAMEA3708882) | human gut metagenome | biome: human gut; feature: human-associated habitat; material: faeces | place: China | collected 2014 ... | reverse complement strand
TGCCTGTTGATGGTGAGGAAGTGAAAGAACTTCCCTTGGAAACTGAAACAACTGTCGAGACGGTCTGTCTTTTATCCAAACTAAAATAAACTCAGCATATTGAAGCTGGGCTGGATTTGACGGCAACGGAGAAAAAGTCGAAGCAACCCTTTATTCATTAAGGTGTTGCTTCGGCTTTTTATTGTTTGGCCTTATATTCTTCGCCCCAATTCCAGAGCGCATCCAGTACCGGCTTCAGGGTGTATCCCAGTTCGGTCAGCGTATATTCCACTCGTGGTGGCACCTCTGCATAGATCTTACGGTTTACCAACCCGTTTGCTTCCATATCTCGAAGTTGAGCCGTCAAGACTTTTTGTGAAATATGACCAATGGATTTCTTCAATTCCCCAAAGCGCTTGGTTCCGGGCATCAGGTCTCGCAGAATCAGAACCTTCCATTTGTCACCGATCAGCATGAGGGTGGTTTCCACCGGGCAGGCAGGTAAATCTTTTGCCGGTGTTGCTTCGATTGTTTTGATATCCTCCATAGTATATCCTCCAATAGTTTCCTTTTGGTAACTACGGCACAATATTGTGCTTACTTTACGAATTGGCTCTACGGCGTTATTATAATACCAGCGAAAGAAAAAAGCAACCTTTCCAAACAAAATACGCTCTGGAGGTAATTATCATGAAAAAAGTCGCCCAGTTTTTGCAGGAAAACCCCGTTCAGTATCTCGCCACCGTTAGCCTAGACGGAAAGGCCAAGTGCCGCCCCTTTATGTTCAGCTTCGAGAAGGATGGTAAGCTGTGGTTCAACACCGGCAACTTCAAGGAAGTCTACAAGGAGCTGCAGGCAAATCCCTACATTCAGATCAGCGTTTCCTCCCCCACCTATCAGTGGATTCGTCTGAGCGGCAAGGCCGTCTTTGTGGACGACAAGGCCATCAAAGAGGCTGCGCTGGAGAATCCCATTGTCAAGGGAAATTATCAGACCGCTGACAACCCGGCCTTTGAAGTGTTCTATCTGGAAGATCCCTATGGCGTGATCGCCGACTTCTCCGGCAATCCTCCTTACGAGTTCTAAGAACAACCCTCATATAAAAATCTTCGGAGTAAGGTGAAATTCCTGACCGGCAGTAACAGCCTGCGAGCGGAAACGCTGATGCGGTGAAATCCTGCAGCCGACGGTATAGTCCGGATGAAAGAAGATGTGATAAGACGAAACCCCGCAGATGCCATAAGCGATCTGCGGGGTTTTGTCTTAAATCCAAATCATATCTCACAATGAGAAATATACATATCGCTTCCAAAATTTCTGTCCGTATGGTGCTTGACCACGGACACATCATCGAACGAGGCGATTACGAAAAGCTGATTGCTGAAAAGGGCACCTATTATCAGCTTTATACCGGCGCATTTGAGTTGGAATAAACCAAAAAGCTGCTGCAATTTTCATCACAATGCAAGATGAAAACTGCGGCAGCTTTGCTATTTTATGGCTGATGAGATGATTCATGAAATCAATATTGAATCAGTGAAAGTGGCATGATATAATTATTTTGAAACAAATGTCCAAACTGCCATTGCAGGAGCTTTTGCTCCTGCAATGGCAGAAAACGAGATTAAGTGACCCTGAAACGCAGGGAGAACGGTCTGCCTGCTGGTGAAATAACATGAAACCACTTATCCATATTTACGGCGCATCCGGGTCTGGTACATCCACGCTGGGACGGTATCTGGCGCAGCGGCTGGACTTTGCCTTTCTTGACGCGGATGACTATTTCTGGCTGCCCACAGATCCGAAATTCACGAAAAAGCGTCCCATAGAACAGCGTGTGCCACTCATGCAGCAGGACATTGCCAAGGCAGAAAATGGGTCCGTTGTGTCTGGCTCGCTGGTCGGCTGGGGCGATGCACTTATACCAAAGTTTACACTGGCGGTTCGCGTTGTGACTGACACACCCACCCGGTTGGCCCGCATAAAGCAGCGCGAATATGCGCGGTTTGGAAGCCGCATACTACCGGGCGGTGACATGCACGAGCACCATTTGTCTTTTTTGCAATGGGCAGCCGGGTACGATAACGGCGGCCTTGAGACGCGCAGCGCGGCCCGGCACGATGCATGGCAGAAAGCGCTGTGCTGTCCGATTCTGGTCGTGGACGGCACGACGCCTCTGGACGAAACGGCAGCCCGCGTGGAGGAACTGCTATGATCTGCAAACTGACCCCTGAAGAAGAAATCCGTATGCACATTCTTTTGAAGGGTATTGCCGATGACCCTAACGCGCTGGAGATGCAGAAATTCATCCAGCACGGCAGCGTCACGACCTATGAGCACTGTATGCGGGTGACCCGCATCGCATTCTGGCTCAACATCCATCTGCGGGCCAACGCCGATGAGGCCAGCCTTGTAAAAGGTGCGTTCCTGCATGACTTTTACCTGTATGACTGGCACAGCTGCAGCAATATTACCCATTGGCACGGCTTCAAGCACCCGCGCATTGCGCGCTATAATGCGGAGACGGTGTTTGCCCTGAGCGATAAGGAAAAGGACATCATCCAAAGCCATATGTGGCCGCTGACGCCCACCGATATTCCCCATAGCCGCGAGGCCGCGCTGGTCTGCATGGCGGACAAGATGTCGTCCAGCTACGAGACCGTACTGGAACGCAAGGCACAGCGAAAGGAAAAGCAAGAGAGGTAACGACTATGATCGATCAATATACACGCACCCGCGCCCAGTTGGGCACGCCCGCGCTGGACGCATTGCGCAAGGCTCATGTGGCGGTGTTCGGCATCGGCGGCGTGGGGGGACAGGCCGTTGAGGTGCTGGCGCGCAGCGGGGTAGGGGAGCTGAGCCTATTTGACAGCGACACGGTCGCGCTCTCCAACCTGAACCGTCAGCTGGTGGCGCTGCATTCAACGCTCGGCTTGTACAAGGTGGACGCTATGGCCGCCCGCATCGCGGACATCGACCCTACCCTCACCGTACATCCAAACCGGATGTTTTACAACGCCGAGACCGCCGACAGCGTGGATCTGACGCAGTTTGACTATGTGCTGGACTGTATCGACACAGTCAGCGCCAAGCTGCTGCTGATCCGCCGCTGCAAGGAGGCCGGGGTGCCGATCCTGTGCAGCATGGGGGCCGCCAACAAGCTGGACCCCACGGCCTTTAAGGTCGCCGATATTGAAAAAACAGCGGTGGACCCGCTGGCCAAGGTCATCCGCATCGAGTGCCGCAAGCGCCGCCTCGGCAAGGTCAAGGTCGTTTTTTCGCAGGAGCCGCCCCTGCCGCCGCTGGCAGAGGAAACACGCGAGACCCCGGTTGCCGCACGCCGCACCGTGCCCGCCAGCAACGCCTTTGTGCCCGCCGCCTGCGGGCTGGTCTGCGGATCAGAGGTTGTGAAGGACCTGCTGCGCAAGGCGGGGGTCTACCGCGGTCAAAAATAATTTTTTGTGCGCCCTGTTTCAGAAAAACGGGGCGTTTTGCATGAAAAACACTACTTTGCGCCCCGGTTCTTCTTGACAAGTACACCAAAGCAAAGTAAAATTATATATAGGAAATAAAGAGCCAAACGGCAGGTCTGCCCTGTGCGTGGCTCCTTAAAGGGTGTCGCCCACCGGGAACGCCGCTTTTTTACGATATTCAACGTCGCTAAGACGGTTCTGTGTATATTCTGCGTGTAGGGGCATTGTGCGCCTTTTTGGCCGACCTGCCGCGTTTCTTCCTGTAACAATATCATAACGGAAAAGCGTCCCGCTGCGCCGCATCCTCCTATTTTAATAAGGAGTGAAACCAACTATGTCACCAATTTTGATCGTGGTGCTGGTTCTTGTTGCTGCTGTTGCCGGGGCGCTTGGTTTTTACCTCGGCGGTGAAAACCGCAAGCGCACTGCTGAGGCAAAGATCGGCAGCGCTGAGGACGAAGCCAAGCGCATCGTAAACGATGCCATCAAGGCTGCGGAACAGAAGCGTAAGGAAACCATCATCGAAGCAAAGGACGAAGCATTTAAACTCAAGAGCGATGCTGACAAGGAGATCAAGGACCGCCGTGCCGAGATCACCCGTCAGGAGCGCCGCATCGACCAGAAGGAGGAGGCCCTCGACAAGCGCACCACCCAGATGGAGCGCAAGGAAGAGGACCTGAAGCGCCGCACCGAGACAGTCGAGGCTCGTCTGGACGAGCTGGAGCAGCTCAAGCTGCGCCAGACCGAAAAGCTGGAGACCATCGCGGCCATGTCCAAGGAGGATGCCCGCGCCGTCCTGCTGAAGCAGGTGGATGACGAGCTGACCCATGAAAAGGCGATGAAGATCAGCGCCTATCAGGCAAACATGAAGGACGAGTGCGACAACCTTGCCCGCGAGCTGATCGGTCAGGCCATTGCCCGCTGCGCGGCCGATGCCACGAGCGAGGCCACCGTCAGCGTTGTGCCGCTGCCCAGTGATGAGATGAAGGGCCGCATCATCGGCCGTGAGGGCCGCAACATCCGCGCGCTGGAGACCGCCACCGGCTGCGATTTGATCATTGACGATACACCGGAGGCCATCACGCTGTCCAGCTTTGACCAGACCCGCCGCGAGGTTGCCCGCATGGCCCTTGAGCGCCTGATCGCTGACGGCCGTATCCATCCCGCCCGCATCGAGGAGACCGTTGACAAGTGCCGCCGCGAGCTGGAGATCCAGATGAAGCGCGAGGGCGACAAGGCTGTTATGGAGTTGGGCGTTCACAGCCTGCATCCCGACCTCGTCAAGCTTATCGGCCGCCTGAAATACCGCACCAGTTTCGGCCAGAATGTCCTGAGCCACTCTCTCGAGGTGGCATGGCTGGCCGGTCTGATGGCCGGCGAGTTGGGCGTCAATGTCCAGCTGGCACGCCGCGCAGGTCTGCTGCATGACATCGGCAAGGCCCTTGACCATGAGATCGAGGGCAGCCATGTCCAGATCGGCGTTGACATCTGCAAAAAGTACCGCGAGAACCCGCAGGTCATCCATGCCATCGAGGCGCACCACGGTGATGTCGAGCCCAAGACCACGCTGGCGTTCATCATCATGGCCGCCGATGCGATCTCGGCCGCGCGCCCCGGCGCCCGCCGTGAGAACATGGAAAGCTATATCAAGCGTCTGGAGACACTGGAGGCCCTCTGCAACGGCTTTGAGGGCGTGGAAAGCTCCTATGCTGTGCAGGCCGGCCGTGAGGTCCGCATCCTTGTCCAACCGGATAAGGTCGGCGATGACGAGGTTATTCTGCTGGCCCGCAATGTCGCAAAGAAGATCGAGAACGAGCTGGATTACCCCGGCCAGATCAAGGTCAGCGTCATCCGCGAAAGCCGCGCCACCGAGTACGCGAAGTAAGGCTCATAACGAGCAAAACAACAGGCAGACCGTCAGAATTGGCGGTCTGCCTGTTTTGGGTTGTCGGAAAGTCTATATGCCGCTTTCCACGGTTCGTAGGGGAGGGTCTTGACCCTCCCGGAAACCCTGCGGCTGGCGCAATGCACCCGGAAGGGATGAATCCCTCCCCTGCAAAATAATAAGCCCCCGGCGTAATACCGTACAGCGGCAGGCGTCGGGGGCTAAACTTATTCTATTACAGATGCAGCACCCGATCCTTGATCTCGGCGGTGCGGCCCTGATTCCAGAACTGGGTGCCGATGTAGCCGCAGGTGCGGCGGGCGACATTCAGCTTGTTCTGGTCGCGGTTGTGACACTTCGGGCACTCCCAAACCAGCTTGCCATCCTCCTGCACGATCTGGATCTCGCCATCGTAGCCGCAGACCTGGCAGTAGTCGCTCTTGGTGTTCAACTCGGCGTACATGATGTTTTCATAGATGAACTGCATGACCTTGATGACGGCCTCGAGGTTGTCCTGCATGTTGGGCACCTCCACATAGCTGATGGCACCGCCCGGGGACAGCTTCTGGAAATCGCTCTCAAACTTCAGCTTGGTGAAGGCGTCAATCTTTTCCGACACATGGACATGGTAGGAGTTCGTGATATAGCTGCGGTCGGTGATGCCGGGCACAATGCCGAAGCGCTTCTGCAGGCACTTGGAGAATTTGTAGGTCGTGGACTCCAACGGCGTTCCGTACAGACTGAAATCAATATTGTGCTGGCTCTTCCATTTGGCGCAGGCATCGTTCATATGCTGCATGACATGCAGCGCAAAGGGCTTGGCGGCAGGGTCGGTGTGGCTCTTGCCGGTCATATACTTGCAGCACTCATACAGGCCCGCATAGCCCAGACTGATCGTGGAGTAGCCGCCGTAGAGCAGCTTGTCGATCGGCTCGCCCTTTTTCAGGCGGGCCAGTGCGCCGTACTGCCACAGGATGGGCGCGGCATCGCTCAGCGTGCCCTTCAGGCGGTTGTGGCGGCACATCAGCGCCTTGTGGCACAGCTCAAGGCGCTCGTCAAACAGCTGCCAGAACTTGTCAAAGTCGCCGCCGCTGGACAGTGCCACATCCACCAGATTGATCGTGACAACGCCCTGATTGAAGCGGCCGTAATACTTGGGCTTGCCGTTCTCGTCCAGATAGGGGGTCAGGAAGCTGCGGCAGCCCATGCAGGTAAAGCAATGGCCCTCGCCGTTGGCATCGACCTTGTACTCCAGCATCTTCTTTTCACTGATATAGTCGGGCACCATCCGCTTGGCGGTGCACTTGGCGGCCAGCTTGGTCAGGTAGTAGTAGGGCTGACCCTCATAGATGTTGTCATTCTCCAGCACATAGATAAGCTTGGGGAAGGCGGGGGTGATCCAGACGCCGGCCTCGTTCTTGACGCCCTGATAGCGCTGGCGGAGCATCTCCTCAATGACAATGGCGAGATCCGACTTCAGGCGCTGGTTGTCACCGGCCTCGTTCAGATACATAAAGACCGTGATGAACGGTGCCTGACCGTTGGTGGTCATCAGCGTGACGACCTGATACTGGATCGTCTGCACGCCGCGCTTGATCTCCTCACGCAGACGCTTTTCAACGATCTCGGAGAGCTTCTCCTCGCCGGGGTCGATGCCCAGATCCTGCATCTCGGCCTCGACATCGCGGCGGATCTTCTTGCGGCTGATGTCAACAAAGGGGGCCAGATGAGTCAGACTGATGCTCTGGCCGCCGTACTGGCTGGACGCGACCTGTGCAATGATCTGGGTTGCGATATTGCAGGCGGTGGAGAAGGAATGCGGCTTCTCGATGAGGGTGCCGGAGATGACGGTGCCGTTCTGCAGCATATCATCGAGGTTGACCAGATCGCAGTTGTGCATGTGCTGGGCATAGTAGTCGGCATCGTGGAAGTGGATGATGCCCTCCTCATGCGCCTTGACGACCTCCGGCGGCAGCAGCATACGCATCGTCAGGTCCTTGCTGACCTCGCCGGCCATATAGTCGCGCTGGACGCTGTTGACGGTCGGGTTTTTGTTGGAGTTCTCCTGCTTGACCTCCTCGTTGTTGCACTCGATCAGCGAGAGGATCTTGTCATCGGTCGTGTTGTGGGTGCGCTTGAGACTCTGGACATAGCGATAGGTGATATAGCGGCGCGCGACCTCGTAGGCACCGGTCGCCATAATGGCGTCCTCCACAAGGTCCTGAATCTCCTCAACATTCATGGCGTGGCTGCGGTTATAGCAGACCTCCTGCACATGGTCGCTGATCTCGATGATCTGCTGCTTCGTCAAGCGCTGGGCTTCGGGTACGACCTTATTTGCCTTTGTGATGGCCGAAATGATTTTGGTAATGTCAAAGACAGCCTCGCTGCCGTTGCGCTTGATGATCTTCATGGTAACTCCTCTTTTTGCAATCAATAGATAAGGTGCGTATAGTACAAATCGTATAGTTTGTCAAATCGTACTAAGCCCGCTTTGCGAGCAAGACTATCATACCGCACCGGGCTGCAAAAGTCAATCGGCAAAACCACAATATATAGTGGGTGAAGTGTGAAATTTAACAAAATATTCCGTTTTCATCGCTTCATCGTTCAAAAACAAACATGCCAAAAATCAGGCGGAAATTTTAGCTATTTTGGTTGGTTCTACTCTGGATAACGGTATATCGCATAATATTGGCCTGCCATGCAGAAAGTCCCGCTTGAATTGTACCGGATAAACTGGTATACTGGTTGAGGTTTTGGGGTAGTATGCCCCATTACATACAAGATATTGGGTAACACTGTACAAGGCAGGGCAAGGACAGCCCGCAGGAGAACCGCTATGAATTACGCTACGATCAAATATTGTGACATTGCCAACGGCGAGGGCGTGCGCACCAGCCTGTTTGTATCGGGCTGCCGCCGCCACTGCCCCAACTGCTTCAATGCAGTGGCCTGGGACTTTGGCTACGGTGCGCCCTTCACCAAGGAGGTTCGCAACGAGATCCTTGAAAGTCTGGCCCCCGGCTACATCAACGGCCTGTCGCTGCTGGGCGGCGAGCCCTTTGAGCCGGAGAACCAGCGCGAGCTGCTGCCCTTTGTCAAAAATGTCAAGGTGCTGTACCCGAACAAAACGATCTGGTGCTATACCGGCAACAATCTGGAGCATGAGATCTGGCAGCCCGGCCCCGGCCGCTGTGAGGTCACCGATGAGTTCCTGCAGTATATTGATGTGCTGGTGGACGGCGATTTTGTGCAGGACCAGTATGATATTTCGCTGCGGTTCCGCGGCTCAAGCAACCAGAGACTGATTGACATGAACAAGACCCGCGCAGCGGGCAGGGTGGTCCTGTGGCAGGACGACCCGATCTTTGCCGACCACAGCATGTAACAGCCGCCTCATCATTATAAATAGGAGAAGTATAACCAGATCATGAGCTGCCAAGCGAAATCCAAATCCATGACCGAGGGCCCGCTGGCCAAACAGATCCTGTTCGTCAGCCTGCCGCTGGCACTGTCCAACCTGCTGCAGATCCTTTTCAACATGTCCGACGTCGCCGTGGTGGGCCGCTTTGCAGGCTCGACCGCATTGGGGGCCGTCGGCTCCACCTCAACCTTTGTCACCCTTTTCACCGGATTTCTCATCGGCCTGAGCAACGGCGTCAATGTCTTGGTTGCGCGGTACTATGGTGCCCGCCACCCCAAGGATGTCAGCAAAACCGTCCATTCGGCGCTGGTGGTCAGCCTGCTCGCCGGTATTTTGCTGCTGGCCGTGGGGCTGTTCGGCTCGCCTGCGCTGCTGCGGCTGCTCAACACGAAGGAGGATCTGCTGCCCGGCGCAATCCTCTACCTGCGGGTCTATTTTCTGGGCATGCCGGCGCTGGCGCTCTACAACTACGGCAATGCGGTGTTCAGCGCTATCGGCGAGACAAAAAAGCCGCTGGCCTACCTGTCCGTGGCCGGTGTGGTCAACATTCTGCTCAACCTGTTTTTTGTCATCATCTGCAATCTGGATGTGGCCGGTGTCGCGCTTGCCAGCACGATTGCCCAGTGCCTGTCGGCCGGGCTGATCCTGCACGCCCTCACCAAGGTGGAGGACTGCTATGCGCTGGATCTGCACAGTATCCGGCTCGACCTCGGCACGACAAAGCGTATCCTGATGCTGGGCATACCGGCGGGCCTACAGAACGCGATCTTTGCCATCGCCAACCTGTTTATTCAGGCGGGCGTCAACTCCTTCGATTCGCTGATGGTCAAGGGTAACTCGGCCGCCGCCAACGCCGATGCGATGATCTATGACGCGATGGCGGCCTTCTATATGGCCTGCGCCAGCTTTATGAGCCAGAACTACGGTGCCGGCAAGCTGGACCGGATGCGGAAAAGCTATTTTATCTCGCTGGCCTACTCCTTCGGCGTGGGCCTTCTGCTGGGCGGCGGGCTGCTGGTGTTCGGCCGCCAGTTCCTGATGCTCTTCACGACCGAAAGCGCCGTCGTCGACGCCGGCATGAAGCGCATTATGGTCATGGGGCTTGCCTACTGCATCTCCGCCTTTATGGACTGCACGATCGCCGCCTCCCGCGGGCTGGGCAAAACCGTTGGTCCGACCGTCATTGTGGTTCTGGGCTCCTGTGTGTTCCGCGTGATCTGGGTCTACACGATCTTTGCGCATTTCCACACGATCCCCTCACTGTACCTGCTGTATCCCTTCTCCTGGCTGCTGACGGCAGCAGCTGAGATCGTCTACTTCATCTTCAGCTATCGGCAGGCGATCCGCATCTTCCATGAGCAGGAGGCCCTTGCACAGCTGTAAAACCACCAAAAAACAGAGAGCGGCCCGCATGCGGGCCGCTCTCTGTTTTTTATAGGGCTTACTCCCGGTATTTTTCTGTCATCGTCTTGAACAGCTCCGCAGCGCCGGACGGGCAGATTTTTCCATTCTGCGCAGCCTTTGCAAAATAGCGCCGGGCTTGCTATAATAGGAGCAGAAAAGTCGAGGGTCGGCGGCGGAAATAGGCTCGCGGCCTTCAGAAAGCAAAGGTGAAAGCAATGCAGACCTATACCTATGTCTCGAAAGGAAAATTTGAGCGGCGGGAAAAGCCCAAACCGGTGCTGCAGGATGCGCGCGATGCCATCGTCAAGGTGACACTGGCGAGCATCTGCTCAAGTGATCTGCACATCAAGCACGGCAGTGTGCCCCGCGCCGTACCGGGCATCACGGTCGGTCATGAGATGGTGGGCATCGTCGAGGCTGTCGGCGCAGCGGTGACCCATGTAAAGCCGGGGGATCGCGTGACAGTCAATGTCGAGACCTTCTGCGGGGAGTGCTTCTTCTGCAAGAAGGGCTATGTGAACAACTGCACCGACAAAAACGGCGGCTGGGCACTCGGCTGCCGCATTGACGGCGGACAGGCTGAATATGTGCGGGTCCCGTTTGCCGACACCGGGCTGAACAGGATTCCTGACGGCGTGACCGACCGGCAGGCGCTGCTGGTCGGCGATGTTCTTGCCACCGGCTACTGGGCGGCGCGCATCTCTGAAATCACCGAGGAGGACACCGTCCTCATCATCGGCGCCGGACCTACGGGAATATGCACCCTGCTCTGCGTTATGCTCAAAAAGCCGCAGCGGATCATCGTCTGCGAAAAGGACCCCGGCCGCATCCGCTTTCTGCGGGAGCATTATCCCGAGGTGCTGACGGTCACACCGGAGGAGTGCGCTGCCTTTGTGCAGGCCAACAGCGCGCACGGCGGCGCCGATGTGGTTCTGGAGGTCGCAGGCGCATCCTCCACCTTCCGCCTTGCGTGGGAGTGTGCAAGACCCAACGCCATCGTGACGGTGGTCGCGCTGTATGACACGGCGCAGACCCTGCCGCTGCCGGAGATGTACGGCAAGAACCTGACCTTCAAGACGGGCGGTGTCGATGGCTGCGACTGTGAGGAAACGCTGCGCCTCATCGCAGAGGGCAAGCTGAATACGGAACCGCTCATCACCCACACTTACCCCCTGAGCAGGATCGAGGAGGCCTACGACCTGTTTGAAAACAAACGGGACGGCGTGATAAAGGTCGCAGTCGAATGTCAAAGCATCGACTGATGCCGCCGCGCCGCAAAGTAACAACTGTAAAGGAATGACCGTATGACGAATCAGAAAAACCTTTCCACCGGCGCAGGCCGCTTTGACATCAGCACGGCGGGCCTGCACATTCTGGCTATGACCCTTATGCTGATGGACCACCTCTGGGCCACGCTGCTGCCTGCGCAGGAGTGGCTGACCTGTGCAGGCAGACTGGCTTACCCCATCTTTGCCTTTATGGCGGTGGAGGGGTACTTCCACACCCACAGCTTCCGGAAGTACGCACTGCGGATGCTGGTTTTCGCCGTGCTGTCCGAGATCCCGTTCAATCTGATGTGCGGCGGGACATGGTTTTACCCGGTACACCAGAATGTGATCTGGACGCTGCTGATGGGCCTTTTGGGGGTGCATCTGCTGGAAACGGTGCGCCGAAAGCAGAATCCCGCCCTGTTTGCGGCGGCCGCAGTCGGCGTCATTCTGGCGGGGGCGGTGCTGGGGATCCTCTGCATGGTCGATTACTACGCTGTCGGCGTGCTGACGGTGTTGGTTTTCTACTTCTTCCGTGGTCGGGCATGGTGGTGCCTGGCAGGGCAGCTGCTCGCGCTGTACTGGCTCAATGTCGAGATGCTGGGCGGCCTGATGTACCCTGTGCAGCTGTTCGGCGCTTCGTTTGAGATCTGCCAGCAGGGCTTTGCGCTGCTGGCGCTCATCCCCATCTGGCTGTACCGCGGGCGGCAGGGATACCACAGCCGGTGGTTCCAATATTTCTGCTATGCGTTTTACCCTGTACACATGCTGGTGCTTGCACTGGCCCTGCAGTTCCTGAACCGCTGACGCCCAATAAGCAACAAAAACACCCCTCTCAGCTGAGAGGGGTGTTGCTTTATTACAGGGGGGCTTACGCGCCTGCGGGATGGCTTAGTACAGCTTGGCACCGGCAGGGATGCGGTCGTCTACCATGAGCAGATGCAGAAGATGGAACCCGTTGAATCCGAGTAAGCCCCGTCAGACAGAGAGAACAGCTGAGTGAGAGTAGGCAATTCTTATAATGCACATTTTAACAGGAACTTTCAAAATGGATTGGAAATATGATTATTATAATTGCCCCGATGACCCAGATACCGGCGTTCCTGCCTGCGGCGACCTACCGGAATGTAAAAGCTGTGAATGGTATCACCTCATTACTTCCGCGCAGAAATGCACAACTACATAAACAAAAAAGCAGAGAGTCATCCGTAAGAGGATAACTCTCTGCTTTCTTGTAAAGCCTTTTCTGCACAAGTTTGGTGTCAATGTGGTGTCAAATCAGCCAAACTGGGTTGATAAAAGGCGTGAAATCAATGCTTTTTAGTCAATGGGCTTCATCGTGGGGATTATATTTAGAATCACTTCACAATGCTTCGTGATGCTTTACTATCACGGTTTTGTGTGCCCTCCAAATATTCGTGACCCTTCGTGATTATCCAGTAATCACTTTCTAATTGCTGTCATTTTGATGTCAGTAGTGAATTTTTGCTGTCAATAGAAGTACTCAGTAGAGCACTTCTTCGCTGATTAAAAAACATCCAGTGTTGCAGCCAATCGTTCAAACGATTCCTGCTTTTTTCTTCGGTTGCTTCGGCATAAATGTCCATCGTTGTCTGAATGTCTTTATGCCCCATAACCAATTGGATAACCTTCAGGTTGGCCTCTTTTTCGCAAAGCCTTGTACAGAATGTGTGACGCAAATTGTGTGCAGAAAAGTCTGGAAGCAAAACCGCATTACGGTGCTGTTTCTTTGATGCCACTTCTTCGCCCGCATTGTAATCTGCAATGATTCGCTTGATAGCACGATTTACAGATTGCGGATTGGGGACATTGCCGAAACGGCTACAAAAGACAAATCCTGTCATTCCGTCAATTTCAACATCGTTCCAGCCAGACTCTTTCTGCTCTTCCCGCAGCATTTCAAAGGCATCTTTCACGGCATCAAGCATCGGAATTGTCCGAATGCCAGCATTCGTTTTAGGCTTTGAGATATGCTGAATAGAACTGCGGTTCTCGCCCACCGGGTAATAAACTAGGCTATGATTGATGTTGATAGTACGCCGCTCATAGTCCAGATCATCCCAGCGCAAGCCCAATGCTTCACCGATGCGACAGCCCGTTCCCAGCAGCACCGTAAACAGCGGCCACCAGTGGCAGTAGACCGGGTGATTGGCGATATGCTCCATGAACGCCCGCTGCTGTGGAATCGTCAGAGCATGGCGTACACCGGTGGTCTGTTCGGAGCTTTTCTTTATCTCTGTCAGCACACCATCGGTGGGATTCTTCCGAATAATTTCGTCTCGAACCGCCAACTGAAAGGTGGGATGAAGAAGTGTATGAACGCTCTCCAATGTATTCACCTGCAAGTCTTGCTTGTCCAGTAAATAATTGTAAAACTGCAATACATCCGAATACCGAATCACGGCAATTTTCTTCTTGCCAAACGTGTCACGGACAAAGCGATCATACATATAAAGGTAGTTGCTCCGGGTAGTCTGGCGCAGATTCGTTTTCAGACTCATATAGCGGTCAAAAACAAAGTTGACCGTTGCCTTGCCTGCAACGTAAATGTCCAAACCATCTAACTGATCTTTAGTGAGTTGAGTTTCCTTTTCCCGAAGGGTTACAAGGTCATTTGCGTAGATGTATTTGCGCCGCCCCAGCGGATCTTTATAGGAATACGCATACCGTTTATCGGAGCTGCGCTGCATCTCGCCTTTGCGCAGGGTACGTCCCCGCAAGTCTTTTCTTGTCGTTGCCATATCAATTCTCCTTCTCGAAAGAAGAAGGGCATGATACTTATTCTGGATCTGATAAAATCATATTCAGCCCCAGCAAAACAACTTCTGTCATACTCATTTGATGTTGTGCAGCATAAGAACGGATACGCTCGTATAGGGCATCCTCCACCCGAACATTTACGGATTTCTTTTTTGCATTTTCGGATTTTGGTCGTCCCATCTTTGCCATAGCAGTTCTCATCCCTCCACGACAACAGTATACTTATTGTGAAGCAGAAAGTCAAGTTCAAAATTTTCCCTTCCGAATTTAGCATGTACAATTTATGGCTTTGATTACAGAATATGAAAGGATTCCAGATAGCGTTCAAAAATCTCACAGTTTACCAAAGCAACCTTGTCAATTTTGTAAACAGCTTTAGCTTCCTTGGCGAGTTCTTAAAATTTTGTCAGGCCAAGACTGTATTTTTCAGATCCTTCTTGATACCGGACAAACTTCTTAGCATTCATTTTTGATTTCTCAACGTCTTTACGCGAATATCCCATATAAAACACCTCTGTCTGTTTGAAATTTGGGTAAACGTCATTCTATAACGATACAAAAATACCGTGGAAAGAGAAGCAATCTTTCCACGGCACGATCTGTCGTTATAGCTGTGCGTTTTTCTCCCTCTGCAATTCCAGGCAGGCAACCTTTCCCGGCGCTGTGCCCTACAATGGCCTTACGGCCAGTGCAGTATGTTTTCTCGCACCTTGGCACGCTCGCGAATTTCCGGTCGTGGCGCTGCTTCCCCAATGCGGTACAAACAGAGGACGCTATTCTCTTTTTCGGAGGCTTTTAACCCTCCTATAGTATAAGAAAACACGTTCCCGGAAATTTTCGTAGAATTTTTCAAATTTCTTCTAAAAAAGTTAAAAGTATTCGAAGCTGCGCATCTTTGTGATTGAAATATAATAGTTGGATGAAGCTGATTGGACAGTATTGTATTTCAATGGCTTAAAGATAAAGAAAGTTGCTGGAGAAAAAATTCTCCAGCAACTTTGTCTTTTATGAATAAAGGCAATTTTTTTGTTTAACTATTCTCACTATTATTTGGTTTAGTTATTTTTTTCTTCTTTGGAGAAACCAGTTTGTGACCGGAATAAATGGACATGCCCATACAAAGCAATGAAGAATAGGCAAAGTATTTATGCGCAGTCATAGATTTTTTGATTCCAGAATAAATGCATCCCAACATACAGAAAAGTGCGCCTAAGGACCAGTATTTATGTGATTTCATGATTTGATACCTCCTTTGATTTAACTGATTCAATTATAACGCTTTTTTTACGAAAACGCAACGCCTGTACGGGCTGTCCAAGCCGCAGCTCGAATTCCTGCGCAACGCCAGCGAGGGACACGGCATCATCAAGATGGGCAACAGTGTACTGCCGTTCACCAATCTGGAGCCCAAGGATAGTGATGTCTATCAGCTCATCACAACGAAACCGGGAGAAAGGAAGAAGCAAGAATGATTTTGCATAAAGAAAAGGCGGGTCGAAGCCCGCCTTAGAGTTCATGGCAGTTTAGTGCTGCCAGATATTGTTTTCCAGATCACGCAGACGCGCCTTGTAATCCTTGATAAGCGCCTGCGTGTTTTCTGTGTCCGGAAAGCTGACCATATAGCCATCCTCGGATTCGTGAAAGCCGACAATGCCCGTATAACAGCAACAGCCGTCACGGCGGGTAAAACCGTGACGGCTGTTCAGGGATTCGCTGTGACCTATTCCGTTTTTGCGGTCAAGCGCTGTTTATCTGCGGCGCTTCTTTTTGAAAATCATGAAACCGCCAGCCAGCGCTATGCCGCCGGCAATCGGCAGCATGACCCACCATACAGGGGGCTTTGCTGCAGGGGGCGGGCTGCTTTCCGGTTTTGTAGTGGCAGCAGGTGCGGAGGGCGGGTTGCTGTCCGGTTTTACGGTAGCAGTGGGTGCAGGGGTCGGGCTGCTCTCCGGTTTTGCGGTAGCAGCAGGTGCGGTGGTCGCGCTGCTGTTCGTTTTTGCGGTGGCAGCAGGTGCGGTGGTCTGGCTGCTGTTCGGCTTTGCGGTGGCAGTGGGCGCGGTGGTCGGGCTGCTGCTCGGCTTTGCAGTAGCAGTGGGTGCGGTGGTCTGGCTGCTGTTCGGCTTTGCAGTAGCAGTGGGTGCGGTGGTCTGGCTGCTGTTCGGCTTTGCAGTAGCAGTGGGTGCGGGGGTCGCAGACGCTGCGTCCTTTTCAAAAATTGCCTTGACCTCCACGTCGCCGTCCGGCATGGTGAACCTGTCGTTCTCGATGGTCACGCCGCCGCTGACGACCTGCCACTCTTTAAAGTGGTAGCCCGTATTCGGTGCGGCGCTCAGATTGATTCCCGCACCTGCCACCGCTGTGGAGGGGTCTGCAGAGGCGGTGCCGTTGCCGTCCGTTGTTACGGTGACAGCATACATTTGCGCCTGCCGCGTCACCAAGGCAAGCTGCCGTGCAGAGAGGTTTCCGGCGCTGTCCTGCGCGCGGATATACAGGGCATCGCCGTTTTGCCGTTCTTCCAGAGTTCCCTGAATTGCAAAGCTGCCGTCCCCTGCGGCATAAACGCTTTCGTTGTTTTCCCCGTAAAGGATTTCGCTGCCGGCATCCGCTGTGCCGGTGATTTGATAGGTACCCGCAGCCCTGTCCGCATAGAAGATCGCTGCAGAAAGGGTCAGCACCGGGGCGGTGGTGTCCCTGCTTACCAGCAGGAACACGCTGGTAACATCCTTGTCCTTCACGCCGTTTACGCGGAGCATCAGCGTGCCGGTAAAAGCGGGGATGGCAAAGGTGTTCGACCCGTCCGATGTGAGGTTCGTTTCGGTATCCATGCGTGTGACCGTAATGCTGTCGGCACCCTCGCAGGTCACGGCAAGCTTGTTGCTGCCGCCGCCCACATAGGCATGGTACACGCCGTTTTCGTCCGGCGTGCATTCCTCACCGTTCACGGAAAGGGCAAGGTTCAGCGGCGTGTATTCCGGCAGGAAAACGTCGGAGGATTTAGTTTCTGCGCTGTAATACTTTGCGCCGTCCTCCGGCTCCGTGTAGGCGCTTACGCCGACTTTGTAGGTTGCGTTTGCCGTCAGATTTTTGGATTCTGCCGTTTCTTCGCCGCCCACGGTCAGTGCCATATCAATGGCGGTGGTGCCCTTGTCAAGGTCATAGCCAAAGCCGGTATCGACCCAACCGCCGTTTTGCTCCTGATAAATCGTCACGCGGTAGCCGTCGGCATTTTCCACAGGCTGCCATTCGGCGCGCATGACCTCGTTGCCGGTGAATATCAGCGTGGCACTAGCGGGGGCGCTCGGCTGATAGGGATTGTTGTTGGTGTAGCTAACCGGGGTGGCAAACTGCTGGCTGTCGATGGCGGCCAGGACGGTCACATTTTTGGTACTTCCGTCTTCCTCGCTGACCTCAGTGGTCTTTTCCGTCATCAGGAAGGAGGATACATAGTATTCGCCCGTCGGCATCAGCGTACCTTCTGTGGGAATGTTGACCGTATTGACTTGGGTGGTATCCACGACCTGTTCGTCCACAAGGTAGGTTGCCTCGCCGGGTTTGCTACCCAGATAGGTACGCAGGGTGTAGGTCGTGTTCTCTGCGGGGTACTTCATCCCGCCGGTGAGCGTAGTGCCGTTCTGCGTCAGATCCAGCTTTTCAAACGGTGCGACTGCAAAGCCCTTTTCGTCGGAAAAGCTCAGCGCGTCCGCATTGACGGTATAGTTGCCGCCCTCTTTCAGGCGTAAAACTGCCATACGGTATTGCTTGCCGTCATCTGCCGACTTTTTCATGTCCGCCAGAATGGTCGCATTGATGTCCGCATTGGGGTCAATATCGCCGTCGTTGGCAATCCAGTTGATGGACATGGGCGAGCCATCCTTGGCAACTGTCAAATTGCTTTGGATTTCCGCGTCGGCAACACTGTTGTCAAACGCCAGCACGATGTACGGCGTTTCGCCCGAAGCGGCAGAAACCGTGATATTTGCCGTACTGCCGTTTGCAGGCGGCGCTGTTTCCAGCTCCATCAGCATGGCAGGCTCTTCCCCGCTGTTTTCCAGCGATACGCCCTGCACCAGCGGCTCAACGCCCTTGGACGACCAGTCCCATTCGGGCAGCTTGCCGAGCCACTTGGTTTCGATGTCCCAGCCGCCGCCCATGCGGAAATCGGTCTGCACAATGTGCGGCACAAGCACCCACACGCGGGCGTCAATAATTTTTATGTCTACGCCCGCCATCGCGCCGAGGTAGACATCTACATTCTTAAACGCCTGCTCCATGCTCTCGCTGACATTGGCGTTTCTGACGGGGAAGGTCGTCTGCCCGCCCACGATCAGATCGATGTCCGTGCCGGCAAGTTTAATACCGCTGAGAAACGGGATGCCAAGGCTGCTCGGAATCTGCAGCTGACCCTTAACAATGCTGTTGGCGCCGATGCCGAGATACACGGTGTCCTTGTTTTGGTTTGCACCGCCGAATGCGCCCAGCCTGATTGCAGCATTTATGGCAAAGATGTCCAGTGTATTGCTCGGCAGATTGAGGGCAAGTTCCTCCGAACCGCCGAAGTAGATGCCCTTGTAGGTATCTCCTTTATAAGTACGCTCCTGCCCGTTGAGCTGCAGAGAATAGCCGAAGCTGTTAATAATCTGCGCTTTGTCTCCCAGCCCGACGATGCCGACATCCGTTGCCTTGAGGGAAATTTCACTGGGTCCCAGAACGACATCGCCTCTACCCTCAATCAGATGCATATAGGTACCCGCCAGCGCGCCCCGCAGCTTGATGGGCGGGATGGCGAAGTAGTCGCCGTTCGCGGTTTTTGCCAGATCCTTAAAGCCTGCGCCGCCGCCGTTAAGCTGCCCGACAGGAACGGGCGGGATAAGGGGGATGCCGGGGCTTGACTTGACAAAGAACCACAACTCATCGGGAATCAGCGAGCCATCCTTTTTGCTGCGTTCCAGCGCCAGAGATGCTTCCGTTTCAAACAGGTCGAAGGCGTTCAGTTCCAGTTCAAAGGCATAGCGTTCCTCGCCCTTGAAGGTGTTGACCTCGCCTTGGATTTTGGCAAGTTCCAGCGTCATCAGCTTTTCGGTGTCAAAGCTGCCTGTTGCCTTTACGCCGTTGACCTTGAACTCTTTTTTGCCATTCAAGCCGTAGCCCAGCTTTTCCATCGAAAACTCGGCACCATTGAAGATGGTCCGGAAACCGATGTCGCCGCTGAACACAAGGTTCCCTGCCGCGTCGGCTTTTGCGTTTTCCAGCTTCACCGTGGCATAGGGAATGTCCACAAAGACGATGGCGTCGTTCTTGTCGGGATTGATTTGGAACGCAAAGCCGTCTTTTGTGAGCGAAATTTGCAGGTCATTTTCTGCGCCGTTTTTCGGCTGATAGAACTTGAAGCTCGGCGCGTTCAGGCTTACGCCGCTGTGTTCGATCGTGCCGTCCTTTTTGATGACCAGCTTTCCGCTGCTCTTATTCCATGTCGCGGTGACGGAGGGCGAGAGCATCGCCGCGCCGCCGGTAAAGGTGAATTCCGTGCCGTTCTTGCTCTCATAATCGCCGCTGATCAGCGCCACGGGTTCTCCGTACTGCTTTTTCAGCGCTTGCAGTGCGGCATCGTCCGCCACATACTCCACCGTCACGCCGCCGTTTACGGCGAACGCGGCAAGCCGCTTGGCAGAAATGGCAGCATCCACCGCATCCGGCTGGGAGGGGACATTCTCCGCGCCCGCCTTGATCAGATCATGGAAGCCCCAAAGGAAGTGGGAGTAATATTCCGAACCGCCGCCTTCTTCCTGTTCCGAACTGCCGTCTTCTCCCTGTGTGGCATAGGCAGCGCTGTCACACTGCACCCAGGTATCCAGCGGCTTATCGCCCGGTGTTACACTGACGGTCTGCGCCAAGGCAACGCGAATCGGCTTGCCGCTGACGGAGGTGATCTCTTGTTCATAGTAATCTGACAGTCCCACAAAGGGATTTGCCCAAGGGTAGCCATCCGTATAGACTTCGGTGATGTAAATGCCGTCCTTATCGCCCCAGCTGGAATACCCTTTGGGAACGGTTTTTGTGCGCAGATCTTCCACGGGCGCGGTGAATACCGAGTTTTCGGTGGTAATTTGCGGGTTCTCCCCCTCCGGCACGGTGGTGCGGCTCATTTTAATGGCAGGGCCGCCCGGCTTTTCCAGCGTGGAAGTATGTCCCGTGGCGGTAAAGCAGTTGAACGAATACCCCCATTGAAAACCGTAGTCACGATTCCAATCCTGTGGCATACTGTCTTTGTCGATGTAAATCGTACCGACCGACGCCAGCACGCCCCATGTGTCATTGGACGATGCGCCATTCTCTTTGAGTTGGACAAGCTCATAGTAGACCGTCGCCTTTGCCTTGATCAGGCTGAGGGCGGTCAGCAGCGAATACTCCACCTTGATGGCATTCGCGCTGCCGTTGGGCGTTTTGGTCACAAATTCCGCTTTTATCGGCTCAGTCACCACGCCCTCTTTCTTTTCCCTGCCTTGGTCATAGGTGATAAAGGTGCAGCGCGGCGCCTGCCCGATCAGTATGCTTTCCTCGGGCTTTGCCGCGGGCGCAACCGTGAGATAGGCATAAGTACCCCATAATTTGCGAAACGTCATATGGATGTACTCGTTTTGCAGGGAAAGCGAGCCATCATCCAGTGTGACGGTTTTTACCGCCCCTTCAGACGGAAAAATGCTCCCCGGCAAAGCCAGCACCTGCATGGGCAGCGCGCCCAGCAGCAGGCAAAGGCTCAAAAGCAGGGATAGAAATTTTTTCATGTTGCGTCCTCCTCGTGTTTTCTTTTTTGCTTTTCCCGTTCATGCAGCCGCATACAAATGACCGTCAGCACAACGGCCGCTGTGAACGCCGCAACGCCCACCAGCACATAGCCGCCCGCGTCCTCCCGCAGCAGCATCGCACCAAAGCCGCCCCAGGCAGCGGTCTGCCCCTGCCCGACGACCCTGTCCGCTGTCTGCATCAGTGCCGCAAACAACAGCATACACACAGCGCTCAGTCTGCCGATGCCGCGTTTCTGCCTTCGTCGGGTGTTTTTTCGTATCTGCCTTTTGACAAGCTCGACCCGTCTTGCGGTATCATACATATCGGGGAAGCCTCCTTTCCGTTATTGCCTAAGCGTGAAAAGTCCTTTCACCTATATAGGTACAAAAATTCGGGAAACCTCTCACCCAAAATGCAAAAATTTACAAAAAAATGAGGGAGCCGCCCAAAAGCAGCTCCCAAGAATCGGATATTCGGTTATTCTTTTCGTGCCATACGAAGTGCAGACAGCTTTCCCGCCGCCACCAGTAGCACCGGCAGGGAATAGGCGATGTACTGCGCTGCACCGCCGTAGGTAATCAGCAGGTTGTAGATGGCGTGCAGGGTGATCGCCGCGCCCAGCAGCCCGCAGGTTCCGGCAATCTTCAGCCATGTGCGCTGCCATGTGTAGGCAAGCCCGGCGCCCACAATGATGCCGCACAAAACATGCATAGCACCCGTGCCGAAGCCCCGGAAAAAGATGAACGAGAATCGGTCGGCGCCGTTCTGGATGAGATAACACACATTTTCAAAGGTGGCAAAGGCGAGCGCGACTGTGATGGCGGTGGGCTTGATTTTTTCACCCTCCGGCTCAAACACCAGCAGGTAGAATGCCAGCGGCAGCAGCTTCATGATTTCCTCCACCACCGGCGCAATCTCCGCCGTGGCGGCAAGGGCGTCTGCGTGATAGACCGCAGCAAGAAAGGTGTTGATGTAGGCGGAAAGCAGACATACTCCCATTCCGGCAATACAGAACAGAAAAAAGCGGAGCTGCCGCCTGCCCATGCACAAGGCAGCCAACAGCAGCGGGGACACCATACAGAGGAAGATGTTTTCAATGTAGGTCATTCTTCCACCACCTTTCTTACCGCGGGCAGCAGCCCCAGCAGAGCAAAGGTCAGGAGCAGATCACACCAGAAAGCAGGGCTTGCGGGAGAGGTAGCCGACCAGAAACACCCCACCGTCCAGAGCAGATATTCCGAACCGACATAGCACAGCATACCGATGTGGAAATACCGCCGATTCCGCGCTTTGCCTGTCAGGGTGTTTGCATAAAACAGCCCCCGTACAGCGCAGAAGGACAGCCAGATCATCAAGCCGCACCAAATCAGGTTGGATAGGATATCCCCATAGGTGCAGTAGAACACCAGCAGCGGCACGCCGACCAAGGGGGCGAGCCACGCTTTTCGGCAGCAAAAGCTGCGTTCCTCCGAATCAGTCAGCGTGGCCTGCAAAATCCGCAGAAAAATCGCGCTGGCGACCCAGCCGAACTCCGACACATAAAAGACCCGCGGCGTGGTATGGAACAGCAGCAGGTACAGCGTCCAGTAAAGCGACCCCAAGGCAAAGCATCCGTAGAAGCAAAGCAGCAAAAAGTACGCCTGTCTGCGAATTTTTTGCCATGCAATGCCCGAGAGCACCGCGCCAAGGAAGGTAGTCAACAATTGCAGCAGGTTTTCAATCAGCTCCATGCCGCCCCTCGCCTTTCCTGTCCGAACTATCCTCCCGGTTCATCTGCCTAAGTCGGAAGCACAGAACCGTCACGCACACGCCCAAAAGAAAGGACAATAGCCCTATGACAATGTACCCGAGTGCCGCACCCCCGCCATACATACTGGCGGCGGTTTCATAGCCCGCGTAGTCGCCGGGTCGGATTCCCGCAACCACACCGGGCATGGCAAAGGACACACCCACAATCAGCACAAGGCACGCCGCAGTAGCAGAAAACATGGCGATTGTACCGCGTCGTCGCTGTTCCTTGCGCTGTCTTGCGGCGATGCGCCGCTTTGTTTCCGCAAAGCGTTCTTCATGGCTCCGCATTTGTGATTCCCTCCTGTTCCAGTAATTTACGCAGGCTCTCTTTTCCGCGATACACCAGATTGGTGATTTGCTTCACGGTTTTTCCCATAACCTCTGCCGCCTGCTCGTAGCTCATCCCCTCAAAGTAGGTCAGATACAAAACCTCCCGATAGTCCGGGTTCATTTCGCCCATACAGCCGTGCAGGATGCGGTTGCGCTCTGCTGTGCCGATGACCTCCTCCGCCAGCAGCTGAGCGTCCGGTTCGTCGGTCAGCGCATCCAGGCTGAACATCAGCCTTCGTTTGCTTTTATGGCGCAGCGCCATGTGCCGCGCCGCCTTATACAGATACGCCTTGAAACTGCCGTCGCGGATGCGGGGCTTTTTCGTGAACAGATAGGCGAACACATCCAGCATCAGCTCCTCTGACTCGTGTATATCGTGCAGGTAGCCGTCGAGGTACAGGGTCAGGGGATCGCCGTATTTTTCCATCAGAGCCTCCAGCCCCGCGTCATCGCCGTTCAGATACTGGCGGTAAAAATCCCCGTCGCAGACCATGGTGTTCCCCTCCTTCCTGCGTTCATTATACGCCGTGTGGGTTATCGCGGTGGATGTACTCCGGTATGCCGCAGCCGACCTCCGCCTTGAATTTCAGCGACAGGCTGCGGCTGCACAGCCCGCATTCGTGCGCCAGTTCCTCTAAACGCAGTTCCTCGTGCAGATGGGTGGAAATATACTGCAGGCAGTTTTTGATGACGGCTCTCTGTGCGCCACCTTTTCTGTGCGCCGCCTTTTTGGTATCCACCACGCGGTTGCAGAAATCCAACGGCACCGGGCAGAGTGCGTGCAGTTGTTCGCAGCATGGAAAAACATCCATAAAGCACTCCCTTTTCTCTCTAACTGTATCACAATTCTTTCATTACAGTCAAGATATCGACAATAAATGCAAGGGCTGGCTGCCCCTGCAAAAAAGGGCGGGCTTGTGATTTTTTGCAAAGGTTATTGAGTGTTGGAGCTTGTTCTTGTTTATGTCATGTCATAGTTAAGCCGGCAAAAAGCATAAAAGACAAAGCTATCGCTTTATAACTCTTTGTGTTTTTCGATAATATATGAGAACAGGGCTTACGAAGCAGGAAAAGACCACCGATATTTGGTTTGACGAG
>ERZ840517.1518-NODE-1518-length-24422-cov-8.823245_pt1 | contig 24422 bp, 26 predicted proteins | sample MGYA00519876_ERZ840517 | MGnify/ENA primary metagenome ERZ840517 (study PRJEB31850, sample SAMEA3708882) | human gut metagenome | biome: human gut; feature: human-associated habitat; material: faeces | place: China | collected 2014 ... | reverse complement strand
ACCAGATCAGGTTGGAGAGAATATCCCCGAAGATGCAGTAGAACGCCAGCAGCGGTATGCCGAATGCAGGCGCAAGCCACGCCCTGCGGCAGCGGAAGCTGCGCTCGTCTGTTCCGGCCAGCGTGGCCTGCAAAATGTGCAGGAAAATTACGCTGGCCACCCAGCCGAACTCCGAGACATAGAAAACCCGCGGCGTGGTATCGAACAGCAGCAGATACAGCGTCCAGTAGAGCGCGCCGAGGGCAAAGCAGCCGTAGAAGCACAGCAGCAGGAAATACGCCTGTCGTCCGCTTTTTCGATAGGCGATACCCGAAAGCACCGTGCCGACGAACGTGACCAGCAGTTGCAGCAGGTTCTCAATCAGCTCCATGCGCATCCTCGCTTTCCCTGTCCTGTCCGTCCTCGCGGTTCATCTGCCGCAGCCGGAAGCACAGAACGGTCACGCACACGCCAAGTAAAAACGCCAGCAGCCCAGTGACGATGTATCCCAAGGCCGCGCCGCTGTGAAAGATGCTTGCCGCCGTTTCAAAGCCGGAATAATCGCCTGTCTGGATGCTTGCGGCAATACCGGGCATGGCGAGGGACGCGCCGATGAGCAGCACAAGGCACGCCGCCACAGCGGAAGCCATGGTGATCGTATTGCGCCGCCGCCGTTTCTCTCGTTCCATTTTGGCGATGCGCCGCTTTGTCTCCGCGACGCGCTCCTCATGACTCCGCATTTGTGATCCCCTCCCGTTCCAGCAGCCTTCGCAGGCTCTCTTTTCCGCGATACACCAGATTGGTGATCTGCTTCACCGTTTTTCCCGTGACCTCCGCCGCCTGCGCGTAGCTCATGCCTTCAAAATAGGTGAGATACAGCACCTCCCGATAGTCCGGGTTCATTTCGTCCATGCAGAAATGCAGGACGCGGTTTCGCTCCTCTGTCCGTATGACCTCCTCCGCCAGCAACCGCCCGTCCGGTTCGTCGGTCAGCGCATCGAGGCTGAACAAGGGCTTTCGTTTGCTCTTATGGCGCAGCGCCATGTGCCGCGCCGCCTTATAGAGATACGCCTTGAAGCCGCCGTCCCGGATGCGGGGCTTTTTCGTGAACAGATAGGCGAAAACATCCAGCATCAGCTCCTCCGCCTCGTGAACGTCGTGCAGATAGCCGTCGATATACAGGGTCAGGGGGTCGCCGTATTTTTTCATCAGGGCCTCCAGCCCCGCGTCGTCTCCGCTCAGATATTGGCGGTAAAAAACCTCGTCGCAGGTCATAACGTTCACTTCCTTTTTGCGGATGCTAAAATGCAGAGGGGTATCCGTCAGGTGCTTGTCCTGCCGGGATCGCGGTTATCCTGTATCGCCGCATGGATAATACTCAACACAATAAATTATATACGAATATCCGAAGAAACACAAGGCATCCGGCGAAGTGGACAGAGAAAAGTTACAGACAAGATTGATGTTTTTTGAAAAAAATCCTCCGAAAATCTGGCCAAAACACCCTGTTCAGATTGTAGTATGGGTAGAGGGGGAAATACGGGGGTACGAAGTAGTCAGCAAGCACAGCAAGCGAGTACCCGCTTGCTGTGCTTGCGCTGTTCAGGTCCCTTGCCCGAACAGTCAAAATTGCTTGCTGGGATATCCCAGACCCTTATGAGAAACGGAGGCGGCGCATGGCGAACCGAAAGCGGAACATTCAGATGAAGTTCTATGTGACAGAGGAGGAAAAACGGCTCATAGATGAAAAGATGGCGCAGCTCCCCACACGGCGGTACGGCGCGTATCTACGGAAGATGGCGATAGACGGGTATATCATCCAGCTTGACACCACGGATATCAAGCGGATGAACGCCGCCCTGTCCGCCATCGGCCGGAACATCAACCAGATCGCCAAGCGGGTCAACGATGGCTGCGCCGCCGAAACTGCGGATATCGAATTTGCCTGGACCCGCCGCCATGCCATCGACAAGGGAACGAACCTGGGCCGCCACCTGATCCAGGCGTTCCAGCCCGGCGAGGTCACGCCGAAGCAGGCCCATGAGATCGGCATGGAGCTGGCAAGGGAGATCCTGGGCGGCAAGTATGAGTTTGTCCTGACCACCCACATAGACCGGGATCATGTTCATAACCACCTGATTTTCAATGCGGTCAGCTTTGCGGATTATAAGCACTTGTCTGGCGGCTGCTGGTGGCCGCGTGGTATGTGCCGCTGACGCTATACCGCCTGCTGACGGCAGGCTGTGCGTGTGTCGTCACGGAGGGCTGAAAGCTGCGCTATGGAACTATGGAAAACGGCCGCTTTGCCGATGGAAAACGCATTCACGGCCCGATGGAAAAGCCGCTGCCTTTCCCACAGCCCGCAAACACCGCTTTCCCACAGCACCGCCCAGCTTGGCCGTTTGCCCACAATCCCACAGCGCCTACGACTGCTGCTGCCGCAAAAATCGCATTCCCTGATAGAAAAAATCATCATTTCATGGTAGAATGGGGACAGCCCATCGAAGGAGGAAAAAGCCCATGGACGAAAATAACTCCATCCAGCTTTTTGAAGATAGAAAGATCCGCACTGCCTGGGACGAGGAAAAGGAAGAATGGTATTTCTCCGTGCAGGACGTTGTAGCGGTTTTGTCGGAAAGCACCGATCCCAAGCAGTACATCAAGAAGATGCGTACCCGCGATCCGCAGTTGTCGGCCAACTGGGGTACAATTTGTACCCCGGTTCAAATGCTCGCCGCGGACGGCAAACAGAGAAAGGTGCAGGCCGCCAACACCGAGGGCATCCTGCGCATCATCCAGTCCATCCCGTCGCCCAAGGCTGAGCCCTTCAAGGCGTTATCTTGATATCAAGATAAGGTGCGTTATTCCGAAAAAAAGATTATCTGGACTTATAGAGCAGACAGGTGGCATTCCCACCGAATTGCGAAGAATGCCACCTATTTAACTCGGAATAATATTTTACTTCAAACCGTAAAGTGAGCGGATTAAATCTGGACCCATTGGTGCATTGTGAGATAGAGGTGTTTTCAACGGATTTAATGGAGCTGTTGCTTTTTGGATAGCCTCCCGTTTCATCTCTGTGTCAGCATAGGCATAAATCATTGTTGTTTCAAGATGGGCGTGTCCCAGCCACTCGGAAATTAAGGACAGTGGCATCCCTCCACGATATAAATGCATAGCTCGTGTATGCCTCAACATATGAGGATGAACTTTTATTTTCTCTGATGCGCTCGTTCCAAATGCGCGCTCTCCGTACTGCTTCATGAATCTGGCAACATTATCCGGTGACATCTGCTTATGCGTGTGGTTTGATATCGTATAGAATAAGTAGCTGTCATAAGGACTATTTTCGTGAAATAATGCCTTGTATTTTTCGAAATACAAAACGGTTTTTTTCATAACAGGAATCACCCGTGTCTTATTGCCCTTTCCTGTCACAACAACAAATGGAGACTTAGCATCAGCGATGATAAGCTAACAACATTATGTCCTTCGTCCCTGCATACTTGTAAAAGGATCGAATACAAGCAAGCCTTTGGTTCTGCGTTGAAGGAGAACAACCTCGTTCTTTCTCCAGCCAATCCAAAAAATGAGCCAAAACGTCAGCATTGATACACTCAAAGGTCACCTGGTGCAGACCTATTTGCATTGACGCGCACACATAATCTAACAGCAAATTTAATGTTGCTCGATACAAGATTGAGAAGGAATAGACTCATCAAAAGGCTTTTGCGCTACAATGCGGTACCCGCCGACTGGTCTTCATTCTTCCACCTCAACAATCATCTCCACTTCAATGGGGATGTTGAAGGGCAACTGCGGCACAGCCACGGCAGTGCGGGCATGCTTTCCCTTTTCGCCGAACACCTCCACAAACAGGTCGGATACGCCGTTCATCACAGCGGGTTGGGCCATAAAATTCGGTACAGATGCCACAAAAGCCTGCACTTTTACGAATTGTTTGATGCGGTCCAGATCACCCAGTTCCTTTCTCAGCTGCGCAATGAGGTTCAGCCCTGTCAGCCGCGCAGCAGCGTAGCCCTGCTCCTGGGTAAGCTCACCGCCCACCTTGCCGAACACCACGGGCTTGCCTTCCTCAAAGGGACCAGCGCCGGAGAAAAACAGCAGGGTTCCCACTTGACGGCAGGTGACGTAATTGGCCATGGGCGTGGGCGCTGCGGGCAGCGTCAGGCCCAGTTCTTCCAGTTTTGCTTCGATCTTCATGGTTCGTTCCTCCTATTTTTATTTGCGGGCGATGCCGTTTTTCCACACCTGTACCGGTGGGACATACATGGCGGAGAGATCCGCCGCGGGGTCGCCCGCCACCAGAATCAGGTCCGCCTTCATACCGGCCTTGATCTCACCCACATCGGGAAGCCCCGCAATGAGGGCACTGTTTTTGGTTGCCTGCAGCAGGATGTCCAGGTTCTCCATGCCGCAGTACTCCTTGCGGAACCGGAACTCCACGCCGGTGTCGTACTGGGGGGACATGGGGACGGAGTCAGTGCCGAAACCAATGACCGCACCGGCGCGATAGGCATAGCCGATGGTCTTAGCGCAATCCTCCAGCATGGGGGTGAGGCGAGACAGCCAGAAGGAGCGCTCCTGAGAATCCGTCTGACTGACATACATGGCTGCCAGCGTGGGCACCAGATAGGAGTCCTCCGATGCCAGCAGCAGATCCGTGGTGGCCTCGCTGAGATAGGTGGCGTGCTCAATGGTGCGGACACCTGCCTGCACGCAGTCACAGATGGCACTATCAGCATGGCAGTGCGCCGCCACATAGAGGCCATTAGCACGCGCTGTATTCACAGCTGTCCGGATCTCTTCAATGGTCATGATAGGGTGCTTGGGCACGCCGGTAAGGGAAAAAGCAGAGCCGGATGCGTAGATTTTGATAAAATCTGCCTGCGCAGCCACTTCCTCCCGTACCGCCTTGCGATACTCCTCCGCGCCGTCGCAGTAATGGGTGATGTCGCCCACGCCGGTGCTGGCGGTGACGCTGGGCATCAGCGTCTGGCCGCAGGCCAGAATATCCGGTCCTGCCATGAGCCCGCGGTCAATGAGCTGCCTGACATAGTTGGCGCTGCGGCGGATACTGCCGCAGTCACGGATGGTGGTAAAGCCATGACGCAGGTAGCGGTCAGCCTATGCGGCCGCCTCCACTACCAGCTGCATGGGGTCGTGGGCCTGCGCCACGCCTACGTTCCGCAGGAAGGTAATGTGGGTATGCAGGTCGATCAGACCCGGCAGCAGCGTCTGGCCGCCGCAGTCGAAGGCCTCCGCCGTATCGGGGCGGGCGGGACCCACTGCCGTGATTTTTCCACCGTCCAACTCCACGCAGCAGTCCTCGCCGGCAAATCCACCGGACAGCGGTGCATAAAGTCTACAATGGTTCAATAGCATGGTACATTCCTCCTTACTCCCGGATAAACTGTCGGATCTCCTTCGTCAAAGCTTCCACCATTCCCGCGCCTACATAGGAGGCATGGCCGGAGGGCAACACCGTCTGACGTATCCGATCGCTGGGCAGATCGAAGCGGGACAGGTAGTAGGTCACAAAGTCAAAGGTGGACTGCAGGTCGTAATAGCCGTTGACAAACATCATCCGCAGGGCGGGCCGCCGCTGCATCAGCTCCACCGGCAGGGTCAAAGTGTCCTTTTCGTACCCGCGGTAGTCCCACCGGCGGGCGATGGACAGCATGTCCTCCGCTGCCTCCCGCTGAGGCGGGCACAGCTCGTCCGCCGCGTACATGGCCAGCGCGCGGTCATGGGCCGGCCCCACCGCCGCCATAAAGGCGTCCTGCGCCATATCTGGCTCGATGATACCGGCGCTTTCCATACTGTTTTCGCTGTATTGCTCGTTCTGCCTTGGACGGTACAGCAGCCGCGCATCGTATGTACTGACCACAGCCCCCGGGCAGCAGCCCAGCAGGAAGTCCACCTCTCCAAAACGCAGATCGTGTTTGTCCAGAAAATCATGATCCATGCCCGTGAACCGACTAAGCCGCTCCAGCACACTCTCCCGTTCTGCCTCGTTCAATCGGTTCCCCAACAGCAGAGCGCGGGCGTAGTCGCCGTAGGCAAAGTCCATGGCCTGTGCCACGAACTCCTCACGGCTGCACTCATCCTGATGGTGGTGATACCAGCACACGGCGGCATTGGCGCCCAGCCGCCGGACATTGGGTTCTACTAGCAGGGTAGTCCGCGCTCCCACGTTCAGGGACGTGCCCACGTGAATGATGCCCCGTAAGTCCACCGTCTCCGGCAGCACATCAGCCAGCGCCACGTTGCGGATGGTACCATAGCTCTCGCCCAGCAAGTAGACCGGCGCATTCTCGCGACCGCTCTCAGCTAGCCACGCACAGATGAAATCCGCAAAATCGCGGGCGTCACCTGCAGTAGAGAAGTGGTGGGATGCGGCATCCTCGTCCAGTAGCTGGGCCCAACCAGTGCCCACCGGATCGATGAGCACGATGTCACACTGATCCAGCAGAAGGTCAGGGTTGGGCGTCAGCTCGAACCGCGCCGGATGGCTCAGCCCGTCAGGATACTCGGGCAACTGTGCCAGCACGGGCCCCAGCAGGCCCATGTGCAGCCAGGCGCTGGCGGCTCCGGGACCGCCGTTATAGGCAAACACCACCGGCCGCCGCGAGCCGCCGCCCTGGCCGAGATAGGACCAGCTGAACATGGTAGCTTCAGCCTTTCCATCGGGGCCAGTGAGAACGTGATCCGCCAGCCGCACCCGATAGCGCAAGCCACTGGGTGCGATCTTTTCTGCCTCCCAGCGATAGGGACTGAACTCGCTCATGTCTTTACCTCCCCACCGCTTCAAACACAGAGAAGAATCGGTCGATATCCTGTGTGTTGTTATAAAGGTGGAAGCTCAGACGCATGCCCCGCTCCCCGTTCTCGTCGGGGGACTCGAAGTGGGCGAACACGCCTGCCTTTTCCAGCATCTCATCGGTGACGGGACAGCCCGCCGCAACCTTGATATACACGATCTGGCAGCGGTTCTCCGCAGGGAAGTCGTAGGCCAGACGCAGCCACGGGGTCTGGGCCAGCCTGGCGGTGAAATAGTCCGCCAGACCACAGACGTACCGCTCCACCTCTACCCCGCTCAGCATGTCGTACTGCGCGGCCATCAAACCCAACCCATAGATGCCGTCGGCATGGGGGTAGCCGATTTCAAACCGACCCGCGTCCTCCCGCAGGGTCAGACGGGCCTTGCCGGTGTTGAACCGGTCGTCGTCGGACATCCAGCCCGCGCCCCAATGGCGGATCAGGGGCTGCAGCCGCCGACTGATATAGGCGTAGCCGGTACCGCAGAAGTTCATCATCCACTTGTAGTCATTGCCTACCAGCAGATCCACACCCCAGCGCTCCACATCTACCTGCAGTGCGCCCAGCGCCTGCACGCCGTCCACGAACAGCAGCAGGCCTCTTTTGCGGCACATCTGGCTCAGGCGGTCCATGTCGATGCGGTAGCCGGTCTTGCTCTCCACCAGATTCACGGTGACGGCGCGGGTGTGTTCGTCGCACAGGGTCATCAGCTGCTCCGGCGTGACGGCACCGTTTTCCGGCACGGCGTACCGCACCTCCAGCCCCTCGTCCTGCCTCTTCTGCCAGGCAAAGCGGTTGCCGATCCAGCCGCGATCCACCGCCACCACGTTGTCCTCGGGGCCGTACTCCACGGCCTCCGTCACCATGGTGAACAGCTGCGTGGAGCTCTGGCCGAAGGTGATGCGATCCGGTGCGCCGTGGATCATCTCTCCCAGCGCCGCCTTAGAGCGTTGCATCATCTCCAGCGTTTCAACAGAGGTGTCGGGAAACTCCCACACCGAGTTGCCGCCCTTGCGGTAACGGTCGTCCAAGTAGCGGCGTACGCCGTCATACACGAAGTCTGGTACCAGACCGGTGCTGGCCGTCTCGAAATATGCCCACTGCTGCGTCACCGGCACGCGGGCACGCAGTTCCGGAATGGACTTTACAAAATCAACCATGGCGTCCCTCTCAGTTGTAGGACTTTTCCTTGTCCTCCCAAGGCTGGTAGGGAGTGCGCATCTCGGCGATCAGATCCACGCCCTTGCCCTTGAGGTACTTGACACGGAAGAAGAAATACACATAGCCCACCACGAACACAGCCAGGATACCGGCCACAGCGCCGCCGCTGAGAGTAGCAGCCATCTGGATGCTCAGATACAGGCAGATCAGGAAGGTGGCGATGGACAGCACGTAGGCCACATTTTTGTTCATGTGTAGGGAAGAGTTGTCACAGCACTTGGGATACTTCTTGTGTGCGAAGAAGGGAATCAGCGTGTTGGGCAACTCCGCCACCGTATTGCAGAAGGAGAAGATAGTCATGACCACGCCGAAGGTAGCGCCGGTAGCGCAGATGGCGATGGCGATGCCCATGACGATAAACAGGCTCCAGTAGGCCACGCCGAAGCGGTTCTGCCTGGCCAGCACCTGGGGAAACACCTTATTCCTGGCGGAGGACTCCAGCAGCGCCACGCAGGCCAGTGCCACAGGGATTAGCGAAGTGATGATGCCGCAGATGGGGCCGCCCACAATGAAGAAGGTCAGCAGCGCCGGAGACATGAATTGGGATGCCACATCGGACAGGGAGGTGACCTCCGCGGCGGGCACCACGCCGATGGTGACGATGGCCATCAGGATATACACCACGGCCACAATCGCGGGGCAAAGGATCAGAGCCAGAGGCACGGTCCTGCCGGGATTTTTCACATCGTCAGCCACCTGCGCCACAGAGCTGGCACCGGACAGAGAGGATGTCAGCACACCGATGGCTGCCGCCAGAGAGCTGAAGGTCACGCCGGGACGTACGATCTCGCCGAAGGTCACGTTGCTGGCGTCGATGTTGGGCAGGCCCAGAACAATATACAGGGCAATGGCAATGAGCAGCAGCGCCACCATCGCATTTCCGGTATTGATGGCGGTCTTGTTGCCGAACCATGCCACCACGGCAAACACCACCAGCAGGGCCACAGCGGCAATGGTGCTGTTGATCTCCGTGTTGGGGAACAGCGGCTGAATGTACATGCCGAACAGCACGCCGAACAGGGATACCATCGTAGGCATCAGCAGGGTGCTGAAGGAAATAAACGCGCCGGCTGCGGGATGGATCAGCTTGGCCGCCCACAGGAACTGGGCGCCGCTGGCAGGCAGAGCTGCGGACGAGTAGGTCAGCGCCAGCGCCCGCAGGACAACCACAACTGCCGCGCCGATCAGCGCCCAGACAACGCCGGCGCCATACTCATTTGCCACCGTGGGTAAGGTGCCAAAGATGCCAGAGCCGACAATACAACCGATGCCCATTAGAATGGCACCCAGTAGACCAATTTTCTTCTTCTCCACAAGTATTTCGCTCCTTTTTAATAATTTCACTGATAATATCAGTGTTCTATACAGATATTACCACTGGTATTATCAAATGTCAATCACATTTTTTCTCCCACTAATAAAACCGCGGTCGAACAACTCGACCGCGGTTTTGCTTACCCTTCATACATCTGCGATATCCGTTATAATCCAATATTTCGCCTGCTCTTGATCCCGTGCCAGCAGTGCATCAATGATGTGGTGGAAATTACTGTAGTCTGGTCTGCGCCTGATTTGGGTCATGGAAGCAATATTCACCAGTTTCTCCAATGTTTTTACCAGCACGGGGTTTCCCGATATGCCAGCCAATCCCATATGAAAACGATAATTGACAGTTTGTTCCGGGCTTTCGCTCATATCCGCTCCGATGGTAGTATCTCGCAGCCGTTCAATTTCCTCGTCCGTGGCATTTTCAATGGCTAGCTGGACACAAAGTGTCTCTAAGCAGCGGCGGATCTGCTGGATTTGATTAACTTCCTCGTTGGTGAAGGTATTCACCATATAGCCCTTACGAGGATAGCTAACCAAATACCCCTGATCCGCCAGCAAGTGCAGGGCATCCTTCACAGGTGCCTTGCTCACGCCATATCGCTCAGCAATCTCGCTTTCGCTAATAAAATCCCGCGCGGTGTACTTCCCCGCGATAATATCGCCGCGCAGCTGCGCAAAAATCTTCTCTGACAGTTTTTCTTTCATGCTGATTATCTCCTCTAATATGTCCTCTGCACATTTCATTCTACCGGATAATTTTCAGATGTCAAGACCCTCTGCCTCCACATTGTCAATATCAAGCGGATCTGCGTCTGCAGGAGTAACAACAAGCGTTCCAATATATCGCCTAGACCTACAGCGAACAGGTATTAGCTGCAACCATTTTTCTGTTCCGCCGGCAGGGCACACGCCTGCTCATGATGCCCAGCCCTCTACCACGCTGGATAATCTATACCCACGCAAGAACAAAAAAGCCGCCAACGCAGGATCGCAAGGGATGCTTGAGATATGGCGCAGGATAGCTCAGCACTGAGTATCCTTTGCCTTCCGTGTGGCAGGAGTGACGGCAGTGACGGGAAAAACTACGGGGTCACGGTAAAAATTCAAGGAGGAAAAGTACGCTTTTGGGTTTACGCCGGAAGCAAAGAAAATGATAGAAATAAACGCGCCACTGGCTAACTGCGGCAGCCAAAGTGAGTTCGTAGAAAAGGCCGTTCGGTTCTATAACGACTACCTGAAGGTGCAGAACGCCGGTGCGTTCCTGCCCCACGCAGTGGCTGACGTGCTGGAAGGGACGCTGGGCGTGTTCGCAAACCGCATGGCCAAGCTGCTGTTCAGCCTGACCGTGGAGCACAACATCACCAACCACCTGCTGGCCGCCGACGTAGACATGACACGCGAGGAATACAACAAAATGCGCAGCGGCAGCGTCCGCGAGGTCACCAGCACACGGGGTATGCCAAGAATCTGACTTGGCACTTAACAAACCCCCTCGTTGCAAAGCGCTGCAGTCCATGTTACAATAAAAATACCTTAAAGCAAAAGGAGGCTGCCTCATGCGTGATTTGATCAAGCTCATTGTTTTTGAAGAATTTTCGAAACTGACCACTCTGATTGAAAAGGATTTCTCCGGCAATTATAAAAGGAAAGTCAATAATTTTCTGCTCAGTCAGATGGACGAAAACATTACCGCCAGTATGGTATTCGTAAGCAGCTTTGAGTCTAAGAGCGGTTTTGCCATTGAGACCTGCGCCAAGCGCATTGCGCGTCTGAAATTCGGCGAGGAAAATGTGCCTGCAATCGTAAATCCTCGCCGTCTTATGCATAATATCGACGAAAGTAAGATTTCCGGTCAAGTTGTCGTTACAGATGTCGATACTCATAACGGAAACCTGCGCGGCGAAATCGCCACTTTCCGTGCGACCAATGAAGCTTCCGGCTCCGGCAGAAGCCGTACCGAGAGCGGTGTGACCCAGAACAGCATCAGGGCAAATCTTCTCCCCTTGGCGAATAAATATCGCTGCGGCACTATCCAGGTCAAGCCCGTAGATCTTGCTTTTTTTGACGGAGAAAACTGGAATATCTTAGAATTGAAAGCGGGCGGCGACCTTGACAGCTCCAATGCTCCTTCTAATGTTGAGAAGCTTCTTACTATCTACGTTGACATGGGTATTGAAAACTGCAAGGCATACTTCGCAACTCTATACAACAAAGACGGCGAGGGAAACACATGGAAAGGTGCTGTGAAAAAGCATCTGGCCTATCCTGAAATGTTTCTTATCGGCAAAAATCTGTGGAAAAAGATCTTGCCCAACGGTATTTCTTTTGAAGAATTTGAAGAGATTTACAAAGAAGCCTTGGAAGATATTCATCTCAATGAGCGCATCGTTCGAATGATAGAAGAGTGCGTTGCCAAGTGATATGCACAAACTCACAAAAATCAAAACGAGGAATTATACTGTCGTTAACGGCGATTGCCTCGACTATTTAGGCCAAATCCCGGATAACAGCATCGATCTGATTCTTACGGACCCACCTTATAATATTGCCCAATACTCCACCGGCAACATCAATTTGCCAGGAAGATCTGCCTTAAATAACGACCTTGCGGAATGGGATCTGATTCCTATCGATCCGTTCGATCTGCTGCCCGATTTTAAGCGCATTATAAAACCGGATGGAAACATATTTGTTTTCACAAGCTACAATCTGATAGGAAAATGGCACGAAGCGTTTGATAGTGAGTTTGATACGTTCCAGTTTTTCATTTGGCACAAGACGAACCCTGCTCCAAAGATATTTAAAAATGGCTTTTTGAACAGCTGCGAAATGATTGCCTGTATGTGGAATAAAGGACACAAATGGAATTTCAGCGATCAGCGCAATATGCACAACTTCTTCGAAAGCCCCATCTGTATGAAACCGGAACGGCTGTCAGAGCCAAAGCACCCCTCTCAAAAGCCCGTGAGGCTGTTAGAGCATATTGTCTCCATCGCTTCAAATGAAAACGACGTTGTCTTGGACCCTTTTATGGGCGTGGGGTCGACCGGTGTGGCGGCATTAAGAAACAAGCGAAGGTTCATCGGAATTGAAATTGAGAAAAGCTATTTTGACGCCGCTGAAATGAGAATTGGGGTCTACAGATGAAAAAAGAATTAGAACAAATTGCGGAAAATATGAAGGAACTCGGGCTTGCCGCGCTTGCCCATGTGAACAACATACGGCTTATGGAAGACAGATGGTCGGGTATTCTATCTGTGTTGCAGGTAGCACACGCCATGGAGATTTTGGCGAAAGCGCGTATTGCACAAGAGCATCCGCTGCTTTTGTTTGACACATATCCCAAACCCACAAAAAGAGAAAACAGAATCATAAACGAGATGACGCTCTCACAGCTCTCGGAAAAAGGGCGAACGATTGAATGGTCAAGTATAATCGAAATGCTATGGCTTGTTGCCGATATGAAAACTGTGGATATTTCCGCATTCAATGAATTCGGGGAAATACGAAATGCTATTCAACATTTTGGCATAGTTTCCAAAGAAAAGAGCGTTTCTTATCTAACTTCGCTCCAGTTTATATATGGAACTATCGACCCATTCATAAACGAAAGTTGGGGCCTGTTTGCGGTCGATTACTGTCAGGACTATCACGAAGATTCAGAGGATAATTCCAACTATTGGAATTACATAAGAGAGTGCCTGATCGGAAACGAAATCATTTTTAAGGTCTCCCCATTCCTCGCTGAGAACAAGGCTTTTTGGTGGTCATCAATCAAGGTAGCCGAGGAATTTACTGCTCTGGCAGAAGAAAGTGATTTTATTGAACCAATCGAAGTGAGTAAAGAATACTATGATGCGATAAAAGAGCAACTGCAATTATACAATGTCTTTGTCGACTGAATAATGAACGAACCTCCCTGTCTCAGACAGGGAGGTTCGTTATAATCAGATGCTTTACATCTCTATTGTTCCGGCTACGCACGTTATATGTATACCGTTTATCAAAGCTCAATATGTGGAAGTCCTTCTCATATAAGCCACTGATAAAATCAGTGTTCTTGATCACGAGAATAAAGCGGGCTAAGGTCTTCTTCAGCACATACGCAAGCCGTTCTTGGTCGAACTTCGTAAAGTTCACTCCATCATAGTCTGAAAAGTCTGTGTCATAAGGCGGGTCCAAGAACATAAAATCCTTTTCAGACAACTTGACCTTGCTTAAAAGTTCTTCAAAATCGCAGCAATGAATGTCCGTCTTCGCGAACAGCGCCTCCATTTCTCTATTGAACATACCGTCTATTTTCGATCTCATATCTTTGCGATTATATGACATCCCACCGTAGGGAATATTAAACTCGCCCCTCGCGTTAAAGCGAAACATTGACCCGTAACAGTATTCCCGAATAAAATAGAAATTTGCGGCTTGATACTGTATTGACTGATCCGCAATGCGTCCAAGTCGGATGTCATTGAACACCTTGCGGAAGTACATATAATATCCGCTCGTAAAGCCGGTGATCAGGTTTTCGCATAGATCCTCTGGTGAAAACGGCCGTCTTTCGTGATTTTTTGCGGTTCGAATAAACTTATCCTCAACCATTCGGTAAAGCTGGTCATCAAAATCGTTCTTATCCAGCAGCAATTTTTCCGAAAAGCCGGAATTGATCTTATCCGACAAGCCCATTATTAGCTCACCTAATACTTGGCCAAGCTCTTCTTTGGAAACTCTTCCTTCTGTAAGCTCGGAAAAGATATGAAGCAATTCGCTCGATTCCCTGCCGCAGACAGAAACAATATTGTTGAAGCTGTTGCTATAGCACACAAGCAACTCATACAGCTTCTTGTCCTGCGCTTTGATCAGCTTGTAATACTGCATAAGCGACTCGGAGATGTCATTGATTACTGCGGCTTCAGGCGCGAGATGAAAAAACAGGGCTCCGCCACCGAAAAATGGCTCGATATATCGATTATAAGATGGTATCAAAGGCTCTATCTCAGCGATCTCTCTGGACTTCCCGCCGGGCCATTTGATAATCGGTCTCATAGGTCCACCTCTTCTCAAGTATAGAATATCATAGAAAAGTAAAAAAGGAAAGAGGAAAATCAACCTCATGTATTACTGCTTCCGCCTGTGAATAGCAGTGTTGAGTTAAACTCCAATGCTCGAAAAAGTAACAGCTTTCTTCGTGGAGTTGTGGTATGTGTTGTGGCTACCAAGAAAGGAGTTGATTCTATATGGCTAAGAAACGCGTCAACGGTGAGGGCAATATCCGCAAGCGCACAGACGGCCCCCAGGGTGTGGGTCAAAACTGTCCCACACCGTGACCCACAGATTAAATTGGCCAAAAAGTAAAGAAAAAGTCCTGTTTTCGAGAGAAAACAGGACTTTTGGAGCTGCTGGGCGGATTCGAACCGCCGACCTCATCCTCACCAAGAGATTTTTAATGATTTTTATAACAATTTCTACTTGTTTTTAGTCGTTTTTGTTCCGAATAACGTTCTTTCCAGAACTTTCGCAGAGCGCAGTCTCCGTTGTTTCCACACCTGCCTGTGGTGAAACTGTGGTCAACCAGCGATTTGTGCAGACAGCGCCTGCGCAAATCACATCGACTCTGTACCGCAGATAACACCGCAACTTCTTCGAAAGTCGATATAGTCATCAGGAGGTTGGTATCACAATTTGATACCAACCTCTTTGCCAAAACAGGCGTAATAGCCCATTCATATTTTGGGCCGCTGTAATCAATAAGAGTTAGTTCTCCATCACAGAATTCTCCGCCGACTGCTCCAACATGAGGAAACGATCAAAGTCGCTCTCGTAGAGTCGATCCTGAATAATTCGATATTTCTCAAACTCTGTTTCGGCATTAAGCTTTGCCTGCTCCGCGCTGATTTTACCGGGTCCCGTCAGCAGTTCGTTTCCGTTAAACTCCAAGAGCCCGTCCAGACGCTTCGCCCAATCCTCCATACTCATAGGAATTTTGCGTTCAGCCTGAAGCTCGGCATAGTCCAAATAGAGAGACACGGTCCGTTCCAGATATGACATTCCCTTTTCGCTCAAATAGTTCTTGGCTACGGTCACATCAGCCTTTACGATTTTTCCGTCTGGTGCATTTTCCCAGGTTGCCAGCCCCATGTGTTCTTTCGCCGCATCAGCCCGCTCCACGATCAGCTCTGCCGCTGTGTGGCGATGAACGGCATAATGCAGCTTGTTCTGCACGGCCTGGAAAAACAGACGAGTGGTTCTTGCATCCTTGTCGTAGTCGAAAGCTGTAAGCGTAGAGGTCCGTGACCTTTTGATCGAATTTCCGCTCAGACAGCCGGATTTCACGGATGTACTGGAGCTGATGCTCAAAGTATTCATCTGTGAACATATGTCCTTTTTTCAGGCGTTCCTTATCCATAATCCAGCCTTGGTTGGTATGGTCTTTCACGATCTGCCCCGCCCATTTGCGAAACTACACCGCACGGGGATTGTTGACCTTAAATCCAACAGCGATGATCATTTGAAGCGTGTAATGCTTCAGTTCTCTGTTGACCTGTCGTCCCCCCTCGGTTTGAACTATCCGGAAATTCCGGATAGTTGCCTCCTCCGACAGTTCGTGGTCATCATATATTTTCTTAATGTGCTCATTAATTGTGCGAATGTCAACATCGTAAAGCACCGCCATCATCTTCTGCGTCAGCCAGATATTCTCATCCTCATAACGCATCTCAAAACTTTCGTCACTGTCGCCGGTGGAGGCCACAAAGGTCAGATATTCTGCGGCAGAACTGCGAAGCGCCAATTCTTTTTTTCTGGATTTCTTGTCCATTTTGTTGTCACACCTCCTCAATTCATCTGTCTCGTCACAGCAAGATTTTTCTGCACAATTGCAACCGTTATGTGCGGTTATACATCCGTTTGTAGCAGATAATCGGAGGTCTTTAGCCCGTCCACCGCCTGCAAGCCGATGGCGGCCTGTTAGAGATAGCTTTTTTCGATGCGTGCCGGCTCTCCCTCACGAATATACTCTGCAAGGATGAACTGCCACGGTTCGGCCTTCATCTGGGAGTCGATGTGGTTGTGGTCTGCCACGGCAATCCCTCCCTGCAAGTTGCTTTACTCATTGTTGTCAGTATACCATATTTCTACATAAAAGTACAAAAAAACTTATCCTTTTTCAAACTATTTCCAAAGCATTTACGGCCTTATGTGCCTTAGGCTGGTCAATACTCAACCCCTCCATCAGCCAGCGGTATTGCTGGGCCGTGAGTGCTCTGGCTTCCGTTTCAGATCGTGGCCATTGGAAGGAACCGGACTCCAGCCGTTTGTAAAGCAGCACAAATCCGTCACCCTCCCAGTACAGCGCCTTGATTCGGCCCCAGCGTCTGCCACAGAAAAGAAACAGGGTGTTGGTAAAGGGATCCAGTTCAAACTGCTGCTGAACAATGGCAGCCAGGCCGTCAATTTCTCTGCGTAAATCGGTAAAACCAGTCGCTAAGAACACCCTTTCAGCTCCGCTAAAATCGTTCAGCATGACTTCAGCAGCCGCAGCACCATGCCCACGGTCTCCTCATCTGCACCGTTTTGAATATCGATTTCCGCTCCGACGAACCGCACAGTAACCGCTGCCGGGCTGGAAGTTATCTGCGTGGGTGTTATCTCTGCAAAGCGGGGCTGTTCCTGCTGCGCTTTTGCGATTCCGTAAAGCTTTTTCTGCCACCGGTAATAGGTTGGCTCACTGATATCATTTTCTTTGCACCAGTCTCGTACGCTCAGATCACTGCTCCGGCAGGCCGATACACGCTCTGCCCAGAGTGCCAGCTTATTCTGACCATTCATTGTCTGTAATTCACTGCCCATGAAAAATACCCCCATATGTGCCGGATGCGTGAGACTACCACCGACTATATGATAGTCGCATATACTATCCGCTACTATATGAGAGTATTGTTTCATATTGGAGAGTGCCTTTCAAGTCGGGCTCAGCTTTGACGGTTACGTTTCTTCTGAGCAAATGTAATTCTAAGTGAGAGTTTGCAGCAGTTCTCAACATTGACATCTTTGAGTAAATATGCTATCTTGTTGTTAGCTGTTAGTTAACAGCTAACAACAAGAAGGAGAGGAAAGTCAATGGCCGTTTCAGCTGCTGACAAGAAGAAACTTGGCAAATGGATCAAGCAATCGAGAGAAAAGAAACAACCGCATCTTTCTCAGCGGCAGTTAGCACTGGCTGTAGATATCACAAACGCTTCTCTCAGCTCGATTGAAAGCGGAATGATCTTCCCTTCTGAAGAGTTGCTACTAAGACTAATAGAACAACTCCAGCCACCTCCTGAACTGCGTGAAAAAATGTTGGTCCTTTTCGCAAAAGCCAAAGGGACATCGCCACCAGACATAAACGCAGAACTCAGTAAGAACCCGAAACTATGGGGTCTGATAAGACAACTAATTGCAGTTGATCCATCAGAAGAACAAATTACACAAATCGAGCAACTTATTTATGCGGGCATTTCCGCATCAGGAGGAACAACAAATGACATTGAATGAACTTTTCAAAAATACTACATATGATGATACGCTATTCTCTGTTGAAGCCAAATCTGCGGTGAGTGCTCGCATTTTCATGAAGGCTGTCCGTGGTAGCAAGGTGCCTTATATTACTTGCGCAATCCGTGACAAAGAAATCAAGCTTACTCCCGAAGAAGCTGTTCGTCAGCTCTATATTTACAAGCTGATGAACGAATACGGATATGCCGCCAGCCGCATTCAGTTGGAAACTCCAATTCACTTTGGCCGTGAGGTAAAGCGAGCAGATATCGCCATTATGGACAAAAATCGTCCTATGGTGCCGTATATCATCGTTGAGTTGAAAAAGCCGAAACTTACTGATGGCAAGGAGCAGCTGAAATCCTACTGTAATGCCACCGGTGCACCTATTGGCGTTTGGACAAACGGCGAACAAATTTCCTGCTACAATCGAAAAGATCCCAATTTCTTTGAGGAAATCAGTGACATTCCCAAAGCTACGCAGAAGCTTTCTGATATCATCAACGAAAAGTTTACCTATGAAGATCTGAAGCGTAAAGATAAAATCAGCACCCAGAAGAAGTCCCTTCGTTCCCTGATTAAAGAGATGGAAGATGAAGTTCTGGCCAGTGCTGGTGTAGATTCCTTTGAAGAAATCTTTAAACTGATTTTCGCTAAACTGTATGATGAGCTGATCTGTGCCAATGACCCCACCGCTTATCTGCAGTTCCGCAACAACGGAAATACTGACTATGAACTGAAGGAAAAAATTCAGGGTCTGTTTGATGACGCTAAAAAGAAATGGGAAGGCATCTTCACCGACGAAAGCAAAATCCTACTTTCCCCTTCTCATCTCGCAGTCTGCGTAGCTTCTCTGCAGGACATTAAGCTCTTCAATAACAATCTTGATGTTGTGGATGATGCGTTTGAATATCTGATGAGCAAAGCGCAGAAGGGTGAAAAGGGTCAGTATTTTACTCCTCGATATGTCATTGATATGTGCGTCAAGATGATGAATCCCACTACCAAGGACAAAATCATCGACACCGCCTGCGGCAGCTCTGGCTTTACAGTCCATAGTATTTTCAAGGTTTGGAAAGATATCCGCAGAGAAAAAGGACTTCCCGAAGGTGATGGATTCACTGCTGCAGAGCGCATTCCTGAGGAAACCAATTTTGTCAGAGACAATGTCTTTGCCATTGATTTTGATGAAAAGACCGTTCGTGTTGCTCGCACACTGAACCTAATCGCCGGTGACGGTCAGACCAATGTGCTTCACCTGAACACACTGGACTATTCCCGTTGGGGCGAAACTACTAAACAGGAAGACTGGATCGATACCTATAACGAGGGCTTTAAGAAACTGAAGAAGCTGCAACCTGCTGGTGTGAAGGATTATAGCCAGTTCCAGTTTGACCTCGTGATGGCAAATCCTCCGTTTGCTGGCGATATCAAGGAAAACACAATAATTTCTCATTATGAGCTTGGCAAAAACAGTGCTGGTAAATGGCAAAACAAGGTTGGCCGTGATGTGCTGTTTATCGAGCGCAACCTGAACTTCCTCAAACCCGGCGGTCGTATGGCTATCGTCTTGCCGCAGGGCCGCTTCAACAACTCCAGCGATAAGTACATCCGTGAATTTATTGCTGAGCGTTGCCGTATCCTTGCCGTTGTAGGCTTACATGGCAATGTGTTCAAACCTCATACCGGAACCAAAACCTCAGTTCTGTTTGTTCAGAAGTGGGATGATGAACTGTGTCCGAAGAAGGAAGATTACCCGATCTTCTTTGCTACCATGCAGAAGCAGAGCAAAGACAACTCCGGCGATAAGATCTATGTGAAAGACCCTGTTACCGGAGAAAATGTACTTGATCATCATGGGCATTTGATTGTTGACCATGACTTGTATAGTCACGACGGATTGACTCCGGACGGCATTGCAGAAGCATTTATTGAGTTTGCAAAGAAGGAAGGTCTAAGTTTTTTTCGATAAGCCCATCCGTTGAACCTTTCAATGAAGCCAGGTACAAGGCTTTGATGGATGGGCTGGAATGTAAAGAGGTATGCAAATCGGAACTGGAAAGAACTCTTCGCATTGATTCCGAGTTCTACTCTAAAAATTATGTCGAAATATATAATATGCTTTCCTCTCTTGCACACAAACCGTTAACAGCGTATGTTGATGTATCCGATGGAAACCACATGGGAATTAGCGAACAATTTTCGGATGAAGGAATCCCTTACTACAGAGGGCAAGATGCAGGCGCTTTTTTCATTGAAAATAGCAATCCAATTTGCATAGATGAGATTACCTTCAATCGTCCGGTTATGAAACGCTCTCACTTAAAGCAAGGAGATGTTTTGCTGTCTATTGTGGGGACTATCGGGGCGCTTTCTTTAGTCTATAGTAACAAAGATGCGACCTGCAGTTGCAAACTGGCAATTCTTCGCCCAAAGAAAAGCGATACCGAAGCTGTTATTGCAGCTTTCCTTAAAGGCAAGTATGGTCAAGCGCAAATTAAAAGATATACTCGCGGCGCAGTACAAATGGGGTTGATTTTAGAAGATACCGACCAAATCATCGTTCCGCATTTTACTGACACCTTAGGTAAAGCTATAAAGCAGCAGATTGATTTGGCATATAGGATTAAAGAACACTCTATCCAAACATATTCCGAAGCGCAGGAATTGCTTGAAACGCATCTGGGAATATCTAAAGCGGAAAAATGTGATCTAATTACTTCCACAGAAACATTACTTCAGTCTTTTAAAGCCACCGGAAGATTGGATGCGGAGTACTACCAACCCCAATATAGAAAACTCGAAACGGCATTGATTAACTATGACCCTAATATAAAACCCCTTGGGGTCATTGCAAAGTATATCTTTACTGGAGAATATGCAGAAGAATACCTCGACAAAGATGCCTTGCCAAACTTGAGAAACTATATACGAGGAACCGACATTTCGAACGGGTACATTGAAAGTGACAATAGCATTTTCATTGATCCAACTGGTTTCTCTAAGTTTGTTTCTTCGGGCGATATCTTGACTGGCCGCGTAGGTACAATAGGAAAATTTGGTGTGGTTGATGAAACTTTAAGTGGTGCACTTTGCTCTGATAATATCCTTTGTTTTCATCTTCCAGAAGCATATATGCCAAATGTTTATGCGTTATATTTCAATAATCCAATCATAAAAAGCCTAATTACAAGATTGGCAAGAGGATCTGTCCAGCAAAGACTTAATCAGGAAACATTACGAGAAGTACTTGTCCCCTATATCAACGATAGTGTGCAAACACTTATTGACCAAAAAGTTGCTTCGTCGTTTAATCTGCGAGAAAAGTCTGAGCACATTTTAGCGATTGTAATCCGAACCGTTGAAATGGCCATTGAGCAAGGAGAAGATGCTGCGCTGGCATGGCTGAAAGACAAGGTGGAATAACAGTATGCAGGTAGAAAGAAAACACGAGCAATGGAAAGCAATCACCGAGTCTGATTTTGTTACACTTTTCATCAAAACATGGTTTACGTTTATTGCCGTATTGAGAGAATTGAATCCTGATGTCGACGTTTTTACTGAAGATGGCATGCCCCGAGGAGACAAACCCTTCTTGAACGCTTACAAAGAAGGCATAATGCCCATCGTGCAAAAGAATGTCAATGCGGATGATTTTGCCCAAGAACTCTTTGCGATGTACCCCATCAGTATGCGAAAAGTAATGGATGTTTTTCCTCAGTATTTCTTTCAGACTTTTTTCCAAATCAATCGTGAGTTCTCTTATGAGGAAAAGACGATTGATTTGGATAAGGATGGAAACTTGAAGGAAAGGTATCAAGCAAATTTACATATTGTTGATAAGCACATTCTAAAATTCTACTTGGGCATATCCGGTCAGTTCCGCGCAACAAAGTATAACGAGAGCATCAAAAAAGAAATTGATCTGCGGCCGATCATCCGTGCAGTTGTGGAGAAGCATCGTTATCAAAATCTCATTATTAATGAAGCCCAATTTGTGCATGATTTTTATGATGCCGTGATGAGAGAGATTTCGGAAAAGCTTCGAAATTATATTGATATAACACTTCCGAAGAAAGGTTTCAATCAAACCGTAACCGGAAAAATCAAAGATGCCTGTTTGCGATTGGACACGGCACTCCGACTCCGATTTGAGTACAACTACAGATATCCTCACGAAGTAGACCCGCTGGCAGCATCGAACTCTTATGCGATCATCTATCAAGTTCCCTTCAATGGTTTTGGGCGTTTAGCTCGGGAAAACATCTATGCAATACGTAGAGGTGAATATGCACCGCTAATGGCAACGAAGGCCGTGGAGTGGTTTGCTGACTATGTATATGCATTGAGAAATGCTTTGTTCCATGAAATAATCAGCCCATTGGATGAAGAGTGGCAAGCTATTTTCAAATCTGCCTACTTACTACTAAAACAAGTCTCTGATATTTGCATCTCCTGTATTTCTCAGATAGAGGAATTCCCTCAGACACAAGAAAATGCCGTTTTTGAGTATGCAGAAAAACACAAATCAGAGTGCTTTGATCCTTTGGCAGATCATGTAGAACTCCTGGATTTTCCGAAGATGGTACTGTCTGATTGGAAAGTAGAAAAAGGAAAAATCACGCTGCGAGGGTGGTTTTCTGCAACGCTGAAGCTTCAACAAGGAGATGCGGAAGCAATAGAAAATGGGACAGGCTCGGTTACTACCGAAGACAAGAGCTTCGATTTTTCTATTACACTCGATGATGATTTCAAAATCGCAACAGATAAGGAGACGCAAAAAGAAATTATTGAAATCAAACTTCAGGGCTCTTAATGAGAGCAATGTTCATGGGACACCATAGGAACAACGGTGGAAACTAAATATTTGCAAAAAGAGCTTGCCTTCTTATCATTTCACAGCAACCACAAGAGATTACACAAGCGAGCAATGGATACAGGTAAAACTTTCACCGAAGTAAGCAATGACTTCCGAAGCGGGGTGGAGCAATGCTCCACCCCGTATTTTTGTCAGGACCTGCCCAGCCAGTCAATGACTAATTTGTTCCAGAACATGGTATGGCTTCCCTCTCCGACGAGGGAAGCATGAGGAACTCAAAACTGAGTGAGTACATTCACAATCCTCACATCCTGCGCTGCTGTAATCAATAGAAACACTCAGGATCAGTTCTCGCAAACCGATCCCGAGTGTTTTTTCATTTCCCGTATTTCTCTTTTAGGCTCTGGTGTCCCTGTTGGTCACGGCGGCGCAGCTCCTCTGCCGAAAAGATCTTCCACTGGGGACCTTCATCGTTCAGGTTCAGATGCGCATAAGATTCCGGATAATACCGCTCCGGGTCAAAAGTAAAGTCCTTTGCAATAAGTCGCTGCCACCTGCTCGGCTCATCGGGCAGGTCGATCTTGTCCACCTCGTAACTTGTCAGCTCATGGGTGGTGTCGATCTTTCGCAGGAATTCCTCTGCGGTCAATTTCCCCTGAACATATTCCTCCCGTGCCAGCCGAGCATTCTCACTCCACTGGTCGTACTGCTCGTAGTCCATGTGCATCAGGTTGGAACGGTCAGAAGGTGCCGCGTCGATCCAGCGCAGCAGGCGGGAATACATTCTGTCCCGCAGCTTTTTACAAACCAGAAGTGCCTCATCCTCCGAGGTCTTATCCAGCCTTGCCAAATTTGCGCCACGCTGTTTGCAGCTCTGTCCATCGGTCACCCGGTCACAGTACCGGGTGGCCTTTTTCGTTTTCGGGATGAAATAGCCCCAGCAGTAGTCACATCGGCAGACCCGCTGATTGTCCTGCTCGAAGTAGAGCGCCAGCACCAGCATCCGCAGCTCCATCAGACTGCGAAGCTGGAACGACCGTGGTTTTTCCAACTGCGGCAGCTTCGCCGGATCGCAGATCCGCGCGATGTCGGCGTAAGTCGCCCACAGGTTTTCATACTGCTCCGCCGGTGTCAATCCAGCCGTGCCGTCAAAGGTGACCTCCATGATATTCCGAAGGTAGTTCTGTACACGGAGGGGTTCTTCCATCACCCGCAGGATCTCCTGTCCAGCAGCCAGCAGAAACATCGCCGTGCCGTCATCCTCTGCCTGCAAAGTCCGGTGCAGAATGTCCGTCACAACAAATCCGCTCACAGGATCGATCTCACACAGATCCGGAGTCAGCAAAATGGCCTCCGCGGCAAAGTCCTCTAAGTCGCTCACAGGAATGTCGATCCGCTCCTCAAACAGAGGATGCTCGTTCCGCAGCCACCGCACCGCTTTGCGGTAGTCCGTATAGTCCAGTTCAGAAAAGGCGATCAAGGTCTCCGCGGGAGTCAGCGCGGGCATCTGCGTGATTGACCCATCATCACAAAGCAGGATGGAACAGCGTCCATCGCCCACCTCCATCAAGTACAATTCCGAAGCCATGCCGATACCTCCTCAAAGATCACTTCCTGATGTAAGCCGCCTTGAAATTATTCTAACATAAAGGTGAACACAGCGAAAGTGAAAAGTTTCATGACACCTCGACAACTGAAT
>ERZ840517.1514-NODE-1514-length-24506-cov-10.693141_pt1 | contig 24506 bp, 21 predicted proteins | sample MGYA00519876_ERZ840517 | MGnify/ENA primary metagenome ERZ840517 (study PRJEB31850, sample SAMEA3708882) | human gut metagenome | biome: human gut; feature: human-associated habitat; material: faeces | place: China | collected 2014 ... | reverse complement strand
CAGCGCGTCGAAATCGCTGGCACTTTTCTGGTTCTCTTTTGGTGTCAAAAGAGAATATCCCCGGGCAGCAGTGTTTTAGTTTTCCCCATTTTTCAGCCATTCGCGCAGTTTTAACCCCCATTCGCGCAGAATTTCTTTTGTTTTTGCCTAGTTTATGGTATATTTATAGTAACGACACCCCGTATAAAACCCACACGAAAGGAGCGAAAACAATGAAAGCAAAACGCATTGTAAGCATCCTGCTGACCGGCAGTATGCTGCTGTCCCTGCTGCCGGTGTCTGCACTGGCAGCTGCCCCGGTGTTCGATGCACCCGCCCAGACCACGGCCAAAAAGGCTGCACCCCTTGTACAGGAGGCCGACGCCTCCCGCAGCACCGAGGAGGAAGCCGCCACCCGCAGCAGCCGTGATCTGGACGCAGAAAACGGCACCGCCGAAAGCTTTACCATCCAGCTGAACGCCGATGGCACGCCCGCAGGCTATGGCGACGGTGAACATTGGTACTACAGCGCTGACTCCGGTTGTTGGCTGTACAATGGCGTTTTCGCCCTGCATCCCTCCTCGGAGGCCGAGGCTGAAAGCGCATTGCAGGCAAAACTCTATATTAGTAAAGATGCCGAATTTAACAGCGGCACCGTCGGCGGTAAAACCAGCAATAACGGCATCATCTCCAATGGTAACTTCCAATGGAATGTGTACAACTACAAAACCATCTCCGACGGCGCCTTCCAAGGGACTGTGGAGAACTACCAAACCATCTCCGGCGGCACCTTCCAAGAGAGGGTGGGCAACTGGGCGGGCGGCACCATCTCCGGCGGCACCTTCCAAGGGGATGTGGACAACAACTCCGGCGGCACCATCTCCGGCGGCACCTTCCAAGGGACTGTGCAGAACGACCAAACCATCTCCGGCGGCATCTTCCAAGAGTTTGTGTCTAACTACCAAACCATCTCCGGCGGCACCTTCCTAGGGGCTGTGGACAACTACGACGACGGCACCATCTCCGGCGGTTATTTTGTGACCATGCCGGAAGGCAGCGACACCGGCTTTGCCGCTGTGAGCGATCAGAGTGGCAGAACCTTCCAAGTGCCTGTAAATGGAGGCTGGTCTGAAAGCTATAAAACGCTATATGTGCCCCACGGTATGTCTGAGCGGCAGGCAAACCCCATTACCGTAAAGACTGATACCGCACTGACCGACTGCCTTGCAGACGGCGTATCCATTATGGGAACCGATAAAGTACAGCTAAATGATGACGGCAGTTACACCATTGAGGTATACCAGCCGACGTCCATCGTGCTGGTGACCGAGAAGCCCGCACCGCCCACACCGCCCACTCCGGACCAACCCGGCGACGAGATCGACCCGGGCTTCTCCTCCGGCGCAGCCGCACTTGGCATCGTGCTGGGCACTGCGGGTCTGGGTTATATCACCTATGCTCACATCTCTTCCCTGTACCTGTACTATACCCTGCCGGGCGGCTTTATCCCCTCCACCCGTCAGGAGCTGGCAAACGTCCTGTGGACGACTGCCGGAAAACCCGACCCTGTAAGCACCGCCCTGTACACCGATATCCCCGCTGACGCCATTGAGCAGCAGAAAGCCGCCCGCTGGTGCGCAGAGCAGGGTCTGCTCTCCGACCACGGCGCAACCTTTGGCCCGGACACCAAGGTGACCAATGCCCGCATTATCCGCGCATGGAACAGCCTGAAAAAGGTGCCTGTGACCATTACAAACTAATCATCCTCACATTCATCCTTTCATGTACACCGCCGCCCGGCTTGCTTTCACAGGCCGGGCGGCGGTGTTTTCACTCCTCCATCTGCTTTGCCAGAAAGGCCGCTGCCACCGCCACCGCCTTGCACTGGGCGTCCTCCGGGCAGGCGGTGCGGTCCTCGGTCAGTAAACCCACCGCGCCGGTCACGTCCCCGCCCGCCAGTACCGGTGCGGCGCATAGCAGCACCCGGGGTGCGCCCTCGCAGGGCAGCAGGGTCTTTTCCGGGTTGCCCGGGCTTTGGTAGGGCTTGCGGGCGTCCATCAGCTTTTCCAGCGGCTGGCTGATGCTGCGGTCGGTCAGCTCCCGCCGCCCGCTGCCGCTGACTGCCAGAATGCGGTCCCTGTCGCACACAAAGGCGGTCAGTGCAAACTGGCGGCTGAGCACCTCTGCCAGCTGGGCGGCAAGGGTGTTCACCTCGCCCATGGGCGAGTACTTTTTAAAGATCACTTCCCCGTCGCCGGTGGTAAAGATCTCCAGCGGGTCGCCCCGCCGGATGCGCTGGGTGCGGCGGATCTCCTTGGGGATCACCACCCTGCCAAGCTCGTCGATGCGGCGCACGATACCGGTTGCTTTCATTATTTTGCCCTCCTTGCGGTTTCCTTTGTATGTAGTATCTGTCAGCGGCGGCAAATTATACCGGCAGCACATTTTTTGCTTTGCCCGCCGCATTGCGTTCCGGGCGGGGTTCTGCTACAATAAATAGGAATAAACCCAAAGAAAGCAGGTGTCCGCATGGCACACATCCTTATTCTGGGCGGCGGTGCCGCCGGACTGGCCGCTGCGCTGGCGGCTGCACAGGCCGCGCCCGCTGCCCGCGTCACGGTGCTGGAGCGCAACCCCAAGGTGGGCAAAAAGCTGCTGGCTACCGGCAACGGCCGCTGCAATCTGGACAACACCGCCATTGCGCCGGAAAAATACTTCACCGCCGACCCCGCCGCGCTGCGGCCCCTGCTGGCGGCGGTGGATGCCGCCGCACCGCTGGCGTGGTTTGAGCAGCTGGGGCTGTATACCCGCACCGATGAAGCCGGGCGGGTGTACCCCTATTCCAATCAGGCCGCAGACGTGCTGGCGCTGCTGGAGCTGCATCTGCAGCGGCACACCGTACAGCTGCGCACCGGCTGCACGGTAAGCACCCTGCGGCAGAGCAAGGGCGGCTACGCCGTACAATTTGCAAACCCCGAGGGCGATATGGAAAGCCTGCGGGCAGATGCCGTTATCTGCGCCATGGGCGGCGCCGCCGGGCCGCAGTTCGGCACGGACGGCTTCGGCACCCGCTTTGCCGCCGCCTGCGGCGGGCAGATGCGTCCGCTTTACCCCTGCCTGACCGCCCTGCAATGTGCAAGGCCGAACAAGAGCCTTGCGGGCATCCGCGCCAAAGCCGCCGCCCGCCTGCTGGACGGTGACCGGGTATTGGCTGAAGAAATGGGCGAAGTGCAGTTTACCGACTACGGGCTTTCCGGCATCTGCATCATGCAGCTGTCCGGCCTGCTTGCCCCCGGGCGCAGGCCGAGAGACCCTGTCGTGGAACTTGACCTGTTCCCGGAGCTGAGCGAGATGGACCTGACCCGTCTGCTTGCCCGGCACGCTATCCAAACCGCATCCGACACCCTTGCCGGGTTCTGGACAGGGCTGTTGAACGTCAAACTGGGCTACGCCCTCTGGGAAGCTGCCAATATGCCCAACAACCGCTCGGTCAAGCAGATGCAGCCCCTTGCCCACACCGCCAAGCACTGGCGGTTCGAGGGGCTTGCCCCCTGCGGCTGGCGGCAGGCGCAGACCACCGGCGGCGGGCTTGCCCTGACCGAGGTGGAACCGACCTTCCAGTTCAAGGGCTGTCCGGGGCTGTACTTCGTGGGGGAAACGCTGGACTGCGCCGGAAGCTGCGGCGGCTTCAACCTGCACTGGGCGTTCGGCAGCGGCCTTGCCGCCGGGCGGGACGCCGCAAAGCACCTTTGCAGCCGAAAACGGTAACAGAAAAGGGACGAGGGAAAGCCCGCGGGCTTTCCCTCGTCCCTTTTATTATCTAAATCAGGCAGCCTTGTTCTCGCCCTTGGAAAGCAGCTTTGCACGCTCCAGCGCGGGGCGCAGTGCCAGATACAGCACCACGGCGCAGGCAGTGGAGGCCACGCTGTTTACAAAGGTGACGCCGCCGGCGATCTTGGTCAGCGCCTGTGCCACGGTGTACTCCTGCCCAAAGATGTACACGTTGCGGAAGTAGCCAAGGAAGGGGTCGGTGAACACGTTCAGCAGCAGACCGGAACCCGCAGAGACGATCACCTTGACCAGATACCCGGCGCTGTGACGGTCCTGATCCCGCAGCTTGAACACCTTATGTGCCACGGCACCGCAGGTGATGCCGATGATGAACTTGAGCACGAAGGTGGTAATAGCGTAGCCCGGGTCACCGGCAAGGATATCCGCCAGCGCCAGACCGATGGCACCCGCCAGACCGCCGGATACACCGTCCAGCAGCAGCGCCGTCAGGGCGGTAAAGGTGTTGCCCAGATGGAACGAGGAGCCGCCGTAGAAGGGGATGCGGAAGAACAGGTAGGCCACAAGGCTCAGCGCAGCCATCACGCCGGTAAGCGCCAGCTCGTGCACCGTAAAGCGGCGCTTGTACAGCACACTGAAAAACAGGATCAGGATAACGACGACTGCCAGCAGCAGCCACATTGCAGTAGTAGACATGATACTTTCCCTCCAATCGCGCCGATAACCCCACAAAACTACTTGACATTTGGGTGTCCGGCGGGTATGCTCCTATTATACGCAGAACTGACCCCATGAAAATACCCAGAATAAAGTTTTTTTATGGGGTCAGTTTGACGCAATGCCCAGACAGGAGGGACATAATATGGTACATCTGACCACGGCACTGGACCCGGCTTCGGCGGTGCCGCTGTACGAGCAGCTCTACCGCAGCCTTGCCGCCGAGATGCGGGCGGGCACCCTGACGGCGGGCACCCGGATGCCCGGCAAGCGGCGGCTGGCGGCAGAGCTGTCGGTCTCGGTGAACACGGTGGACACCGCCTACCAGATGCTGGCAGCCGAGGGCTACCTGACCGCCCGGGAGCGCAGCGGCTTCACGGTGCAGGAGTATCTTGCCCTGCCGCAGGGGGTGCAGCCGCCCGCCGCACCCTCTGCGCCGACGGCAGTGCACCCCGCCGACACCGCCCCGCCGGTACAGTTCGATTTATCCACCCGGGGCGTGGACCCGGGGCTGTTCCCCTTCCGCACATGGGCGCGGCTGCAAAAGGAGCTGCTCTACTCTGCGCCGGAACTGCTCACTCCCGGGGATGCCCGTGGCGATGCCGCCCTGCGGCAGGCGCTGGCAGGGTATCTGGCCGAGTACCGGGGCGTGCAGTGCGACCCGGAGCAGCTGGTGGTGGGTGCAGGTCTGGAATATCTGCTGGGGCTGCTGGCACCGCTGCTGCCCGGCCCTGCTGCCGTGGAGACTCCCGGCTACCCCCGCGCCCGGCAGGTGCTGGAAAACAACGGCGTGCCCTGCCGCTGCCTGCCGGTGGACGCGGACGGCCTGTCGCTGACGGCTCTTTCCGCCAGCGATGCGGCGGTGTGCTACGTCACTCCCAGCCACCAGTTCCCCACCGGGGTCACCATGCCCGCCGGACGCCGGGCCGAGCTGCTGCACTGGGCAGCCCGCGCCCCGGGGCGGCGGTACATCATTGAGGACGACTACGACTCCGAGTTCCGTTTCGACACCCGTCCGCTGCCCAGCTTGCAGGGCATGGCGGGCGCAGACGGCCCGGTGGTGTACCTGTCCACCTGCTCCCGCAGCCTTGCCCCGGGCATCCGTATCGCCTACATGGTACTGCCCCGGCAGCTGCTGGGCGCATGGCAGGCCAAGTACCGGCTGTACTCCGGCACGGTAGGGCGGTTTGAGCAGCAGACCTTGGCGCGCTTTATCACCGGGGGGTATTTCACCCGGCACTTAGCGCGGGAGCGCACCGCCTACAAAGCCCGCCGGGATGCGCTGGTGGCGGCGCTGCGCACCTCCTTTGCACCGGAAGAGCTGACCCTTGCGGGGCTGCACACCGGCCTGCACCTGCTGGCGCAGCTGAAAGACCCGCCGCCGGACGCCGCCCTGCGGGCTGCTGCCCGGCAGTACGGGGTGCGCTGTTCCCTGCTGAGCGACTACGATTTGACCGGCACGGCGCATTCTGCCGCCGGGACGCTGGTGCTGGGTTACGGCTCGCTGCCGGACGCGGACTGCGCCGCCGCCGGGGAGAGGTTGAAAAAGCTCTGCACCGCCGCCCGGGAGGCATCGGACACCGTATAGTGTCCGCCTGCCCAGTCCCCGGGCAGGGCGTCGGCGGTGATATCCACCGGCTCGGCGCTGGTGGCTAAAAATTCCAGCGTGCGTTCCAGTGTAGCAAGGTCTACGGCGGTCAGGCTGGTCAGCAGGCTGCTGCTCACCTCCCGCAGACCCTGCGGCAGGGTGGTGGGCAGCAGCTCCAACGCCTGCCGGAAAAACGCATCCCACACCGCCGCCCGGGCGGCGGCGCTGCGCCGGGGCGAAAGAGAAGTGTCGGCATCCAGCGCCGCTAAAAAGCTGTGGGCATCGGCGGCAGAAATGCCCTGCACCCCGGTGCCCTTGCCGTACCGCGCCAGCTGCTCCGGTGTGAGCGCCCCGGTAAAGCCCACCCGCACTGCGCCGTACCGCGCCGCAAGCTTTGTCAGCACCGCCGGGGCGATGGCAAGATAGTCGGTATCCTCCGGCAGAGCGAACACCTCGCTCAGCGCTTCCCGGCAGCGGGCGGGGCCCGCGGCGGCGTAACAGTCCGCAAGAGGGACGTTCTTGCCCCCAAAGGGCACTTCCAGCGCGGCGGGCACCGCCAGCAGATGGATGCAGTTCTGCCCGGCGTTCAGGTAGGCCAGCACAAAGCCCGGGGTCTCGTCTGCCACGCACAGCAGCACGGTGCACCGGTCGGCGGCTTTGGGCAGACGGATGGGCACTCCGCTCTGGCTTTTTGCGGCCTGCCGCAGACTGCTGCGCAGCTGGGCGCGGCTGAGCAGCACTGTGCCGCCCACCAGCGGCAGCAGCACCAGCAGGGCGGCGCACAGCGCCGCCCAGAAGGGACGCCAGCCGCTGCGTTTTGCGTGTTTCATGGCTCTGCCTCCTTTTTGTGCATAAAGCATAGCCCAGCGGGCGACCCTTTATGCAGAAAGGCAGGGATGCTGCATGGATCAAACAGAAAACCCCAACAAAAAAGACCGCGAGGAACAGGAGGACTTCTGGCTGACGCTGGAACCCCTTCCCGCACCCGCCCCCGAAAAGCCCTCCGCACCGCATGAGGAGTAAGGCTGCTGCATAGGATACGGTAAAAAAGGGGGGATGGGATGCCAGAGCGGTTCATGCGGGGAATCGAGACCGTAAACGGCATCGTGTGGGGGCCAATGGGGCTGGGGCTGCTCTTCGGCACCGGGCTGCTGCTGACGGTGCGCACCGGGGGCTTCCAGCTGCGGCGGTGGGGCTACTGGATGCGGCACACCCTCGGTGCCATCCTGACCGACCGGAGCGTCACCGCTCATACCGCCCGCGAGGAACAGGCCATCAGCCAGTTCCAGAGCCTGTGCACCGCGCTGGCGTCCACCATCGGCACCGGCAACCTTGTGGGGGTGGCTACCGCCATCCTTTCCGGCGGGGCGGGGGCGGTGTTCTGGATGTGGGTCATGGCACTGCTGGGCATGATGACCAGCTACGCCGAGAACGTGCTGGGCATCTACTACCGCCGCAAAGACCCGGCGGGCGGCTGGCGCGGCGGGCCGATGTACTACCTGCGGGACGGCCTTGGCGGCAAGCCGGGGCGGGTGCTGGCGGTGCTGTTTGCTGCGTTCTGCGCGCTGGCAAGCTTTGGCATCGGCAACCTGAGCCAGCTCAATTCCATCGCAGGCAACCTGAAAGCGGCGTTTGGCGTGCCGGAGGCCGTTACCGGCGCAGTGCTGGCGGCAGTGTCGGCGGTGATTTTGCTGGGCGGGCTGAAACGTGTGGCTGCTGTGGCAGAACGGCTTGTCCCCGCCATGGCGCTGCTGTACATCGTGGGTGCGCTCACCGTGGTGGGGGTGCACATCACTGCCGTCCCGGCGGCGCTTGCCGCCATCGTAAAGGGCGCATTCGGGCTGCGCGCCGCCGGTGGGGGCATGGTGGGCTACGGGCTGTCCCGGGCGGTCACTTGGGGCTTCAAGCGGGGTGCTTTTTCCAACGAAGCCGGGCTTGGTTCCTCGGTGATGGTGCACGCGGCTTCCAACGTAAAAGAGCCGGTACAGCAGGGCATGTGGGGCATTTTTGAGGTGTTTGCAGACACCATGGTGGTGTGCACCCTGACGGCGCTGGTGGTGCTGACCTCCGGCTTTGTGGATCTGGACACCGGGCGCATTGCCGCCGGGGCGGCGGGCAGTGCACTGGTGGGGCATGCCTTTGACGCCGTGTTTGGCGCGCTGGGGTCCAAGCTCATCGCAGTGTGCATCCTGCTGTTCGCCTACTCCACCACTCTTGGCTGGAGCTGCTACGGCTGCAAAGCCGTGGAGTATCTCTTCGGCGCGGGGGCTGGGACATTTTACCGGGTGCTGTTCGTAGCGCTGATGCCGGCGGGCGCAGTGATGCGGCTGGACCTTGCATGGACGCTATCCGACACCTTCAACGGCCTGATGATGCTGCCGAACCTCATCGGCGTAGTGGCGCTGTCCGGCACGGTGGTGAAGATTACCCAAAACTACCTTGCCCGCAAGCTGCACGGCAGCGCCGCGCCGCCGCTGTTGTCTGCGGGTGAGACGATTTAGAATGGCTTCCGCTGCGCTCTAGCCATATTCAGCGGAAAATTATTTTTTATTTCGGGTTTCAGGAAAGTCTGCGGACTTTCCTGAAACCCTTTTTCACGGGAAGGGTTTGGAACGAACTCCCTCAGTCAAAACCTGACGGTTTTGACAGCTCCCTCTGGGAGGGAGCCTTTGGCATGACGGGAAAGTTTCCGGCTCAAGCACAAAGTTTGTGGGCGTGCCTGCTCCCCCTTGGGGGAGCTGTCGCGCAGCGACTGAGGGGCTTTGAATCGGCGGAGCCGGAAAAAACGGTTAAAAGATCTTCACGCCGAACAGGCGTGAATCTTCAGTTTTTTCCGGTGTAGCCCACTTCTTTGGGGTTAAAAGGGGCGAGCAGCCCCTTTTTCGTGGCTCCAGCGCGTCGAAATCGCTGGCACTTTTCTGGTTCTCTTTTGGTGTCAAAAGAGAACATCCCTCGGCTAGCAGAATCTTTCCCTGCGGAGCGCACACTCTCAATCGTCAGCCCCGCCCCTTGTCCAAAGGCGTGGTTTGTGCTATGCTAGGGGGTACAAGCGATTTTTTGCGCTGAGAGGAGGAACCCCATGGCCGCCGTAAAAACACGGAATACCGCTACCCTTATGACCGAGGGCAGCATTGTAAAAAGCCTGCTGCTGTTTGCCCTGCCGCTGATCTTCGGCAACCTGCTGCAGCAGATGTACAACACCGCCGACAGCATCATCGTGGGCAATTTTGTGGGCAGCAATGCCCTTGCCGCCGTGGGCTCCAGCGGGTCGCCCATCTACCTGCTCATCGGCTTCAGTCAGGGGCTTGCCGTGGGCGCGGGCGTGGTGGTGTCGCAGTATCTGGGCGCGGGCGACCACAAGGAGACCCGCGAGGCGGTGCACACCTCCCTTGCCATTGCGGTGGTCATGGGGCTTTTGCTGACGGTGGGCGGCGTTGCCTGCGGGCGCGCTTTGCTGGTGGCCATGAACACCCCCGCCGAGGTGCTGGCCGACGCTGTGACCTATATCCGCATCTACTTTGGCGGGGTGCTGTTCAGCGTGGTGTATAACATGACCGCCGGCATCCTGAACGCCGCCGGCAACTCCCGCCGCTCGCTGGTGTATCTGGCATGGGCGTCGGTGACCAACATCGTGCTGGACTTTGTGTTCATCGTGGGGCTGCGGATGGGGGTGGCGGGCGCTGCCATCGCTACCGACTTAAGCCAGCTGGTGTCCTGCGTGCTGAGCCTGCGCTTTTTGATGAAAAGCGAGGACGCCTGCCGGGTGGAGCTTTCCGCCATCCGGCTGCACCGCAAAATGGCAGGCCGCATCATCCGGGTGGGTCTGCCCACCGGCATCCAGAACATGGTCATCTCCTTTTCCAACGTGCTGGTGCAGGCCAGCGTGAACAGCTACGGTGCCGCCGCCATGGCGGGCTTTGCGGCCTACATGAAGATCGACGGCTTCAACATCCTGCCGGTGAGCAGCATCAGCATGGCTGCCACCACCTTTGTGGGGCAGAACTACGGTGCGGGGCGTCTGGACCGGGTAAAGCGCTCGGTGTGGGTCACCCTTGCTATTGGGGTCATCTACACCCTTTGCACCGGCGCGGCGCTATTGGCCGGACAGGACGCCATTCTGCACCTGTTCACCGCCGACGAGGCCGTGGTCACCTACGGCAAGCTGGCCATGCGGTGGTTCTGTCCGTTCTACTTCCTGCTCAGCATCCTGCACGGCCTTGCCGGTGCCGTGCGCGGCACGGGTGCCAGCATCCCGCCCATGGTGGTGCTGCTGGTCTCGCTGTGCCTGTTCCGTGTGGTATGGATCCAGTTCCTGCTGCCCTTCTTCTCCGGCATCGAGGGCGTATTCATCCTCTACCCCGTCAGCTGGGGTCTGGGCGCATTGCTCATGATCCTGTATGCGTGGAAGGGTAAATGGATGGAGTATCATACATAACATTTTTACAAACAACGACCCGCCGCACTGAAAGAGATGCGGCGGGTCGTTGTTTTTCAGGTACTCCTGTCGGGGCAGCTTACCATGCAAAGCCCACGGAGTCCATGTCGATCTTCTTTTCCATCAGCCCCAGACGGCTCTCGATGAAGTTGACAGCCATATCCGGCCACTGGGCGATCTGGGTGTAGTAGTCCACATAGCCCTTGGTGCCAGTGCCCAGACCCACACCGTGGGGCGCATCGGGTGCCAGATAGAAGCTGAAATCCTTGAAGATATCCGCGCACTCCGGCAGAGAGGGCAGCATCATCGCACTCAGGCCATCTTTCTGACCCACAACACCAAAGACCAGAGGCAGGTTGGGGTTCTTCGTGAAGTTCAGACCGGTGACGAACAGGCCGTAGATGGGAATCGCCACATTCAGGTCGGCGCTCTCATGGTCCACAGCATCGCAGACGTAGCTGGGGTAGACCTTATCCGGGGTATTCGTAGTGCCGAACTGGTCGGCCACCACCTGCATCACATTCATGCCGCCGGCAGAGAAGCCCACAGCGATCATGATATCGGTCTTGCCGATGTGTTTTTCAGAGGCGTTGTGGCGGATGTAGCGGATAGCACGGGCCAGATCCAGCTGCTGATCCACAGCGGCATAAGGGTTGACGCGGCGCTGCAGCACAAAGGCGTTGTAGCCGTTCTTGTTGAAGAACTCGGCCACCGGGTAGCCTTCCACCACGTTGTTGCGGTGGGTGCTGCCGCCGCCTGCAATAATGATCACGTTGCCCTTCACCTTGCCCTGATCTCGCAGCAGGTACGGGTTCAGGAAGGGACGGAAGCCCTCGTTATCGTAGCAATTTTCCCAGTTGGTGGGCAGCGGAGATTCCACGGCCATCTGATCTCCCCAAATTTCCCAAACGGTGCTCTTGGGGTCCTTGATCTGGCGCAGCGCCTTGCGGGCATTGGTCAGGGCAACACACATATCGTAGTGAGAAGCATTGATGCCGGGCACAGCTGCACCGTCCACCTTCTCGTACTGAGCGCGGGACAGCTTGTGGAACAGCACATAGAACTTGTCAAAATCGCCCCGGAAAGCAGCCGGATAAAAGGCTACCTCGCGGGAGAGACGGAGTTCCTCTGCCACCATGGCCTGCACCTCGGCATCGGTGTGCACGCCAGCGTTTTCAGCAAAGGATGCAGGTGCCATGCCAGCCACTGCGCCCATGGTCACGGCAGAAGCGGCGGAAAGCTTCATAAAGTCTCTTCTGTTCATCATCATTTCTCCTTTTAAATGCAGACGGCTCATTTGTGCAGAACAAAGCCGCCCAAAGCTGTGCAGCAAACGCCCTGCTGCCGGGCCCGATAGACATTCCAGTTGTATCACGCCATCGAAATCCGCACAAATCGTACCACAATACAATGCACTTGTAAATAGATTTTATTGTTTTTGTGCGAAATTGATATATTAGTATGTCAGTTCTTGTGAAAATCAACAAGCATGAGAATGGGTACAAAAAAGGACTGCCATGCACTCTGCACGGCAGTCCTTTTTATCTTATTACAGCTTTTCAAACACCAGAAAGCGGAAAGCGATGGTAGTGGTCAGCTGCGGCAGAGCCGCAAGGCGGGCAGCACCGTCGCGGGGCGTTTTCCAGTAGTAGGGGGTCATGGCAAACAGGGCTTCCAGCTGGGCGGCGGGCACGGTGATGGTTCCCTGCACCTCCCGCTCATCAATGGCGCGGAAGCCCGGGTACTCCACCTGCTGCACCGGGTTTTTGTAGGGCTTTTCGTAGAGCACGGCCTTCATCTGGTACAGATGCTCTGCCCCCGGCACAACGTAGATCATGCGCCCGCCCGGGCGCAGCACCCGGCTGAACTCCTCCTGTGCAAAGGGCGAAAAGCAGTTCAGCAGCACATCTGCCCAGCCGGTGCGCACCGGCTGGCTGAAGCTGGACGCCACCGCATACTGCGCGGCGGGCAGCGCCTTTGCCGCCAACCGCACCGCGGGCTTTGCGATATCGAACCCGGCCAGCTGCAACGGCTTTTCTGCCGCCGCGAACTGCTGCGCGATGCAGCGGTCGTACCAGCCCTCGCCGCAGCCTGCGTCCAGCAGATGCAGCGGGGCGTCCTTCGCGGCGGGCACGCCGTGGGTAAGGCACAACTCCCCCAGCGCCTGCCCGAAAATGCCGTAATATCCGGCGTTCAGGAAGGCGCGGCGGGCAGCTACCATCTCCTTGCTGTCCCCGGGGGCTTTGGTTCGCATACTCTGCACCGGCAAAAGATGCCAGTAGCCCTCCCGGGCGCGGTCAAAACAGTGGCCTTTTTCACATTTCAGGTCATTCTCCCCTTGCAGCGCGCCGCCGCACAGGGGGCACTGCCACGGGGCAAAGGCTTCGTTCCGGCTCATACTTCTTCGCTGTGATCCTCAATGGGTGCAGTGGCACCGCCGTGGGCGTCCATATACTCCTCAAAGCTGGTGTACTTCTGCTGGGGCGGGCGGCGGCTGATGAGCACCAGCCCCGGGTCCTCGTCCCGGGCGGCAGCATTGCGGCCGCGGCGGGCAGGCTCGGCCTTGGGAGCGCGGGGTGCGCTGCCGGTGCGGCTCTGATTCCCGGCATTGCCGCGCTCGTTGCGGGCAGGGCGGGCGTTATTATTCTGGGCAGCGGGGCGGGCATTGCGCTGTTCACCCCGGTCGCTGCGGTCGTTGCGGCGGCTGCCGCTGCGGTTTGCGTTCTGGTTATTCTGGGGCTCCTGTGCGCTGCGGATGGCGGGTGCTGCCGGAGCAACAGGAGTCTTGCGTGCCGGGCGCAGCGGAGTAGCCTCCGGGGCGCTGACAAAATGGGGGTCAAATTTGGGCTGGACGTTGCTGCCTCGGGCGGGGGCGGCATTCTCGCGGCGGGCGCGGGGCGCTGCCGCCTCCTTGGGGGCGCTTGCGCCCCGATTGTTGGCGCGGCGGTCGTTGCGGGCCCCGCGCTTTGCGTTGCTGTCTTGCATCAGTGTTTCCTCTTTTTTCGGTTTTGCAGGCACCGCGTTCTTTGCAGCCTTCGGCTCCTGCTTCGGCGCGGGCGCAGCTGTCTTTGCAGCTTTTGCGGGCGCAGTTTCGGCCTGTTTTTTCGGCGCTTCGGCCAAGTTTTCCGCTTCGGGGCGGGGCTTTTTGCCGCGCACGGGCAGCACCGGGCGCACCGGGGCGGGCACGCCGTCCCACGGATGACCGGATACCACCGGGATCTTGCGGCGGTTCAGCTTTTCAATGCCTGCCAGATACTCCTGCTCCTCCGGGGCGCAGAAGCTGACGGCGGTGCCGTCCGCACCGGCGCGGGCAGTGCGCCCGATGCGGTGCACATAGGTCTCCGGCACTTCGGGCAGGTCGTAGTTGAACACATGGGAAAGCTCGCTGATATCAATGCCGCGTGCGGCGATATCGGTCGCCACCAGCACCCGGGTCTTGCCGGACTTGAAATCCTCCAGCGCGGTGACGCGGGCGGTCTGACTCTTGTTGCCGTGGATGGCGGCGGCGGGGATGCCCTGCTTTGTCAGATCCTTTGCGATCTTATCCGCGCCGTGCTTGGTGCGGCTGAACACCAGCGCATTGACCACCGGCGGCTGCAGATTTTTGATGAGCCACGGCAGCAAAAGCTTTTTGTTGCCCTTTTCCACATAGTACAGGCTCTGCTGGATGCGGTCCACGGTGCTGGACACCGGGTCTACCTTGACAAAGGCGGGGTCGCGCAGGATGCCGGCAGCCAGCTGCTCGATCTCGGCGGGCATGGTGGCACTGAACATCAGGTTCTGGCGCTGGGCGGGCAGCTTTGCAATGACCTTTTTCACGTCATGGACAAAGCCCATGTCCAGCATCCGGTCGGCCTCGTCCAGCACAAAGATCTCCAAAGCGGACAGGTCGATAAAGCCCTGTCCGATCAGGTCATTCAGCCGTCCCGGGCAGGCGATGAGGATGTCCACGCCCTTTTTCAGCGCTTCCACCTGCGGTGCCTGTCCCACACCGCCAAAGATGACGGTGCTGCGCAATTTCAGGTACTTGCCGTAGGCTTCAAAGCTTTCGCCGATCTGCAAAGCCAGCTCCCGGGTGGGGGTCAGGATCAGCGCACGGACAGCGCCCTTGCGGCGGGGCGCATTGGCGGTGAGCCGGTCCAGCATGGGCAGCGCAAAAGCCGCCGTCTTGCCGGTGCCGGTCTGGGCGCAGCCCATCAGATCCCGGCCTGCCAGCACCGGCGGGATGGCCGCTGCCTGAATGGGCGAGGGGGTCTCGTAGCCCGCTTCCTGCACAGCGCGCAGCAGCGGGGCGGACAGATTCAGTTCTTTAAATGTCATGGTTCTCCTATTATTCTGTGATCTTCCGGCACTCGATGTAGTAGCGCTTTTCCTCCGCATGTCCCATGCTGAAGGTCTTGCGGGGCAGCACGCCGCCCATCACGACGCCGCGGAACAGGTCGCTCTTGGCGAAGGGCGGCATCAAAAACGCCACGGCGCCCTGCTTGCACAAAGCGCGCACAGCCGGCTCGTCATGCACATAGTCCACCTTTGCTTCCGGGTGGCGCTCGATATAATCCGAAATAAAATCGTCGATGGTGCCCACGGTCAGCGGCTCGGTGGGGTCCTCAAAGCTGAGCACATTGGCCATGTGGGGGCCCGCCAGCGTAAAGGGCTGCTTTTTGCTGCCGCCAAAGCAGCAGCCTGCCATGTTGGCATCGCTCCATGTAATGAGGCTCAGCAGCACGGTGGCGCAGTCCACGTTGAACAGCACCCGGTGGATGGGCTCGATCTCAATAGCCGGGGAGTGCACGTTGCACACCTCTGCCAGACACCAGCGGGCGGGGTGCTTTTCTGCCTGCTCCGGGGTCAGAGTCTTTTTCAGCTCCTCCCAGCAGGCCTTTGCGGTAGCCAGCGAGTGGTTGCCATCGCCCACGGCCAGCGTCAGCGGGTCGCGGCGGGTGGCATCGGGGTATTTCTTGTCAAATTCTTCCTGACTGCCCAGCACGGTCAGCGCATTTTCGATCTGTGCGATGAGGGCGGGGTCCTCCACTGCCCAGCCTGCCACATGGCCGCCGCCCAGCATCAGCTCGCCCTCGTATACCTTGGGCAGGCTGTCCTTGTGGGCGGCAATGGGCTCGATGAGGGTGCAGTCCGGGTCATCGGCCAGCATCATGATATGGGGCGTTTCCAGCGCAGCGCCGGTACGCACCTTCATGCGGGGCGGGATGCGGCTTTCCACGGTGCACTCGCTGGGGCGCACGGTGCATTTTTCGCCCCGGCGGTAGCTGTATGCCTCCAGGTCCACACGTCCTACAAGACCCTGCCGCACCCGGCCGCTCTGCTCGGTGCGCTCTACATAGATAAAGCCATCCACCGCCCGGGTGAGCACATTTTTGGCGTAGTCCTGCATGGTGGCGTGGATCTTTTCCACCCGCGCGTCGGCGTCTCCGTCCTCCAGATACACCTCCGGCAGGATCAGGTTCAGGGTGCTGGGTGCACCCGCAGCGGTCTCTTCTGCCCGCTGCCAGTAGCTGCGGTCACTGGTAAACTGGTCACAGGCGATGCAGCCCCACTGCTCCAGCGGCACCTGCTCCGAAGGCAGCAGGATGTGTGCGGGTGCAAAACAGGTAGTCGGTTTCATAGTCGTTTCCTCCCCTCTCTATCAAAGCCGCTTCTCAGCGGAACGCTGCGGTATCGTGCACCACAACGTGCTTCACACCGGCGTCGGCAGCGGCCTGCTCCAGCGCAGCGCGGCTGTCCGCATCCAGTGCGGTGCTGCTGGTGACCAGCAGATTTTCCATGCCAAGGGACACGCCGGTGGTGCCAAGGGCATCGGTGGCAGCGGTGCACAGCGCGTCAGGATAGCTGACCCACAGGGTCACGCTGCCTGCAAAGCGGGTCTGCCACGCGGCGATATCGGCGGTAAGCTGGGCGGCGCGTCCCTCCCGGCTCTTGCCGCCGGAAGCGCCGAAGTCCTGCTTGCGGGTGACGATATTGGGGAACTGCACCCCGGTAAGCACCACCTGCTCGTAGCCCATGCCCTGCACCTCTTCAATGAGGTCGCCGACATACTGCACCGCACTTGCGGCAAAGGGGTTCATCCACGCCTTGCCGCCCTTGGCTGCGCTGACGTTGTCCAGCCAGAGACTGTTGCCGTCGTAGTGCACGCCCATGCTGCGGTCGGTGTACACCGACACCGGGTCGGTAAAGGCGGCAAGCTGTGCCGCCGGGATAATGCCTTCTTCCCGCAGGATGGCGGCGATGCTTGCCGCATCCACCGGGCTTTCGGTGATGCTTTGGGCGGCATTTGCCACCCCGGAAGCGTAGTACACCGTGCCAGCGGCGTCCTTCAGGGTGACAAGGGCATAGTCTGCGCCCTGCTGCTTCAGCTGCCGGGCAGCGGCGCGGATGGCGGCTTCATCGGTCAGGGCTGTCACGTCCAGCTCTGCCCAGCTGCCGCCGGTGATGGCCTTGCCGTCCAGCGGCTTTTCCTTCTCCGGCTCCGGCTCAGACGCTGCCTGCGAAGCGGCGGCGCTGCTTGCCGCCGCAGAGGAAGCGGCTGCTTCGGCGCGGGAAGCGCTTTCGGCTTCCAAGTCCCGATCCTTGACCACGGTATACCATGTGTGGGTGGCCCAATCCAGCACATGGGGTGCAGCAAACCATGCGGCTGCCAGCACTGCCACTACCAACACAACAATGCCGATGCCGCGCTTTACGCGCGTTTCCCGGCTGTAAAAGCTGCGGTTATAATGCTTGACCTTCTGACGTTTATTCTTAGCCATGGTATCCTTTCCTCCCTGTCTGCATTACAGGATGACGGAGTGTCCGGTAAAGCCATAGATCGCCAGCGCCAGCACGCCGATATACACCAGCGTGATGGGCAGGCCGCGGAATGCTTTGGGGATAGCTTTGCTGCGCAGGCGATGGCGCGCTTCGGTGACCAGCAGCACCGCCAGCACATAGCCGATGCCGCTGCCAAGGCCAAAGCCAAGGCTCTGGCCAAGGGTAAAAGTCTGGGTGCGCTCCACCAGTACCGTGCCCAGCACGCCGCTGTTCAGCGCGGCCAGCGGCACGATGCGCAGCAGCTGGCTGCGGCGGGGCAGGCTGCGCAGCAGCCACAGCACCAGGTGCTCTGCCAAGCACACCACGGCGATGCTGGCGATATACACCAGCGGGCGCAGCTGGGCGCGGTTATCCAGCGGGGCGATGAATCCGCCGGCAAGGAAAGCCACGGGTGCTACCAGCACCTGCGTGATGCACAGCATCATGCCGAACAACGCGCTGCTGGTGCGGTCGTCCCCCACCAGCTGCACCATGCGGGACACGCCCAATGCACGGGTAAAGACAGCGTTCTGTGCAAAAATAGCCAGCAGTGCATAGCTGAAAAACACTGCCGAGCTGCTTACAACTTCCTTCACGGTTCGCGGTCCACCTCCTTCTGGTAGTGCACGGTCAGGGTATCCTGCGCTTCCTTTTTCAGAAATTCCCTGCGCTTTGCGGCAGCGGCGCGCCAGATGGCGCACAGGATGCCCAGCACGATAAAGCCGCCCGCCGGCATCTTAGCCAGCGGCAGCAGCGCCCAGCGCCCCACCGGGGCACCGAACACGGTGCCAAGGCTGAGCCACTCGCGCACCATGCCGATCACGAGCAGCAGCAGCGCGTAGCCCACGGTGATGCGCACGCCCTTGGAAACCGCCTTGTGCACCGTCTCCTGCACGCGGCCGAAGCGGTAGGTCAGAAGCGGCTCCACTACCAGCATGGGCAGGTAGATGCCAAGGTTCAAAAGACCCGTGCCGAACACAAGGTTCAGGATGGGATACGCCGCCAGATACACCACAGCAGCGCTGGCTGCGTACAGTATAGCGCGGGGCAGCAGTTTTTTCTGCAGCTGTGCAGGCGAGGGTTCCTCGTCCCGCAGGGGCACAAGGCGGCTGAGCAGGCAGGCCAGCACGCGGGAGGGCACCAGCAGCAGCGCCACCGCCGCCGCCAGCATCAGGCTGTTCTGACCGGTGGTAGCCACGACCACCAGCGGTGCCAGACCCATGCCCTGCATGACCACCGGGTTATTCAGGAACACGCGGTCGTGATGGGCAAACTTTTCGGGATCTTGCAAGATCAGTTCCGCAGTACGCTTTTTCATTCCGCAGCCTCCTTTCGTTCGGACGGCAGACGGTGCAGCAGACGGTACAGCCGCTCCTCGGTGCGGTCAATGAGCGCGGACACACTGTTGACGGCCAGCAGTGCAAAGCAGACGCCGGTCTCGTACACGCCAAAATAGCGGAAGCCCATGGTGGCAACACCCACCAGTGCGCCGTACAGGATGCGCCCAAGCCGGTGATGCGCACAGGTGTATGGCTCGTTGAGCAGGAACACCGCGCAGAACAGCATTGCACCAGTGTGCAGCTCGTCCCGGATGCCCTGCAAGCGGGGCATCAGGCTGCTGAAGAGGGTGCTGTCTGCCAGACCTACCTGCCGCGGGAAGAAGAAAGCGATGAACCCGCAGGTGATGAGAAAGCTCGCTGATGCGCCGATGTGCACATCCTTCTGGGTCCACAGCACAAGGCCGCAGGCCAGAATGACCAGCGCTGCGCCGGTGCCCATGGGGGCGGCAAACTCGCCCAGCGCAACAGCGAGGGAGTTCAGGTTCAGGATACCGCCGCTGCGCAGGGTATCCTCGATGGTGCTGCTCACCGGCACGGCGGAAGCGTCCCACAGGGGCAGCGGGGTGTAGGGCTGCGGGTAGCGCACCACCTGCTCCGGCCACGATACCGCCGCCACGGCGTAGCCCACGGCAGCGGGGTTGAAGGGATAGCTGCCGTAGCCGCCAAAGACCTCCTTGCCGATCAGGACGCCCGCCAGCACTGCCACCACCAGCACATAGATGTCCACGGTGGCGGGCATGAGCAGGGCGATGATCAGGCTGAAACTCTCGTTGGAGAGATCTTTATTGGTGTACACCCGATGGCGCAGCAGCGCCACCAGACGGTCGCACAGGTTGCCGGTAAGCAGGGCGACGCCGCACAGCAGCAGCGGACGCGCGCCGTAGAAATAGCAGGCCATGCACAGCAGCGGCACACACAGCCAGAAAACGTGCCTATAGTACCGCCCGGTCTTTTGCAGCTGCCGCTCCTGCTCTTGGATCAAAGCTTCATCCATATACAGCCCTCCTTATAGGCTGGCCAGTGCGCCCACAGCCGCAGCGGGGTCGGCAGCGCCGAACACGGCACTGCCCGCCACCAGCACGTCAGCACCGGCTTCCACGCACAGGGGTGCGGTGGCGGCATCCACGCCGCCGTCCACCTCCAGCAGGTAGGAAAGGCCGCGTGCTTCCCGCTCTGCCTTGAGCCAGCGGAGCTTGTCCAGCGCCGAGGGCATGAACTTCTGCCCGCCGAAGCCGGGCTCCACGCTCATCACCAGCACCAGATCCAGCTGATCCAGCCACGGTGCCAGCGCTTCGGCCGGGGTGCCGGGCTTGATGGTCAGACCCACCTTGCAGCCCAGCGCACGCACGGCATCAATGGTGGCCTGAATATCATCTTCGCACTCCAGATGAAAGTTATATAGGGTAGCACCGGCCTTGATGAAAGGCTCGGCGTATTGCAGCGGGTGGCTGATCATCAGATGCACGTCGTAAAAGGCATCCGGCAGCGCCTTGTGCAGGCTTTTGAGCACCGGCACGCCAAAGCTGATGTTGGGCACAAAATGCCCGTCCATCACGTCGTAGTGCAGCATCTGTGCGCCGGCATCCAGCACCATGCGGCAGTCTGCACCCAGCTTGCCAAAATCAGCAGAAAGAATAGAAGGACTTACGATGGCCATAATATTTCATTACGCTCCGTTATTTTTAGCAGTTTTTATCCCACGCGTTGTGCATTTTGCGGGGTTTTCCCGCCCGGAAAACACACGGGCATGGTTACTCTTTAGTTTACATGAAAACGGCCAAAAAATCAAACCCACAGCCGTTTTTTTCACTGAAAAGTCGTAAATAGCGCAAAAAGTCCATCCGGGGCGCGGGGAGTACCCTGCCCCTCATCCGGCGCTACGCGCCACCTTCCCCCGGTGGGTGAAGGCTTCGCGCGGGGAGTACCCCTTCCGTCAAAGCCTACGGCTTTGCCACCTTCCCCAAGGGGACGGCTTTTGGCGGTAGCGGTAAAGTTTCTGGCATAGTCCAAAGGCGTCCCCTTGAGGAAAGACTTCCCCCGCTCCGGGGGAAGATGTCACCGCAGGTGACAAAAGGGGGAATCTGGCACGGCGCAAGCCGTGACTGAGGGGGTACTGAGAGGGCCACAACGCCAAAGCAGCCAGACCGCCCGGGCGGGGCAGTCTGGCTGCAGGTCTTATTCTACCGGCTTCATGCTGGCGGGGTCTTCCACCGCGCCGGGCTGACCGGCGGCGTCCGGCAGGCGCTTCATGCCGCCGGGGTTGGGGGAACAGGTGGGCAGGGTGAACACAAAGCGGCACCACTCGCCCTGCTGGCTCTCCACGCGGATCTGCCCGCCGGCCAGATTGACCAGCACCTTGCAGATGTTCAGCCCAAGGCCGGAGCCGCGGGCGTGCAGGCCGCGGGAGCGATCCTCCTTGTAGAACCGCTCAAACACATAGGGCAGCGCCTCCGGGCTGATGCCCTGCCCGGAGTTCCAGATGGAGATCTCGGCTTCGGGGCCAAGCTTTTCCACGCTGAAGCGGATGGTGCCGCCCGCCGGGGTGAACTTGATGGCGTTGTCCAGCAGATTATACGCCACCTGATGGATCAGGTCAGGGTCGGCGTAGACCAGCACCTTTTCGTCCATGGTCAGGCCTTCCAGCTCGATCATGCCGTCATTGATGCGCTGCTCTGCCGCCAGCGCCACGCCGGTCAGGGTCTCCCAGATATTGAACATCCGGGCGTTCACCTGATACTCCCCGCTTTCCAGCTTGGAGAGATCCAGCATATTCTGGATGAGCCGCGCCAGACGCCCGGTCTCCTCGCTGACCAGCTGCAGATAGTGGTTCTGCATCTCGGGCGGGATGGTGCCGTCCAGAATGCCGTCCACAAAGCCCTTGATGGTGGTCATGGGGGTGCGCAGCTCGTGGGCGATGTTGCCCATGAACTGTCCCCGGGAGTTATCGTTGGACTGGATGTTCTCTGCCATCTGGTTGAAGGTGCGGGCAAGGTCTGCCACCTCGCCATCGCCCTCCACGCCCTCCACGCGGACGGAGAGGTCGCCGCCGCCAAAGCGCTGGGCGGCATCGGTGACTTTTTGCAGCGGGTCGGTGAGCTGACGCATCAGCAGGCGGGTCAGCACGCTGGCGCACAGCAGCATCACGCAGGCGGACATGAGGAAGTTCGACCAGAACTGCTGCTTGAAGTCGGTGAGCTGCGCGCCGGAGGAGCACAAAAACAGCCAGCCGCTGAACAGGCTCTGGTCGTCGATGGTCTCCACCGCCGCGATATAGCTTTTTTCGGTCAGTGCACCGCCCAAATCGCCGAAAGCGTGGTAGTGCCGGGCGTCCGGGTCAGCCACTGCGTTGGCGCGCTGGCAGATGTCCAGCGGCACGGTGCCGGTGGTAAGCTTTGCCGGGTCGGAGGCAATGAGCACATTGCCCTGCCGGTCGGTGAAAAACAGATACGCCTCGGCGCTCTCGCCGATGATCTCCAGTTTGGTGTTCAAAGCGTCCAGCTCTGCGCCCTGCGGCATGGTCTCGCTGTTTACCAGATACTCTGCGGTGCGCTTGGCAACGCTTACCACCTGATCCAGCGTTTCGTAGCGGTCCTTCGCAAAATAATTTTTGAACAGCACCCACTCCGAGCAGCCCATCAGCACGATGCCCAGCACCATCAGGGTGGACACCATGGAGAAAAAGGCCGTGGAGATACTTTTACGCATTACTGACGCACCTCGAACTTATAGCCCACGCCCCAGACGGTTTTCAGCTCCCACTTATCGGAAGCCCCGGCCAGCTTTTCGCGCAGGCGCTTGACGTGGACGTCAATGGTGCGGCTGTCGCCGTAATACTCAAAGCCCCACACCTCGTCCAGCAGCTGGTCGCGGGTGTACACGCGGTTGGGGTGGGATGCCAGACAGTTGAGCAGCTCCAGCTCCTTGGGGGGAGCTTCCACCACCTTGCCCTTGACCCGCAGCTCGTAGCTGTTCATATCCAGCCGCAGGTTATCGAACTCGATGACACCCTCGGTGCTCTCGGCGGCTGCGGAGGTAGTCTGGCAGCGGCGCAGCACCGCCTTGATGCGCGCCACCACCTCTTTTGCGTCAAAGGGCTTTACCATGTAATCGTCTGCGCCCAGCTCCAAGCCCAGTACCTTGTCAAAGGTCTCGCCCTTGGCGGTAAGCATCATCACCGGGGTGTTGCCCGCCTTGCGGATACGGCGGCAGACCTCAAGGCCGTCCATGCGGGGCATCATCACGTCCAGCAGCACCATGTCCGGCTTGACGGCGTTGAACTTTTCCAGTCCCTCTTCGCCATCGTTCGCCACCGTGACCTGATAGCCCTCCTTGGTCAGGTACAGCCGCAGCAGCTCGCAGATGTTGGCGTCGTCATCCACCACAAGGATCTTTTCGTTTGCCATAAGTGTTTCCTCCCCTTTTATGCAGGTTTTTTCTATATCTTCAGCCCTTCCGGGCGTTTTGACAGGCTCTTTCCTTTCTATTATACGGGACAGTTATGACAAAATAAAGAAGGAAGTGTAGTTTTTTTCACATTTCTGCCTAAGGTACACCTTACGCAGCCGCGCTATCGGCAAGAAACGTTTGCCGTGGAACTCCCAAGATTTGATTTCTTGCCGATAAAATGGTATAATCGTTTTACCGGGAGGTGTTATCATGAAGTACCATTCTGTCGCTGATACGGCAAAATCATGGAATGTTTCAGAACGAACTGTCCGCAACTACTGTGCTACCGGCAAGATCCCGGGCGCAGTGCTTACCGGCAAGACATGGAACATTCCGCAGGATGCAAAGCGCCCGGCGCGCACCAACAAAAAGCCGGAAGCACCCCGTACCCTGCTGGATGTTTTGCAGAACGAGATGAACGGGCAGGTCAAGGGCGGCATCTACCACAAAATCCAGATCGACCTCACCTATAACTCCAACCACATCGAGGGCAGCCGCCTGACCCATGACCAGACGCGGTATATTTACGAAACCAATACCATCGGCATGGAGAACGGTGTTGTCAATGTGGATGATGTGGTCGAAACAGCCAATCACTTCAGGTGCATTGACCTTGTCATCCGGGATGCCAAGAAGCCCATCACCGAAGTTTTTATTAAAAAGCTGCACCTTACCCTGAAAAGCGGCACCAGCGATTCCCGCAAAGACTGGTTCGCGGTCGGTGAATATAAAAAGCTCCCGAACGAGGTCGGCGGCAAAAGCACCACCGCACCGGAACTGGTTGCCCCGCAGATGAAAGAGCTTTTATCCGCATACAATCAAAATTCTGCCAAGTCGCTGGAAGACCTGCTGGAATTCCACTATGCCTTTGAATCCATCCATCCGTTTCAGGACGGAAATGGCCGTGTTGGGCGGCTTCTGCTCTTCAAGGAGTGTCTGCGGAACAACATCGTACCGTTTATTATCACGGATGACCTCAAACTGTTCTACTACCGGGGTCTGCACGAGTGGAAATCCGAACGCGGGTATCTGCTGGACACCTGCCTGACCGCGCAGGATCAATTCAAGGCAGTTCTGGATTATTTCAGGATTCCTTATTCAAGATAGCCCTGCCCCCTTGCGCTGGCGGGGTTCATCGCGTATAATGATAGATGTATCGTTATGTCAAAAAACGTGTAAGGAGCGTATTTTATATGAAGTTAGGTATCGTCGGCCTGCCCAACGTGGGCAAGTCCACTCTGTTCAACGCCATTACCTCCACCAAGAACGCGGAGGCTGCAAACTATCCCTTCTGCACCATCGAGCCGAACTCCGGCATCGTGGCGGTGCCGGACAAGCGGCTGGACAAGCTGGCCGAGATCTGGCAGACCAACAAAAAGACCCCCGCCATCGTGGAGTTCGTGGACAT
>ERZ840517.1495-NODE-1495-length-24726-cov-3.891776_pt1 | contig 24726 bp, 19 predicted proteins | sample MGYA00519876_ERZ840517 | MGnify/ENA primary metagenome ERZ840517 (study PRJEB31850, sample SAMEA3708882) | human gut metagenome | biome: human gut; feature: human-associated habitat; material: faeces | place: China | collected 2014 ... | reverse complement strand
CAACAAGAATACGTCTTGCGAGAAATGTTGATAAAACACCGTTCCCGAATGCCCTAAAGGACACAAAGGAAGTAACAGAAAAAATTAAAAACGCTGTTTTGGGCGGTAATTCGACATTGGCAAAGGATTTTGACTTTATTGACCTTGATAATACACCGCTTATCAGAAAACAGGAGCTTGCCGAAGAACATCTTATAAGTCCTGTTATGTGCGAGGGCAAAGGTAAGTCGGTTATGATAAGCAAAGACCGGACAATGAGCATTATGCTTATGGAGGAGGACCATATCAGACTGCAAATCATAAAAGACGGCTTTGCACTTGACGAGGCTTACTCACTTGCAAGCAAGGTTGATGATGTAATCGAAGAAAATATCACATATGCTTTTGATAATGATTTCGGTTACTTGACAGCTTGCCCTACAAATACAGGTACAGGTATGAGAGCGTCGGTAATGATGCACTTGCCTGCACTTACAATGACCGAGAATATCAACAGAGTTATTTCTTCGGCAGGCAGTCTTGGCATTGAAGTAAGAGGTCTTTACGGTGAGGGTACAAAGGCATACGGTAATTTGTATCAGATTTCAAACAGAATTACTTTGGGACTTTCCGAAAGTCAGGTAATCGAAAAATTGACTAATGTGGTTAATCAGATTGTCGATATGGAAACAAAAGCAAGAAATATGCTTAAAGAAAAAAATTATGACGTCATTGCGGACAGATTGTTCCGCTCATACGGTACACTTAAATATGCACGAAGTGTGTCGTCATCAGAGGCGAAATCACTTTTGTCCGATGTAATGCTTGGACAAAGTTTGGGTATAATTCCAAAGGAAAGCAAAATTGCACCGCTTGAATGTATGGTGCTTTCAGAGCCGGCGCTTGTGTGTGACGGTAAGGAATTATCACCGAATGAACGTGATAAAAAACGTGCAGAATTAATAAGAAACAATATCTAAATAACAAATAACACATAGAAGAAAAGGAGTTGATTATTATGTTATTCTCAAATTTCACAGAAAAAGCAAGAATTGCGATTAGCGAGGCTCACGATGCGGCTGCGGAAATGGGTCATAACTATATTGGCAGTGAACATCTTCTTATGGGACTTATTCGAGAGGGTAGCGGAGTGGCTGCTAAAGTGCTTGAGAAAAACGGCGTAACCGCCGAAAAGGTTAAAGATAAAATAAACGAATATATCGGTATCGGAGTTTCTCTCCCACAGCAGACCGAACTTCCGCTTACACCGCGTTCAAAACGTATTTTGGAAATGAGTGCTCTTGAAGCAAGACGTTTGAACCACAGTTATATCGGTACAGAACACTTGTTAATGGCTATCATTCGTGACGGTGACGGAGTTGCCGCAAAAATTCTTGAATCGCTTGGTGTTAATTTGCCGAATTTCTATACGGATACAGTCCGTTCAATAGAGGGTGACGTTGAAATGGAGTCACAGCCGGGCGGCGAATATCACCCAAATCCAAATTCGTCAACACCGACTCTTGACCAGTTCGGACGTGACTTTACAGCTATTGCAAAAGAGGGTAAATTTGACCCCGTAATCGGCAGAAGTAAGGAAATCGAACGTGTAACTCAGATTTTGTCAAGACGTACAAAGAATAACCCGTGCCTTATAGGTGAACCGGGTGTAGGTAAAACAGCCGTAATTGAGGGACTTGCTCAGAAAATTGCGTCAGGCGACGTTCCTGAACCGTTAAAGACAAAACGTCTTGTATCGGTTGACCTTTCGAGTATGGTTGCCGGTGCAAAATACAGAGGCGAATTTGAAGAACGTTTGAAGAAAGTTGTAAATGAAGTTCTTGCGGCAAAGAATGTAATATTGTTCATTGATGAATTTCATACAATCGTCGGTGCAGGCAGTGCCGAGGGTTCGATGGACGCGTCGAATATCCTAAAGCCGTTCCTTGCAAGAGGTGAATTGCAGCTTATCGGTGCGACAACGCTTAAAGAATATAAGAAATATATCGAAAAAGACGCCGCACTTGAAAGACGTTTTCAACCTGTAACAGTCGGTGAGCCGACAGTCGAAGAAACGGTTGAGATATTGAAAGGTATCCGTGACAAGTACGAGGCACATCACAGCGTAACAATCACGGATGACGCATTGAAAGCCGCCGCAACATTGTCGTCACGTTATATCACAGACAGATTTCTTCCCGATAAGGCAATCGACCTTATTGATGAGGCGGCATCTAAAAAACGTCTTGGTTCACAGACAGAACCCGATGATTTGAAAGAAAAAGAAAAGAAACTTGAAAAATTGCAGTCGGAAAAACAAGAGGCTATAACTGCACAAGACTTTGAAAAAGCCGCAAAAATCCGTGATGAAGAAAAGGTATTGAAAGAAGAAGTCGAAAAACTAAAATCTTCATGGAAAGGTACAGGCTCATCTTCGGGACTTGTTGTAGACGAGGACGATATTGCCGACATCTTGGCAGACTGGACTCATATTCCTGCCGCAAGATTGAAAGAGGAAGAAATGGAGAGATTAAAGAATCTTGAAAATATTCTTCACGCAAGAGTTATCGGTCAGGACGAGGCTGTAAGTGCGGTTGCGAAAGCAATCAAGCGTGGCAGAGCCGGACTTAAAGACCCTAAACGTCCTATCGGTTCATTCCTGTTCTTAGGTCCTACAGGTGTAGGTAAAACAGAACTTTCAAAGACTTTGGCTGAAGCGATGTTTGGCAGTGAAAATGCACTTATCCGTGTAGATATGTCGGAATATATGGAGAAGCACGCCGTATCTAAATTTATCGGTTCGCCTCCGGGATATGTAGGTTTTGAAGAGGGCGGTCAGCTTACTGAAAAAATCAGAAAACACCCTTATTCGGTAATCTTGTTCGATGAAATCGAAAAGGCACATCCTGACGTATTCAACATTATGCTGCAAATTCTTGATGACGGTATTCTTACAGACGCACAGGGCAGAAAAGTAGACTTCAAGAACACTGTTATCATTATGACATCTAACCTTGGTGCAAAAGAAATTCTCGGCAATGTATCATCTAAACTTGGTTTCAAGAAAGACGAGGAAAAGGACAAGAACATCAGTGAACACGACAGTATCAAGAACAAAGTTATGGAAGAAGTTAAACGTGCGTTTAAACCTGAATTCCTTAACAGAATTGACGATATAATCGTATTTGACAGATTGACAGAGGATAACATCAAGGAAATTGCAAAACTTATGCTTAAATCTCTTGAAAAACGTTTGAATGCGAATGAATTCAATGTAACATTTACGGAGAGTGCCGTAAGTAAAATTGCTAAATCGGGCTTTGACCCTGTATACGGTGCAAGACCTTTAAGACGTGCAATTCAAAACGAAATCGAAGATATGCTTTCGGAAGAAATAATTGACGGTAACATTAAGAGCGGTGACAGCATTACTGTAGATGTTGAGGACGATAAGTTTACTGTTAAAAAATAAGACTCAAATAAGGCAGTCACATTTTTGCGACTGCCTTATTTATGCAAAAAAATATAGTTGCTCATTTGAGCAACTATATAAATTTTTGTATTTAATTATGCAGCCGGAGTAGCTGTCGGAGCAGCTGTTTCAGCCGGAGCTTTTGTCGGTGCTACAGTAGCAGATGGGTCTGCGGTAGCATCAGGAGCAACAGTAGCTGTTGGGTCTACAGTAGCCTCAGGAGCAACAGTAGCTGTTGGATCTGCAGTAGCAGTTGGTTCAACTGTTTCGACAGGAGTATCAGTACCGTTTATAACAACTTCAGCTTGGCTGATCTTTAGATCATCACCTTCATATTGTACTGATTTATTTCCTGCATTGTTGACTGAGTCAACAAGAAGTGATGTGTTGTAACCAAGCTTTGTGTTGTATCCGTTTGAAAGTTGGAATGAACCCTTTTCGCCTGTAAGTGACTTAAATGTAAGTTTCATAACAGCACCGTCTGTCTTAACTGCTGTTTCGGCATTAACAGTAACAGATGCGGCTTTTACATAACCGTATGTAAATTCAGGGTTTGCTGCACCGATTGCACCTTCGATTACGTTGTCGCCGTTTACAAGTTCAGCTTTTACGAATTCAAATGCAGTAGGGTCATACTTAACAGTTGCAGTTACGCCTGAAACGAATTTTTCAGTCGGAAGATTTTCTGCGTTTACAGAAAGAACAACTTCTTCATCCTTAGCGGCTGTTAGCTTGTCAGCTGAAAGTGACAATGCAGGAACGCCTGCGTCTGCTGAAGGAGCGTTAGCTGTTGTGATATTGATTGTGTAATCAGCGTCATTCCAGTTGACTTTTGCGTCAAGAGCTTCACTGATTGCTCTTAGAGGAATCATAGTTCTGTCGCTGATTATTTGAGGAGCAACGTCCAAAGTTACGTCATTTTCAGGAGCAACGAAGTCTTGTCCTGACATAAGAGCTCCAAAAACACCGCTTACGTCAAAAACTTTCATTGTACTGTCGTCGATAGTCAATCTGATAAGAGTTTTGTTATCAGAACTTGTAACGTCAACAGTTCTTGTATCTTCTTTCCATTCAACCTTTGCACCCATAGCCTCAAATACGCCTCTTGCAGGAACAAGAGTAGTACCTTCGCCAAGAATTACAGGAGCTTGGTCGTCAAAAAAGATTTGACCTTGGTTCACGAATACAGTAGGAGTTTTATCCTCTGCCATAGCAATACCTGTGCATGAAACTGCAAGTGCAGCTGCAAGAGAAATGCTTAAAATTTGTTTCTTCATAAAAAATACTTCCTTTCATTTTACGAATTTATCAAACATTATAACACAAAAACTCGAAATATACAATAAAATTTTTTAAATTTGTATAGCCATACAATCGAAAATGTAGTATAATAATAAACAACTGAGGTCATATAGAGGATATATCGCCTTAAGCTCCAAGAAAATGAAAGGAGTATCTGAATATGAATGCGTTTTTGGAATACTTAGTAAAATATGTACAGTTGCTTAGAATAAGTGATTTAATTGACATATTGATAGTTTCGGTTATAGTGTATTATCTTATAAATTTAATTCGTGAAACAAGAGCAATGCAACTTGTAAAAGGTATTATATTTTTGTTTATAGCATTCTTTTTAAGTCAGTGGCTGAAACTTAATGCTTTAAACTATATTTTAGGCGGTGCAATGCAAATCGGTGCATTTGCGGTAATCGTAATATTTCAGCCCGAATTGCGTAATTTGCTTGAAAGAATGGGGCGTTTCAAAGTCGGACGTATAATTGATTTTGCGTCGGACACTACAGAGGACGATTTACACAGGGTTATAGATTCGATTGCACAAGCCGCCGCGAATATGTCGGCGACAAAGACGGGTGCGCTTATTGTAATGGAACGTGCAACGCGATTGGGTGAATATATAAGTACGGGGACAATGCTTGACGCGAATGTATCAAGCGGACTTTTGGAGAATATATTTGTACCGAATACACCTTTGCATGACGGTGCGGTTATAATAAGGAATAATAAAATTGTGACAGCCGGCTGTCTTTTGCCGCTTACCGCAAATAATAATTTATCAAGAGATTTGGGTACGCGTCACAGAGCGGCGATAGGACTCAGCGAAGTCACAGACGCAGTTATTATAGTGGTTAGCGAAGAAACAGGCAAGATTTCCATAGCGTTAAACGGCTCGCTTACACGTAATCTTTCAAGAGAATCGCTTGCAAAGGCACTTAAAAAGATTATGAGTCAAAAGCAGGAAACGAACGAAAAGATAGATAAGATTATGTTTTGGAGGACGAAATGACGGAGAAGAAAGCGAATGTAACGAATACTCAAAAGCTGAAAACCGTAATACTTTCGGTTTTCCTTGCAGTAATCGTGTGGTTTATGGTTATATATGTGAATGATCCCGATATTACGACTACCGTTTCGGATTTGAATGTAAGATTTGTCGGTGAAATGTCGCTTAGGGATAAAAAACTTGCGGTGACCGGTAAGGATAAAATTCCCGAACTGTCAGTTGTTGTAACGGGTAAACGAAGTGACCTTATGAATTTTATGGACGATATATATGTTCAGGTTGATGTCAGCGATATTGACGCAACGGGTGAATATAATTTGTCGGGAGTGATTTCAATTCCGACAACGAGAATTTCAGTTGAAAAGGAAAAGTACGGAGATATTCCGATTACGGTTGAACCGCTTGAAATGAAAGATATTGAGGTTACTGTAAAACAGACCGGTATGCTCAAAGACAAGATAGTAAAATCGTCTGTAAATAATCCGACTGTCACAATAACAGGTGCAAAAAGTGAAATAGACGAGGTTGCAGGTGCTATTGCAACGGTTGATGTGTCAAGTATTCAAGAGGACGGCGTGGAAAACGTGAACTATCTTCTGACGGACACAAACGGTGAACTTATAAACAAGAATGAAACGATTGAAAGTGCACGTTCTTATGTGGAGGTTGTAAATACGATATATGACGCAAAACTTTTGCCTGTTGTGCCGAGACTTTCGGCAGAGCTTGACAAGGAATATATTTTGAAAGCGGATAAATCTTTTGCCACACCTGCAAGCGTTACGGTTGGCGTGGACGAAACTAATACGGATGATAAAGTCATTGCACTTATAGATAAAGTTCCGTCAGACGGTTTCGGCGAATATGAACTTGAATTGTCAAGCGGTATGTATATACCGGAGGATAATAAAAAAGTCAAGTATAAATTGGATATAGTAAAAAAAGCCGTTGCACAGCTTGAACTTACCGTACAGGCACAAAATGTACAATCAGGTTTGACGGCTAAGATAAACAATAAACTCATCGCACAGGTTTGGGGTGAGGAAGGAAAAATTACCACAGATAATGTAAAGGCTTACGTTGACGTAAGCGGACTTGGAGCGGGAACATACAATTTGCCTGTAAAAATTGAAGGTGAAAATGTTAGTTTCGCAGAAAATTATACAATAGAAGTTACTGTAGAATAGGAGAATAAATAAATGGCAGATAAATTAGTAAGAGGAAACAGTATGGACGGTGCAATCCGTGTTTTTGCGACGGTGACAACCGACCTTGTGAATGAGGCACAGAGAATACATCATACTTATCCGGTTGCAACGGCTGCACTCGGCAGATTGCTTACAGGTGCGGCAATTATGGGTGCGGCAGGATTGAAGAATGAAACAGACAGTATGACGGTTCAGATAAAGGGCGAGGGTGAAATTACAAACCTTGTTGCCGTTACGGATTGTCACAGTAGGGTCAGAGGTTATGTTTCAAACCCGTATGTTGACAGACCGCTTAACAATAAAGGTAAACTTGATGTCGGCGGTGCTATCGGCGGCGGATATTTGAGTGTTGTACGCGATTTGGGATTGAAAGAGCCGTATGTCGGACAAATTCCGCTTGTATCGGGCGAAATTGCGGAGGACTTGACATATTATTATGCAAAAAGTGAGCAGATACCTACATCGGTTGCACTTGGCGTGCTTGTTGATACAGACAACAGCGTAATAGCGGCAGGCGGTTTTATGATACAGCTTATGCCGGAGGCTACCGAAGAAATGGCAGTTCAGCTTGAAGATATATTAAAGGAGTTGCCTCCTGTTACGACAATGATTAAAGAGGGTATGACTGCGGAGGATATTCTGTTCAGAGTAACGGAAGGATTTTCGATGGTATGTGAAAACAAGGCGGTTGTACCGGAATATAAGTGTACGTGTTCAAAAGAGCGTATGGAAAAAGCACTTATTTCAATAGGTAAAAAAGAGCTTGAAGAACTGATTGAGGATCAGGGGGAAGCTGAACTTACTTGCCAGTTCTGTGATAATAAATACCATTTCAATAAGAAAGAACTCGAAGATTTATTGGAAAAAGCAAAATAAATAAAGAATTTAGTAAAAAATGCTTGACAATCCGAGAGAAAATCTATATAATATTTGAGGTGTCTATTTTTATGATAGGAATAAAGACGGCTGATTGGGGCCGGAATTAAGCAGAGGAGGTGCTGTAACAATGAAAAGAACATTTCAACCGAAAAAGCGTCAAAGAGCTAAGGAACACGGTTTCAGAAAGAGAATGTCTACTAAGTCAGGCAGAAAGATTTTGGCTAGCAGAAGACAGAAGGGCAGAAAGAAGTTATCTGCATAATATATGAAGATGTAGGCAGGAAGCGGGGAGGAATTCTTTGCTTGTTGCCTTTTTTTCATAATAAGACAAATGAGGTTTAATATGAAAAACACTCAAAGTTTAAAACTCAACAGAGATTTCAGACGTGCATACAAGGGTGATAACTTTGTCGGAGGATATACCGTTGTATATATGAAGAAAAATAAATATCAGTTTAACCGTCTTGGTTTGAGAGTCGGTAAGGCGACCGGTAAGGCTGTTACGCGAAATCGCTTGAAAAGGCTTATGCGTGAGAGTTATCGCCTTATGGAAGATGATATTGAAAAGGGTTATGACTTCATAATTGTTGCACGAAACAGAGCTGTTGGAAAAACACAGTCGCAGATTCAAGGCGATATTAGGTTTGCTATGAGAAAGCTGGGACTAATTAAATGAAAAAATTTTTAATCGCATTGATTGATTTTTACAGACACCAAATTTCACCGTATAAAGGCGGGGCGTGCTGCCGGTTTGTCCCGACCTGTTCACAATATGCAAGAGAGGCAATAGAGAAATACGGTGCTTTGTACGGGACATATCTTGCCGTAAGAAGAATATTGAGATGTCATCCGTTTCATAAGGGCGGCTATGACCCTGTACCCGATAAACATAAAGGCAGCGGAGAGGAAAAATAAGACATATGTTTGAATATCTTATTACACGACCGATGGGCTTTATAATTGAGCACATCTATAATCTTGTTTCAAATTATGGTCTTGCGATAATTATCTTTACGATTCTTATAAAGCTGATTTTAATTCCGCTTAACATACATTCGCAAAAGGCTATGAAGAAACAGCAAAAAATACAGCCGCTGATGGCTGAACTTCAAAAGAAGTATGCAAATGACCAAGAAAAACTTCAGCGTGAAATGATGAAGATTTATAAGGAAAATAATATAAGTATGACAGGCGGCTGCTTGCCTATGCTTATTCAAATGCCTATATTGATTGGTCTTTATCAGGTTATTCAGAAACCTCTTTCATACCTAGCAGGTGTTGATTGGGCTAATGCGTCGGTTATTAACGAAGTTATCCGTCTAAAGGACGCAATGGTAAATTTGGGATATAACATTGGTAATCTTGCTAATGCTACAATGGAACAGCTTGCGAACAATTCGCAAATCCAGCTTTCAAAGTGGGCAGGTATTGTCGGAACACAGGGAACGGCTCTTGAAGGTGTTTCGGGCGGAGTTCACCCTTGGGTATTGAATTTCAATTTCCTTGGTCTTGACCTTTCAAACGCACCGTCAGCGGCTTTCGGACATATTATGGCACTTGATTTTTCAAATATGAGTGTTATATTATTGCTGCTAATTCCTGTTTTGGCGGTTATTGCGTCGGTAATTTCAATGAAAGTTACTCAGGCACAGACAGGTCAAAATCAAAACACAGAAGGTCAGGCTGCTCAAATGACAAAGTCAATGAATCTTATGATGCCGGTAATGACAGCGTTCTTTACAGTTACACTTCCGGCAGGTCTTGGATTGTACTGGATTATAAGCTCAGTTGTACAAATTCTTCAGCAGTTGATACTAAATGCTTTTTTAGATAAGAAAGGGGAAGAGATCGTTGTCACAGTTCCAGAAAAGAAACAACAGCATAGAAAAAAACGCAAAAAATAAACAAGACGCAATCGAACTTGCATTAAAAGAGCTTAACGCAAGCAGAGAGGATGTTGAAATAGAAGTTCTTGACGAGGGTTCAAAAGGATTTTTGGGAATAGGTGCAAGAGATGCACGTGTTAGAGTAACTCTTATAAAGAGCGAAGAACCTGTAAATGAAACTTATGTTCAAGAAAAAGAAGAAGTAGCAGAAACAGAAGTTAAGCCTGTAAAGCGTGAGCCGAAAGTGAAGAAAGAATCACTTGGCGATCCGGCTGATGACGCTAAGAAATTCCTAAGCGACATATTTAACGCAATGGATCTTGACGTTGCCATTGACGCAAAGATGGAAGAACAGTCTGTTTCAATCGACCTTTCAGGCGAAAATATGGGTATTGTAATCGGTAAAAGAGGTGATACTCTTGACAGCTTGCAGTATCTTACTTCACTTGTTGTAAACCAAAGATCAGATGATTATATCAAGGTTTCAATAGATACTGAAAATTACAGAGAAAAACGTGCGGAGGCATTGTTGGCACTTTCAACACGTCTTGCCGATAAGGTTACAAAGACAGGTAAGAAGTTTACTTTAGAGCCGATGAATCCGTATGAAAGAAGAATAATTCATTCAAATCTTCAAGACAGCGAAACAGTAACAACTTATTCTGTAGGTTCTGAACCGTATCGTAAAGTCGTAATTGCACCTAAGAATGCAAAGCCTTACGGTAAGGGCGGTTATAAAAAGGACGGTTATAAAAAGAGAGGTCCTAAGCCGCACAGAAATCATTCGGATAAGCCTGTTGCAGAAAAAACAGGAAGTTACACAACAACTTATAAAGCTGACTTCAAGCCTCAACAGCATAAGGCAGAATACAAGAATTTTGAAGATTATCTTGCAGGTCACAGTGATGAATTTAAAGGTGAAGAATAAGTATAAAAGCTATCGCATATTTGCGGTAGCTTTTTTGTTGACAAAAAAGTAAAAAAGATATAATATGAATACATAATTTAAGTGTGAAATGAGGGGATACGATGGAAAAATATTTAGAGTGTCACGGAACAAAAATGTACCTAAAGGAAATGACTCCTGAAATAGAGTTTTTATTTAAAATATTTGCAGGTAACTTCAAAACAAAAAAATGGGTATTAGATAATATAGATTTTATAATTAAAATAATGACAGATAGATTGCCGGAAAAATATAAAAAAATAACTAAGCGTATATATGATTTACCAAAAAACAAACAAGAAGATGAATTATTAATATATTTAGATTTTGATTATGATGAAGATGTAGCAAAGCTATTTAGAATGCTAAGACATCCAATGAGAAGTAAAATTGTAAAAGGAGTTTTAGGTAGTCATTGCAATGCAACTTCGTTAAGATTCGTATATGAAGAAATTTTTGAAGAAATAAAGCACCTTTTAGAATATGGTCATCTTGTTACTGAAACAGTATATTTAAAAACAATAATAGATAGATATAAATTATCTATAAAAATTGAAAAACATGAGTTAGATGCTGATTGCAATCAAAAAAGTGAAAGTGAGCTGGATGAAAATTTTACGTCTGTAACTTTTTTTCATGACGGGGAAAGAACAGTATACAATTATTTCGGATATGCGCAAGAAAAAATTATAAAATCGATGTTTTGGAATATAATGAATATTTGTAATAACAAGGAATTATTAATCAAATCTGATAGCTTTTCATCAAAACTACGTCATTTTTTACTGCTCAAAGGATATTTATATGTGGAAGATGTATTTCAAGATATAGAGATATTAATTCAACAGTTTATAAATTTTGATGAAAACGAGTGTGCAGATGAACTGAAACATTTAAAATTGGTTAACGAGGAAAGAGAAGATGTAGATGTAGATGTATATAGAATCAATGACGCAGTGAAAAATAAAATTGAGAAATATTCAGAGGTTCCAACAGTTATGGATTTTATAAATGATTCAAAAGGTGAAGATGCTGAAAGTGATATTGTAGAATTTGCTGAAAGATTGAAAGAAGATTTTGCTGAAAGATTGAATGATGATGAAGATGAGATAGATGACATAGATTTTGAGGAAGATGATGAGATATAGATAAAGATTAGCCTAATAAATGATTTAGTAAAACGACGTGTGAAAAGTGTTAAAAATGTATCAAATTGACAAAACAAATATAGCATAGTATAATAAAAATAAAGTACCAAAATATAAGGAGCGGAGATATGAAAACGGAATTTGTGAGATACCTCGAAAGACTATCGGAACTTTATCCGACGATAGACAAAGCATCTACGGAGATTATCAACTTGCAGTCAATCCTGAATTTGCCAAAGGGAACGGAACATTTTCTTTCTGATATTCACGGTGAATATGAGTCGTTTTCGCACGTTTTGAGAAACGGTAGCGGTGCGGTCAGAAAGAAGATTGATGATGTATTCGGGCATACACTTGGTACAAATGACAAGAGTGAGCTTGCGTCACTTATTTACTATCCAAAAGAAAAAATAGATTACATAAAAAGCCTTGATAAAGATACGGAAAATTGGTACAAAATAACGCTTTACAGGCTTATTGAAATATGTAAGGTGGTTTCGTCAAAATACACGCGTTCAAAGGTCAGAAAAGCACTTCCGCCGGCATATGCGTATGTTATCGAAGAACTTATAACGGAAAAACCTGAGGTTTTAAATCGCGGTGCGTATTATGACGGAATAGTGAATACAATTCTTGAAATCGGTGCGGCGGAAAAGTTTATTATCGCAATAGCGGAACTTATACAACGACTTGTCGTTGACCATTTGCACATAATAGGCGATATATACGACAGGGGCAGCGGAGCGCACAAGATAATGGATAAGCTTTGCTCTTATCATTCACTTGATATTCAGTGGGGCAACCACGATATTCTTTGGATGGGTGCGGCTGTCGGCAATCCTGCTTGCATTGCAACCGTTATCAGAAACAGTATCAGATACGGCAATCTTGACGTTATCGAGGACGGTTACGGAATTAATATGATACCGCTTGCAACGTTTGCTATGAGTGTGTATGCAGATGATGACTGCAGTTGTTTTGAAATCAAAAATAAAAAGCACTCATACGAAACGGAAATAGAACTTGAAATGAAAATGCACAAGGCAATTACCGTTATTCAATTCAAACTTGAGGGACAGCTTATACAAAATCACCCTGAATTTGATATGAACGAAAGGTGCTTGCTTGATAAAATTGACTTTGAAAACAGTACGGTAACTATCGGTGAAAATGTTTATAAAATGAAAGATGTCAATTTTCCTACAATTGACAAGGAAAATCCGTATAAACTTACCGAACGTGAAGAAGATATGATGAATAAACTTTACAGCGCCTTTGTGAAGTGTGAAAAATTGCAGAAACATATGCAGTTAATGCTGAAAAAAGGCGGTATGTATAAGGTTTATAACGGTAACTTGCTGTTTCACGGTTGTGTGCCGATGAACAGTGACGGCAGTTTTAAAGCAGTTAATGTGAACGGCAAGGAGTACAGCGGTAAAGATTTGTATGACGCCTATGAGGCTTGCGTGAGAAAAGTGCTTGTTTCAAACAATAAAAAGGAAAAAAGCATCGGCGGTGATATTTTGTGGTATCTTTGGAGCGGTTCGGGTTCACCATTGTTTGGTCGTGACAGAATGACAACGTTTGAAAGATACTTTATTGAGGATAAAACTTCACATCACGAAGAAAAAAATGCGTATTATGATTTGATTGAAACGGAGGACGCGACAAACAGGATTTTTGAAGAGTTCGGTCTTGACGGAACAGGGCATATTATAAACGGTCACGTTCCCGTACATCAAAGCGAGGGTGAAAATCCGCTTAAATGTGACGGTAAGGTTATAATGATTGACGGCGGTTTTTCAAAGCCGTATCATAAAGTGACCGGAATTGCCGGATATACTCTTACATATAATTCATATGGACTGACATTAACGGCACACGAGCCGTTTGAATCGGCGGAACAGGTTATTCAAAACGGCAAAGATATTGTGTCCAACCAAGTCGCCGTGCAGCACGCATTTAACAGAATACTTGTCGGCGATACCGACAACGGTAAGAAATTAAAAGAAAATATAGCCGATTTAAAGGAGCTTATAGAGGCGTATAGACAAGGTATTATAAGCGAACGAGAAAAATAAAACATCATTATAAAATCAGATGGTGAGAAATTAGTTCGCAAAAAGTGCACAGGCAAGCCGTATCTCAAAGATAGGCTTGCCTGATGTTTTTTTATAGTTGAAATAATATTTTGCACGTTCCGGACAATTTGTCGGTAATCTGATAGACAAAACCGTTGCGGTTTTGTCTATTTTATTATTTTAGTCCGTTGTTTTCTACGAGATTTTTAAATTCCTTCAGCTTATCAAGTGTATTCACACCTGTTCCGCGGTCAAGAATTTTTTGCTGCATTTCGGCGGAAAGTGAGTTGAAATATTGTGTTGCCTCAACATTCGACGAAATAAGCTGACTTATATTTTCGCAATCCATAAAATCACCCTGTAATAGTATGTGCGAATAATTACGAATTATGCGATAAATTGTTGCTTGCGTTTATAGGTGTGCTGTTTTTGTAATTTTTGCCGAGTATCAAAACCGACAGAAACGGTATTTTCCGTATTATGAATTTTGACACGACAATCGGAATAAACAATCCCAACACAAGTACCGATACACAGCATATAACAGTCGGAAGCGGTGAATATGCGAGCAGTATTCCCATCAATCCCGACACAAGAAACGGTGCGTGCATAAGATAAATGTCATACGAATACATACCGAGTGTTTTTAATAATCTTTGCGGTGCTTTGTTTTGAAGATGTTTTGAAATGTTGCATACCGTCATAATTCCTGTTACGGACGAGATACTTCTTATCAAAACACCCGACGGCATTTGTGTAACGTAAAAATAACTGTACAGACAGTTGGTAACAACGAATATCACTGCGGTGACAATAGTGTTAATTGATTTTTTGTTGCCGGTGCTAAACGCAATTCTTGCAAGTGAGAAAAACAGTAAATCGCTTGTTACATAGTCAAGTATTCCGTAATAATGCACATATGCTTTTGAAATATACAATCCGAGAAGTACAATAAGCATTGGTTTTGATTTCATAATTTTCGGAATAAGTATATTCACAAGGAATACAATAAACAGTGAAAAAACAAACCATAAATGCTTGTCAATGTGGTTATTGTATGTAACAATTTGCAGAATTGCGTCTTTTAAACCGACTGACGTATATCCGCCGTTTTCAAGAACTTTTGCAAGCAGTGGAATTTTTAACGAAAAACCGATAAATAAATATGCAAAGGTTGAGAATATCAAATACGGCAACATCAGATATTGTAATTTTCCGAGTATGAATTTTCCTTTGTTCGTGTAGTGAGGAAGTCCTTTTTCAAACAAATACCCCGATAAAAAGAAGAATAACGGCATATGAAAATTATATATAAATATCCATAAAAAGCCTGCAAAACCTGTTTCGCGAACCTGAGGAACAAGTGTATGACCGAGTACAACGAGGATTATTCCGATACCTTTTGCAATGTCTATCCAATCAAGTCTTTTTGTATTCATAGCGATTAACCTTCCTTGATTATAAATTATATGTATGATTATATAATAGTTGTAACAATAGTGTCAAGTATTGTTATTTGATTTGAAATATTAAATTTGATATAATTGATACACATATTATAGTGGGAGGAGTCTGCCTTGAAGATATTGTTGGTAAATAAATATCTGTACCGAAAAGGCGGTGCGGAAACTTATTTTATAAAATTAGGCGAATATCTGAAATCACTCGGCAACGAGGTTGAATATTTCGGTATGGCAGATGAGCGTAACTGTGTAGGAAATAGGGTAGAGGCGTATACGGAAAACATTGATTTTCACAAAAAATCGTTAAAGCATATCACTTACCCTTTTAAAATTATTTATTCGGTTAATGCAAGAAAACAAATCCGCAAGGTGTTAAGCAATTTTAAACCGGATGTTGTACATCTGAATAACTTTAATTATCAGCTTACGCCGTCAATAATATATGAAATAAAGAAACATAATATACCGATTGTTTACACCGCACATGACGTACAGCTTGTATGTCCGAATCATAAATTAAAAAATGATTATACGGACGGTCTTTGCAGAAAATGTGACGGCGGTAAGTATTTTGAGTGTGTAAAAAATAATTGCGTACATTCTTCAAAAATACGCAGTATTCTTGGGGCGGTCGAGGCTTGGTACTATAAATTGCGTCATACATACAAAATGATAGATTTAACCGTCTGTCCGTCCGAATTTATGGAAAAAGAAATCAGCCGTAATGATGATATAAACGGAAGAACGGTTACGATGTACAATTTTATTGACGAGATAAAACCGTTGGGAGCGGAATGTGAAAATTATGTTTTGTATTTCGGCAGATATTCAGAGGAAAAGGGAATATCAAACCTTGTCAAAGCGGCAAAGAAACTTAGTAATATACCGTTTGTATTCGCGGGCAAGGGCGAACTTGAAAATGAAGTGAACAGTGCGGATAATATTAAAAATGTCGGTTTTAAGACAGGCGATGAATTAAGGAATATTATAGAAAAAGCGTTGTTTACCGTACTTCCTGCCGAATGGTCGGAAAATTGTCCTTTTTCTGTTATGGAGTCGCAGAGTCTTATGACTCCCGTACTCGGTGCAAAAATCGGCGGTATTCCCGAACTTATTGATGACGGAAAAACAGGCATACTTTTTGAAAGCGGAAACTTGAAAGAGTTGACTGAAAAGATAGAATATTTGTATAACAACAAAGAACTTTGCAGACAAATGAGTGAAAATTGCAGAGATATAAAGTATGACACAATAAAAGAATATTCCGAAAAACTGATAAAACTGTATAAGGAAGTTATAAAATGAAAATCGCAATGATAGGACATAAAAGAATACCGTCACGCGAGGGCGGTGTTGAAATAGTTGTTGAAGAACTTGCCACAAGAATGGTCGAAAAAGGTCATAGCGTGACGGTGTATAACCGCAAAGGAAAACACGTTTCGGGCGGTAAGACCGTTAATTTGAAAGAATATAAGGGAGTTAAGATAAAGAGTGTACCGACGTTTGAAAACGGTAAACTCAATGCGATAGTTTATTCGATTATAGCAACATTTCTGGCACTTTTCGGCAGATATGACGTTATACATTTTCACGCCGAAGGTCCTTGTTCAATGATATGGCTTCCGCATTTATTCGGGATACATACCGTTGCGACAATACACGGACTTGATTGGCAGAGAGCCAAATGGGGCGGATTTGCCACGAAATTTCTCAAATTCGGCGAAAAAACGGCGGCGAAATATGCAGATGAACTTATTGTACTGTCTGAGGGAACGCGTGACTATTTCAAAGAAACTTACAGCAGAGAAACGGTTTTCATACCGAACGGAATAGATGTTCAAAATGAAAAGAAAGCCGATATAATCACAAAAAAATACGGTCTTGAAAAAGACGGATATATATTGTTTCTTGCAAGAATTGTTCCGGAAAAAGGATTGCATTATTTGATAGACGCATTTATGCAGACGGATACTGATAAAAAACTTGTAATTGCCGGAGGAGTAAGTCATTCAGGCGAATATGCAAAACAAATTCACGATATGGCAAAAGACGACAGAATAATATTTACCGGCTTTGTCGAGGGGGACGAGCTTTGGGAGCTTTATTATAATTGCAGAATGTATGTACTTCCGAGTGACGTTGAGGGTATGCCGATAAGCCTGCTTGAAGCAATGGCTTGCGGTTGTGAGTGCCTTGTAAGCGATATAGATACTGCAAAAAACGTAGTAGGGGAGTATGGGTATACATTTAAGAAAAGTGATGTAAATGACCTTAAAAACAAGCTGTGCGAAATACTCGGCAAACCGAAAGCGGATAAGGCAGAGCAGATTGAATATGTAAAAAACAATTACAGTTGGGACGAAATTACGTACAGAACATTGGAATTATATAAAAAATGATAAATGACGGAGATTTGTTTTCTGTCAAAAAGGTGAATTGAATGAAAAAAAGAATTTCACTGTACGTCAGAAGTGTGTTGACATTTTTGCGTATAGTAATAACGAAAATATTTAATATAAAAGGTTTTCACTCTGCATTTATACAGGATTTTTCGATTACAACAAAAATATCTGTAACTGAAAGAGGGAAGATTTTATTAAAAAAGCATATACATACTAAACGTAATGTTATTTTATGTGCAGAGGGCGGAACGCTTGAAATCGGCGAAGGGTGTTTTTTCAACAACGGCTGTATGGCGGTTGCAAAAGAAAGAATAACCATAGGAAATCGAGCGGCATTCGGTCCGAATGTGCTTATATATGACCACGACCATGACATATTATCAGCTGAAAGCATACACGACAGCGGTTATAAAACGTCGCCTGTCGTTATAGGTGATGATGTGTGGATCGGTGCAAATACCGTTATACTTCGCGGAACGGTAATAGGGCGTGACTGCGTTGTCGGTGCGGGTTCAGTGCTGAAAGGCGTATATCCCGCAGGCAGTGTGATAGTGCAGAAACGAACTGAAAATATTTATGAGAAAGGGCGTGTAAGCGGTTGATTATAAACGGTGAAAAACGAAAAATAGCAATGGAAATTGCGTATATTTTAATGCTTATGTCTGCGGCTATGGGTGACCTAAAAGTGTTTTCCGTTTCCCAAACCCGTATGATGAAAGCTATAAGTCTTTTCATTGTTGTTATGGCTGCGGCATACCTGTTTATATCAGGACGGTTGGAAAGAGTTAAAACGGCGGCAAGCTTTGTCGGTGTTTACGGCTTTGTCCTTATCGGAATTATCGTATGGTCGATATTTTTGTGGATAATCAACATTGAATCTATCGACTTCATTCTGCGTGGCGCATCGAAATTTATGTATCAGTTTCTGGTGCTGCTCATTATTTTCTCCGGTGCATATTTGTTCGGAGAACGAGCGATATTTACTACATTTTACGGACTTGCGGCGGCAAATATGCTAATGGTCGTGTACAACTTGGGCGTATACGGAATATCGGACAGTATAAATTCCGTAATTGCAATGCTTATGGGCAGTGATGCACAAGAAGGTTTTGCAAGGGCAATGGAAATACACGATATTACGTTTACATACGGCTTTTTCATAATATACTTACTGTTTTTTGCACAACACACGAAAGAGAGAATATTATGCCTTTTGGTGTCAATATTCTTCTTCATACTCGGATGGAAAAGAATTGCACTTTTGGCTTTGCCGGTTGCGTTGTTTTTCGGATTGATTATGGGGCGAATGAAACCTAACAGACGTATCGGATTTATGAAATTCATCGGCTGGTGTGCGGTTATCATTTCGTTTGGGTATGTGGTTGTAACAAAAACAGGTGCATTTGAATACATAACGAATTACTTCGGCATAGATACAATGGGTAGAAATGATGTGTACAAGTACATTGAAAAATATTATCAGATAAGCTTAGGTTTTATGGGGTACGGATTTGAGTACACAACAGTAATTTTACAGAAAATTATGGTTGACAATCCTAACGCACATATCGGTGTCGTTGCACTTCACAATAACATACTTACAATTTACATAGAGCTCGGTTTCTTGGGATTCTGGGCATGGATGATATATACTTGGGTATTTCAGGTTAATTGGATGATAAATCACTGGGGAGAAAAAACAGGTATGCTGTTCTTCCTCTGTGAAATGTACATCTTTATAACATACACAACAGATAATACATTATACTATTTCTTTACAAGTCTTGTACTGAGACTTATGCCGCTGGCTTATGCGTTCCATATTCCGACAACACAAGATATAAAGCTGTGGCCATGGGTAAAGGAAAAAAATAGTTAAATGCAGAAAACTATGATTGGAATTAATGGAAGAATGTGATAAAATATAAAGTAGTTATGATATTTTAAGATTATAAATTATAGTTGGGAGAGAGAAGATGAAAAAAATGTGGAAAGGTCTGCGTCGTTTCTTTAAGAGAAGTGATGAAAAATTTACAAATGTAAATTTGGAAGACGCAAACATATTCAAGCGTATTCTTTTTATAGTGCTTAGCAATATAAAAACGATAGTCGTACTTATGTGTGTGTTTGTATTTATATCTCTTATCGTGACGTATACAGGCAGTTTTAACAAGAAAAGCGTAGTATTGTCGCTTAACTATGAGGAAGCGTCAAAGGGGCAGAACCCTAACCTTACACGTTACAATGTCTATGAATTAAAGTCTGACAGAGTAATGGAAAGGGTAATCAGTAATGCCGGACTTCAGGACGTTTTGACACCGACTGAACTTTCGGAACATATTGATATTGCCGAAAACAGCAGCGGTAAGACGATAGATCCTAACGATTCAAGCACTTACTATATTTCAACAAGCTATACGGTTTCGTACAGAATGAACAGGGAGATTAAAAATATTTCTGTTGACGATATGATGACGCTTATTTGTAAATCGTATAACGATATGTTCCATGAGGAATATGTAGGTACAAAGTCTGTCCTAAAGTACGACCTTGGCGATATTGAGGGCAAGGAATATATCGAAATCGCAAAGCTGTTTACAAACAAATCGGATCAAATGCTTAGATATATTCAGCAATTGAAGAAAATGCTACATATCGTTCAGACATAACCGGTCAGAGCTTTCAGACTATAAAGAAAATGATTCAAAATGTTCAGAATTACAGTATTAAAAAATACAGTGCATTCGTACTTGAATCGGGACTTTCAAGAAACAAAGACCACTACATAAGAACATTGAATTATAAAAACGATATGCTGAATATAAACTACCAGAAATTTATGATTGATTACAATGTCAGAAAACAACAGGTACAGGACTATGATTCGGCAATGATTGGTACGGTTATGGTGCCGTCAATCAACGAAAAACAGGAATATTATATGTCGAGAACAAATACGGGTACTGACTACCTTACAAAAGAGGCTGATTACAGTCTTTCGCAAGGTAATGCGGTTGACCGTGACATTATCGACAACAACGATATAATCGCAAAAGTAAATGCGTCAACGGCTGATGAGGGAAGCTATAAAAAAGCCGATGAGCTTATCAAAACAGTTGATGAAGAATTAAAGCAAGTAGCAAATACTGCCGACACAACCGACAAGGAGTATATCAAGCATACAACAAAGGATTACTTGACGTTTACCGAATATACAGGCTCGGGTAACAAGATGTTTATTCTTGAAACGGTTATCGGAACTGCCGTAGTATTCTTTATTATACTTTGTGCTGTATATTACGTTATAGACGGATATATCAGACGAAAGGAGGACGGCAGATATGAATAAATTTAATTTGCTTAAATATCTTAGTAAATGGAAATATCTTATTTTTGCTGTCTGCGTACTCGGTGCATTGATTGTTTACAAGTATGCCATGTATAATCAGGAATATACAGCAAGTACGGTTATCAGTTATACCGGACAGAATGCCGCAAACGGAAAAACTCCGAGCGGTGACGATATAGATGTTACGGAAATTTATTCGGCGGCGGTAATAACCAACGTTTTAGAGGACCTTAACTTGAATATCGGTGCGGACGCAATCCGTTCAAAATGTAAGGTTACGGAAATTATCCCTCCGGACGAAGAAGTTAAAAAACAGGCTCTTTTGGAAGCCGGTGAAGAATATACTTATTTCCCTACAGACTATGTTGTGTCGTTCTCTGTCGGCAGTGAGTACAGCCAAGATTTTGCAAGAACTGTACTTGATTCGATAATCAAGAATTACTTCGCAACATACGGTGAAAAGTATATCAACCAACAAACATTGCCTAATAATAACGTGCGCGGAACGGACGGTCAGTATGATTATATTGAACGTGTGGAAATCCTTGACGCGTGGGCACTTAATATTTCCGACTATCTTGCGGCTAAAAAGGAAACTCAGCCGAATTACAGAAGTGCGGAAACGGGATATTCATTCAGTGACTTGTATGAAATTTATAAGTCATATATAGATTACGATATTCCGCAGATTTACTCACTTATATTGGAACAAGAGGTTACAGGCGATAAGGAAACTCTTATTAAGAAGTATCAGAGTGATATAAGTACATATGAACTTGATTTGCAGAATATGGAGGAGAAAATCAACGACTTAAATGACCTTATTACAAAGTACAGTGATAAGAATAAAGAGGGCGTTGAATATCACTACGGTACACAAAGTGACGAGGGCAATGACGCAAGTGACTACATCTTGAAGAATGTGTATGATGAATGGAATCAAGAGGACGGTCACGTTCAGAGTGAAACAACATACGATACTCTTATTAATGAGTACGTGGACATTGAAACAGAAAAGGAAAAACTTGAAGTTGACCTTGAGCATAAGAAAAAGCTGCTTGCCGTATTTACTGACGGCGCTCAATCTGATGATATGAGCAATAAGGACGAAATCGAACAGAGCCTTGAAGAACTTTCACAAAAGCTTGGTGATATGTATTCAAGTGTTTCGACAACTGTTGATGAATACAACCAATATATCGGTGCGTATAACGTTTCAACACTTTCGAGTATTTCGACAAGTGAGAAGATTAATGTAAAAATGTATATCGTTCTTGCGATTATCATATTCTTCTTCGGCGGTTGTATCGGTGCTATTATACTCGGCCGTTCAAAAGACTTCCTTGATTATATTATGTACACTGACCGTAAGACAGGGCTTCCGAACAGAGCAATGTGTGATATTGAGATTGAAAAGTATGCAGCTGATAAGCTTAAAGACTCATTTGTATTCTTGCTTATTAAGCTTGATAACTTGAAGTATGTCAATGACAAGGGAGGACGTGAGGCAGGCGATGCACTTTTGAAAGTATTCGGTAAGGTGCTAAAGAGAGCCGCGTCAAGTTACGGATTTGTCGGATATAACGGAAGTGACCAGTTTATCGGTATGTTTGAAGAGTGTACCGTTCAGCGTGCAGAGGACTTTAAGCAGTACCTTGAAGAACTTGTGCATTATCATAATGTACAGACGCCTAACGTTACAATGCAAGTAAGCGTAGCTGTTTCGGAAACAAATTCAGAGCAGATTTATGATATAAGAAAACTTATGGGTGCTACATTCCGTAAAGCTTCTGCTCAACAGCCAAGACGTGAGGCTGAAAATAAGTCGGAAGATAAAAAAGAAGAAAATAAAGAAGAAAATAAAGAAGAAAATAAAGATAACAAATAATCGGGGAGGATACGTTAATGGCAGAGAGTGAACAAACTCAAGTAATTCAGCCGAAAAAGAAAATGGGATTCGGCAAAAAGCTGATTATAATTTTAGCTGTTATAGTTGCATTTTTGGGCGTATGCTCGCTGATGATTGTTCATCAGAATAATCAACTTGAAAAGAAATTTTATCAGGTAAAATCAAATAAAGTTGTAGATAATATCCGAATTGTGGCACTTGCCGATTTGCATTTAAAGGAATTTGGCAAGGACAACGAAAAACTTGTGGCTGAGGTTAAAAACCTCAGTCCGGATATTGTCGCAATAGTCGGTGATATGAATTTGGAAAGTCAGCCGGACAATTACAGCAGTGTAATATCACTTTGTAAACAGCTTAATGAAATTGCACCTGTGTATTATTGTCTTGGTAATCACGAAATTGACGCAATGCTTTTCAAAAATTCCAATATATATAAGGATATTAAGGCGGAAGGTATTAAGATATTCAATAATGAAACCGAAACCGTCAATATCGGCGGAACTGCTATTGATATAATCGGTTTGACGCAAAATCCGACGGAGTTTGATGAATACGGAAAAGATTTCTTTGAAAAAGCAATGAGTGCGGACGATAATTTCAAACTTTTGTTGACGCATTATCCGGAATATTTCTTGGGTAAATTAAATGACTATGATATTGACCTTGCAATTACAGGTCACGCACACGGCGGTCAAGTCAGACTTCCGTTTATAGGGGGACTTTACGCGGCGGATCAAGGCTTGTTCCCTAAGCTTTGTGACGGATACCACGAAGACGGTAACAGTAAGTTCATCGTTTCACGCGGTTTGGGTAAATCGGGAATTGTTCCGAGAATTAATAATAAGCCTGAAATCGTAATTGCAGATATAAGCTGGTATTAATGAAGGAAGTGGGGCGAATGAAAACAAAAGAGCTTAATAAAGGTGAAATTATTATAACATCACAAGATTTGCATAAACCGATATATGAATTTTTTAAAAGAATTCTTGATGTAATTTGTTCGGTTGTGGCTCTGATTGTTCTTTCCCCTGTTTTTCTGGTAACGGCATTGGCGGTAAGAAGTGACGGCGGACCTGCGTTTTATAAGCAGACAAGAGTGGGGAAGAATAATACTCATTTTGAGATGTATAAATTCCGCAGTATGTGTAAAAATGCAGAGAATCTGCAAGATGATTTGATGAAATATAATGAAATGGACGGTCCTGTATTTAAGATTAAGGGCGACCCGAGAATAACAAAGGTCGGTAAATTTATCAGAAAATACAGTATAGACGAACTTCCACAGCTTTTAAATATTGTTAAAGGCGATATGAGCATAGTAGGACCGCGTCCTCCGCTTGTAAGGGAGGTTGAACAGTATAATTCATATCAAATGCAGAGATTGCTTGTTACGCCCGGTTTGACGTGCTTTTGGCAGGCGTACGGCCGCAGTGATCTGTCTTTTGATGATTGGATGGATATGGATATGAAGTACATAAAACGTAGGAATATTTTCCTTGATATTAAACTTATCGTTAAAACTGTTTTTGCGGTTATTTTTAAACGCGGTGCATATTAAAGAGCGGTCTTTATGTGTGGTAATTTTGCGTTGTGGTATGTGATTTGTTTTCGTAGGGGCGACCAATGGTCGCCCTTTTTGGTACATTCAATAATCAGTGTACTTTTTTTCCGTAGGGGCAGTGCCGACGATGTCCATTTTTCT
>ERZ840517.1475-NODE-1475-length-24968-cov-10.676715_pt1 | contig 24968 bp, 22 predicted proteins | sample MGYA00519876_ERZ840517 | MGnify/ENA primary metagenome ERZ840517 (study PRJEB31850, sample SAMEA3708882) | human gut metagenome | biome: human gut; feature: human-associated habitat; material: faeces | place: China | collected 2014 ... | reverse complement strand
GTGCAGTGCGCGCCATCTTCGTCGTCAAACCTCCTCGTAAGGCATACAGCCTTACGAGGAGGCTTTCCTAGAATCTGGCACACTCTGCCCATTTTTGCTTTTCACACCGGTTTTTAGAGGTTCCCTTATTTCATTTTTTTGGCGCAGTCAAGAAGGATCAGTATCGGCATGAAAAGTATATACAGCAGCGTCATGATTTCATCGCCCATTTCTGACCTTATTATAGCACGTTCGTTCAGAAAAGCTGCGCCGTTTTTGACACAGTTTCCGTAAATTATCCAGGAGGTCAAAATGCCTGCAAATAAACCTAAGTTCAAGATATCCTACAACTGCCCCGTGGTGCTGACCTACGCGGCGGTATGCCTCGTGCTGGTGGCGGTGAACGCGCTCACCGGAGGCTGGCTCAACAAGTACGTCATGGTGTGCTACGGGCACCCTCCCCTGCTCGACCCCATGACCTACGTGCGCTGCATTACATACTTCTTCGGGCACTCCGGCTGGGAGCACTACGCGAGCAACATGCTGCTCATGCTCCTGGTAGGTCCAGTGGTCGAGGAAAAGTACGGCAGCGGGAACCTCGCGTTCATGATACTCGTGACCGGCATCGCCAGCGGTATCATCAACTGCATATTCTTCGACACCGGCGTCATCGGCGCAAGCGGCATCGTATTCATGATGATAATTCTCAGCGCCTTCACCAACGTAAAGAAGGGCGAGATACCGCTCTCGCTGCTGCTTGTCGCCGCTATCTACCTCGGCCGCGAGATAGTCAGCGCCTTCACACCGGACTCCGTTTCACAGTTCGGTCATATCATGGGCGGTCTGTTCGGGCTGTTCTGGGGGATATATTACTACAAGACAAAATTCAGCCGGCAATACTGAGTTTAATTCGGAATTCAGAATTCGGAATTCGGAATTTTGGCGTCCGCTTCGCGGAGTTATTTCAAAAGTGCGGCGGATTATTCAGATATTTGTCGAAATGCACAAACTAAATCGTGATAATGCACAAATCCCCTCACTTAACATAATTAACCCTTGCAAAATACACCTTAAACATGGTATAATGATATCGTATAGACGGACATGCCCACTTCCGGGCGCAGCCGCCAAATTATTCAGGAGGACACAGGAGAATGTACAAGATTCTTACCAAGAAAATCCTCAACCCCACAGTTACTCTTATGGAAGTTGACGCTCCGATGATCGCCAAGAAGGCTGAACCGGGACAGTTCATAATCCTCAGAGTTGACGCAGAGGGAGAGAGAATCCCGCTGACTATCGCGGACTTTGACAGAGAAAAGGGCACTATCACGATCATCTTCCAGATCGTGGGCGCTACAACTGAAAAGCTGAACCACCTCGAAGAGGGCGAGTTCATTCACGACTTCGTAGGACCCCTTGGCGTTCCGAGCCACACTGAAGGTCTGAAGAAGGTCGCTGTAGTAGGCGGCGGCGTGGGCTGCGCTATCGCATACCCCATCGCAAAGAAGCTCCACCACCTGGGCGCTGAGGTCCACAGCATCGTAGGCTTCAGAAACAAGGATCTCGTTATCCTCGAGGACGAATTCAAGGCGGCTTCCGACGTAATGAAGCTGATGACCGACGACGGCAGCCACGGCGAGAAGGGTCTCGTTACCAACGCGCTTGAGGAGCTCATCAAGGCAGGAAACCAGTACGACGAAGTAATCGCTATCGGCCCGCTGGTAATGATGAAGTTCGTATGTAAGCTCACCAAGGAGTACGGCATAAAGACCGTAGTTTCCATGAACCCCATAATGATCGACGGCACTGGCATGTGCGGAGGATGTCGTCTGACCGTAGGCGGCGAGACTAAGTTCGCCTGTGTAGACGGTCCCGACTTCGACGGTCACCTTGTTGACTTCGACGAGGCTATGGAGCGCGGTACGATGTACAAGGAATTCGAGACCAGAAAGCGCGAAGAGGTCTGCAACCTCTACAAAAAGGAGGTAAAGTAAGATGCCTAACATGAGCCTTAAGAAGAACGAAATGCCCGTTCAGGACCCGAACGTCCGCAACAAGAACTTCAAGGAAGTAGCTCTCGGCTACACCGAGGAGCAGGCCGTAGACGAGGCAAACCGCTGCCTGCACTGCCCCAAGAAGCCCTGCCAGAGCGGCTGCCCGGTTTCCATCAACATTCCGGAATTCATCGCAAAGATTAAGGAGCGCGATTTTGAAGGCGCTTATCAGGTTATCCACCAGTCCAGCTCCCTGCCGGCTGTCTGCGGACGCGTATGTCCCCAGGAGACCCAGTGCGAGAGCAAGTGCGTACGCGGCATCAAGGGCGAGCCGGTAGCTATCGGCCGTCTTGAGAGGTTCGTTGCCGACTGGCACAATGCGCACGCAACAGAGGCTCCCGCTGTTCCCGCTCCGAACGGACACAAGGTAGCTATCATCGGCGCAGGTCCTTCCGGTCTGACATGCGCGGGCGACCTCGCTAAGCTCGGCTATGACGTTACTGTTTTCGAAGCGCTCCACCTCGCAGGCGGCGTTCTCGTTTACGGTATCCCTGAGTTCAGACTGCCGAAGTCCATCGTTCAGCACGAGGTTGACAACCTCGTAGCTATGGGCGTTAAGGTAAACACCAACGTCGTTGTAGGACGCACCATCGAAGTCGACGAGCTGTTTGAACAGGGCTTCGAGGCTATATTCATCGGTTCCGGCGCAGGTCTGCCGAGATTCATGAATATCCCCGGCGAGAACTTCAAGGGCGTTTACTCCGCTAACGAGTTCCTCACCAGAGTTAACCTCATGAAGGCATACAAGCCTGAGAGCGACACTCCTATCAAGAAGAACACAAGCGTTGCGGTTGTCGGCGGCGGCAACGTTGCAATGGACGCGGCGCGCTGCGCTAAGCGTCTGGGCGCCGAGAACGTATACATAGTATACCGCCGCGGTCTGGAAGAAATGCCCGCACGTAAGGAAGAAGTAGAGCACGCAATGGAAGAGGGCATCATCTTCAAGACCCTCAACAACCCCGTTGAGATACTGGGCAACGAGCACAAGTTCGTAACCGGCATGAAGTGCGTTGAGATGGAGCTTGGCGAGCCTGACGCTTCCGGCCGCCGCAGACCTGTCGAGAAGCCGGACAGCGAGTTCGTCCTCGATGTTGACTGCGTTGTAATGTCCATCGGTACTTCCCCTAACCCGCTCATCAGAAACACCACCAAGGGACTGGACACCAACAAGCACGGCTGCTTCATCGCAGACGAGAACGGTCAGACCTCCCGCGAGGGCGTATTCGCAGGCGGCGACGCTGTAACAGGCGCTGCTACCGTAATCCTAGCAATGGGCGCAGGCAAGACTGCGGCTAAGGCTATGGACGAGTACATCAAGAGCAAGAATTGATTTTAAATATCAGGCGCTCCCCAGGGGCGCCTGATATTTTTAATTCGGAATTATTAATTCGGAATTCGGAATTAATGAGCGCGCTTCGCGCGGTGATTTCAAATAAACGAAAAAGGCAAAGCAGTTTTAAGTCTGCTTTGCCTTTTGTTTTGAATCTGCTATTTTAATCTCGTCCCGCGCGGCGGGACATCATAATTCCTAATTCCTAATTTACATCAGCGACTTGATGTATTCGGTCAGTTCAGCCGCTGCGATGTCGTGGGTCTTTGCGGTGGGGTGCCAGTCTGCGGCGTAGCCGTTGGCGTTGCCGTCCTGGGTCTTGAACTGGAAGGTGGAGATGTTGGCGTCGCCGGTCTCCTCGATGTACTTCTCAGCCGCCTTCTTCACGCCTACCATCAGGTCAGCGCCCATCACGCCGAGGGAGCAGATGATGTGCGCGTTCGGGTTCTTCTCGCGTACAACCTTGAGGAACTCCGCGTATGCGTCGGCGTACTCAAGCACCTTCTCCTTGTCGCCCTTGGTGTAGCTTGCGTCGTTGGTTCCGAGGTTTATAACCACGAAATCCGGCTGGAACTTGCTGAAATCCCAGTCGAGGTCGGAAACGTTGAATATGCCGTTGTAGTTGCCCCAGCTCTTCGCGAACTTGGTGTAGACCGGCGGAACCTGCTGGCTCTCTACCTTCTTGCCGTCGTTGCTGTAGCCAGAGATTATTCCGTTGCCGCTGTAGGATACCAGGCTGTAGTCAGCGTCCAGCGCCTGGGCGGTCTTGAATGCGTACGCCTTCGTAGCGTCCTCGGTGGAGCACTTGAAGTGATGGTCGCGGTCCTCGTCGTCAACGCCGTAGCCGCAGGTGATGGAGTCGCCGATGAACTCGATCTTGAGTTCCTTCTCGGCGGTGGGCTTAGCCTCGCCGACGGAGGTAATGCTGATATCCTTGATACCCATGGTGGATTCCTGAGCCTCGGAGAGCTTCAGCAGCTTTACGGTGGTCTCCTGCGCCTCGTCTGCGGTGAAAACCGTGACCGTAGCCTCTGCGGAATCTACGAGGTTATCCATGGTCTGCTCGCCGTTGATGTAAACCGCGTACCTCGGCTGTTTCTCGGCGTTAGTTATCATGTTGTCGCCGACTATCGTGAACGCAGCGCTGGTTCCGGTGAACGTAAACTCAACTCCGCTCGCGGAAAGCGCCAGCCAGCGGATACCCTCTGCCTCGCCTGTTCTTCCGATGAGCTTTACATGCTGCTCGTCCGCTGCGAAAGTTTTCTGTGTAAGTTCCATGGTGGTTTCCTCCGTGATGTTGGTGTCGCCGCCCTCTGCGGGTGAGCCGGACTGTTCCGGCTTGGTAGCGCAGCCGGTCAGCAGCATAATAATGGCAGTCGCAGCACTGATCAGCGATTTTGTTATCTCCATTTTATCCTCCGATGTAAGTAAAAAGTTATTTTAGCAAATTAAGTAAAACGAAAACCGTCCTCCAGCGACCCGTCAGGAAATCCTGACCTGTCAACCGGACGGACGGTCTAGATCATTTCTTCAAACCCAGCAATTAAACACCGAACTTGATGGTGTTGACCTTAACGCCAGGACCCATTGTGGAAGAAACTGTGCAGCTCTTGATATACTGACCCTTTGCTGCGGCAGGCTTAGCCTTAGCAACAGCCTCCATCAGTGCGTTGAAGTTCTGCTCGAGCTTCTCTGCGCCGAAAGACGCCTTGCCGATGGGGCAGTGAATGATGTTAGCCTTGTCAAGACGATACTCGATCTTACCAGCCTTAGCTTCCTGAACAGCCTTAGCTACGTCAGGGGTAACAGTACCAGCCTTGGGGTTAGGCATGAGGCCTCTCGGACCGAGGACCTTACCGAGTCTACCAACAACGCCCATCATATCGGGAGTTGCGATAACAACTTCGAAGTCCATCCAGCCGCCGTTGATCTTAGCAACGGTGTCGTTGTCAGCGATGTAATCTGCGCCAGCGTCCTTGGCAGCCTGCTCCTTGTCAGCCTTGCAGAATACCAGGGTGCGTACCTTCTTACCGGTACCGTTGGGCAGTACAACTGCGCCTCTGACCTGCTGGTCAGCGTGGCGGGAGTCAACGCCCAGACGAACGTGCAGCTCAACAGTCTCGTCGAACTTAGCCTTAGCGGTCTTGCATACTAAATCGAAAGCTTCAGCGGACTCGTAAACCTTAGTGGACTCAACGAGCTTGGTGCTCTCTACATACTTCTTTCCGTGTTTCATTAAAAAATCCTCCTTGTGGTCAAGCGGAATAGATCCTCCCACTGAATTTAGTGTTTTAGTAGTACGGGGGTGTTATCAGTCAACGACCTCTACGCCCATGGAACGTGCAGTACCAGCGATCATAGACATAGCTGTGTCGAGGTTAGCTGCGTTCAGGTCGGGCATCTTGGTCTCAGCGATCTCCTGGAGCTGAGCCTTAGTGATCTTTGCGACCTTGGTCTTGTTGGGAACGCCGGAACCGCTCTCGATCTTGCAAGCCTTCTTGATGAGAACGCTTGCGGGAGGGGTCTTTGTAATGAAAGAGAAGCTCTTGTCAGCGTAAACTGTGATAACAACAGGGATTATGAGACCTGCCTTATCCTTTGTGCGCTCGTTGAACTCCTTGGTGAATGCCATGATATTAACGCCGTGCTGACCCAGTGCAGGACCAACAGGGGGCGCAGGTGTTGCTTTACCGGCAGGGATCTGTAACTTTATAAATCCTGTAACCTTCTGTGCCATGATTTTTTATCCTCCATAAAAAACTTGAAGTTTGTCTGCGCGTAAGCGTCAGATCTTGGCGATAGCTGAAAGCTCAAGTGTAGCCGGGGTGGATCTTCCGAACATGGATACATCGACGTCAGCGGTGCTGTGCTCGAGATCAATGCTCTTAACGACGCCCTCGAAGCCCTCAAGCGGGCCGGACTTGATGCTGACTCTGTCGCCAGCGTCGAAGGAAATCGAGGTTTCCTTCTCAATAATACCGAGGTTCTTGACCTCTTCTTCGCTCAGAGGAGTAGGCTGCGACCCTGGACCTACGAAACCGGTAACGCCTCTTGTGTTGCGGCAGATGTACCATGACTCGTTAGTAATGATCATCTTGACGAACACATAGCTCGGGAACAGCTTTTCCTCGACCTCGACCTCTTTGCCGTTTTCCTTGGTCTGCTTGGTCATTTCAACGGGGAGGTAGACCTCCTCGATTACGTTCTGAAGATTTCTGTTCTCAACGACCTTCATGATGTCGTTAGCGACCTTGTTTTCGTAGCCGGAATATGTGTGAAGTATATACCATTTTGCCTCTGTGTCAGCCATGTTTACCCCCTTGAACCTGTCAGCCCAGTATCACTTTGTTGAGGAATGCGAAAAGCGAGTCGATACCGAAGATGAACAGTCCAGCCACCAGACATACGACGATAACAACGATAGTGTTGTTCGTTGTGCTCTTCGGTGTGGGCCATACGACCTTCTTGAACTCAGCCTTGCAATCCTTGAAGTACTTTACGATACCCTTCTTGGGCTTCTTTGCGGACGCAGCCTTTTTGGACTTGTCCTTATCCTTTGACTTCTTGGAGTCTGCGCTATCCTTCACATCGGAAGCAACGGGAGTGTCTTTGCCAACGTTCTTAATCTCGTCGATCTCGTTTGCCATTCTGACTCCTCCTGATTACTTGGTTTCCTTGTGAAGAGTATGCTTTTTGCAGAAGCGGCAGTACTTGTTCATCTCAAGTCTGTCAGGATCGTTCTTCTTGTTCTTCATGGTGTTGTAGTTGCGCTGTTTGCATTCTGTACACGCCAGTGTAATTTTAACTCTCACTTTCGGCACCTCCTATTTTCTTGCCCGTTGCGGGCATTATTGCCTCCCTCGGCCGCGGGATTGCGGGTTTAAACGGCGGCTCAACTGCATCTATAAAAAGACACAAAAAAATAAGCCCCATTCGAGGTATCACCATTATACCACATATATCCCGGCTTGTCAAGGGTTTTTTTCAATTTTTATACGATTTCAGGCGGAGTTGACAAATCCCCGCGCATGTTGTATTATTATAGTAGTTAAGGAGTTGATTTCATGATAAGGATCGGCACAGGCTACGACGTACACCGCCTGGTTCCGGAGCGGAAGCTCATTCTGTGCGGCGTGGAGGTACCCTGCGAACTTGGACTTCTCGGTCACTCGGACGCGGACGTCGCGGTACACGCCCTGATGGACGCGATACTCGGCGCACTCGCGATGGGCGACATCGGGAAGCTTTTCCCGGACAGCGACCCGCAGTACAAGGGCGCGGACAGCATGAAGCTGCTTGCGGAGGTCATTCGCCGCATGGAGGGCGCGGGGTTCCGGCTCGGCAACCTCGACCTGACGATAATCGCGGAGCGCCCGAAGCTCGCAAAGCATATCCCCGCAATGCGGGAGAACCTCGCGGCGGCGTTCGGCTGCGATATTTCGCAGGTGAGCGTAAAAGCCACCACTGAAGAGGGGCTGGGGCTTGCGGGAGCGGGTATCGGAAGCCAGGCGGCAGTACTTCTCGAAAAGTAAATCAGGGCGCAGTCAGATACGGCTGCGCCCGATTTTTAGTTGATGAATATATCCTGCTGAAGAAGCTCCGAAGCCGTATCTATCCCCGCGAACAGCGTATATCTGCCCGGAAGCACCTCGCGCGACCCGTCGGAAAGAACGGTCTGAAAAGCCGCCGAGGGCACCGGAACACGCACGGTCTTAGTCTCATGCGGCTCCAGTCTCACACGCTGGAAACCGCACAGCGAGCGGTTCGGCACGGAATCCTCATTGCAGCCCTTGATATAGACCTGCACGACCTCCTCAGCCGGGATATCGCTGCGGTTCTCCACCGTGACTTCAACGTCCGTGCCGCTGACTATTTCCATATTCACGCAGCGCACGTCCGCGTAGCTCAGACCGTGCCCGAACGGGTAGAGTACATTCTCATCCGTGCAGTAGCGGTAAGTCCTGCCCTTCATGCTGTAGTCATGGATATCCGGCAGGAGGTCAGCCGTTCTGTAGAACGTCACCGGGAGCTTTCCGCTCGGGGAGACGTCGCCGAAAAGCAGATTCGCGAGCGCACGTCCGCCCAGCTGACCCGGATACCACATATCCAGCAGCGCGCCGCACTTCACCTCAACGTTGACCGAGCTTCCCGCCGCAAGCACGATAACAAGCGGCTTGCCGAGCGCCTCCAGCTTCCGGAGGAGAATACGCTGGCTCTCCGGCAGGCGCAGGTCGGGCTTGTCGCCGGAGCTGAACTCGTTGCCGGTGTCGCCCTCCTCGCCCTCGAGGGTAGCGTCAAGGCCTACGCAGGCTACGACCACGTCGGCGCACTCCGCCATGGCAAGCGCCTCGGAATACAGGTCGCCGGGCTGCGCGAGACCCTGGGTGCGGTCCTTGTAGAGGTGGCAGCCCTGGGAGTACAGAATACGGCCGGAAAACCGCTCCCTTATGCCGTCCAGGAACGTCACGTACTCGTCGGCGGTGCCGTTGTAGTTCCCGGTGAGCGCCTCGCGGCTGTCGGCGTTCGGACCTATCACCGCGATGGTTCCGAGCTTGTCCGAAAGCGGGAGTATACCGTTATTTTCCAGCAGAACGGCGGAACGCAGCGCGCACTCCAGGGAATGCTGCTTGCTTTCCTCCGTGGAAACGGCGGTCAGCGGAATGTCGTCATATTCGGTTTTGTCAAGCTGACCGAGACGTATTCTGGTGCGCATTACGTGCACGCAGGCGCGGCGGATATCTTCCTCGGAAACCAGCCCCTTTTCGAGCGCCGCAAGCACGTGGAGGTATGTATTGCCGCAGTTCATGTCGCAGCCTGCCTTCAGCGCGAGGGCGGCGGACTCCGGCGCGGTGGCGGTTATGCAGTGGGTGGTGTGGAAGTCCCGGATAGCCCAGCAGTCGGAGGTGAAATAGCCGTCGAAGCCCCATTCCTTCAGCTTCCCCATGAGGAACGGGCTTGCGCAGGCAGGCTCGCCGTTCACGAGATTATACGCGCCCATCACGCTTTCAACGTGCGCGTCCTTGACCAGGGCGCGGAACGCCGGGAGGTAGGTCTCCTCGATGTCCTTCGGGGATACCTGCGCGTCGAAGGTGTGGCGCTCCGCCTCGGGGCCGCTGTGCACCGCGAAATGCTTCGCGCAGGCGGCGGTTTTCAGATACTTCCCGCCGCCCTGGAGCCCCCGGACGTACTCCTTGCCAAGCTCAGAGGTGAGGTACGGGTCCTCGCCGTAGGTCTCGTGACCCCTGCCCCAGCGCGGGTCGCGGAAAATATTCACGTTGGGCGCCCAGAGAGTCAGACCCTTGTAGATGTCGCGGTCGCCGTGCCGGCTCGCCGCATTGTACTTCGCGCGCGCCTCCGTGGAGGTTATATCCGCGCACTTCCGGAGCATTTCCCGGTCGAACATCGCCGCAAGGCCTATCGCCTGCGGGAACATCGTCGCTGTACCCGCCCGAGCAACTCCGTGAAGCCCCTCGTTCCACCAGTTGTAGGCGGGAAGTCCAGCGGAAGGGATCGCCGGTGCGTCGTATTTGAGCTGCTCCGCCTGCTGCTGGACTGTCAGCGTGTCGGTCAGTGCTTCCGCGCGCTCCTGCGCGGTGAGGTTCGGGTCGTGGTAGTCTGGCATGGTATACCTCCTGTTATTTTTTATAGCCATATTTCCTAGGGTTGTAAACTTGTTTCACATTCATGCGTTTATCGTGTAACATTTGCGTTATTCCGGACGCATTCTTTCATGACAGCTCGTCTGGAATTAAAATTACTATCAGTAAATTAACGCATGATTATCCTGGTTGTAATCACTGTATCCTGCTGAAAAGCAGCCGCGTCCCCTCATAGACCGGCTCGATACGTCCGGTTTTAAGCAGCCAGGTGACGTAGCTGCGGACGGTCTGCCCCACAAGAAGATACTGCATGAGGTACAGCCGGATATGGTACTTTTCGAGACACTTTGCGATGAGGTCGTCGATGGTCTGCGGAGTTCCGCACATCTCCTCGATGTCGGCGGCGACCTCGTTCATAGCGGCGAGGTTCTCCTGAACCAGCGGCGCGATATCCTCGCATGGAACGTCGTGGGCGGGAATGAACAGTTTCCCGCTGAACCCGCTGAGCCGCGCGAGGGACTCACGGTGCTGCTCCTGCGAATACACGAACGAGATACGGTGCTTCTGCAGGTCTCCGGCGCTGACTACGGCGTCCGCCGTGAACCACACGCCGTCCCGGGTGCGGAACGCCGCCTGCGCCATGTCGTGGCCGTCCAGGCGCTCAAAATCAAGCCCCGGCGGGAGCGCGTCCCCGGAAAGCTCCGAGCAGGCGCAGGGGGGCGGGGTCAGCAGCCTGGAGCACATCTCCGGGGTGGTGCTTCCTCCGTAGAGTGTCACTGGGATAAGGAAGCTGTGCTCCACCGCCGCCGCGGAAACCCCCGGCGCGCAGACCTCGCAGCCGGTCTGCTCCCGCAGGAACGCGGCTCCGGCTACGTGGTCGGCGTGGGAATGCGTCAGGAACAGCTTTTTCAGCTCCCAGCCATGGGATATTACCTGCTCCAGAACTCCCGCGGCTATGTCCCGGGAGCCTGCGTCTATCATGCAGACCTCCCGCCCGGAGTAACGGAAAATTCCTATATTTGTAGGGGTCGGGGCGTACCAAGTATCCTCGCCGACCCTGATAAGACTATACAATTTACGACCTCCAGCCATAACTATCCGTATTTTAAAGGCGTTATAATACGCGAAGTGCTGTAAAAACAGCTTCTGGACTTATTATACCCCATATATTTATAATAGTCAAGCAGTAAGCTGAAAAAAAATCGCCCCGGAACGAATACTCTCCGGGGCGGTATATATTGAGGAAGAAACCTGGAAAAACAGCTTATTCAGCGAACATAGCGGTGGAGAGGTATCTCTCGCCGGTATCGGGGAGGAGGACAACGATGTTCTTGCCCTTGTTCTCGGGACGCTTTGCAAGCTGGATAGCAGCCCACATAGCCGCACCGGAGGAAATACCTACCAGAACGCCCTGGGTGCGTGCGATACGTCTGCCCGCAGCGAAAGCGTCCTCGTTCTCAACGGGAATGATCTCGTCGTAGATCTTGGTGTCGAGGGTCTCCGGAACGAAGCCTGCGCCGATACCCTGGATCTTGTGCGGACCGGACTTGCCCTCGGAAAGAACCGGGGAGCTCTTCGGCTCAACTGCAACGACCTTAACGCCGGGGTTCTTGGACTTGAGGTATCTGCCCACGCCGCTGACGGTTCCGCCGGTGCCTACGCCTGCAACGAAGATGTCTACCTTACCGTCGGTGTCCTCCCAGATCTCGGGGCCTGTGGAAGCCTCGTGCGCGGAGGGATTAGCCGGGTTTGTGAACTGCGAGGGAATGAAGCCGCCGGGGATCTCCTTGGCAAGCTCGTTCGCCTTCTCGATGGCGCCCTTCATGCCCTTTGCGCCATCGGTAAGCACCAGCTCCGCGCCGTACGCCTTCATCAGGTTGCGGCGCTCAACGCTCATGGTCTCGGGCATTACGATGATTATGCGGTAGTTCCTTGCTGCGGCTACTGCTGCAAGGCCGATACCGGTGTTGCCGCTGGTCGGCTCGATGATCACGCTGTCGGGCTTGAGCACGCCGCGCTTCTCAGCGTCGTTGATCATTGCGACCGCTACTCTGTCCTTTACGCTGCCTGCCGGATTGAAAAGCTCCAGCTTTGCGAAGATCTTTGCTCCGGTCTGCTCCTCAGCCTCGATCTTTGTTACTTCAAGAAGGGGGGTGTGTCCTACGAGGTCGGTTATTGTCTGATAAACTTTCATGGTTGTTCTCCTTTACTGTTACAAGGTAACCTTTAAAAACCTCCTTCACGGCAGATTTCTATGACTTATATCATCTGCTTCGTTGTCAAACCTTGAAATACATACAGTATTACTGCGGTTTGACGCCTAGCATCTGATATAAGTCATGTACGAAATCTACTCGTGTCCCGGTTTTTAGAGGTTACCACAATATATTTCCGACAGGTATCTTTCCTAATCACTAGATTACCTATCAACTTGATAGGATTATAGCACATTTTTTAGGATATGTCAAGGGGTTTGAGAAATTTTTTGAAAATTTTTTTCTCCTCTCTCTTTAATGGAATAAATACCCGTTTATAAAGATGACAAGTCTGCAAATAATAACTCTGTGCAGTCAGAAGCTGAGGAAACGCTCTCGATCACCTCGCGCTTCATCAGCTTCCGGTCTGCATACTGAAGATATACGATAAAGAAAGGGATACTGATATGAGAAAGCTTTTAAGTCTTGCAGCAGCCCTCGCGGCGGCGGGAGCTCTCAGCATCGGCGCTTCGGCTAACGGCGGAGTAGTCGGCGGCGTGGTACGCGCGGGCGAGGACGTCGTAAACGGCGTAGTGGACGCAGGCGAGGACATCGTAAACGGCGTGACCGGAACAGCAAACGGTGCGAACGGTGCGGCGGGTACAACAGGCGAAGCAGGAACAAACGGAGCCGCAGGCGGCACGAACGGTGCCACCGGCGCAGGAACAACCAACGGCACGAACGGCACTAATGGTACAACAGGCACAGCGGGCGCGACCGGAACCAACGGCACCAACGCGGCGAACGGTGCAAACGGAACCACCACAGCTCCCGGAAACCCGAACACAGGCGTTCCGTTCAGCATGGCGGCGGTAGGCGCGGCTGCGCTGGGTCTTGCCGGAGTGGCTCTTTCCTGCCGGAGAGACGGCTGATTTTAAGTCAATTAAGTAATTTTAAATGCACTTTCGTGAATGCGGAGGTGCATTTTTTTATTAAGGTAAAAATATTATTGCTTTTCACTAAATTTTTCTGTAATTTGTGTTTAAAATGACAGTTGCTTTTTTTTGAAGTTTATTGTAAAATATAAAAGAGGATTTAGTGTTTGCTATCCGCTCAAAAATATCTAGGAGGATTTTTCTTATGAAGTTAAGAAATGTATTTGCAGCAGTTACCGCTGCTGTAGTTGCTGCTGCAACTGTTGTCACCGCTGGCGCTACAAGCTACTTCGGCGGCACAAACGCAGACAAGTCTGGTATGATGGCTTGCATTCTGTCTGATGACCCCAATGTTCCGCTTTTCACTGACTACGCTTCCATCTCTGACCTGGTAGGCTTCACAGTTACCATCAAGGCTACCGATAAGAGAGCTGTTGAGGGTGCGATCGCTGAAGGTTCCTGGATCGGCGGCGCTTTCATCTTCAACTCCCAGTCCACTGGCTGGAAGCAGTATTCCTGGGCAGTTGAGGGCACCGGCACAGCTGACGGTTACTTCGTTCCCGGCGCTAAGAGAGGCGAGTATGTTCTGACCTATACTCAGGATACACCTATCTTCGCTTCTACTGATACTTATGCACAGATCTGCCTGCACAACTATGCAGACGCTTATGAGTTCGACGTTGTAAGCTACACTCTTCTGAACTCCAAGGGTGAGGACATCACAAAGGCTGCTGAGACTACAGCTCCTGCTGAGACTACAGCTCCCGCTGAGACCACTGCTGCTCCTGAGGAGACCAAGGCTCCCGAGGAGACAACCGCTCCTGCTGAGGAGACCGTTGAGGTTTCCATCGACACAGCTGAGGTAGAGACCTTCGAGGTAGAGACCGCTGAGGTTGAGACTGCTGAAGTTGATACCGCTGAGGTAGCTATCACTGAGGCTGCTACCGCTGAGGCTGCTACTGCTGAGGCTCCTGCTGACAACGCTGCTGACGCTAACAAGGGCAACCCTGAGACTGGCGTTGCTGGCGTAGCTGTTGCTGCCGGCGTAGTTGCTCTGGCTGGCGCTGCTGTTGTAGCTTCCCGCAAGAGAAAGTAATCAACAATAAGTGACAGATAGTACAAACACTAACCGCACCCCCGGACGTAAGTCCGGGGGTGTTTTTATTGTGTTTCGGAATTTATCCAGGTTTATTCCGAGATAGTTACACTGTCCGGAGATTCAGCGTGGCAGAGGCTGTGCGGTTCAGAGCAGGCGGGACTGTTCGAGCCGAAGATGTCAGCAGTACTCCGCGGGAGCTTACAGCATAAAAAAACAGCCCCTCGGAGAGGAGCTGTTCAGTACGCCGCACTGGTTCGGGATAATCCCAGCCGCAGCGGAACGATTCACTTAACGAGGAGCTTCTCGAGCGGCTTCCGCACGAGCTTGTTCCAGAACTTGACGACGAATCCGGTGAGCACCGCCGCAATTATCGTACCCTCACGGGTCCCCATAACGTGGAAATCGAAGAATATCAGCGACAGCACCACCGCGACAATAACGCAGGATATATCAAACACGACCTTCACCGAGCCGAACTCCTTGTGAACCGTATCGGAAACCGCCTTAACGAACGCTTCTCCCGAGTTCATGACCACGTTCGCGACGGAGGATATCGGCGACACCCCAAGCTCGCCCTTTTTCGTGATGGCAACTCCCAGCGCCGAAATAAACAGGCTGATTATGAACAGCGCGTACCGTTTCGCAAGCTCTTTTACCGAGATAAGAGGTTTTCTCTCTTCCATTTGTTCTCCTTTTTCAACTTTTCCACAAAAAAACCTGCGTTTCCGCAGGCGCATTATTTATTTTAGCTGTGAAAATCCAATTACTATTTAACATATCTATTATACCACTTCTGATATAAGGGAACCTCTAAAAACCGGTTTGAAAAGGGAAAATGGGTAGAGTGCGCCGAATGCGATGAAAGCCGACGAAGTAAGGCTGTATGCCTTACGAGGAGGTTTGAAGAAGCAGTCGGTGTGCTATACACATTTTCACTCAAACAAGGTTTTTAGAGGTGACCATAAGCAATCAAGCCCCCGATTTACTGAATCAGGGGCCGTTGCTATGCGTTCTTTTGTAATTTCCGATTCCAGAAGATTACAGAACTCTCGCGAGAAAGTCGCGCAGGCGCGGGTTCTTCGGGTCTGTGAAGATCTCCTGGGGAGTTCCCTGCTCCTGGATTTTGCCGTCTGCCATGAACAGCACGCGGCTTGCTACTTCCCTTGCGAAGCCCATCTCGTGGGTGACTACTATCATAGTCATGCCGCCCTCTGCGAGCTTCTTCATCAGCTCCAGCACCTCGCCGACCATCTCCGGGTCAAGCGCAGATGTAGGCTCGTCGAACAGGATAACGTCAGGGTTCATCGCCAGCGTGCGCGCTATCGCGATACGCTGCTTCTGACCGCCGGAGAGCTGCGCGGGGTATGCGTCAGCCTTGTCGGAAAGCCCTACCATCGCGAGCAGCTCGTCTGCGCGCTTGTCAGCCTGAGCCTGGGTCATTATCTTGTTCTTCACCGGAGCTATCGTGATGTTCCGGCGGATAGTCAGGTGCGGGAACAGGTTAAAATGCTGGAACACCATGCCCATCTTCATGCGGACGGAGTTCAGCTCCCTGCCCTTTGCGTGGGTGATGTCCCTGCCCTCGAACTCGATAACGCCGCTTGTGGGCTGCTCGAGGAGGTTAAGGCAGCGCAGGAACGTACTCTTACCGGAGCCTGACGGCCCGATAACAACTACCTTCTCGCCCTTTTCGATGGTCTCGGTGATGCCGTCAAGGACGACCAGGTCGCCGAAGCTCTTTTTAAGATTACTTACGCTTATCATTCGACAGTCTCCTTTCCAGACGGTTAACAAGTGCGGACAGTCCCACTACCATCAGCAGGTAGATGAGAGCCACAGCGATCAGCGGCAGAAATGCCTCGTAGGTCTGCGAACGGATAGTATCGCCGCCCTTTGTGAGGTCGTTCAGCGCTATGTAGCCGGAAACGGAGGTCTCCTTCAGAAGCACGATGGCCTCGTTGCCGAGCGCGGGGAGGATATTCCTGATCGCCTGCGGGAGGATAATGGAGATCATCGTCCTCGTGTAGCCGAAGCCCAGCGAAGATCCCGCCTCGAACTGACCGCGGTCAACGGACATGATACCGGAGCGGACGATCTCAGCAACGTAAGCCGCGGAGTTCAGACCGAACGCGATAACCGCAACCAGTATCTTGCTGATGTTCACGGAGCTGAACACAACAAAGTAGATGATAAGGAGCTGTACGACCATAGGCGTACCGCGGACTACCGTCAGGTAAATGCGGCAGATGAAATTCGGTATCTTGAGCCTGCCGGTGAGCTGGTTAGTGGAGCGGATTATCGCAATGACGAATCCGAGCACGATACCTATAACAACCGCCAGAACGGTGATGAGCAGAGTGTTTCCTAGACCCTGCACCAGGTATACCCAGCGATCCTTGTCAAGGAAGGTGCTCTTGAGCTTTTCAACGAAATTCTGGGAGGAAGCATTTCCGCTCTTGTAAATGATGACCTGGCTCGCCTCGGTGTAGCTGTCGGAGAAGTTGACGTTCTTCAGACGGTCTTCGGTAACGGTCATGCCGGCTACGCCTACGTCAGCCTTGCCAGAATCAACCGCCGCAATAACGGAATCGAACGCCATATCGTCAATGACAAGCTCCTTGCCGAGGATATCGCATACGGCTCTCATCATGTCAACGTCGAAGCCGACTATCTCGCCCTCTTCCTTCAGCTCGTAGGGCGGGAACTCAGCGTTGGTAGCCATTACCAGCTTACCGCTGTAGGTGATGCCCTCCGGGCTTTCGTAGGGGTGCTTGCCGTACTCAGCGTCAACCAGCCAGTTCTGCTCGATGAGGTTGAGCGTGCCGTTCTCGCGGAGCTGTGAGAGCGCGTCGTTTATCTGCTGGGTCAGCTCGTCGTTGCCCTTCTTTATCGCGCAGGCGTACTTCTCGACTGCAAACGGCTTCGGAGCGATGGAAAGCTCCGGGTTCTTGCTTACAAAGTACTTCGCCGGGGAGGAGTCGATGAGCACTACGTCGACCTTTCCCTGCTTGAGCGCTTCGATGGCGTCGGCGCCCTTGTTGTACTTCTCGACCGTCGCGCCCTCTACGCCCTCGGCGTAGGTCATGCCGGTGGTACCCATCTGAACGCCGATGGTCTTGCCGGTGAGGTCGGTGGACATGCCCTTTACAATGATGACCTGGCTCGCCTCGGTGTAGCTGTCGGTGAAGTTGACGTTCTTCAGACGGTCCTCTGTGACGGTCATACCGGCTACGCCTACGTCAGCCTTGCCGGAATCCACTGCGGCGATGATGGAATCGAACGCCATGTCGTCGATGACAAGCTCCTTGCCGAGAATGTCGCACACGGCGGTCATCATGTCGACGTCGAAGCCGACGATCTTGCCCTCTTCCTTGAACTCATACGGAGCAAACTCGGCGTTCGTAGCCATGACAAGCTTGCCGTCGTATGTGACGCCCTCGGGGCTTTCGTAGGGGTGCTTGCCGTACTCGGCGTCAACGAGCCAGTTCTGCTCGATGAGGGTCAGCGTGCCGTTTTCGCGGAGCTGTGAGAGCGCGTCGTTGATCTGCTGGGTCAGCTCGTCGTTGCCCTTCTTCACCGCGCAGGCGTATTCCTCGACTGCGAACGGATCGTCAAGCGCAACTATGTCGGAGTTCTTGCTTACAAAGTACTTCGCAGGGGAAGCGTCGATAAGTACCGCGTCGATTTTTCCCTGCTTGAGCGCCTCGACGGCGTCGGCGCCCTTGTTGTACTTTTCAACGGTCGCGCCCTCCACGCCCTCGGCGTAGGTCATGCCGGTGGTTCCGATCTGGACGCCTATTTTCTTGCCGACAAGGTCGTCCGCGCATGTGACGGAGCTCTGCTGCGAGGACTGCTCCGCCGCGCAGCCCGTGAACATGCACAGCGTGAGCAGCAGCGCAGAAACCGCCGCTAAAAATTTCTTCATGGTGAGTAACTCTCCTTTTTTCAAAAACTATCTATAATTATACATCATCGCGCACGTAATTGCAAGCGTTATTTCAAAAAATGGAGTGAAAAGAAGAGATTTAGTTTAATTCGGAGATGTGGAACACTATAAACTATAATTTAGCGGTGCATGTTCCGCTTACCGCAATCCCTAATCGGGAGTCAAGGGGGTGTCTCCCCCAGTGGGGGAGGTGGCGCGAAGCGCCAGAGGGGTTGACCGACAGAACGCGTCCCCCTTGCGAGTCGAGGGCAGCGCCCTCGTCGCCGTCAGGCGAAACCTCCGCACGAAGTGCGGATACTCCGTGCGGAGCACGGCTACTCTGCGCGCCGGCGCGCAGTTAAACGTCCAAAAAGCGCTAAAGGGGTGTGGGTCGGGGAGACAAACGGAGTTTGTCTGAGAAACGTAAGAGTTTTCCCCCACAGCAACACTTTGTCTTTGTTGAGCCTGTCCTCCGAAACAGTCCGGTGGACTGTTTCGAAAGAACATTACACATCTAAATTGCCGTTATTCTGCGGAACGTACTTTCCTGACGGTGAAAATCAGCATTATCGCGAACCAGATTATCATGCTCTCGCTCATAAGCCCGTTTGTGAAGCCTATCCGGAACGCGGAATCCGGCAGGAGGCTCTTCACGAGGTATAGAGCGCCGTATATCACAAGCACGTTTGTGAACGCCATGCCCCTTGGGAACTCTGTCCTGCCGCGTATCTGGAGCCAGAACCACCAGATGAACGGCGGAAGCATGAACGCTTCGCTCAGCGGGATCACCCATGACAGGTGCGAGAACAGTGCCTCGCAGGCGGGGAGGGCGGCGTCCCGGAAGCCGTTCCCGCACAGCCAGCCGTACAGGAACAGTATCATTATATAGAACAGGTGCAGACACAGCCATGGAGTCAGCCCGAAGATGTTGAGGGTGCGGTAGACCGCCGCGCCCCTTTTATCGGTGATGAACCTGCCGGCGGCGAAAAGCCCGGCGCCATAGAAAATTATCCCCGGGAACGCCAGGAACATCGCCTGGCTGTTCCGCCAGGGGGCTATTTGAGCCGCTCCGTCGGTGAGCCAGTATAACGAGCCGCTGTGCGCGGGGTCGCCGTATATCATCAGCCAGTCGCCGGAGCCGTAGCACAGACAGCCGAGCATTCCGAAGACGAATGAAATTATAAGAGCGCGTTTACCGTTTTCCTTGTTCATGAGTGAGTTCCTCCTGGTTAGCCTTTGCTAATATTATAGCGTGATAATGGCGTGCTGCAAATAGAGCCAGGTCAGCCGAGTGCGGTGTCGAGGCTCATCATGACGACAAACCCGGCGGCGAAGGCGATTGTGCCGACGTTGGAGTGCGGCTCGCCGGACATTTCTGGGATAAGCTCCTCAACGACGACGTAGACCATGGCGCCGGCGGCGAAGCTCAGCAGGTACGGCAGCACCGGGACTACCAGCCCGGAAAGCAGCACGGTCAGGACGGCGGCGAGGGGTTCCACGGCGCCGGAGAGGGTTCCCAGCAGGAACGCCCTGCCCTTCCCCATTCCGGAGGAGCGCAGCGGCAGGGAGATTATGGCGCCCTCTGGGAAGTTCTGGATAGCAATGCCGAGGGAGAGCGCCAGCGCGGAGGCGGCAATGCTGGCTCCGCCGCTGGCAAGCCCGGCGTAGACCACTCCGACCGCCATTCCCTCGGGGATATTGTGGAGGGTCACGGCGAGGAGGAGCATGGTGTTTTTGCTGAGGGAGCTGCGGCCGCCCTCCGGGGCGTCGGAGTTCATGTGCTGGTGCGGGATAACGCAGTCGAGGAACAGCAGGAACAGTATTCCGAGCAGGAATCCCGCCGCCGCTGGAACAAATCCGAGCCGCCCCAGCCCCTCGGACTGCTCCATCGCGGGAATGAGCAGGCTCCATACGGAGGCCGCCGTCATGACCCCCGCCGCGAATCCGGTGAGGCTCCGCTGAACCAGGAAGTGCGGCTGTCTGCGCAGGAAGAATACGCAGGCGGCTCCGGCTGTGGTGCCGATGAAGGGGATAAGTATGCCGTAGATTATCTGGGTCTGCATTCATGCCTTCTTTCTAATTAATTCGGAACTCAGAATTCGGAATTCGGAATTTCGGTGCCGCCTCCGGCGGCGGATTCAAATTACGGGCAGGCTCAGCACCTGCATGTTTTCGCCGTGTATAGTACAGCCGTTAGGTAGTTATAGCTAACCAGCACATACAAGCATCGGTTAGTCATAGCTACCTCAATATTGTACCACTAACTGCGGGACTTGTCAAGCGGTTTGTGATATCCGGGAAGAAATTGATAAATGACTGTGCAGTAAATTGCAGTCCGGGAGGCTCTACAATGGAGGTAAAACAAAGGAGGAAACGCCATGAAAACAGTATTTGAGCTTCTCAACCACGACAACACGATATCGGTGAACCGAAGGCTGGCGCATGCGCTGGGGCTGTCGGAGGCGGTGATATACGCGGCTCTGCTGGCGAAGCACGCCTGGTACGAACAGCACGGAAAGCTCTCCGACGGGTGGTTTTATTCCACGGTGGACGACATGGAGGAATCCACGTCGCTGACAAAGTGCCAGCAGTCCCGGTGCGTGAAGAGGCTGGTCAGCGCGGGACTTATCCGGTGCGCGGCGAAGGGTCTCCCGGCGCGGCGGTTCTTTTACATCGTGGACGACCCCCGGCTCCTGGAGGGAATAATCGGCCCCTGCGAGCCGTCCCCGGAAGAAAACTCTCCGGCAGTGCGCAGTGAAACCTCCCCGCAGGAAGTAAGGAAATCCGACGGCTGGCAGGCAGGAATCACGGCGGCAGGCAGTGCGGAATCCTCACAGAAAACCAAAGACAATAAAACAAAAGAAAAAAATCCTGAGAACATCAAACCCGACAGCGCGCAGCTGGAAGCGGCACGCTCCAGGATAAACCACGCGGAGCTTTCCAGGAAGTACGGAAGCGGATTCGCCGGCCTTGCCGCAGAGGTCACGGCGGAGGGCATGGCGGGAGCCTTCACGCTTACGACTGACGGACGGACTTTATCAGCAGAGGAAGTTTCTTCTGTTTTTTCCAGGATGGATTACAGCGCGGTGAGCCACGTTGCGGACTACATATCCGGCAAGAGCGATATACGGAATCTGAAAGCGTACCTGCGCTCGGCGCTGTACAGGGCGGTCGGGGAGCTTTCCCAGAAGCCCGCCCCCGCAAAGCGCGACTACTCCGAGCCGCTGTGGGACGACGACAGGAGCGCGGCTCTGAACGAGGATATCCTCGGGGAACTGCGCGAGATGTACGGAGCGCCGGAAAGCTCCGGCAAGGACTACAACGAGCCGCTGTGGTAGCCTGCGGAGCTTCTCAGGCGGGGAACTTCACCGCCCCGGCGGTATTTCCCTTTGCGGGAGCTTCGTGGGCGGAGCGGTACAATCAGGAAGTTTTTTGCAACAATCAGGAAGATTTACTTGACGGCAAAATGTAATTGTTGTATAATTGATATAAATATAGTAGCGGGCGCGGCGGAAGCCGAAAAGCCCGGCACACAAGGAGGAAACAATGAAGCATAGATTATTTAAATGCGGCAGGCTGAGCGGAATGCTCCTGGGAGCCGCGGCGCTTCTGGCGATGGTATCGCTGATGTCGGTTCCGGCTCTGGCGGAGGAGCCAGGCGCCGCTTACGCAGCGTCCTCAACGCCGGCGGAGTCAAACTCAGACGGCATGGATTTCACCCCTACGGCGAACTACTGGAATTATTACGATAAGAGCGGCGTAAGAAAACAGTTTAGTCCTGCCGATGTCGACTGGACTATTACCGCCAGGGACTGGAAGTGGTACGGAAAGGGCGAGGGCGATATCCAGCCTAATACCCTCGAGATACTGAACGATTTCGATCTCTATACCACCGATAATTACGCGATAAAGCTTCCGGCAGGCAGCACAGTGATTTTCCATGCCGACGTCCTGCTTGAATCCAAGGTCAACTGCATATACTCCGAGGGCTCAATCACCCTTAAGGGCGTGAGCGAAAACAAGGACAGGCACACGCTGACATTCGGAAGTGCGGGAATATCCTCCGGATTAGACGTTACAGTCGAGAACCTCAAACTCCGCACCAACCCGGAATCCGTTGAAAGCAACGAACGTGCCATTGAAGCGAATAAAAACCTCAGGCTTCAGGAATGCTATTTCTACGCCGGCGACGAATGGAAGGGAAAGAACGTAGTAAACTGCAATACCTACAATATAAGCAGGGACGTTTACATTAATATCCCCGGCTCGTATTTCACTTCCATTTCCGGATATGGGAACTATATCGCGGATATCGCTTATGTCAGCAACGTTATATTCGACGACAGCAACGAAATCAGAATCGGCGAAAACTACAGAAATATAACCAACACGTTAAGCCCGGCGGACGAATCCGCTCGCATGGAACTCATCACAAATACCTTCTGGACGGCGGACTACGGCAAGTATATTTACGAGGAAGCGATATCCGACACCGACAGAGGCATTTACAGTACCCTCGGCGGCAAGACCTATTCGATAGAGCTTTCAGACCTGATGAGCACAGACTTCTTCGAATATGAATGCGCCATCGTTGACGCCGATTCGCTGAAATCAAAAGGTTACAAAATCGGTTTATATATCGGGCTTGACAATATCTGGTACCTTAACGTCACCGTACCGAACAAGGAACTGCTCTCGAATACAAACGTTTACATTGACTTCTCTGACAATATTTACAAGTTCGGCACCGGGGAGACAAAGAGGCTTCACTTAATTTTCGGCGAATCGTTAAAGACCAACAAGCTCGAAATAGTCAACCCGAGCAAAAATGACGCGGACGACCTGCTGAAACACGTTGATATATCCCTTAAATTAAACAACAAAGAGACCCCGTATATTAAGGATTCCAAGTTATACTACCTGATCCCGGAGTATTATGAGTTCAAGCTGTCCCTCCTGCCGAAAAACTGCGAGCTGACAAACGTATTCTACGGGGATTCAGATACGGACTGCAAACCGATAGGCCCCTCTGTTGACGCGCTCTATACTAACTTTCTGGAAAGCGACAAGGGCGTGTATATCTGGTATTCCGAGTCAGACGAGAAGCAGTACAGCACTCTGAGTATCTCGGACGAGCTTATAAGCGCCGTGAAGGCGGAAAAGATCAACAGCGTTTTCGCCTATGACGACGTGAGCGACAAGGCATGGAGCCTTGACAGCGCAATAAATGAATTCCCGACCAGCTTCCTGAACGGCAGATCAATAGAAATAACGATCTCCGCCGAAGATTACGGCGTAAGCGACATCTGCGGAAAAGAGCCGCGCTACATCTCAAAACAAGGGATCAATCTCTATAAGCTGGACTACCTCTTTGTTGAGGGAGACACTGTGATAACCGCTCCGGTGCGCGAGCTGTGCAAGTTCGCCGCATTTTCGATCAACGGTCCTCAGCCCACAATAAAGGGCGACAGAGACCCATCCGGTATGGGCTATCTCGGCGTGGAGTACACGATAACCGTTCCGTTCGAAAAAGGTAAGCTCCTTGTCGGCGCTGACTTCAACGGCACGCCTATAGAGCCGTACACGGCGGACGATAATGGCTGGAACTACAAGATTACCACGATCAGCGGAGCAGAAAACAAGTTCGTGTTCACATACACCGACGTTGCAACCCTCAGGATCCCCAAGCCGGAGAACGGCAAGGTGGAGTTCACCGGAACTTTGGACGGCGGCAGGGGCGTTAACACCCTGGAAGACGGCACCAGCGTCTACACACTGGCGACAAACGACACGGTGACGCTCAAGTTTATTCCGGACGACGGGTACAAGTTCGTATCTGCGGCGCAGGACGGCTCTGAGCTGAAGGTCGGTTCTGACGGCACCTGTGTTATAACAATGGATCAGCTCGCTGACTGGACCATCACGGCGAAGTTCGAGAAGAAGTCCGGAGGTTCTACAGGCGGTTCCACCGGCGGTTCTACTGGAGGTTCTACTGGCGGTTCCACTGGAGGTTCTACGGGCGGAAGCCACAGACCTTCCACTAACTCTGACAAGACGGTGGAGAGCACTCCGACGATGGACGGCAAGTCGATGAGCTGGAACGACATCGGTAATCATCTGAGCAAGCTTCCGGGAAACAGCTCCGCGAAGATCTCGCTGAACGGCAAGACCACCCTGCCAGAAGCGGTTATCAGCGCGATAAAGGACAGAAAGCTCACTGTTGAGTTCGTATACGACAGCGTTAAGAGCTGGGTAGTACGCGGCGACAAGATCGGCACAGTTTCTGCGGCTGAGTTTGCGGCTTTCCCGGGCAACGCTGACTCCAGCGCTCTTCGCGGCGTGTTCGGAGTTGACCTCAAGGTCGGCGGCACAAATGTTCCGGCAGAGCTGAAGCTCGCGTTCCGCAAGGGATTCGCGGGTCAGTTCGCGAACGTATACAAGCTTAACGGCGGCGTTCTGGAATTCCAGCGCTGCGTAAAGGTAGGCGCGGACGCCACTGCGGTGATCCCCGGCGCTGACACGGCTGGCGAGTACGTTGTTATGGTTTGCGAATTCAGCGACGTTCCCGGCGACGCCGATAACGACGGCGTACTCAGAGCCCTCGACGCCTCCGCAGTACTCAAGGAGGCGGTAGGCATGGCGAAGTCCGCGAACGCGGCTGTGTGCGACTTTAACGGCGACGGAGAAGTCAACGCGCTGGACGCGGCGGCAGTGCTGAAGGCGGTCGTAGGAATAAGGTAATTCGTATCGCGAGATAAATTACGGGCAGGCGCTAAGCCTGCCCGTTTTTTGTTAAACTATAATTTAGCGGCGAATGTTCCGCTTACTGCAATCCCTAATCGGGAGTCA
>ERZ840517.1473-NODE-1473-length-24975-cov-7.404655_pt1 | contig 24975 bp, 20 predicted proteins | sample MGYA00519876_ERZ840517 | MGnify/ENA primary metagenome ERZ840517 (study PRJEB31850, sample SAMEA3708882) | human gut metagenome | biome: human gut; feature: human-associated habitat; material: faeces | place: China | collected 2014 ... | reverse complement strand
TGTGGTATCTGTGGTGCGGCAAGCTTTCGCCGCTGTTTGGCCGCAGTGCCATGACCACCTTCGAGCGGCTCTATGTAGAGGACGCTTCCACCCACACCGAGGTGAAGGACCCCTATTATACATGGTATAACGATGAGGCCGTCTGCCGCCGCATTCTGGCCGAGTTTGGCCTGCCCGGTGCCAGCCACATCGTCAACGGCCACGTGCCGGTGCGGGAAAAGAACGGCGAAAGCCCCATCAAGGGCGGCGGACGGCTGGTGGTGATCGACGGCGGTTTCTGCCGTGCCTACCACGAAAAGACCGGCATTGCGGGCTACACGCTGGTGTATTCCAGCCGCACCATGTCCCTGCGCACCCATCAGCCCTTTGAAAGTGCCGAGAAAGCGGTGAAGGATAATCTGGATATCATTTCCCAGAAAAACATTCTGGAAACCGAAAATCATCGCATTCTCGTGGAGGACACCGACGAGGGCGAGGTGCTGCGGGAGCGTGTGCACGACCTCAAGCAGCTGGTGGCTGCCTATCAGCTGGGCTGGATCACTGAGACTCGGTGCGAAGACCACATCTGGTAAAGAAAGCGCAACAGCAATGTATCTGGTTTTTGTAAAATACCTGAAAAAGAAATCAAAATTTTGGAATATTCTGCGCGAAAATGGGCAAAACAGAAAATAATAAAACAACACCAAACGGGGCTTTGCTTTTTTGTGAAAGTTGTGTATAATAAGATAGCTGTACGTGTACGGCCTTATGGCCCATGCACATCAGGCAGCTTTTATGGAAAATGCTTTCAGGAACCTTAACAGGCCTGCGGCTGCGGGCCTCCGACAAGGAGATCATAAAATTGGAGAAATTTGTTATTACGGGCGGCAAGCCCCTGCACGGCGAAGTTACCATTTCGGGTGCCAAAAATGCGGCGGTGGGCATCCTGCCTGCAACCATTCTGGCTGCGGATGTCTGTGTGATCGAGAATCTGCCGGATATCAGTGATGTGGCGGTGAGCCTGAAGATCCTCAGCGTTCTGGGTGCACAGATCAAAATGATCAACCGCAACACCTACGAGATCGACACCACTCATCTGAACGGCACCAACGTCCCGGACGACCTGTCCCGCCAGATGCGCGCCAGCTACTACTTTCTGGGCGCACTGCTGTCCCGTTTTGGCAAGGCTCAGGTGGCCATGCCCGGCGGCTGCAACCTCGGCCCCCGCCCCATTGACCAGCACCTGAAGGTGTTCAGTGCTCTGGGCGCAGAGGACAGCGTGGACTACGGCATGATCACCGTGCGCGCCAAGGAGTTGAACGGTGCACACATCTTCTTTGATAAGGTCAGCGTGGGCGCTACCATGAACGGTATGCTCTCCGCTGTAATGGCCAAGGGCCAGACCATTCTGGAAAACTGTGCCAAGGAACCCCATGTGGTGGATCTGGCAAACTTCCTGAATATGTGCGGTGCGAACATCCGCGGCGCAGGCACCGATGTGATCAAGGTGCGCGGCGTGGAAAAGATGCACGGCTGCACCTACAGCATCATCCCGGATCAGATCGAGGCTGGCAGCTACATGGTGGCTGCTGCTGCCACCGGCGGCGATGTTCTGGTGAAGAACGTCACCCCCAAGCATCTGGAACCCATTACCGAAAAGCTGCGCCGTGCAGGCGTGGAGGTGGAAGAATTTGACGATGCTGTGCGTGTGCGCCGCACCGGTGATATTCTGCCGCTGAAGATCAACACTATGCCGCATCCCGGCTTTCCCACCGACATGCAGCCCTTGATGGGCGTGCTGCTGAGCGTGGCCAAGGGCACCAGCACCGTGACCGAGAGCGTGTGGGACAACCGCTTCCGCTATGTGGACGAGCTGCGCAAGATGGGTGCCAACGTGCAGGTGGACGGTCAGGTGGCTGTGTTTGAGGGCGTGGATAAGCTCACCCCTGCACCGCTGCGCGCACTGGATCTGCGTGCAGGCGCTGCCATGGTGGTGGCTGCGCTGATGGCAGACGGCACCAGTGAGATCGAGGAAATCGGCCACATCGAGCGCGGCTACGAGAATATCGTGGAAAAGCTGCGCGGTCTGGGTGCAGACATCAGCAAGGTGGAGCGTATGCCCGCTGCACTGGATCAGGCACTGTAACTTATAAAAAGCAAACAGCCTGCTGCATATGCGGCGGGCTGTTTTTGAGTGTATCAGAGGTTTTTCATGGCAGAATTCATCTCGTTATATTCGGGTTCCTCCGGCAACAGCAGTGTGGTGCGCTGCGGGCAGCGGTATCTCATTGTGGATATGGGCAAGGGCGTGCGCACTACCTCGGCGGCGCTCAAGGCGCTGGGCCTTGCCGCCAGTGACTGCGACGGCATCCTTGTCACCCACGAGCACAGCGACCATGTGAAGGGGCTTTCCACCTTCCTCAAAAAGAACACGCTGCCGGTGTACGGTGCAGCGGCAACGCTGGATTTTCTGGACAGCAACGGCATCGTACCGGCCAGCTGTGAGCTGCACGAGCTGGAAGGCAGGGAAGAGGACGTGGGCGCGTTTGGCGTGCAGAGCTTTCCCACCAGCCACGATGTGCCCTGTGTGGGCTACCGCATCCACACCCCGGACGGCAAGACCATGACCATTGCAACCGACCTTGGCGTGCTCACGCCGCCGGTGCACGAGGCGCTTTCCGGCTGCGACCTTGTGGCACTGGAGAGCAACTACGACCTGCACATGCTGCGCAGCGGGCCGTACCCCTATTACTTACGGGCACGCATTGAAAGCACCCGGGGCCACCTTTCCAACGACGAGTGCTCGGCAAAGCTGCTGGAACTCATTCAGGAAGGGTGCAAAAAGTTTGCGCTGTGCCATCTTTCGCAGGAGAACAACACGCCTGCGCTTGCCCTGCAGACCGTGTTCAACACGCTGGGCGCGGCGGGCGTTGTGCCGGAGAAGGACTGCATCGTGCAGGCACAGCGCCGCAACGAAATGAGTCCGGTATTAGAGTTTTAAATAAAACAAACGGCAATGCATTTGCATTGCCGTTTGTTTTATTCAGCTGCTTTCTGTGTGCGGATGTCATCGCCTGCAAAAAGGCAGGGGACAAAGGCAGAAAGGCGGCTGGAAATTTTTTCGGTATACAGCTTTTCCAGCAGAGCACCGTCAGTGATGTTGGTGGTGACGATGGTGGGCAGCTTTGCACCCAGCCGGTTGTTGAGCAGACTGTACAGGCTGCTGATGAGGAAGGCGGAGTTGAACTCCGAGCCAAGATCATCCAGAATGAGCAGGTCGGCCCCGGCAGCGGTCTGCATCAGCGTTTCCTCCTCGCCTGCCGGATCTGCACCAAAGTGCAGCCCTTCCAGCTTGGAGAAAAAGTCCGGGCTGGAAACATAGATCACATCGTAGCCCTTTTCCAGCACGATGCCCGCAATGGCGAGGGCCGCGTGGGTCTTGCCAAGGCCCGCATTGCCAAACAGCATCAGGCTCTCGCTGTGGTGGTCAAACTCTTCCGCGTAGCTGCGCAGGTCTGCCAGCATATCGGCCATGTAAGGGCGGATGGCACCGCCCACCTTTTCATCGGCACGGTTCGGGTAATAGCGCAGCTCCATGGTGTCAAAGCTTGCAATGGACAGGCTGGACAGTGCCTCGATCTCCTTGCGGCGCAGCTGCTGCATCACCTTGTGCACGCACTCACAGGTGCGGCCATTCACGCTGCCGGTGTCCTGACATTTGGGGCAGACAAAGCGCGGCTCCAGTGCATCAGCGGGCCGTCCGCTTTGTGCCAGCAGGGCGGTCAGCTTCTGCTTTGCATCGGCAAGGGCGGCGGCAGCTTCGGTGCGGTCCTTGCCCGCAGCACCGGCCAGTGCGCAGCGGATGCCCCGCACCCGCACCTCTTCTTCTGCATGGCGCAGGGCGGGAATGGCGGCTTCGGCTTCGGCGCGGGCATCCTCGGCTCTGGCTCTGGCCATCTGCCGCCGGGCGGCCACGGTGCGCATGGCTTCCTGATACAGTTCGTTTTTGGTACGCATGGCTCCTCCTTATTCCGGCTTCTTTTTCAACGGACGGCGGCGGGCAGCGTTCTTGAGGAAATCGTTGCCGCTGGGGGCTTCGCGGTCTACCCGGAGGTTCCGGCTTGCGCCTGCAGCAGCCACCGGGCTGCGCACATCGTGCACGGTGCGCAGGCCCTTGGCGTTCCATGTTTTGAGGATACTGTTCCAGTACCACAGGTCGCGCTTGGCCCCGGCCTGCACGGCAGCTTCCTGCACCATGGCATCGTCGTAGCCGTAAACCTCGTACCAGCGTGCAATGGCCTTGCGCCCGCCAAGGGTCAGCTCGCTTTCCGGGATGTTCAGAAGGCCGCTGACATACTGCTCGCGGCTCTGGCGCAGTGCCAGCAGTTTGAGGTGGGCATCGGCCTGCTCACCGGTCTCCACGCCCTCGGTGCGCCACACCTTCAGCTCATGCACTACGGCGGCCATGGTGCTGCGGCCGGTGCTGGCAACGTAGGCGGTGCACAGCATCACGGTCTCCGGCGCAAAGCCCTCCTGCATATAAAGGTTGACCAGCTTTTCCATCTCCCTGTGGGTCAGCGGACGGGCAAAGCCGGTCTGTGCGCAGTCGATCAGGCTGGAGATCATGGGGTCGGTGCGGCTGGCCGCAGCGATCTCGGCCCAGGTCATGGGTGCGGGGGCGCTGGGTTCCTCGCCCGGTGCAGCGTTCTCTTCGTACCGCTCCAGCAGGCCAGCGCCTGCCCAGAAGGAGAGGGCGCTCTCGGCGCTGATGCGGCTGCGCAGCTTGAGGTCGGCACAGATCTTGTCCGGGTCGGTGATGCCGGTCGCCAGCACATACAGAGCCACGCGCACATTGTATTCTTCGGCGATGCCCAGTTTGGAAAACACCAGCTGCGGCACTGCAATGGTATCGCCCTTGAGTTCTTTTAAACGATAGATCATGTTTTATTCCTTCGGCTTGTCCGGCTCGGCTTCGGCAGCAGGCGGCTCCCACGGGTCGCTGTCCATCATGCTGGGGCAGTTTTTCCAGCGGTCAGGATCGGCATTGAACGCGTCCTGCAAAAAAGCGGCTGTGGCCTCCCGGCCCTCGTCGGTGAGCGGAAACACCTTCTGCACCCGCAGGGCAGGGTCGGTCTTTTCAATGGTCCAGGGGTCCGGCCAGTAGTCCACGGTGAGGATGCTTTCCTCTTTTGTGGCACCCTCGCCGCCGTCCGGGTCCGGCACGGTGCGCTTGCCGGGGATCATCCGGTATCGCAGGCCGTATTCGTTGCCGCTGTAGGAATTTTTGCATTTGAAGTAATGCAGCAGGGGAACAAAGATCATGGCAGAGTCCTTTCGTATTTTGCAGGGAGCGGCTGTAAGCAAAAACGGCAAACCGATATTCCACGGTTTGCCGTTTGTTTTTGGAGCAGGGTACGGGACCCGAACCCGCCGCCTGCTGCTTGGGAAGCAGCCGCTCTACCGGATGAGCTAACCCTGCAAGTTGCTCATTTATTGTAGCAAAGAGGGACGGGATTGTCAAGGGCCGGAGAATGTCAGTTTTTCTGGGCATCGGTCAGGTCCAGCACCGGCGTGAAGGGGTCGAACACAAGGCCGGTGATGCCGTCCGCCACCAGCAGACGCCTGTTCTGGCCCAGCAGCGGCACCACGGCGCAGCCTTCCAGCAGCTGGCGCTCACAATCGGCCAGCAAGGCACAGCGGGCGCTGCCGGTCTGCTGGGCACTCTCAGCCAGACGCTGAGAGTAGATGGGGTCGGACCAGCCGGTCAGGCCGCCGCCCTCGGCCGTGAACTGCTGCAGCATCTGGTATACGCTGCCGCCTTCGGCGCGGATGGGAGCCAGCGCAATGGTGTAGCTGCCCGCTGCAAGGCGTTTGTCGAACTCCTCCTGCGGAACCTCTTCCACCGAGAAGAAAAGGGAGCAGTCCTTCTGCCATGCGCCGTTGATCTGCTCGGCCAGTTCGGTCAGGCCGGCTTCCTTCGGCAGCAGGATGGTCACGCCGGAAAAATCCGAGCTGGCCATGCCCTGCCGTGCATTCAGGTACAATGTACGGGGGTCGGTGATGGTGGGCAGCGGGTTCCTGGCAGACTTGCGGTAATCGATGCCGTCCACGGAAAGGCCGGTGGGCACAAGACCCTCGGCAGCGGTGTACAGACCGGAAGAGGGCACATCCACATTCTCCCGGGCGATGCCGGCAAGCGCCTGCCGCAGTTCCTGATCGGCAAACACAGAATCTTCGGCGCTGTTGAACAGCAGTGCCCAGGTGGTGTCGGAGTAATCCACCGACTGCAGCGAGGTATCCTCGCCGGTGTCGTCCAGCGCGGCGGAACATTTTTCGTCTGCAATGAGCTGGGCGGCGCTCTTGCCGGTGCTGCCGGTGTTCTGCACCAGACGCAGGCTGCCGATCATGGGGGAGGAGACATCCCGGCGCAGGAACAGGCCGCTGGCCGTCCAGTTGTAAAGATAGAAGCTGCCGCTGGAAAGGGTGGTCTTGGCGGTCAGGCCGTAGGTGCCGCGGGTGCTCTCAAAAAATGCTTCATCGCAGGGCATGGCACCGGGCAGGGTGAGCTTGGCAAGGAAGTTGTCGTCCTTTTCACTCAGGCGGAACACCAGCGTCAGCGGGCCGGCGGCCGAAACGCCCAGCGTGCTGGCATCGGCTGTGCCAGCCAGCACGGCAGCACTGTTCTCAAGGGCGGCAAACTCCACGGCATAAGGGGAATTTGTCTGCGGCTGGAATATGCGCCGGAATGCAAACACAAAGTCCTCGGCAGTGATGGTGTGATCCGTGGAAGCGCCCTTAACGGCCTTGTAGGTCAGGCCGTCCTTGATCTGGAAGGTGTAGGTCTTGCCATCGGAGGAGATCGTCCAGCTTTCGGACAGATCGGGCACGATCTCGCCATCCGCTTTTTTGCGGACAAGCCCGCTGTAAAGGTTCTCGCAGGCGATCACGTCCGGGGCAGCAGAAGCCACCTGCGGGTCGAGGTTTGCGGGAATGGTATCCACGAACCATGTAAAGCTTGGCGCACTGGAACTGCTGCCGCAGCCGGTGAGCGCAAGCAGGAACGCAGCAGCAAGCACTGCTGCGGTAATACGGAAGAACTGTTTCAAGGGGATGACCTCATTCTATGGTATTTGCGAAAAAAGGCTTTTTGTATACAAAAAGCACTCTGCTTCGACAAGTGTAGCAGAAACAGCGGCAAAATACAATTGCAGAATTGTGAATTTACCTTGCTTTTTGGGGCAAAAAGGGCGTTTTTCCGTTGCCAATTGCGGCTAAATGGACTATAATGGTACAGCGAAACATCTCTGCACCCGTTTTGAGGTGCGTTCTGAATACGATATTATGGAGGAGGAACTGTTTTTATGCAGAAGGATCAGCAGAAACTGATTGAACTCATCAAAGGCAAAAAAGTGGCCTTTATTGGTGCCGGTGTCAGCCACAAGACCCTGATCAAGGAGTTTGTGGAGCTGGGTGCCCATGTGACCCTGTGCGACCAGAAAAAGAGCGTGGAGGACTTTGGCGATTACGCTGCAACCATCAAGGAGCTGGGCATCGACCTGAGCCTGGGCGAAAACTATCTGGATGGCTTCAAGGGTCAGGATATCATCATGCGCACCCCGGGCTTTGTGGGCTACTTTGAAAAGCCCCTGCAGGATGCCATGGCCGCAGGCACCATGGTCACCAGTGAGGTGGAGCTGTTCTTCGACTTCTGCCCCTGCGAGATCGTAGCCGTGACCGGCTCCGACGGCAAGACCACCACCACTACCCTGATCTCCAAGTTCTACGAGGCCGCAGGCCGCAAGGTGCATCTGGGCGGCAACATCGGCGCAGCTCTGCTGCCCATGCTGCCCGAGGTGGCTCCCGAGGATGTGGCTGTGGTGGAGCTTTCCAGCTTCCAGCTCATCAGCATGCATTCCAGCCCCAACATTGCCGTGGTGACCAATGTCACCCCCAACCATCTGGACCACCACAAGGACATGCAGGAGTACATTGATGCCAAGCGCAACATCCTGCTGTACCAGAAGCAGCCCTGCCGCGCTGTGCTGGGCTATGAGAACGAGATCAGCCGTTCCATGCAGTCCGACTGCAAGGGCAAGCAGGTGTGGTTCACCCGCCTGCACGATACCGACAACGGTGCTTTCCTGCGCAAGGAGGATGGCATGCTCTGCATGGCCGAGGATGGCGTTGTGACCCCCTTCCTGGCCCAGAAGGACGTGAAGCTGCGCGGCCTGCACAACATTGAAAACCTGCTGGCTGCTGCCGCTGCCGTGTGGGGCGAGGTGCCCGTGGAAGCCATCCAGAAGGTGGGCAGCACCTTTACCGGTGTGGAGCACCGCATTGAGCCGGTGCGCACGCTGGACGGCGTGCTGTACTACAACGACTCCATCGGCACCAGCCCGACGCGCACCATTGCCGGTCTGCGCAGCTTTAACCAGAAGGTCATTCTGATCGCTGGCGGCTACGACAAGCACATTCCTTATGAGCCGCTGGCACCGGAAGTGGTGGCCCACGTGAAGAACCTTGTGCTGATGGGTGCCACCGGCCCCCGCATCGAAAAGGCTGTGCGCGAGGACCCGAACTTCAACGAAGCAGAGCTGCCCATCCAGCATGCCGACAACATGCAGCACGCTGTGGAGCTGGCCCGTGCCTGCGCAAAGCCCGGTGACATCATCATCCTGTCCCCGGCCAGCGCATCGTTTGACCTGTACCCCAACTTTGAGGTGCGCGGCCGCGAGTTCAAGAAGATCGTCAACGAGCTGAAGTGATCGCGCAGGTCAGCACAAAAGCCCACCGCGCCCGCTTTTTAAATGCCTGCCGGGGGAAATGGGTGCTGGGGGCGACCCTGCCGCTGGATCTTGCCCTTTTTAGCAAAAGCCAGCCGTGGCGATTCTACGCAGGACCTACACTGGCGCTGGAACTCAGCGGCAGTACCGCATGGGCAGCAGGGCACGCAAACCCGGAAGAGCTGGCCAGCTTTCTGGCTTTCTGCGGGTGTGAGAGCATCATTTTAGACGAAAACGAATGCCCACCGCCTGCCGGGTGGTGCAAAGCTGAAACGCTGACTGTATTCGGCCTTGCACCCGGCAAGGCTCTGCCGCTGCCCGCTGCAGACGAGACGCTCTGGGCCGGACTGACCCTTGACAGAGAACCCTCTGCCATGGATGTGGCACGGGCGCTCTACCCGGCGGATACGGCAAAGCAGGAGGACTTTTACTCCGAGCTTTGCACAAAGCGCACCCGCGGCAAAGCTCTTGTGTGGGCGCTGCGGCAGGGAAGTGAAACGATCTGCACGGTAGGGGCCTATGCCCTTGCGAACAGGCAGGCCTACATGGCCTGCGGGCAGACAGCCCAGCCTTTGCGGGGCAAGGGCATCGGCGGGCGGCTCATTGTGCAGATGGCGAACGAGCTTGCCGCCAAGGGGGAGCACCCGGTGTTTCTCTGCAGCCCGGAGCGGGTGCACTTTTATACCCGGCTTGGCTTTGAAAAGCTTGCGGAGTATATTCGTTATGTGCCATCGTAGTTTGTCGGCTGACGCGTCAATTCATGTAAGCTTTATCCCAAATCATAAATTAAGGAACCGTTATAATGTCAATGCTGAACCACTTTTTCAATTACAAACCTGAAGTTCTGGCGCTGGACGAAAAAGCTATGGAGCTGTGCCAGCCCTACTTCCGCCATATGGAGGAGATCCGCGATTTTAACCAGCTCAAAATGCTGAAAGCCTTTGCGGATACCCAGATGTCCTCCACCGATATGCTGGGCACCACCGGCTACGGCCTGTGGGATACCGGCCGCGCAAAGCTGGAGCAAATCTTTGCCGAGGTGATGGGCGCAGAGGATGCCCTCGTGCGCAGCCAGTTCCAGAGCGGCACCCACACGCTGGCTGTGGCGCTGTTCGGCCTGCTGCGGGCAGGGGACACCCTGCTGGCTGCCACCGGCCGTCCCTACGATACGCTGGAAGGTGTGATCGGTCTGGACGGCAAGGGCAGGGGCACCGGCACCCTGATGGATTACGGCATCCGGTACGATGAAGCTCCGCTGAAAGCCGACTTCACCCCGGATTATGACCTGATCGCCCAAAAGGCCCCCGGTGCAAAGGTGTGCCACATCCAGCGCAGCCGCGGCTATCTGCAGCGCAATGCCTTTGATCTGGAAACGATCCGAAAAATTGCGGATACCGCCCGCGCCGCAAACCCGGACATCATTATTTTTGTGGATAACTGCTACGGCGAGTTCACCCAGACGCAGGAACCCTGTCAGATGGGCGCAGACCTTGTGGTGGGCAGCCTGATCAAGAACCCCGGCGGCGGCATCGCTCCCACCGGCGGCTACATTGCGGGCCGCAAAGACCTTGTGGAGCTGTGCGCTTACCGCCTGAATGCGCCCGGTCTCGGCAAGGATCTGGGCTGCACGCTGGAAACGCCCCGTGATATGTATCTGGGCTTCTACTATGCGCCCGGCGTGGTGTGCGAGGCTATCAAGACCGCCATTTACGCCCAGTGTATGCTGGAGCTGCTGGGCAAGAATCCAGTGCCGCGCTACTGCGACGACCACAACGACATCGTCACCTGCTTTGATGCAGGCACTGCGGATGCGCTCATCGGCTTCTGTCAGGGTATTCAGGCTGCAAGCCCCGTGGACAGCTATGCCGCCCCGGAACCTTCTCCGGAGCCGGGCTATACTGATGAGGTGGTCATGGCAAGCGGCAGCTTTACACAGGGCAGCACCATCGAGCTTTCCTGCGACGGCCCGCTGCGTGAGCCGTACACCTGCTACCTGCAGGGCGGTCTGAACTTTGCTGCCAGCCGTGCAGGCGTGCTGCTGGCCATCCAGAAGGCTTATTTTAAGGGCTGAAAAGGGGAGAGCGCATGCCTGTTTTAAGTGACCGTGTGGGTACCTTCACGGATTCTGTCATCCGCCGCATGACCCGCATCAACAATCAGTACGACTCCATCAACCTCTCGCAGGGCTTCCCGGATTTTGACCCGCCGAAGCAGCTGCTGGACGCTCTGGCTGAAACGGCTTACAAAGGTCCGCACCAGTACGCTGTGACCTTTGGCGCGCAAAACTTCCGCGAGGCGCTGGCAAAAAAGACCAGCCCTGCCCTGCACCACGAAGTAGACCCTAACACCGAGATCTGCGTGACCTGCGGCGGCACTGAGGCCATGATGGCCGCCATGATGACCATCTGCAACCCCGGCGACAAGGTGATGATCTTCTCACCGTTCTACGAGAACTACGGTGCCGATGCCATTCTTTCGGGCGCGGAACCCATCTATATCCCGCTGGTGCCGCCCACCTATGAGTTTGACATCAGCCTGATCGAAAAGGGCTTTGCCGAGGGTGCCAAGGCGCTGATCCTGTGCAACCCCTCCAATCCCTGCGGCAAGGTGTTCCGCCGCGACGAGCTGGAAGCCATTGCAAAGCTGGCCATCCAGTACGATGCCTTTGTGGTGACGGATGAGGTGTACGAGCATATCATCTATGCGCCCGCAGAGCATATCTGCATGGCAAGCCTGCCCGGCATGTTTGAGCACACCATCACCTGCAACTCGCTCTCCAAGACTTACTCCATCACGGGCTGGCGTCTGGGCTATCTGATCGGACCCGCAGAGGTCATTGAGGGCGCGCGCAAGGTGCACGACTTTCTCACTGTGGGTGCGGCTGCACCCCTGCAGGAGGCCGCTGTGGCCGGTTTGGAGATGCCCGCCAGCTATTACGAAGAGCTGCAGGCCCTTTACACCGAAAAGCGCGATCATTTTCTGGCCGGACTGGACCGTGTGGGGCTGAAGCACAATGTTCCGCAGGGCACCTATTTTGTGATGATCGATATTTCCGATTTTCTGGCGCTGCCCCAGTTCAAGGGCTGGACCGACCTGCAGTTCTGTGAGTGGATGATCCGGGAAGTGGGCGTGGCCGCTGTGCCTGGCTCCAGCTTCTTCCGGGAGCCGGTGAACCACCTGATCCGGATGCACTTTGCCCGCGGCACCGATGTGCTGAACGAAGCCGTCCGCCGGCTGGAAAAGCTGCAGGCTTTACTGAAATAAAAGCAAAACAAAAAACAACAGCGCCGCAGGAAGTTTCCTGCGGCGCTGTCTCTTTCCCGATACTCTATACACGATTCATCACACGGCGTGGCGCTGCACGGTGGGCATTGGCTCCACAAGAGCGGGATGCATCCCCTCGCGGTAGTCCAGGTCGCCCTGATCCATACCGCGCAGCAAGACCTCGGCGGTGGCAATGTTGGTGGCAATGGGTACGCTGTGCATATCGCACAGGCGGAGCAGATTCTGCTCGGTGATGCTGGCGGCATCCGCTTTCAGCGGGTCACGGAAGAACAACACCAGATCCACTTCGTCGCACGCAATGCGGGAAGTAATCTGCTGCACACCGCCCAAGCGCCCGGAGAGATAACAGTGCACGGGCAGGCCGGTAGTCTGCGCCAGCATCCGTCCGGTGGTGCCGGTAGCAATGACTGTGTTTTTGGACAAAATGGCGCTGTAAGCAGTGCAGAACTGCAGTGCAAGCTCTTTGCGGGAATCGTGTGCAAGAATGGCGATCGTCATATTGCTCTCTCCTTTGTTCCAAGTATAGTGTTGTGTGTGACGAACAACTTTCTCATTGGAAAGTGAAATGAAGTGAAATCGTTATCAAGTTTTCCAATATAGTTTTACCGCATCGAAATAGGGGTTGTCAAGGGGGGCCTTGTACTTTTTACAAAACAAAATGGAGAAAGTAAGACTATTACTTTGTAAGAATTGGAGAAAACTGGGATACAATCATCTATATCAGTGAGCGAACAGGAAAGGCAGATTGAAAACATAATTCAGCTTTTGTCTTTACTGAAAGAACATTTCATGGGAATAAAACAAAAATACAGGCTGGCGCAAATCGCACCAGCCTGTTTCGGAAAAAGCTTTTCAGTTTCGTTTCTAAATTATGAATATTATGGAGAAAACGCTCACTCCCGATTTCCGCACTGGAAAGGTAGGTTCAGCGGGCTTTAGCGGATCTGACCATTGCCGTGGATGATATACTTGTAGCTGCACAGCTCGGCCAGTCCCATGGGGCCACGGGCGTGGAGTTTCTGGGTGGAAATGCCCATTTCGCACCCAAGGCCGAATTCACCGCCATCCGTAAAGCGGGTGGAACAGTTCACATACACGGCGGCGCTGTCCACTGCGGCAGTGAACAGGTCGGCATGGGCCTGTGTCTGGGTCAGGATGGCCTCGCTGTGGCCGGTGGAGTGCTCAGCAATATGCCCGATGGCCTCCTCTACGCTGTCCACGACCTTGACCGCGAGGATGTAGTCCAGAAATTCGGTGTCAAAGTCCTTTTCTCCGGCAGGGGTGCCGGAGATTATGGCGGCGGCGCGCTTATCCAGCCGCAGATCCACCGGGTGCAGACCCTTTGCAATACGGTCCGGGCCAAGCCGCTGGGCCAGACGGGGCAGGAACTGCCCGGCAATGGAAGAGTGCACAAGGCACACTTCCTCGGCGTTGCACACGCTGGGGCGGCTGGCCTTGGCGTTCTCGATGATGTCCAGAGCTTTGTCCAGATCGGCGGTGTCGTCTACGTACACATGGCAGATGCCGGTGCCGGTCTGGATGCAGGGAACCTTGGCGTTCTGAACGCAGGCACGGATCAACCCGGCACCGCCGCGCGGGATCAGCAGATCCACATAGCCTACAGCGGTCATCAGAGCATTGGCAGAAGCGTGGGTGGTGTCCTCGATCAGGCAGACCGCTGTCTCGGGCAGACCGGCTTTTTTCAGGCCCTGCCGCAGAACGGTGACGATAGCGTTGGCACTGCGCCAGGCCTCCTTGCCGCAGCGCAGGATGCAGGCATTGCCGCTTTTGATGGCAAGGGCAGCGGCATCGCTGGTCACATTGGGGCGGCTCTCGTAGATAATGGCGATCACACCCATGGGCACAGCCGTCTTTTCAATGACAAGCCCGTTGGGGCGCTCCACCCGGTTCAGCACCCGGCCCACCGGGTCGGGCAGAGCGGCAACCTCCCGGATGCCCTGCGCCATGGCTTCAATGCGCGGTGCGGTCAGGGCCAGACGATCCAGCATCACATCGCTGATGTGCCCTTTGGCAGCAGCCATGTCCTCAGCGTTGGCGGCAAGGATGGCCGCCTGATCGTCTGCGCTGCACAGCGCATCTGCCATGCCCAGCAGGGCCGCGTTGCGGGCGGTGTTATCGGCCAGCGCAAGGGCACTTTTGGCGCTGCGGGCGGCTTCCAGAATTTCCTGTGTGGTCATGTGTTCAGTCCTCCTTGCGGGCCGCAAAGCGGGTGCCTGCGGATCTGCCTGCGGCAATGTCGTACAAAAGCTCCGGGTGTGCGCCGTTGGCAATGACCATATCGGCACCGCTGCCCGTTACCATGCGGGCAGCGCGCAGCTTGGTGGCCATGCCGCCGGTGCCAAGGGCCGAACCGGCACCATCGGCCAGAGCCATCACCTCGGGGGTGATCTCCTCCACCAGCGGGATGAGCTTTGCATCCGTGTGGGTGTGGGGATTGGCGGTGTACAGGCCGTCGATGTCACTCAGCAGCACCAGCATGTCAGCCTTGGCGCAGCAGGCCACAATGGCCGCCAGCGTGTCGTTGTCGCCAATGGAGGTGATCTCATCGGTGGCAACGGTGTCGTTTTCGTTGATGATGGGCAGGGCACCCAGCTCCAGCAGGCGGGACAGGGTGTTCTGAAAGTTCACGCGGCGTTCGGTGTGCTCCACGTCCACGCCGGTGAGCAGGATCTGCGCCACGGTGTGATTGTAGGCGTTGAACAGCCGGTCGTAGGTGTACATCAGCTCACACTGGCCCACAGCGGCGCAGGCCTGCTTGGTGGTGGTGTCCTTTGGGCGGGTTGGCAGTGAGAGCTTGCCCACGCCCATGCCAATGGCACCGGAGGACACCAGAATGACCTCATGGCCCTCGTTTTTCAGGTCGCTGAGCACCTTGACCAGCTGTTCCGTGTGGCGGATGTTCAGCCGTCCGGTGGCGTATGCCAGAGTAGAAGTGCCTACTTTTACAACGATGCGCATGATATCCTTAACCCTTTCCCATTTCCTTTGTCTTATTGTACGAGGCGATCACGGCATCCATCACCGCACCGCGCAGGCCGTGCTCTTCCAGCACGCGCACGCCCTGAATGGTGCTGCCGCCGGGGCTGCACACAGCATCCTTGAGTTCGCCGGGATGCTTTCCGCTTTCCAGCACCAGCTTTGCGCTGCCCAGAACCATCTGTGCGGCATATTCCTGCGCTTTGGCGCGGGGCAGGCCGCAGGCCACGCCGCCATCAGCCAGAGCCTCAATAAACTGGTACACCCATGCCGGGCCGCAGCCGGAAACGCAGCTGGCGGCATCGATCAGACTTTCCGGCACGGCGTCCAGACGGCCCGCAGGAGCCATGATCCTGAGGAAGGCTTCTTCTTCCTCAGCGGTGACATTGCTGGAACAGTACTGGATCATACCCTCGCCCACCGAAGCCGGGGTGTTAGGCATGATGCGGATCACAGGAAAGTCCTCACCGGCCATCTCCTGAATACGGGCGATCGAAAGGCCCGCTGCCATGCTGCACAGCACAAAACGGCTGGGGCGCTCGTCAAAGGTGAATTTGAGCGGCTGGAGCAGAGCTTCCATCATCTGGGGCTTTACCGCCAGAAAGATCAGGTCGCAGTCACCGGCCACCTCGGCATTTGTGGCGGTTTTGCAGCCCAGTTCTTTGGCCAGTGCCTGTGCCTTGGCCGCAGTGCGGTTTGCCAGAAAAACCTTCTTAGGGTCAACAGCTTTGCAAACGGCACGGGCGATGGCTCCACCCATGTTGCCGCAGCCCAGAAAACCAATGGTATCCATCATAGTTTGTACCCTCCCTCAAAACGGCACTTCAATCACAGCCGTCTGCTCCCATTCTAAGCGTAGAGGAATATAAAATCAAGGGCCTTTTCCGCTTTTTTGCCGGAAGAAGCCGCTTTTGCAGGCATTGCGCACCGCCGGAAGGGGTTTGGGAGGGCTGAGAAACGGTTTTTGAAACGAGAAACTGCCGGAGTGAAAACGCAGGAAGTCGTTCTTTGTTTACAAAATGGACAGAATCAATGCTTGCAATCGGGATGGCTTTTGCGGTATTATAATGTACGAAGCTGCCAATCGCCGTACGCAGCAGGAAAAATTTCTACGGTCGGGAAAGGAAGGTCTTTGTGTCACAAACAACGAAGCGGGCACTGGAAGCATCGCTGAAAAAGCTGCTGCTGGAAAAGCCCCTCAATAAGATCACGATCAACGATATCACCGAGGACTGCGGCGTGAACCGCATGACCTTCTACTACCACTTCAAGGATATTTACGATCTGGTGGATTGGATCCTGACGGAAGATGCGGTCAAGGCGATGGAAGGCCGCCAGAGCTTTGATACATGGACCGAAGCATTTCTGGAAATCCTGCACCAGATCCGGGATAACAAAACACTGGTACTGAACGTATACCGCTCTGTGGGTCGTGAACAGGTGGAGCAGTATCTGTACAAGCTTCTGGACCCCATGCTGAAGGAATTTGCGGATCGCGAATGCCGCGACATCACCGTGCAGGACGATGACAAGCAGTTTGTGGTGGATTTTTACAAATATGCGCTGGTGGGCGTGGTGCTGGAATGGATCCGCCGGGATATGAAGACCGAGCCCGCTGTGATGGTAGAACGTATGGGACGGATGCTGCAGGGCGATCTGCGCCGCGCGTTATGCCGCCTTGCCAGCAATAAGATCCATCTGGAACAGGACGGTTGAACCGGAAGAACGACAAAATTTTATCATAATCCGCGCCGTGATGGGTTTTCTATCACGGCGCTTTTTCTGTTTATGGCAACTTGTGGGATAGAATGGTAGAGTAATGGCATAGAAATAGAAAAAGAGATTTCCGAAAAATACCGTTTGGAGGAAAAGGATAATGAATACTTCTGTTGAGAGCCTGACTCATAAAATGCAGCGTGCTGCCGTTGGTAAAATGGTGGACGTGGTGCTTTCTCATGCCGATAAAGACCGTCAGAAAACCGTGGGACAGCTGGTGGATGTTGCAAAGCAGTTCTATGGCAGTTCGTTCAGCGCTGAAGCCTACGAACACGCCAGACAGACCCTGACCGACCCCGACAGCAAGTGGTCCAAGCTCATCAACTGTGTGCTGGATCAGACCGACCCCAACGTGGCCCGCACCATGGCGCTGAATCTGGGCTACGAGGCTTTCTTCCGCGGCACCAAGACCATCCGCGAGAACCGCGTGAAGTATCAGTGCAACATCCCCTGGCTGATCCTGTTCGACCCCACTTCCGCCTGCAATATGCACTGCGTGGGCTGCTGGGCAGGTGAATACGGTCACAAGAATAACCTCAGCTTTGAGGATATGGACAAGATCGTTACCGAGGGCAAGGAGCTGGGCGTGTACCTGTACATGCTGACCGGCGGCGAGCCGCTGGTGCGTAAGGCTGATATCCTCAAGCTGGCCGAGAAGCACAATGATGTGCAGTTTGCCATCTACACCAACTCCACCCTCATCGATGAGCCGTTCTGCAAAGAGGTGGTGCATCTGGGCAACATTGCCTTCATGCTGTCCATCGAGGGCACCCCGGAGACCAACGATGCCCGCCGCGGTGAGGGGCACTATGCCGCTGTTATGCATGCTATGGATCTGCTCAAGGAGCACGGCATCGTGTTCGGCACGTCCATCTGCTACACCCGCGATAATATCGAAGCTGTTACCAACGATGAGTTCATGCGTTTCCTGTGTGAGAAGGGTGCACACTTCGGCTTCTACTTCCACTACATGCCCGTGGGCAACGAGGCAGCACCGGAACTGATGCCTACCCCGGAGCAGCGCAAATATATGATCGACCGCATCCGCTATCTGCGCTCGGAAGAGTGCGATATCCCGTTCTACCCGATGGATTTCCAGAACGATGGCGAGTTCGTGGGCGGCTGCATTGCCGGCGGACGCAACTACTTCCACATCAACTCTGCCGGTGACGCAGAGCCGTGCGTGTTCATCCACTACTCCAATGCCAATATCCACGACCAGAGCATTCTGGAAATTCTGCACAGCCCGCTGTTCATGGCTTATCACAACGGCCAGCCCTTCAACAAGAACCATCTGCGTCCCTGCCCGATGCTGGAAAACCCCGAACTGCTGCAGAAGATGGTGCACGAGACCGGTGCCCACAGCACCGACCTGCAGTCGCCGGAGAGCGTGGAGCACCTGTGCGAGAAGTGCAAGAACTATGCAGCCAACTGGCAGCCCACTGCGGACGAGATCTGGTCCCACACCAAGATCCGCGAGAGCCGCTACGAGAACTACAAGGACTGGAAGCCCTCGCAGCCCATTGAAAAGTAACGAAGGCAGACATCATAATGCAAACAAAGCCCAGGCGTTCCATTGAAGTGCGCTCCGTCAAGTAGACAGAGAAATAATATAAGTTTTTGTTCGCCGTTTCCACAAGGAAACGGCGAATTTTTTGTGCAAAAATGATTGTTCTTTCTTGATATAAAAATACCCCCAGAGTACGCAGAGTTTTTGTTTTACTCTGTCTACTCTAGGGGGGAGCATATCACACTCAGAGAGGGTCTTACTGTTTCATGAAAGAGTGGTTTTGAAAATTACCAGAACCAGTAGCGCTTTTTCAGCACAACATATACAATGCCGATCAAAACCACTACAACACCACCGGCAATGAAGAAGGTCCAGTTGATATTGGCAAATTTCAGGTTCTGGTTGGTCAGCAGATAACGGCCTGCAGTATCGGCAGTGATGATGCCGTCGGTGTAGCTGTTCAGGTACTGCCACTTGTTGGAGACGGCGTTGTACAGATACAGGCGGGTATAGGTGCTCACATCCAGATCGATGCGCACCGAGCAGGGAAGAGCCGTGCCCTTGTCCAGCTCAAACTCGATGCCCTGATCGGACTCAGTCAGGATGAGCATGGTGTCCAGCTCACTGGTGGTGCTCTTGACACCGCTGCCTGCAATCTGCATGGTGTAGCCATCGCCCACCACGCACAGGGTCTTGCCGGTGGTGCGCAGCGCATTGAGGATATCACCGGTCACGGTAGGCACCTCGGCCTGTGTGAAAACGATCTCGTTGTCCTCACTGTCCTGAATGGCTTGCACAACGGGATCAATCTCGATGGGAGCATCGTTATCCGGTTCGGTGGAGCTGCTGTCCGAAGAATTATCGGAAGAAGATGCAGCCGAACGGTTGACGATGACCGTGACCATGGCGGATGCAGTGCCGTTGGAAACGGTAATGGAAGTAGCGCCGGTGCCCACAGCCGTGATCACGCCGCTGGGGCTGACCGTGGCAATGTTGCTGTTGGCGGACTTATAGGTGAACTTCTGGGAAGCGGAAGAAGGCTTGACACTGGCGGTCAGGGTGCGGGTGGCACCGGGCTTGAGCACAACGTAGGAAGGATTCACCGTGACGACCTGACCGCTGTTGGAAGAACCAGTGCTGGCGGTACCGGTGCCGGTGCCGGAGTTGGGAATACTCATGACCGTGACATTGGTGGTAGCAGTCACCGAACCGCAGGTAGCGGTAATGGTGGCGGTGCCGGGGGCAATGCCGGTAACACGGCCGAAATTGTTCACCGTGGCGACCTTCTCATTGGAAGAGGTCAGGGTGACGGTGGCATAGTTGGAAGCCGAAGTGGGCCGCACCTGCAGCTGTGCCGAGACCGAGTTGCCAACATAGATGGTGTTGGAGGAAAGGGAAAGGTCCATCTCGGTAACGATCATGGAAGAATCCATGGAGACAACGATGGTGTAGGCACAGATCTGGTTGCCTGCGGCAGCGGTGATGCGGGTGGTGCCTACGCCCACAGCCTGCACGACACCGGAGTTGCTCACAGTCAGAATGGAAGTATCGTCCGAGATAAAGACAACCGAGTCGGTAGAGTTGCGCGGACGCACCACAGGAGACAGCTGCTGAGAGGAACCCAGCAGCATGTTGGCGGTATAGCTGCCGGCCTCAATGCTTTCGGCAGGCACGTCCTGATCCCACGGCATGGCAACGCCGCTCAGGGCAAGGCCGGAGACAGGGCTTGCTGCGGCCGCAGACACAGCTGTGCCGCAGGCCAGCAGGCAGAGCGCTGCCGCACAGACGGCCAGTTTTTTTGCGGTTGATTTCATAGTAAGTGTACCTCTTTGGGTGATATAACGGCGGCTGGCAGTCAGCACAGCTCCGGTTTAGCGGAACAGAACGCCCAGGGCTTCCATTGCGTACTCGAAATAGGTGACCTGATCGTACTCCACGCGGGCAGTAACGCTCATGCCGTTGGAAAGATCCACCTTGTCGCCGCTGCGGCTCACCACATAAGTGGCATCGGGCTTAATGGTCATCTTATAGTAGGAAGCGTTGGAGCTGGCCGTCACGTCACTGTCAATGGCCGTTACAGTGCCGGTCAGGGTGCCATAGGAATACTCCGAAAGGCCGGTAATGGCGATCTTGCACGGGTCACCCACATGAAGCAGCGGGCGGTCATTCACGGTGACCATGGCAACGATCTCCAGATCGTCGTTCTCGCTGGCAACAGTGGCCAGCGGGGAGCCTGCGCTCAGCACCATGCCCTCTTTGTAAGGAGTATCCATGTGGATCACACCGGAGGTGGGGGCGTAGATGTAGTAATCGTTGGCACCGGTGTTCAAGGCATCGAGCTGAGCCTGAACGTTGTCCACGTTGCTCTGTGCGCTGGTAATGCTCTGGGAGATGGACTGCATGGTGGAGTAGTACAGAGCTTCTACTTCGCTCTGGCTCTGCTCCATCATGGTCTTGATCTGAGCATCGGAGTAACCGGCAGCCTGATAGGCCGTGGCATCAAAGGTCTTCTGAGAGACCTGGCTCTTGTAGGTCTCGTACTGATAGTAGTAGGGCTGATCTTCGGGGTTTGTCTCGCTGAAGTAGTTGGTATCATCCTGCACGCATTGCAGCAGCTTGTTGTACTGGTCCAGCTGGGTCTGGTAGATCTTGAGCTGGCTTTCCAGGTTATCCTGCTGCATGTCGATATCCGTGCTCTTGATGTGGGCCACGAGGTCGCCCTCGTTCACATAGCTGCCCTCCGAAATATACATCTCGGTAATGGAGCCGGAATAACTGGACATGATATAGGTTTTATTGCTGGCCTGCACGGTGCCTGCGTTCTGGCTGACATAAATGCGGTTGGTATGGGTGCTCCACACCACCAGAAACAGCATGAAGATGCCCACCAGAATGACAAAAGCGTAGCCATAAGGTGGCAGCTTTTTTTCCATCATGATGCGGCGGTCCTGCAGATCCGAAAGGTTCTGAACTTTAATCGTCATAATTACTTGGTCTCCATAAAGACATCGACCACGGCATCATCCTCGTCCTGATTGACATAGATGGTATAGGAGGTGCCGGTCAGTTTCTGCTCATTCTCAAAAGCGTGGACCTGCAGCTTGTAGGAAGCCAGCTGGCTTTCGGGCATGGGGCCGGTGTAGTGGGCATACAGGCAGTTCTTCACGCGCAGAATAGCATCCATATGGTAGTCCTGCTCCATCTGGCCGATGAACTGGGTAGCCTGCTGCATCATGTACAGGTGCATCTGACGGTCCTCACCAACCACCATGGCCTGCACAATGGGGCCAATGGGCTGTGCGTTGTTGCTCTTGATAAAGTTGTGCATCTGGGTCAGCACCACGGGCAGACTGGCCATCTCTTCCGGATGGATCTCACGGGAGAGCACATTGGTGAGCTTCAGGGTCTTGTTCTCGGCTACTTTGATCTCTTTCATGTTGAATACCTCGGTTCCTTTTCAGATTTACCTCAGAAGAGGCAGTAATAGGCAATCGAGAAAGGGGAGAAAACCGCTGCAGAGAGCAGCTTCCTCTCCGCTCCCGATCGCCTACTACTTATAAAAGTAATAGGGATCTTGCAAATAAAATGTGCCCGGAGGCATTTTGCCTCCGGGCACACCATAGTGAGGCATAGTTACCTGAGCAGGCGGGGCCTGTTCAGGATAACACCATCTACTTCTACTAAACAGAAAGTCTTTCTAGCTCTTTTTTATCTGACACAGCAAAACTATGTCAAATCAAGCTATCCATCATGAATGACTCCCTTTCATATGTAACCGGGTACGCACCCGGCTGCAACACATCAATAGGTGATCGACTCACCGTCGTCATCCTCTTCCACCACGGCCTGCATGACAGACTGCTTGGGCTCTGCCTTTTTGCTGCGGTAGATACCCTGCTGCATGTTCCACAGCTCGTAGTACTTGCCTTCCTTGGCAAGCAGCTCATCGTGCGTGCCGCGTTCCACGATCTTGCCGTGATCCATCACAAGGATCAGATCACAGTCACGAACGGTGGACAGGCGGTGAGCTACGATCAGCATGGAACGATCTGCAAGCTGATCGTAGATCATGTTGAAGATCAGATTTTCCGTAGCAAAGTCCAGATTACTGGTGGATTCATCCAGAATGTAGAGGTTGGAATCTTTCAGGAAAGCGCGTGCCAGCGCAATGCGCTGCTTTTCACCGCCGGACAGGCCGTTGCCTGCTTCTTCCAGATAGGTGTTATACTGCAGGGGCAGATGACGGATAAAGTCGTGAGCATCTGCCTTCTTGGCAGCTTCCTTAACTTCGTCCATCGTAGCGTCCATACGGGAAACGCGGATGTTATCATAAATGGTCTTGCTGAACAGCTCAACGTTCTGCGGCACATAAGAAATTGCGCGGCGGACAGAGTCATTGGTGTATTCAGCCAGATTCACACCGTTCAAGTCGATCTCGCCATCTTCCGGCTCATAATACTTGAGCAGAAGCTTGGTAATCGTGGATTTGCCGCTGCCGCTGCTGCCCACCAGCGCGACCTTTTTACCGGCCGGAATGGTAAAGCTGATGTGATCCAGTGCAGGGGCACGGTTGCCATAACGGAAAGTGACATTCTTGAACTCGATATCGCCCTCCACCTTGTCCAGATCGGTGCGGTCTTCGTCGCCGACCGTCTCGGAGGGATAATCCATGATCTCGCCCAGACGCTTCATGGAAATGCTGGCCTCCTGAATCTGCATCTGCAGACCAATCAGGTTGCTCAGCGGGGAAGTAAAGTAAGAGGACAGCGTGCTGAAGGCCATGAATCCGCCCAGTGTCATCTCCCCCTTCAGAACCTGACTGATACCCACATAGGTGGTCAGCATGCTGAAACCGGTGGAAATGAAGGAGGAAATCAGGCCCTGCGTGGTGCTGATCTTGCTGGAGCGCAGGCTGATCTTCAGGCTCTTGATGTACTCACGCTCGAGGTTCTCCATTTCGGTATCCTCGTTGGCGTTGCACTTGACCGTCTCAATGCCGCGCAGGCTTTCGATCATCTGGCTGTTCAGTGCAGCGGACTGCACCATGGTCTCTTCGTTGATCTTTTTGTAAGGCTGCTTGTAGATCAGCACCAGCAGAATGCTGACCAGAGCCATGAACAGCGAGATCGAGAAGAGCATCGCATTCATGCGGAACAGGATGATACCGGTGATAATGGCCATCGAGATATCCATGATCAGGCTCAGCGCAATGCTGGTGAAGATGGATTTGATGGTGTTTGCATCCGAATAACGGGTGGTGATATCACCAGTCTTGCGGGTGGCAAAGAACTTCATGGGCAGACGGAAGATATGCCCGAAGTAACCCAGCATCAGCGGAATATCGATCTTGATGGATAGGTGAATCAGAACCCACTGCCGGACAAAGCCCACCAGCGTATTGGTGATGCTGACCATGCTGAACACAAGGATCAGCGTGACCAGCAGATTGTCTAGGCCATATGGCAAGACCTCGTCCATCAGGATCTTGTTGAACATGGAGGAGGCAATGCCCAGGATCGTAACGATCAGAGAACTCAGGATCGCATAGGCAAAGAGCTTTTTCTGGGGCAGCAACAGGTCGACGTAACGCTTGAACATGCCGCCCTTTTCGATCTTACCGCCCTTGAACTCCGAGGTGGGGTTCATCAGCAGCAGAACACCGGTAAAGTTCTTGTAGAACTCATCCAGAGAGATCTTTTTCAGCTCACTGCCGGGGTCGCCGATCACGACATAATCCTTGCACTTGTGTTTTTTGCCGTTCTTCTCATCTTCCTTGGCGGCTTCGGCTTCTTTCAGCATGTGCCGACGACGCTCACCGTCATCTTTGATGGTGGTCTTTTTAAAGACGACCACAAAGTGGGCCAGACCCTGATCGGTGATGACCTGCGCAATGCAGGGCAGCGAGAAATCGCTGAGGAAATTTTCACGGTCTACGCGAACCGCTGCAGTGGTGAAACCCAACTCATTAGCGGCTTTCTGCAAACCAACAAGGTTCGTGCCTTTCAGGTCGGTACCCATCATATCGCGCAGGCGGGTGATGGTAACTTCCTTTTTGTAATGGAGGCACACCATTGCGAGGCAGGCAGCCGCACAGTCAGTGGTGTCGTGCTGCCGGACATAGGTATAACGCATAGATGCTTCCTTTGATCATATACAAATTTATTCAAACAGCGGCAGGCGTTTTGAAGAAGCGGCCTGCCGCTGATCTGACAACGTGAAAAGAGCCGGAGCCTGAAACAACAGCACAGAGACCGGTGCTTTGTCCTGTCCTGCGGAGAACCATGACAAAACACCGGTCGGCTGCTATCAAAAGAAGGGAGCACCTACCCTTTGATCTGTGTGCCGGACTTTGGAAAAACAGATACAAATTCCCAAAGCTTATAAGCAGTATACCACAATGTGACATCTTCTTCAAGTAGTCAAATTTTAAGAAATCATTATGCTTGATGCTTTTTTCGCATGAATGCTGTGTTTTTGGGACAGAGAAGCCCAAAAACAGAGGAGAAACACGACTGCATGGCTGTACAGAAAAAGGGTGTAGTATGGGACAAACAAAAAAGGCAATGTTCTGTGGAACATTGCCTTTTCTTCTGGCGCCTCTTGCCTGACTCGAACAGGCGACACCCTGATTAACAGTCAGGTGCT
>ERZ840517.1455-NODE-1455-length-25097-cov-7.183013_pt1 | contig 25097 bp, 19 predicted proteins | sample MGYA00519876_ERZ840517 | MGnify/ENA primary metagenome ERZ840517 (study PRJEB31850, sample SAMEA3708882) | human gut metagenome | biome: human gut; feature: human-associated habitat; material: faeces | place: China | collected 2014 ... | reverse complement strand
TTCTCTGATGGAAAGTTGACGACAGGTATTAAGGATTATCGTAAACAATTTGTATTGAATACTTTTTATGAACATGGTGCAAGTGAAGATATTCTTTACTTAAATAAACCACATTTAGGAACAGATGTTTTAATTAATGTGGTTAAAAATATTAGAAAAGATATTGAAAAATGTGGAGATGTTCGTTTTGAAACAAAATTGGTAGATATTATTATTGAAGATAATCAATTAAAAGAAGTTGTTTTAGAAAATAATGAAGGAACATATAAAGAAAAAGTAGATCAACTGGTATTGGCTATTGGTCATAGTGCGAGAAAAACCTATGAAATGCTTTATCAAAAACAATTAGAAATCTCTCAAAAAGCTTTTGCAGTGGGAATGCGTATTGAACATAGTCAAGAATTTATTAATAAAAACCAATATGGAAAATTCTATGATCATCCTGCATTAAAAGCGGCTGATTATAAATTGGCGGTGCATACAAGTCAAAAAAGAGGAGTCTATACTTTCTGTATGTGTCCTGGTGGTTATGTCATGAATGCAGCCAGTGAAGAAAAAAGACTGGTTGTTAACGGGATGTCTAATTATAAACGTGATAATAAATACGCTAATAGTGCTATCTTAGTCAATGTGACACCGGATGATTTTGGTAGTTCACATCCGCTTGCAGGAATGTATTTTCAAAGAAAATTAGAAGAAAAAGCTTTTGAACTAGGAGGAAGTGATTATTCAATTCCAGTTCAAAGAGTGGAAGATTATTTAGAAAATAAAGAAAGTAAAGAAAAAATAGAGACAAGTTTAAAAAGAGTTAAAAATGCTAATCTCAATGCATTACTTCCTGAAATCCTGAATATAAATTTAAAAGAAGGACTTCTTTTAATGAATAACAAGATTAATGGGTTTACAAGTGATGCCACATTACTCGGAGTAGAATCAAGAAGTTCAGCACCAATTCGTTTTTATCGTGATGACAATATGGAAAGTAATATTAAAGGGATTTATCCAATTGGTGAAGGTGCAGGATATGCAGGTGGTATTATGTCAAGTGCAATTGATGGTTTGAAATGTAGTGAGGTATTACTCAAAGGAGAGAGATAATGTGTCATTATTTGAACTTGTTGTTATTTCAATTTCATTAGCGATGGATGCTTTTACTGTTTCGATGATGTATGGTATTTCTATGCCAAAAGGAAACATCAAGAAACAAAGCTTCATTGCTTTTTATTTTGGCTTTTTTCAGGCATTGATGCCTTTTTTAGGATATCATTTAGGATGTGTATTTTCAAAAAAGATACAAGCCTATGATCATTATATCGCTTTTATATTTTTAATGATTGTTGGTATCAATATGTTAAAAGATGCTTTTAGTGAAGAAGAAACAAATTATAATTTTAAATTATTAGATTTAACAATTCTTGCTTTTGCAACAAGTATTGATGCTTTTGCTATTGGTATGACTTTTGCTTTTTTAGAAGTAGCTATTTATCAAGCTTCATTGATTATAGGAATTATTACTTTTCTATTATGTTTGTTTGCTTTACAAATTGGACGTTATTTAAACAATAAGTTTCAAAATAAGGCACTTATTTTTGGGGGCATTGTTTTGATTTTAATTGCTTTTAAAACATTGTTGGAGCATCTCTTTTGAAAAAAGTATATAATGAAATAGGTGACAAGTATGAAAGAAGAAGAAAAAATTATAAAAAATACTATAAAGAGAACAAAAGAATATGATCGAACACTTTCTCCATATGCTTGTAAAACAAGTGAATGCCAAAAATTAAGAAAAGAAGAAAGTGAACATGAAGAGTTTGATATTCGTTGGCCTTTTGAAGAAGATATTGATCGTATTTTATATTGTAAATCTTATCAACGTTACACAGATAAAACACAGGCTCTTTCATTTTTTCAAAGTGCCCATATTTCTAAACGTTCAATCCATGTTCAATGGGTTTCACGTATTGCCAGACAAATAGGAAAAGGTTTGAATTTAAATTTAGATTTAATTGAAGCGGCTGCTTTAGGACATGATTTAGGACATGCTCCTTATGGTCATGTAGGAGAAAGAGCGTTGAATGAAAAACTACAAGAAAAGGGTTTTGGATATTTTTGTCATAATGCTAATAGTGTACGAAATATTCTTTATTTAGAAAGAAATGGGAAAGGCTATAATGTTTCTTTACAAGTCTTAGATGCTATTTTGTGTCATAATGGTGAAATGCTTTCTAAAAAATATGAACCAGATCGTAAAAAAACAAAAGAACAATTCTTACAAGAGTATCATGATTGTTGGCATAAAGAAAATGCCAGTCTTGAGTTAAAACCAATGACTTTAGAAGGATGTGTGGTTCGTATTTCAGATGTTATTTCTTATATTGGAAAAGATATTGAAGATGCTATGAGTGTAGGTATCTTACAAAAGAAAGATCTTCCTGAAAATGTAGTAAAAGTATTAGGAGATAATAATAAATCAATTATGAATAAATTAATTGGTGATTTGATGATTCATAGTTATCAAAAACCATATTTACGTTTTTCTCATGAAGTCTTTGAAGCATTATCATCCCTACTCTTCTTTTTAGGAGAAAAAGTCCATCATCATCCAGTTTTAGAAAAAGAAAATGCTAAACTTTCAAGAATGGTCAAAGAACTCTTTGATGTTTATTTAGAAGAATTAGAAAATAATGATCAAGATTCAAATATTGTTAAGTTTAAAAATAAGATGGTAGAAAATTATCAAAAGACGCCCAATCCATTGATTGTCTCTGATTATTTATCAATGATGACAGATACTTATGTTTTAAATGATTATGAAAGAAAATTTTTACCAATTCTTCATGGCGAAAAACTTTAATAATTATTTTATTTGGTGTAAAATATAAATATACAGGAGGGATGGCTTATGAAATTAATTATTGCTATCGTAAATTCTGATGATAGTTCATCAGTACAAGCCGCACTTACAGAAGAAGGATACTTCGTTACAAAATTATCAACAACAGGTGGATTCTTAAAGAAAGGAAATACAACATTCTTTATTGGAACAAATGATGATAAAGTTGAACATGCTGTAGGTATTATTAAAGAAAATTCTAAAAAACGTGTAGAAAAAGAACCTACTGTTCCACCTACTGAAATGGGAGAATTTTTTACTCCAATCATGGTAGATGTACTTGTTGGTGGAGCAACAGTTTTTGTATTAGATATTGAACAATTTGAAAAATTTTAGAAAAAGGACATTGTCCTTTTTTTTTAATCCTTTATAATGTTTGTGGGTGAAATTATGTCTATCAAATTATTAAATGAAAAAAGAATGGATGAATTAATACAATTTATCCATCAAGAAGAAATAACAAAAGAATATTTAAAACAAAATCAAAAGATTATTTATGTCAATGAAAATCAAAATATCAATGGGGTTATTATTTTTGATGTTATCAAAAATGAAATAGAACTTTGTTTAGGAACTGATGAAATTAAACAACAATTAATAGCAGTCATTAAAAAAATAGCTCTAAAAGATATCATTTATCAAAATAAAATCATACAAATAAAAACAAAAAAACAATTTAAACACTATGAAGAAGTCTATGAATTTATTCATCAACAAAAAGATCGTGTCTATAGTTTAGATAACTTTAAAAAATATATGCAAGAATTTTATAATATCCAACATGCTTTAAAATGTATCCATGTTTGTGGAACAAATGGGAAAGGTTCGACTGTTAATTACATGAAAGAAGTTTTAAAAAAACAGGGATATACTGTAGGAACTTTTACTTCACCAGCACTTATTTCTAGGTTAGATGTCGTACGTATCAATGATGAATGGATCAAGGAACAATTTATTGTTGATGTTGCTAATAGATATGTGGATAATTGGTTAAAGTATGAGATTTCTTTATTTGAAATAGAGGTCTTTATTTCAATTCTTTACTTTATTTATCAAGGTGTTGACTATGCCATTTATGAGGTTGGATTAGGTGGAGAGTTAGATGCAACGAATATTATTTTACCAATGGTTTGTGTTAATACGAATATTGGTTTAGATCATATGGATTATTTAGGTGATAGCTATGAAAGTATTGCTAGAGCGAAAGCGGGAATTATTAAAGAGCATGTTGATTTTATTACAGGAGAACATAAACAAGAATGTGTTGATATTTTTAGAGATACTTGTGAAAAGCATCATAGTCATTTGATACGTTTAGATCGTATACATGATTTACAAGATGGTGAAAATGTGAAATATACATATAAGGATTATAATATTGTTTTAAATACGCCAGCTCTTTATCAAATTGAAAATAGTGCTTTAGCACTAGCAACCTTATTATATTTAAAGGAACATCATTTTATTGAATTAGATGAATCTTCAATTGTTGAAGGTTTATTTGAAGCTAAGTGGGCAGGACGTTTTGAAATCATAAGTGAAAAACCACTGATTATTTTAGATGGGGCCCATAATCGAGAAGGTGTTGATGAACTCTATCGTTCTGCACGTAAATTACATAATTTAAAAATCATCTTTTCAGCATTAAGAGATAAAGATACGGACTATATGATTGAAAGATTATTAGATTTGACGTATGATATAACCGTCTGTGAATTTAAACATCCACGTAGTCAAAGTGCAAAATTATTAGCAGGGGACTATCCGGTAAAAATTGAACCGGACTTTAGAAAAGCTTTAGACGATATTTATTTACAAGAAGGAACATTTTTGATTACGGGATCATTGTATTTTATTTCTGAAGTAAGGAAATACTTATTACAAAAGATTCATAGCAAATAATAAAGAAGGAGGAGTCTACTTTTAGTAGCAATTGTGTACGGTTTTATATCGGAATTAACGCCCGTGGACTAGCAAGAGGACGAAGCGGGAAAGCATATGTACGGTTTTATATCGGAATTAACGCCCATGGACTAGAAAGAGGACGAAGTGGGAAAAAACATATGTACGGTTTCTTACCGGAATTAACGCCTGTGGACTTATAAGAGGACGAAGCAGGAACAATTGGTTTTTTTAAGTAGCAATCAAACGATGATTCAAATTATTTTAGGGGTTGTTATTGTTTCGATTGGGATATTTGTTTTTTATAAATATCCAATGAAAAGCGATGTGCGACAAATGACATTGGGGGCTTTATTTGTCATTCTAGCTATTATTTTAAAAAGGTTAGCTGTGATGGTACCTTTTCTTGGCTTTCCAAGTTTAAAAATTACATTAGAGGTATTACCTTTAATCGTTGCTGGTTTAACATTACAACCAGGGTATTGTTTTATAGTTTCTATCGCCACAGATTTTCTAGGTCTTGTTCTAGCAAATGCAGGAGGATTTCCTTTCTTAGGATTTACTTTAAATGCGGTATTACAAACAGAAATACCATGTCTATTAAAGATTTATTTAAATGAAAAAAATGAAAGATTATTAGAAAGAATTGTAAAAATAGTAATGGTCATTATTTCGTTACTAGGATGTCTTTATGTTTTTAAAATCAATGAAGTTAATATTTCAGGATCTTCATATCAAGTAACATTACCAATTAAATTTACAATCTTTGTCATCATTGCAGCAATGCTTACTATTCTCTTTATTTTTATAAGATATTATAAAAATAAACTCAAAGAAAAAGATTTATGCTTATTTCATTTAAGTATTCTATCAGTTGTGGCTATTGAACTAACAGTAACGATGTTTTTAACACCATATTGGTTACAAACAATGTATGGAATACCATTCTTTGCATCACAATTTGTAAGAATTTTAAAATCATGTGTGATGATACCTGTAGGTATTATCATTGTATATACAATGAATCGAATGATTCAAAAAGTTATTAGATAAAGTTTTGGATATTGTCCAAAGCTTTTTATTTTGTACCAAAAATAAAAGATCAAATTAATAAAGAAAATTTGATAATTTTTGACAAATTTATAGCAAAAATTACAAAACGGGCAATTTGTTGTACTTAAAATTAAAAAACAGGACAATTGGTGTATTGTATAGATGGAGGTGTTGCTTTATGCATAGAAAAAGTTCGATTTCTATTAGAGAATGGCTTGAAAATTCTAATAAAGTACTTTTAGTAACGGGTATAAGACGTTGTGGGAAATCTATTTTGCTTAAGCAGATTATGGATGAAATGAAAGAGGATCAAGGTGTTACCGATGATCATATTATATATATGAACCTGGAAGATATGAAATACGCATTTATAAAGAATGCGATGGATTTGTATGGGTATGTGGAGAAACTTATCGTTGATGAAGAAAAGTATTACATTTTCTTAGATGAGATTCAGATGGTTGAAGAATTTGAACGGGCTATAAATTCTTTTCACGCAACAAAAAATGTAAGTATTTTTATCACGGGTTCCAATAGCTGGCTGTTGTCGGGAGAATTAGCAACATTGTTATCCGGAAGATACGTGAGTTTTCGGGTGATGCCGTTTCGTTTTCAGGAAATGTGTGAGATGTTGGGAGTAAAGAAAGAAGAAGCGTCTGAAAAAGAATTTATGGACTATATTACATGGGGCGTAATGCCACAGCGCTTTTATTTTAAAACCGAAGAAGAAACTAAAGTGTTTATGACAGATTTGTATGATTCTATTGTGTTGAAGGATATTTTCTGGCGAGGTCAGGTGAGGGATGTAGATGCACTGAACAGACTGTTGGAATACATTGTATTGAACTCTTCGCAGACATTTTCTCCAACATCGATTGCCAAGTATTTTGAAAGTGTAAATCGAAAAGTAGCACCGGATACTATAATAATTATATGGAAAAGATAGTTGCAGCGATGGTCATGAATAAAGCAATGCGCTATGCTATCCGAGGAAAAAGGGTATTGACCAGGTTTGATAAATATTATCTGACAGATGTAGGGTTTGGAAAAATCAAAAATACAGATTCAAGACAGAAATAGGTGGTCTTATAGAAAATGTTGTATATAATGAGTTTTTAGTTTGGGGATATGAAGTATATGTGGGAAAAACGACAAAGGGTGAGATTGATTTTGTAGCAGTGAAAGACGGAAAGAGTATTACCAGCGCATATTTGCTAGCAACGGAAGATGTCATAGAAAGAGAATTTGGGGCATATAAGGATATTCAAGATCATTATCCGAAATATGTACTTTCCATGGACAGATTTGATTTTTCAAGAGAAGGAATCATACATCAGAATATAATAGATTATTTGATGGAAAGGTAAAAAACCCGTTGACAGATTCGAAAGAATCGACTATATTAACTTTAATAAAAGGGAGTAACTGGCGCCTGTAAGTCTTGCAAAGTAGAAAATCAGGCGTTTGCGATGTCGTCAGTACGATGAGTGATCATCCGTATCGTAATGAAATGGTGAGACTTTTATTGCATATTTTTGGTGTGCAATAAAGGTCTCTATTTTTGTACACCAGATGAGCCATAATAGGAAAAAGGAGGTACAAATTATGTTGACAAATGAGCAGGCGAAGGAAAATCTAAAGAAATACGGACCGAATGAACTGGAAGAGGGAAAGAAAAAAAGCGTCTTTCAAATATTTTTAGAACAGTTCAAGGATTTTCTTGTAATTATTCTGATCATCTCCGCGGTGATCTCAGGATTTCTTGGAGATGTGGAGAGTGCGATTGTAATTTTTGTAGTTATTACGATGAATGCGATTCTTGGAACGGTGCAGACGGTGAAGGCAGAGCAGTCGCTGAATAGTTTGAAGCAGCTGTCGGCACCGGATGCGAAAGTTGTGCGTGACGGGCAGTTGATGCAGGTGCCGGCGAAAGAAGTGACCGTCGGTGATGAAGTGATTGTGGAGGCAGGAGATTTAATTCCGGCAGATGGAAAGTTACTTACAGTTGCAAGCCTTAAAGTGGACGAAAGTGCACTGACAGGTGAGAGTCTTCCAGTGGAGAAGTCTTTAGATGAAGTGCCGGAGGGCGTAGCACTCGGAGATCAGACAAATCGTGTATTTTCCGGAAGCTTCGTGACTTATGGGCGAGCATCTTTTGAAGTAACGGAAGTCGGAATGAGTACGGAGGTCGGTAAGATTGCCGGACTTCTGAAAAATGCATCAGAGAAGCAGACACCGCTTCAAAAGAATCTGGATGATTTTGGTAAGAAGTTGTCTATTACAATCCTTGTATTTTGCGGAATTTTATTTGCTATCAGCGTGATTCGCGGAGAATCGATTGTAAATGCATTTCTATTTGCGGTAGCGCTGGCGGTGGCAGCTATCCCAGAGGCGCTTAGTTCTATCGTGACCATCGTGCTTTCCTTTGGTACACAGAAGATGGCGAAGGAGCATGCAATCATCCGTAAGCTTCAGGCGGTTGAAGGACTTGGCAGTGTGTCAATCATCTGCTCTGATAAGACGGGAACTTTGACGCAGAATAAAATGACTGTGGAAAATTATTATGTAAATGGAGAGAGTGTCTGTTCCGAAGAGATTGATCTGAAGGATCCGGCACAGCGAGAGTTACTGATGTTCAGTATACTTTGCAACGATTCTACAAATCACGATGGTCAGGAGATTGGGGATCCGACGGAGACAGCTCTTATTAATCTTGGCAGCCTTTTGGGAGAAGATTATGCACAAGTACGTGATGAACACCCAAGGCTTTCCGAGGTACCGTTCGACAGTGACAGAAAACTTATGTCCACGGAACATTTTATAGACGGACGGTACGTTATGGTCGTAAAAGGTGCGGTCGATGTGCTGCTTGATTGCATGAGTCACATTCAGGATGGAGATATTCTAAGAAAGATTACAGAAGAAGACCGCGTCAGAATTGAAGTGCAGAATAAACATTTTTCAGAAAACGGACTGCGAGTTCTTGCATTTGCATTTAAGACGCTGGAACAGGAGCAAGGGCTTACATTAAATGATGAAAATGACCTGACATTCCTGGGACTGATTTCCATGATGGATCCGCCGAGAGTGGAGTCTAAAGATGCAGTCGCAGAATGCATCAAGGCTGGAATCAAACCGATCATGATTACAGGAGACCATAAAGTAACAGCAGCGGCTATTGCCAAACGAATCGGAATTCTGGAAAATATGTCGGAAGCCTGTGAAGGTGCGGTTATTGAGGATATGACTGATGAAGAACTTCAGGATTTCGTACCACAGATATCCGTCTATGCGAGGGTTTCACCGGAGCACAAGATCCGTATTGTGCGGGCATGGCAGGAGCGTGGAAATATCGTGGCAATGACGGGAGACGGAGTGAATGATGCTCCGGCACTGAAGCAGTCAGATATCGGAGTTGCCATGGGAATTACGGGAAGTGAAGTGGCGAAAGATGCGGCAGCTATGGTGCTGACGGATGATAACTTTGCAACGATTGTCAAGGCAGTGGAAAATGGACGAAACATTTTTCAAAATATTAAAAATGCGATTCAGTTCTTGCTTTCTGGAAATTTTGCAGCGATTCTTGCAGTTTTGTACGCATCACTTGCAAGTCTGCCGGTTCCATTTGCACCGGTACATCTGCTGTTCATCAACCTTCTGACAGACAGCCTGCCGGCGATCGCACTTGGACTGGAGCCGCACAATCCGGAAGTGATGAAAGAAAAACCGCGTGCCATGGGAGAGTCCATTTTGACAAAACCATTTCTTACAAGCATCGGAGTGGAAGGTCTGTGTATCGGAATCATGACCATGACAGCATTTATGATCGGATATCGCGATGGAAATGCAGTGCTGGCAAGTACGATGGCATTTGGAACACTTTGCAGTAGCCGTCTGGTTCACGGATTTAACTGTAAGGCAAACAAACCGATCATTTTTACGAAACGATTCTGGAATAACACTTATCTGATCGGAGCATTTGTACTTGGCTGGCTTTTGATTACAGGAGTACTGATGATCCCAGCACTTCAGGAAATGTTCAAAGTGCAGACACTGACGGTGGCACAGTTGATGACTGTATATGGACTGGCACTTTTGAATCTGCCGGTTATTCAGCTGCTGAAATGGATTAGAACACGAAAGAAATAGAGGATTTGACAGGATATTGAATAAAGGAAGGAATTGAATGGAACTGAATAAGGAAAATATGCGGAAAATCCGGAAGCTGATTTTGTTCACAGCACTGCTGATCGTGGTGCTGTGGAAATATGAAGAGGTGTTGGAGGTACTGGGATATGTGGGACATCTGATCTTTCCGTTTCTGCTTGGAGGAGCCATTGCGTTTGTATTGAATGTACCGATGAACTTTATCGAGCGGCACTTGTTTATGGAAAAAGTAAGAAAAAATAAAGTGTCAGATAAGCTTGCAAGACCGGTGAGTCTGTTGAGTGTACTTTGTATCGTAGTTGGCGTGTTGACGGTAGTAATCTTTGGTGTTGTACCTCAGCTTGTAAATACATTTGGAAATCTGGGGCAGAGTATTACCCAGTTCATCCCACATGCACAGGCGTGGGGGGAAAAGAGGTCTTTCATGGAAACAAGGAGGTTGTCGAACTGATCAACAGTGTACAGTTTGACTGGGACAAGATTGTGGAGACACTGATTGATTTCCTGAATAATGGTGCTGGAAATATGCTGAGTTCGACACTCACCGCTGCAAAAAGCATTATCAGCGGAGTTTCAACATTTGTCATAGCTTTTTTATTTGCAATTTATATTTTGCTGCAGAAGAAAAAGCTTGGGATACAGGCGAAAAAGGTACTGTTTGCATTCGTACGAAGAGGTCGTGCGGAGGCTATGGTGGAAGTCTCTTCCCTTACTTACAGCACATTTTCAAGCTTCCTGACCGGACAGTGCCTGGAGGCTGTGATTCTCGGAAGCATGTTCGTATTGGCCATGACAATCTTCCGGCTGCCGTATGCACTGCTAGTGGGAATTTTTATCGCATTTACCGCACTGATACCGATCTTTGGAGCATTTCTTGGCTGTGCGGAGGGAGCATTTTTAATCTTCATGGTCGATCCGATGAAGGCACTTATGTTCATCGTGTTGTTTCTTGTGCTTCAGCAGATAGAAGGGAACCTGATTTATCCGCATGTGGTAGGTAATTCTGTAGGGTTGCCGTCCATCTGGGTGCTGGCAGCGGTCAGCATCGGAGGCAGCCTTATGGGAGTAGTTGGAATGCTGATATTTATACCGATTGTGTCGGTGGCATATGCATTGTTCCGGGAAATTGTGTATTTGAAGCTGAAAAAACAGGGTGTAGATCCGGCAGAGCTGGAGGTTTAATAAAGACAATTAAGTCAGACCATTGAAGTGCTTATGTGTAGAATAATGTAAAAAATTAAGAAAAGTTCGTGTAGTTTAGTGTAAAAAAACGATAAAAATACATTGATTTTTACACGAATAATTCATATACTACCTGACTTTAGAAGTTCAAGACAAAAAAATGGTGCTAACTCGTTAACCTAGCGAGCATGCATCATTTTTATTTGTCTATCTGCAAGATAGTAATTTGTAAGTGGCTGATTGAGTTTTTTGCCAAGTTCTGTTATGAATTCAGAAGCTCGAGTTATATTGATGTATTTTTTATCATTTACTTTGACTAGCCTAAAATTTCTATAGAATTCACATATCTTTGATGTGCTGTATTTATTATCCAGAACTTTGAACTGTAATATTCTTGTAAGTAAAATCGTAACATAACATATTAAGAAATGTCCCTTGATACTGTTTTCTTTTTGAAGATATACAGGACGTGCATCAAGTTCACTTTTCATTACTCTAAATGACTCTTCGATTCTCCACAAGTTATGATAGGCATCATATATTTCGACATCCTTCATTTTTATTTCAGAAGTAACAAGCATATTATATCCTGCAAGGTCTCTGTCTTTTTTTATTGCTTCTTCATTTAATGTTACTATAGGATGATCACCATCGTTTGATGTAATAGTTATATATTTTCCAGATTCTCCATATTCACTTTTTTTAGCGGAATATGTTTTTAAATTTCTTGCTTTTTCAACCATCTTATCGATTTCCATAAGTTTTTTTCTTGCAAGTTTTGGATTGTAGGTACAGACTCTTTTTTCTCTTATTGTTTTTTTGACAATCTTACCATCATCATCTTTATAAGAATAGTCAAAATCTTCAATACATGACTTGTATCTGTATACTGTATTTCCATATTCATCCTTTACATCTTTATAATCATTATTAAGAAGTACCCATACCTTTTCTTTTTCAGAAAGCTGTTTTACAGATTTTGAAAATATATATCCATCACTGTTATTGACTGCCTGTATTATATTTCTTGCGCAGTTCAGCCCTTTATCGGCTATCTGAATAGTTTTTCCAGAGATATTGTTTTGATTTTTCATATCCTGAATGATGTTTCTCAATATTGGTTTTTCAGATTCGTTTTCAGGATACATCTTCTTGCCGATAGGAATCATATTGGCATCAAGGAGGAGCCCCATACCAACAATAGAATCATTTTTATTCTCTTTGGATGGACCGCGTCTTTGAAAGTCATTTTCCTTATCGATTTCAAAGAAGAAGTTGGTACAGTCAAAAAAAGAATGAGAAGTATCCGTACCATAGTTTTCTTTGGTGGCTACAGTAAATATTTCAACCAGCTTTTCATATTCGCTGCCAACGAATTCTACAGCGTCAAGAAGCTGATCATAGGAATAGTTCATTTCCTTAAATAAAGAAGGAAGAACATCATGAAAAGTCTTGTATTTAGAACAGGGCGCAACAGCTCTGGCAAATACAAGTGATGAAAAAATGTCAAAGACATTGAACTGAAAATTCCTGTTGGACTGTAAGAAGCCAAAGTGCTGTTCAACATCCAGGTTATTAAGGATATTGGCCAGAGGGAAATAGCCAAGATATTTTTCAGGAGAAATATCGGAAATAAGTTTTTCAGTTTTCTTTTGGACTTCTTTTTCCATTTTCTTTTCAGCATTTGGATTGTCTAATACAATTATTTCCATTTTATCTTTTAATTATGGAATGAAAGATAGAAAAAGAATAGATGAATGTATTAAGTTTGGTATTGTTGATACAATCATTGTTTCTTTAATGATTACTTTATTATTTGAACTTCTTGCCCATCCATTATCACAATTATTTGGATTATCAGGAAGTACACAAGAAATGATTGATATTTGTAGTACAGCTTTACATATAGCAAGTCTGGGATTTGTTTTTATGGGTATTTCTGTCGCGATTCAAGGTGTTTTACAATCTATTGGTTATGCCATTAGACCTTTAATTATTGCTTTACTTCGCTTGGTTATTTTTGTATTTCCAATAGCCTACTTCTTTACTTTAACAGAAAATGTAACAACACTTGTTTGGTGGACATTTCCAATTTCTGAATTGTTGACAGTTATTGTTTCATTTATTATCTTGAAAAAATCATATAATGAAAGAATAAGTCCTATTAAAAATGAAAGTATAACAAATAATTTAGTAATTGCTATTTCAAGAGAACATGGCACAAATGGAAAAGAAATTGCGAGACAAGTCGCTAAAGAATTAAACATTGAATTTTATGATAAAGAAAGAATCAAAGAATTTGCTCTTAAACATGGATTTGTAAGTAATAAAGAAAGTGAAGATTATATTTATAGTCAATTCTTATCATTAGACATCAATAAAAATTCAATTATTCTTTTATCAAATGTTATTAAAGAAATTGCGAAGAAAGGAAATTGTGTTATTGTTGGAAGAGCTACAGATTATATTTTAAAAGAAGATGAAAAATTAGTAAGAATCTTCTTATATGCTCCTTTAGAATATCGTCTAAATAAAGTAATGGAAATTTATCATGATAGTCATGAGGATGCTCTTCGATATATTCATAAATCGGATCATTCTAGAAAAGGTTATTATGAAGTTATTTCTAATAAAACATGGGGTGATAAATCAAACTATGATTTATGTTTAGATTGTAAATTAGGAAATGAAACAATCAAAGATATTATTTGTAACTATGTTAAATCTTTAAATAAATAAAGAAGTCTTTCAAAAAATGAAAAGACTTCTTTTCTTTTAAAGATATTCTATATAATGTCTTTTACATAGGGAGGGCTTATATGAGTAAATTAAGAGATTATTATTTATTTCATGCAGGTATTTCATGTTTTTTTTATTTAGGGTATGGTGCCTTTACAGTTGTTTTGTCAATGTATTGTCAAGATATAGGAATGTCAGCCTCACAAATTGCTTACATTGTATCCTTTGCACCACTTTTATCTATTGCAACACAACCATTTTTTGGATACTTGGCAGATAAGTGGCAATCACCAAGAAAAGTATCTATTTTATTATCATTTGCGAATATGCTTTGTATGTTTATTTTTGCAATTAGTCGTAATTTTTGGATTTTACTTTTATCATCAGGTCTAGCAGTATCTTTTATGAATGCTGTTACTCCTTTAACAGATCGTATTGGTGTTTCTTCACCTTATCAATTTGGTAAGATTCGTTTATGGGGTTCTGTAGGTTATGCCATTATGGCACAAGTTAGTGGACTTTTATATCAATATATTTCACCCTTTGCTAACTTCATGGCTGGTATTTTAGGAACATTAATTACCATTATTTGTATTTATATGGTTTCTGATCCAAAGCTTTCAGAAGTTCCTGAAAAAGAAGAAAATAAATTATCGACAGTTGTTGTTATGAAAGAGCTTGTTCATAATATACCATTTATGCTCTTTCTAGTGATTTCATTTTTCTTTTGGGGAGCATGCTCCACAAACTTTAACTATTTATCATTATTTATTAAATCTCAAGGTGGAACAGCTTCACAAGTAGGAACCTACCAACTTTTTGCGACATTATTTGAAATTCCGATGATTCTAGCAACAGACTATATCATTAAAAAGATACCTTATCGTTATATCATGATGTTTGCGATTATCATGTCAATGATCAATTTTGCATGGTATGCAACTTTACCTTCTGTTAATATGATTATTTATGTTTTTGTATTTAAAGGTTTTTCTACTGTACTCTTTACGATGATTACTGTAAGATTAGTAATGGTTTTAGTAAAAGAAGAATATGTCTCTACAGCCTATGGAATTCAAGCTATGCTTGGTAAAGGCGTAGGTGCAATGCTTTTCCAATTAATTGGAGGTAGAATTATTGATTCCATAGGAATGAATGGTTTCTATTTATTCTTATTTGCAGGAATTACGATTGCTTTTGTAGTGACACTTTTCTTTAGAATGCCTAAGAAAGTGAGAGTGTAGTATGTTAGAATTAAATGCTGTTATTTTTGATATGGATGGTTTGATGATTGATACAGAACCTGTAGGAAAGATGTTAGTGAAAACATCTCATGAAAAATTTGGTTATGAAATTACTGAAGAAATGTTTTATCATTTGATTGGTACAAATGAAAAGACATCAAAAGCTTATTATCATAGTGTTTTTGGTGAAGATTATCCTTATCAAAAGATTAAAGATTATCGAGATCAATTAAGAAAAGAATATTTTAATAGTCATCCTTTAGAAGTAAAAAAAGGTTTATATGATTTATTAGAAGATTTAAAAAAGAAAAATATTAAAATGGCAGTGGCTTCTTCAACACGTTATGAACGTGTTTTATCTAATTTAAAGAGTATTAAAGTTGATCATTATTTTGATGCCATTATTGGTGGTGACCAAATACAACATGGGAAGCCAGCCCCAGATATCTTTTTAAAAGCAGTTGAGTTGCTAGGGGTAAGTAAAGAAGATGCCCTTGTTTTAGAAGATAGTAAAAATGGAATTTTAGCAGCACATGCAGGAAATATTCCTGTTATTTGTATTCCTGATTTGATTCATCATTCTAAAGATATTCTTGATTTAACTGTAGGATGTTATGATTCTCTTGATCAATTAATAGATGTTATTGTTAAAAAAGATGACAAAGCATAATATAGAACCCGTTTATAATCAAGATTCTAGGATTCTTATTCTAGGATCTTTTCCATCTGTAAAATCAAGAGAAGCCAAGTTTTTTTATCATCATCCTCAAAATCGTTTTTGGAAAGTTTTAGCTGCCTTATTTCAAGAAGAAGTTCCACAAACAATTGAAGAGAAGAAAACTTTTTTACTTAGAAATCATATTGCTTTATGGGATGTTATTGAAAGTTGTGACATTAAAGGATCAAGTGATTCAAGTATTACCAATGTTAAAGTCAATGATTTAGATTTAATTGTTAAAAATTGTCCTGTTGAAAAAATCATTACTAATGGCAAAGCTGCCAATCGTTATTATCATCAATATTTTGATTATAATTTACCCGTTATTCAATTACCTTCTACTTCACCAGCGAATGCCATGTATTCACTTGAAAAATTAATTGAGAAATGGAAGGTGATTTTATGGAAAGAGATTTAACACAAGGAAAGATAGGAAAGTCTATTTTATTATTTTCTATTCCGATGATTTTAGGGAATTTATTACAACAATTTTATAGTTGATACTTATAGTGTAGGAAAATATATTGGTAGTAATGCATTAGTTGCTGTTGGATCAAGTTATACATTAATGACATTTCTAACTTCTATTATTATTGGTTTATGTATGGGAAGCGGTATTTTCAATGTATTTTGGAGCTAAAAAATATGAAAAGATGAAAATGTCATTGATTCTAACAATTGTTTTACTTGGAACAAGAGTTCTTCTAGCCTACTTATTAGCGCCTTCATTTGGTGTAGAAATGATTTGGTGGGCAATTGTTATTGGATGGATTTTAGCGGATACAATTGGTATTGTATATGGTATAAAAATAGAAAAATGGTTCAAGTAAAAAATACTGCTTTTGCAGTATTTTTTATTAGCTATTTTGACTAGACAAGTGTATAATAATCTTTACCATATGTGTCTGCTTAGCATTATTTGGTATGATGCGTAAGCGCTTACTAAAGGAGTTCGCTATGAAATATTTACAAAGATTAGGTAAATCACTCATGTTACCTGTTTCAATCATGCCTATAGCAGCACTACTTAAAGGAATTGGGTATTGGATTGATCCTACTGGATGGGGTATACATAACCCAATTGCTGCTTTACTCATTGCTGCTGGTGGAGCAATTATAGATAACCTTCCCATTTTATTTGCGATAGCTGTTGCTATGGAAATGTCTAAAAAAAGAGATACAGCAATAGTGTTAAGTGCTCTTGCTTGTTATATGATGATGACAACAATTCTATCATCTAAATGCATTGCATTAATGTTGCAAATTCCAGAATATGCTGTGGATTTAGCTTTTCATAATACGCAAAGTGCTTTTATTGGTATTTTGGTAGGTTTGATTGTGGCTATTTCTTTTCAAAAGTTTGATCAAAAAAGATTACCTCAGTTTTTAGCTTTTTTTGATGGAAAGAGATTTGCTTCCATTGTTTCTACAGGAATTACACTTTTGATATCTTTAATATTTATTGATATTTGGCCAATGTGTTATCACTTTTTTATTTGGTTTGGGAAAGAAATCGCTAATTTTGGACCTCTAAGTGCAGGAATCTATGGTGTTTTAAATCGATTATTGATTCCTACTGGTTTACATCATGCTCTCAACTCTGTATTTTGGTTTGATGTTGCAGGTATTAATGATATTGGCAAATTTTGGGGAACAATTTCAGGTGGTGTTAAAGGTGTTACAGGAATGTATCAAGCAGGATTTTTCCCAGTAATGATGTTTGGGCTTCCTGGAGCTGCTCTAGCTATGTATCGTTGTGCTAGAAAAGAGAATAAGAAAAAAGTAGGTGCTATCTTATTTTCAGCTGCTTTGGCTTCATTTTTTACAGGTGTGACTGAACCACTTGAGTTTGCTTTTATGTTTGTAGCACCAACACTTTATTTAATTCATGCTTTACTTACAGGGATGATGCTTTTTATTGCAGCAACTTTTAAATGGATGGCAGGGTTTGGTTTTTCTGCAGGGCTTATAGATTATGTTTTAAGTTTTAAATCACCATTTGCTAATAATATTTTATTTTTAATTCCTTTAGGAATTATATGCGGATTGATTTATTACATTGTTTTTAGAGTATTGATTACACGTTATAATATTATGACACCTGGAAGAGAAGAAAATGAGGTAAAGAAAGTAGAGAAAGTCGAAAATAATTTTGATGAAATTGCTATTCAATTATTTGAAGCATTAGGTGGTAAAAAGAATATTATAAGTGTTGATCATTGTATTACGCGTTTACGTGTAGAAGTTAAAGATATCTCAATAATAGATAAACAGACTCTATCAAAGATGAATTTTTCTCATATTGTTGAAGCAAGTGAGCATGAAATACAAATCATTATAGGAACTGAAGTTCAATTTATTGCTGAAATATTAAATGAAATACTAATGTAGGAGAAATGAAATTGAAGATTATAAAAATATTTAATAATAATAGTATTGCTGCTTTATCTGATGAATTAGGGGATATTATTTTAACAGGATCAGGAATCGGCTTTCAAAAAAAGATAGGTGATTTAGTTGATGAATCACGGATTGAAAAAACATATATCTTTAAAGAAAAAGGTGAAAAACGTATCCGTAGAGGAATCAATGATATTGAACCTATTTATTATGAAATTACTAGTTTATTAGTAAGCAAAGCAACAGAACAATTGAATACCCAATTTTATGGGGAAATCTTTCTAGCAATTAGTGATCATATTGCTTTTGCTATTAAACGAAAAAAAGAAAATATTGATTTGCCAAATGTAGTTTTATCTGAAACAAAAGCTCTCTATAAAAAAGAATATCAGTTGGGTTTATGGATTATAAAAATGATTAAAGAAAAAACAGATATTCAATTAGAAGAGGCAGAAGCAGGGTATATTGCATTACATTTAGTTAATTTTTCTACTAAAAACAACGCACAAAATACTTCTAAAATTGTTAACTTTGTAAGAGATGTCATTGAAGTGATTGAACAGACAATGAATGTTCAATTAGAATTAGATTCTATCGATTATGCAAGATTATCTACACATCTTAAGTTTTTAGCTGAAAGAGTTTTTCGACATGATATAGGAAATACAATAGATACAACAGAAAATATAAGAGATATGTTAAAAGAAAATATTCGGTTATCTCTTTGTGTTAATCGGATAAAAAAATTAATTCAAAAAAAATATCATTATACATTACCACCAGATGAACAAACATATTTATGTATACATATCAAAAAGAATTGTCACATTTAATGTAAGCGCTTGACAAAAAGTAATGCTATTTGTTATTGTATAGACAAGGATTGTTACTTTAAGTAGGCAAGACCAAATATATTGACGGCATTTTAGAAATGTTGTTTTTATGTTTGGTCTTTTCTTTTTAAAGAGAAGGGAGAAAAATATGAAATTGAAAAAGAAAAGTGTTGTAGCTGTATTAACATTATCGATGTCAATGGGTTCAGTATTATCGATGGTACCAGTTTTTGCAGAAACATCTCAACAAAATTTAGCGTTAAACAAAACAGCTTATGTTTCAGCTGAATATGGCACAATGCCTAGAAAAAATTTAACTGATGGTAATGAAAAAACACGTTGGTCAACAGAAAGTGGACCTACTCAATGGGCATATATTGATTTAGGACAAGAATATGAAATGAATAAGTTTCAAATGTTTTGGGAAAATGAATCGACTTATGCCTCAGCTTATAATATTTATGTTTCTAATGATCTTAATTCTTGGGGTGAACCAGTACTTTCAAGAACAGATAATAAAAATGTTGTCAGTGAAGAATTATTAGGTAGTAAAGTAAGTGGTCGATATGTTAAGTTAGAAGTTACAGAAATGAAGGGGTATCCTAATGTTTCATGTTATGAATTTAAAATTTTTAATACAGATGAAAAAGTACAAGATCCAAATACAAATGTTGCATTAAAGAAAACAGCAATCGCAAGTTCTCAGGAAGCAGAAAGTGTTAAAGCAGCAAATGCAGTAGATGGAAATACATCATCAGGTAGTTCTCGTTGGGGAAGTAATATTGGAAACGGACCAGATTGGATCTATGTTGATTTAGGTGAAAGAATGAATGTCAATACGGTTAAGGTATTCTGGGAAACACGTAAAGCAACAGCTTATAAGATTCAAATTGCTGATACTGAATCTACGCCTCAAGAAAGTGATTGGCAAACAGTTAAAGAATTTAAAGATCGTCCAAAATCTTTAACAGAAAAAATTGTTTTAGATCAAATCTATAAAGCAAGATATGTGCGTTTATATGTTGATTCACATACTTCAGAAGATCCAGATGGTGGTATCGCTTGGAATACGATTTCTATTTATGAATTAGAAGTTTATGGTGGAAATCCTGATGAAAAAATGTCAATGAGTGATGTTTTAAATGGAATTCAAGTAGAAACACCAAAAACTGGAGATAAAAAGTTAAAAGTCACTTTACCAGAAGTTGAAGGTTATACTGTTGAATATAATGGTACTGATTTTGAACAAGTCATTGATGAAGATTTAACAATTTATCAACCTATTAGTGATAAAAATGTTAAAGTATCATTCAAGATTACAGATAATGATACAAATGATTATAAATTCAAAGAAATTGCTGTTACAGTTCCAGGTAGTCAAAAAAATGATGAAACAGCGAATAAAGCACCAAATGTTTTACCAGAATTAGCTGAATGGAATGGTGGACATGGAAACTATACAGTTTCTAAAGGGGCAAGAATTGTTTATAAAGATAGTTCACTTCAAAAAACTGCAGAAGCACTTGCTAATGATTATGAAGATATTACTGGAAAAAGTATTGCTGTTGTAAAAGGTGAAAGCAAAACAGGAGATATTACTTTAGCTCTTACAAAAGATAAATCATTAGGGTTACAAGATGAAGGATATTTAATGGATATTGATGATTCAATCAATATTAAAGCTGAAACAACAACAGGGGCTTATTGGGCAACCAGAACGATTTTACAAAGTATTAAACAATCAGGAAATGTTCCTTGTGGGACAACAAGAGATTATCCACTTTATAAAGTAAGAAGTTTTATTTTAGATGTTGGACGTAAAACATTTACAATGGATTATTTAAAACAAATCGTTAAACAAATGTCATGGTATAAAATGAATGATTTCCAAGTTCACTTAAATGATAATTTAATTTCAATTGAAAGTTTAGCTGATCCAATGACAGGTTATTCAGCATTTAGATTAGAATCAGATGTTAAAAAAGGTGGAAACAATGGTTTAAATCAACAAGATTTAACAAGTACAGATTTATTCTATACAAAAAAAGAATTTAAAGATTTTATTAAGGATTCAAGAGATTATGGTGTAAGTATTGTTCCTGAAATTGATACACCAGCACATTCATTAGCACTTACTAAAGTAAGACCTGATTTAAGACATGGAACAAATGGACGAGAAAATGATCATCTAGCTTTAAGAGATAAATATGATGAATCATTAGGATTTGTACAAAGTATATTTGATGAATATATGAAAACAAGTGATCCTGTTTTCGATGAACAAACTACAGTCCATGTTGGTGCAGATGAATATAATGCAGATAAAGAAGCTTATCGTCGATTCTCAGATGATATGTTGAAATATGTACAAGATTCAGGAAGAACAGCACGTATTTGGGGAAGTTTAACTCAATGTTCAGGAAAAACTCCGGTTAGAAGTAAAGATGTTCAAATGAATTTATGGAACTTTGGTTATGCGAATATGGATCAAATGTATGAACAAGGTTATGATTTAATTAACTGTAATGATGGTCATTATTATATTGTTCCTAATGCTGGATATTACTATGATTATTTAAATAACAATATTTTATATAATCAAGCAATCAACTCGATTAGTGGTGTCACAATTCCTGCAGGTGATGAACAAATGCTAGGTGGCGCTATTGCTGTATGGAACGATATGACAGACTATTTAGAAAATGGTATTAGTGAATATGATGTTTATGATCGTTTACAAAATGCAATTCCATTATTTGGTGCTAAATTATGGGGTAAAGGAGATAAAACATTAGATCAAGCTAATAGTTTAAGAACAACATTAGGAGATGCTCCAGGTACAAATTTTGGTTATGAAGCAGCTAAAGATGAAAATGGTATGATTGCTCATTATGATTTAGATAATCTTGATCAATTAAAAGACCATGAAAATATCGAACTTGCTTCATTAGACAGTCATGATGCATTACGTTTGTTAGGAAATAAAAGTTATGCTACTACATCATTTAGTACTGTTGGTTTGAATAATGATTTACGTGTAAAAGTTAAACGTGAATCTTCAAGTGAAGAGGAACAAATTTTATTTGAAAGTAGCTATGGATCAATTAAAGCTGTTCAAAAAGAAACAGGAAAAGTTGGATTAAGTAGAGAAAATCATGATTATTCATTTAATTATGAATTACCAGTTAACCAATGGGTTGAATTAGAATTCAAAAATAGAAAAGAAGTTATTGATTTATATGTAAATGGTCAATTAGTAGATACTCTTGGTGATGATGAACAAGTAAGTGGTAGACCATTAAAAGCAACAATGATGATACCGTTTGAAAGAATTGGAAGTAAGGAACATGCTTTTAAAGGATATGTTGATGATATTCGTTTAGGTACACAAAAAACATATGCTTCAACAATGGAATTGGATTATTTAGTAACAAGTGCAAGTTATATAGCAGATGAATCACAAAATAAACAATTACAAGAAAAAATAAAAGAAGCAAAAGTAATTTTAAAAGAATATGATCCAAATGAACAAACAATTTCAACTCTTACAGATGAAATTAAAGAATTAGTAAATGGAATTGATTACAAAAAAGCAAATTATACAAGAGTAGATCACTATTTAAATTCAATTCCAAAAGATTTATCTATTTATACAGAAGATTCTGTTAAAAACTTACAATTTGTTATTGATATGATTCAAAGAGAATTACCTAAATCAATGCAAGATACAGTCGATCAATATGAAGTAGAACTTACAAAAGCACTTACTAAACTACAATTAAAATCACAAGTTAATGTAAATTACATTGATAACAGCAAACTTACAGCAACTGCTTCATCTTATCAACATGATGGATCAGATCCTAAAAATGTATTAGATGATAATCCATCAACAATGTGGCATACAGATTGGAATTTATCAACACCGCATTGGATTGCTTTTGAAAATAAAGAAGAAATGAGTGTCAATGGTTTAACATATGTTCCTCGTCAAACTGGTAAAAATGGAAATGTTACAAAATATCGTATTGAAACAAGTGATGATGGTATTAATTGGAAAACAGTTAAAGAAGGTAATTTATCAAGTGATTCATCTACAAAAGTCATTGAATTTGATACAGTAAAAACAAAACATCTTCGTTTATACTACGTAGAAGCTGTTAATAATAACGGAAGTGCTGCAGAAATTAAATTACATCGTGCAGATATACCGGCAGATGTTGATGGTTTAAAAGATGTTATCAATAAAGCTAAAGCTATGGAAGATATTGGATATTTATCTACTTCATGGAATCATTTACAGGATACAATTAAAGCTGCTGAAGGTTTAGTCAATGCAGAAAATCCTGACGCTAATGAAATTGAAATTATGAAACGTCAATTAACAGATGCAATGGTAAAACTTGTATTATCTGTTGATAATGAACAATTAAAATCATTCGTTGATGATTTATCAAATCTTGAACAAAAAGATTATACAAAGGATTCATGGAAACAATTCCAAACTGTTCTTAAAGAAGCACAGGATGTTATAAGTAATCATGATGCAACAAAAGATGAAATCAATGATATGTATCAAAAATTATTAGATGCTTATAATGGACTTGTTACACTTAATGATAAATCTGGATTAACTGATTTGATTAGTAAAGCTGATCAACTTCAAGAAAAAGATTATACAAAAGATTCATGGAAACAACTGGTAGAAGCATTAACTCAAGCAAAAGAAGTATCTGCTAAAGAAGATGCTACAAAAGAAGAAATCAACGAAGCTATTTTTAATCTAGAAAAAACTATGAATGCTCTTAAAAAAGTAGATTCATCTACTAAAGATGATAATACTTCAAAAGGAAATACTTCATCTAAAGATAATCAAGTAATTACTTCTACTACTAAAAATGATAAAAAACAATCTTCAACTGCTAAAACAGGTGATGAAACAAATATTATTTTATTTGTATTAATGGCTTTCATGTCATGGTTAGGTATTAAAAAAGTAAAAAAAGAAGAATTATAAAAATAGATGCCACTATTAAGTAGTGGTATTTATTTTGTCTAGACAAATTTATTGTAAGCCCTTGCATAGACAAAGAGTGTATGTTACAATACAGGATGTAAATACGGATTGTTACTTTAAGTAGGCAAGACCAAATAACTTACATTTTTTTAGTGTATCTTATTTGGTCTTTATTTTTTGGTTTGTATTTGCAAATTAAGATTACATTATTCATTTAAGGGAGCAGTAATGTAAATAAGAAAGGAAGAAGAATATGAAAGAAAAGGTAAAGAGAATTGTTTCTCTAGCACTTGCATTTTTAATGTCAATTGGATGTATTCACTCTTATCCAATCGTCAGTGCTTTGGAAAATGATTATGAAGTCTATCCAAATCCTCATATGATGGATTATCAAGATGGTTCATTTGATATGACATCTACTGTCAATGTTGTCTATGAAGATGGTATTGATGAATATACAAAGGATAGAATGAATGAAGTATTAGCTATTAAAAATATAAAAGCAAGTACTTCTGAAGAAGTAAAAGAAGGCCAAACAAACATTTTAGTAGGTATTAAAGATTCAAATCAATATGTTGATCAATATGTTGGTGAACATTATTCAGTAAAAACAACCCAATTATTTGATCAATTAGATTCATACTTATTAAAGGTTGATAATGGAACAATTACAGTATTAGGTAAAGATACAGATGCGGCTTTTTATGGTCTTACAAGTTTGTATCATATCTTTAAACAATTAGACGGAACAAATATCCGTAATTTTACAATAGAAGATTATGCTAATGTTGCTAGTCGTGGATTTATTGAAGGTTATTATGGAAATCCATGGTCAACTGAGGATCGTAAGAAATTAATGGAATGGGGAGGATACTACAAGTTGAATTCTTATTTCTATGCTCCTAAAGATGATCCTAAACATAACTCTAAATGGCGTGAACTTTATACA
>ERZ840517.1448-NODE-1448-length-25187-cov-10.106637_pt1 | contig 25187 bp, 22 predicted proteins | sample MGYA00519876_ERZ840517 | MGnify/ENA primary metagenome ERZ840517 (study PRJEB31850, sample SAMEA3708882) | human gut metagenome | biome: human gut; feature: human-associated habitat; material: faeces | place: China | collected 2014 ... | reverse complement strand
CATACGGCAGATAAGAGGTCACAGAGGGGCGGGACAACTGCAAAGCCGACATGGTAGAGGTGACAGCAGCAGAATAACTCTGCGTACTTCTGAAAGAATCGAACGTCCGCTGGACGAGCTTTGCCGCGTCTGACTCGTAGACCCCGGCTGTGATGAGCAGCTTCCGAACCTTGATGGGGTTGAGGGACAGCGCGTCTGCGATGGCTTGCAGGCTCATTTTGTCCGTATAAAGGTCAGCAGCCGCTTTCATCTGCTGTGCCAGGTTCTTGGCTACACTGTACTCTGGCTTTGATGGTTTCCGACCACCGCCGGGCTTGCGCGCGCGTGTATTATTCACTAGTTTTCACTTTGTTTTTATTTCCGTCACAAACTATATATCGTGCTCAAGAATATGCCGTGTGAACTTCTGGAATTCACAGTCCACACGGCGTACTGTTTTATTTCAGTTTTATGAGCGACCAATAATTGACGTCCTATGAAATCGGAGACTCCTGTGTTAGTGCCGCCCCTTTCACGACAGCATATAGCGGTGCTAACACCTGTCAATATCTTAATCTATCCATTTCACCTCCTTTTCGAGCACATTCTTTATTTCTTCTGAACCCAATATAGTCTGCATTTTCTGATTATATTCTTTATCACACTCTTTTTGCTTAGCTACCATTTGGATTCCCTCTTGACTCAAATTTCCATTCTCCTCAAGTTCCTTTTCTGAAGAATAACTCTTTTTTCTTACTTCTTTCAAGATATATATGACAGTTTCCAAGCGATAAGCATCAATCAGTTTAGAGTACGCCACACCTTTGTTAAAAATCACTTCTGCGCACGGCTTCATAACATCTAATTTGTCGATTGACTTATTTACATAGAAGTTTGCCTCTTGAAATATGAATGGGATACTTTCATCCTGTTTATCCTCGCCAAGCCCTACTTTTTTCCCGGACAAAATATCGCAAAAGGAAGTCGCAGTCATTACCCAATAACATACTTTATTGTCAAACTCATCTACAAATTCACTTTTGGCTCGACCAAAGGTTTTATGTTCCTTCATTTTCTGTATTCGATGTTTTGCCATGCGGTATCCCATCAACGCCAATGGTGCGGCCGCTGCAATCGTCAGAAGCACCTTACCCTTTGGAATTATGTCCATAATATCGGCGTGGTCTAATGCCATTGCAAGAAAGGCTAAAAATGCTTCCCACAATACAGATATTTCCAGTGTTTTCTTCTTATCCAAAATACTTACTATCTTTTCAACATCTTTTTTCAGGCTCATTTCTTGCCATTCATTAAACTTAATATCATAATTCATAGAGTTATCCTCCTTCCATATTTGTATGTAGCGTTTTTTAGAATGTTACACCAATTGCCTCAATGTTCCTGTCAAGATTTGCAGCCGGGTTGGGCGCATACTGTCCATTTTCTCTTATAGTTTCATTTCCAAGCCATTTCAAACATCCACGCTGAATAGCATAAAGTTCATCTATATACTTTTTCCCTTGTTCATGGTGGCTTAATCCGAATAATCTATTCAAATCCTCCTCGGATGCATTATCTTTTAAGAATTTCACAATTTCTTTCAAGATTTTTGCTGTGGCATCTTCACTATATTTAACCACATTAAGTCCATAAAGCTCTGCAAACTCAGAATTTCGCTTGTAGTATACGAGGTAGGTCATTTTCACTTCCACGCCACTGCATTTACAATTTTTGCGGAGATACCGTTTTCCGCGAGCAAGACAGCTTCCAAAACCTTCCTGTCTGCCGCCAATAAATTCAATACATGCTCTGACCGGGCACGCCCTCAATTCTTGACATTTGCAGGCACGATCAATAATTTCCGGTGCCGGGATCACGTCGTGGCCGCTGTGGTCATCCGTCCGTACAACAACAGGTGCATAGAAATGCTTTGCCATAGATATTACCTCCCAATTATCACTTTATGTATCGGTATACTGCATACTTCACTTTGTTTTTTATGCCCCGAATCTCTCTTAGCCGACTTTTATCTCCGCTAATTCGATTCAAAACAGCTTCTTCTTTCCAGTCCCGGAACTGAAATCTTCTTTCGCCATTCAAAAATTCCGTCAGGCATTTTTCCAAACCTTGTTTTGTTTCCATAAATGCCTGCCGCTCGCCACTGTCCGTTTGTATTTTCACATTGGAAAATCTGCGATTATACTCTCTGTGAATTTCTGATACCATGTAATTATGGCATTTTTTCCAGTCTCTACCTGCTGAGATAGGCTCATAAGCATATAGGTAGAAAAGCATGGCAAGGAAGAATAGCAGGAGTGAAAATCCAAACGGCTCGTAAGAGGGCAGTTAAGATGTTCGTGATGATCTTGGAGAATACTTTTATTACCACAGCTAATTTTCTCACTTTTGTCCGTAATAAAAGCCAATAAATTGCTTTTCTTTATTTTCCATTCAGGCACGGGCAAAACCGATCCGTTAGCATTGATATTGGCACACATAGAGCCGTTACAAATACTGCGTTCAGAAGCGCAGTCAAAATGGAACTTATACCTCCAAATACTATTTTTGCCAAAAACAGCGTATAAGGGAACAGAATATAATGTACTGCCATGATAACCAAAGTATGCTGACCAAGATAGCTTATCCATCTCCCTTTGATGTGGCTGCTGACAAGTAATATTACAGTGGTGCTTGCAACCGCTCCCAGCACGAACACAACAATATTCTTTCCGTATTCTGCAATGGCCATTACAGTGACGGGATAAGGGCCATCCAATGGCTTGTTCACGTATGAAAGTACCACGCCGACAAGACTGCAGAGCAGAAATAGCAGAAAACTTCTTTTTGCGTCTTGCAGACTACAGGACAGAACTTGCCGGATTCCATAATGGCCCACCAGCATAAATACAGTTCCCAGAAGGGCAATATCGATTCCCCATGGAAACCGAATGCCACCCACTTTACAGCACAGCTGTGCAAGCACTATCAACGCAATGATCCAGATACACAGTCTTGTATATGCTGCACGGTTTGTTTTATCATTCAGAAAATTTAAAACAAACTGATAGAACAGCGTGCTCATAAACATTGCCGGCAAAAACCAGAGGACCGCATTTGTGTTTGCATAACTAAGTGACGGGTTACTTCCATATCCAACGCCCAGAAAGAACTTTGCCTCAAAACCATTGGCGTAAATCATTGCCCACAAAACATAAGGTACAACCAATACCTTGATTTGATGCAGGCTGTATTTTTTCCAGTCGTTCCATGATTTCAGTCCTTTGTAACTTGACACCATGCCATATACGATAAAAAACAGCGGCATATGGAACGAGCAGATCCACAGCTTTAAAGTGCTGTACCCCCCCCCCGGACAGGTCAGACCAATTGCCGGCGTGTTCTACAAGCAAAAGAAAGATACCAATAAATTTAGCACAATCTATGTACTCTATGCGCTGTTTTTTTTCTGTTAATACCGCATCATTTTTCACGTTCCAGATACCTCACAACTCGATCAAATCCATCCCGGATGCTTACTTTAGCCTCCCAACCGAGATTTTTCAGCTTTGCATTATCCGGTGTACTTTCACTGCTCAAAAGCAAAACATTTTCTGTATAATGTTCCTCTGCAGAGCGTTCTTTTTGCACAACATGAATATGCCTGTCCGGGTAGAGATTTGCTAGGCACTCCGCAAGCTGCCGGATGCTGACGTACTGACTGGTATTGCAAACGTTATAAGCTTCTCCAGCTTTCCCATCCAGAAGAACTGCAAAGTAGCCAGCAACGGCATCCGTGATATAGCAGAAGCTTCTTTTCCCTGCACCGCTACTTTTCATTACAATATCCTGCCGATTCACGATATTCTTTACAAAGGAAGCAAACACCCGTGGATCATTTTCAATATCCATCGTCGGAGCATAGGTGTGGGCAATTCTGGCGATTTTGATTGGCAAGTTGTACTGCACCTGAAATGCCTTGCACATCGTTTCCGCCATACGTTTGCTTTCACTGTAGCAATTGTGAATATCCAGCGTATTCATTGCGCCAAATGTTTCTTCCCCAATCAGCCCGGACTCAACATTTACGGCTCCATAAACGTCACCTGTACTGAACAGCAGATAGCCTTTTACCTGCTTTTCTTTGGCCAACTGCAGCAGATTATAGTTTCCAATCGTATTCGGCTGCAGCACATCCACCGGGCAAACGCTGTAATACTGCGGGCTTGCCAACGATGCCGCATGAATGATGTAATCCACTGCAGTGCTAATCTCTAATTTTTGAGACAGATCACTTTCTATAACAGTACATTCATCGATACTGTCCAGATCACGGAACTTTTTATAAAATTTGTCCTTGTTGCGAACGACGGCGGTCAGCGTTACATCAATATTTTTTTCTTTTTTCAGATAGAAGAGGAAGTAAACGATATACGAGGCAAGCATGCCGTATGCACCGGTCAGCAGCACATTTTTTCCGTCAAAGATATCCCAGTCAGCTCTTCTGGAATAAATATCTTCCATATCTCTTTTTATCAGCGGATGCATTATGTGGTTCTCCTTTATCAATCATCAATCATCGGAATAAACATCTGCTTTGCCAGTTCCTCACGCGGCAGGAACGGAGCCAAATCCTCCAGCGGAGGGCTGACAAGTGTACCATCCGGCAAGCGTTTTGTGCTGCTCTTAGGTTCCCACACCTGCTTCGTATCGGTAAAGATCTCGCAGAATACCGGGCCATTCAGTTCCAGAACCTCATCAACAACTTTTTTCATTTCAGCATTGCTGTGAGCACTAAAATACGGGTAGCAGAAAGCCTTAGCAATTTTTTCAAACACAGGGAACGACAAATCACCGCTTTCCGGGCCAATACCAACTTTGCAATGCTCCTTAAACAGATTATTCTGCGTCAGTCGGATAGAGTGATAGCCATTATTATTGATAAGGAAAATTTTGACAGGAAGATGATTCGTCAAGATAGTCTGCAGCTCCTGCAGATTCATCATAATAGAGCCATCGCCTTCTAAGCAAATTGTCTGACGACGGCCACCTCCAATGCAGGTTCCGATAGCTGCGGGCAAACCATAGCCCATGCTTGCAATAGCGCTGTTATTGGCCATCCGGCTTCCTTTCTGGATTACATAAGCCTGATTGCCAACCACACAGCAAGCACCATTAGATACCGCAGTCAGACTGTTTTCCGGCAGGCGACTGCTCAAATAACGGACAAAGGCATACACATTCGCCGTTTCACCGTTTTCTTCCCACTGGCGAGGCAGCACTGCTGGATAGTTCTTCTTCCAGCGCTGGCAAGTTGCAAGCCATTCGCCACCAGCATTAACAGGTCTGACTGCAGCCTTGTCCAGTTTTGTTAAGAAGTCCTTTGCGTCAGCCCAAACAGGCATCTCCACATGCAGCGTCGGCTTTTTCAATTCTGCAGGATCGATATCTACCATGATAACTTCTGCTGCTCGTGCCCATGTCTTCCAGTTATAACCCACCTGACGAATGGAAATACGCGTACCAACAGCCAAAATCAGATCTGCGTTCTGAATAGCCCAGTTGCCGGGACGATCACCCATGTTGCCAGCACGACCACAGTACAGCGGATTTTCGTCCTCAATCAAATCTACTGCATTCCAATAGGTAACGATAGGAATGTTCAGCTTTTCAGCCACGGAACGGAAGGCTTCATATCCACCCGATAGACGGATGCCATAGCCAGCATGGAATACCGGACGCTTGGCCTTTTTAATCTTTTCCAGAATAATGTGGATCGTTGCATCATCCACAGGAGGGGGCAGTAGCACATCATCTTCTGTGGAATCATAGCCTTTCAAGTCGTCTGTTTCGATATAGCCCCCCTGATAGTTTACAGGGATATCAATCCATACTGGGCCAGGACGGCCAGTGGTTGCAAGATGCCATGCCTTTTCTAGCAGATAGCGAATATCATTGGGATCTTCCAACATCGCCGCAAACTTTGTCATGTACTTGACAGATTTCGTGATATCGTATTCTTGGTCTCCCATAGCCCGCAGGGGTGTCCCAGTATACTGCAGTGCATATCGCGATGTAGTGTCATAACGCACCTGACCAGAAACGATAAACATTGGAATCGAATCCAGCCACCCACCTACAACACCAGTCAAAGCGTTCGTGCCGCCCGGTCCCGTTGTAACACAGACCGCCGCAATTTTATTCTCCAGCCGAGCATAGGCTTCCGCAGCGATAGCACAAGCCTGTTCATGGTGATTATAGGTTACATGCAGCTTAGAATTATGACCTAACGCATCATTGAGGTGCATTGCACCGCCACCTACAACGGAGAACACATCCGTAACTCCATGCGCTGCCAGAAAGTCCGCCACATAATCCGCTAAACGCTGTTTCATTCCGTCTCCTCCTACGTGTACTTACTGATTCACGGCCTCAATAATGGTCTTTGCCATGTAGTCGATCATTTCATCGGTCATGCCGGGGTAAACGCCAACCCAGAAGGTATTATTCATAATGAAATCAGTGTTCGTCAATTCACCAACAACACGGTAAGCATCTGTACCACGCATCTGGTCAAAGCAGGGGTGCTTAATCAGGTTGCCGCTGAACAGCAGACGAGTCTGCACATTATGGCTCTCCACATAGCGGGTCACATTGTTGCGGTTCAGGCCGCTTTCCGGTTTAACAGAAATCAGGAAGCCAAACCAAGACGGGCGGCTATTTGCTGCGGGTTCCGGCAGGATCAGCTTATCTGCAGCAGGCTCCAGTGCCGCACGCAGACGGTCCCAGTTATGACGGCGGCGCTCAATGAAGGATGGGAACTTCTTCAACTGCTCACAGCCGATTGCGGCCTGCATATCCGTAACCTTCAGGTTATAACCAAAATGGCTGTAAACATATTTATGATCATAGCCCTTGGGCAGTTCACCAAACTGGCCGTCAAAACGATGGCCGCAGAAGTTATCCTGGCCGGACGGGCAGATGCAGTCACGGCCCCAGTCACGGTAGGACAGAATCAGACGGTTCAGCTTCGGATTATTGGTATAAACACAGCCACCCTCGCCCATGGTCATATGGTGCGGAGGATAGAAGCTGGAAGTGCCAATATCGCCCCAAGTGCCAGTAAAGCGAGTTTCACCGTTAATGGTATACTGGGTACCCAGTGCATCGCAGTTATCCTCGACCAACCACAGATTATGTGCATCGCAGAATGCCTTGACTGCGGACAGGTCAAACGGATTGCCCAGTGTATGTGCAATCATGACCGCCTTGGTCTTGGGAGAAAGGGCTGCTTCCAGTTTAGTAACATCAATGTTGTACTGCGGAACCGTCACGTCCACAAACACAGGCACTGCGCCATACTGGATGGCCGGGGTCACGGTGGTGGGGAAACCGCAGGCAACGGTGATAATTTCATCGCCCTTCTTGATTTGGCGGTCGCCCAGCTCAGGGGCAGTCAAAGTCATAAAGGCAATCAGGTTTGCAGAAGAGCCGCTGTTTACCAGATGCGCATACCTAACTCCAATCCACTGTGCAAACTCTTTTTCAAACTGATCTGCAAAACGACCAGTCGTCAGCCAGAAATCCAGCGTTGCATCGGTCAGCGCACACATTTCCTTCTCATCAAACACACGCGCCGCATAGGTGATACGGTCACCCTCCTGATACTCAGTCTTTTTCTCCTTGAAATCGTGGTAGTACTCTGCCACCATTGCCTTGATTTGTTCGCGAGCTTCTGCCTCGTTTTTCCAAATAGCCATCGTTTTACTCCTCTATAAACTCTTTGATTTCTTTGTCCATCTCTGCTGCAACATCTCCGCCGCTCAGCCACACTTTGCTGAAACGACAGGTCATATCCATGCACTCTTCGATATGCCAGCGAAGTTTCCAGCCAAATGTAGCTTTGACTTTGCTGCAATCCAATTTCAGGAAGTTTGCTTCGTGCGGTGCATTTGCCTCGGCATGGTTCTCCCACTTGGCATCCGCTCCCCAGTATTTGCAGAACATATCTACTAGTTCCCCAGTGGTCACGCAGTCGCAGTCGTCAGGGCCAACATTGTAATAACCCTGATATTTCGGGTCTTCGTACTGCTTCTGGGCAATCATCAGGTAGACCGCCAACGGCTCCAGCACATGCTGATACGGCCGGGTGGAATACGGATTGCGAACACCAATCGTCTGCTTCGCTGCCATCGCACGGACACAGTCCGGAATGATGCGGTCATTGGCAAAATCTCCGCCACCGATCACATTACCAGCCCGTGCCGTCGAAACTGCAACCGTCTCGTCTGTAAAGAAGCTATTTTTATAGCTGTGAGTCACCAACTCTGAGCAGCTCTTACTATTCGAATAGGGGTCAAACCCATCAAGAGGTTCGTTCTCCCGATAGCCCCAGACCCACTCGTTATTGTGGTAAACCTTATCTGTAGTGACATTCAGAACACTTTTTACACAGTTGGACTGTCGAACGCATTCCAGAAGATTGACCGTTCCCATCACATTCGTTTCGTATGTATAATGCGGGTCCTTGTAACTGTCGCGCACGATAGGCTGTGCCGCCAGATGCAAAACGATTTCCGGCTGTGCTTCATCAAAAGCGGCCTTCAGTGCGTCAAAATTGCGGATATCACCAATCACAGAATGGATTTCTTTCTCGATTCCTACGATCTCAAACAGTGAAGGATTCGTAGGCGGATTCAAAGAGTAACCCGTGACCTCTGCACCTGCATTGGCGAGAATTTTGCAGAGCCAAGAGCCTTTGAAGCCTGTATGGCCTGTAACAAAGACGCGTTTGCCTTTATAAAATTCCGGATCAAACCTGCCTTGCATTTTTAGCCCTCCCATTTCTTCCACGGTGCCTGACCTGCAGCCAGAAGTTTTTCCAACATTTCTTTTTCACGTACATTGTCCATGCACTGCCAGAAGCCTTTATGCATATAAGACATCAGCTGCCCCTCCTTGGCCAACTTTTCCAGTGGCTCACGCTCAAAAACGGTCTGGTCACCCTCAATGTAATCAAAGATTTGCGGCTCCAGCACCATATACCCGGCATTGATAGGAGCCTCATCCATCTGACTCTTTTCCCGGAAAGATTTGACCGCGTTATTACCGCCGATGTCCAGAATTCCCTTCTGCTGTTCCAGCATAACAGCTGTCAGGGTGGCAATTCTGCCATGCTCCTTATGGAACTCGACCAGTTTGCCAATATCCACATCACAGACGCCATCGCCGTAGGTCATCATGAAAGGCTCATTGCCAATATATGGCTGAATGCGCTTGATTCGCCCGCCCGTCATGGTGTTCAGACCGGTATCTACCACCGTAACTTTCCACGGCTCACAGTGCTGCTGATGAATCGTCATATCATTCTGGCCAGCCGTAAAGTCAAAAGTGACATCGCTGTTGTGCAGAAAATAGTTTGCGAACCACTCCTTAATCACATGCTGTTTATAGCCTGCACAAATCACAAACTCGTTGAAGCCATAATAGGAGTATTCCTTCATAATGTGCCATAGAATCGGCCGCCCTCCGATTTCCACCATAGGCTTAGGTTTGAACTGTGACTCTTCAGAAATGCGAGTACCAAAGCCGCCTGCTAATAATACTACTTTCATCTTATTTTTTAACTCCTTTTTTTAGATTCGAGATGATAGGATTGAAAAATTTCATTGCAAATTTATCTTTCAAAGTAATTAACACTGCCCCATAAACAATAATAGCCCCTGCAATTGTAAACACAACGACACTCAGATCAGACTCAAATATTTTTGTTGTGATAAGCGCAACCAGAGTTATTCCGATGCATCCAATAACAGGAGCTTTGGCCATATCAGCAATTCCGTCAATTTTAATGGACTTATCAAAACGCTTTATTAAAAATAAAAAACCGACACACTCTGCCACTGCCGTAGTAGTTGCCGCAGCATTTAGACCAAATAACGGTATTAAAAAGAAATTCATTGCTACATTAGTAATTGCACTTATAATACTTGCTTTTAAACAATTCTTTTCTCTTCCCGCAGGAAGCATTGACATATTTCCAACCCATCCCCCAAGGAAGGAAAACCATAACGAAACAGAAAGTATATGGAGAGAAATACTTGCTTTCACGTATTCGTGTCCTCCGATAACACTTAGGAGTGGCTGTGTTATTACATTGATCCCTACAACACAAGGAAGCCCAAGAACAAGTATAAAATTCAATGCATATTTCAATAGTTTTGATACTTCTTCATATTTTTTTTGCGAAAATGCTTCCGAAAGTCCCGGTAACACAACCCACACAATTGATGCAACGGTTGAATTTACAAGGTTATAAATTTTAACTGCAGTGCTATATAGTCCAACCTCATAATCACCTTTAAACAATCCCAGCATCGTAATATCAGAATTGCAATAGATTGTTTGTGACAATGTCATAGAAAACATTGTCACAATGCTTACTAAATGTCTCGCCAATGATTTAGAGAAAACAAAGTGGAGATTACAATATCTTTTTCTATAAAAGATGTTGATTAAATTTGCTCCACTTGAGGCAATAACACTAATTATTGCGTATACAAGATAGTCCTCCTGCTTTCGTACTAGAAGAAGCATCAGCACAACGGAAATAATTTGAACTGATAGTGTCCGGATGGCAATAAATTCAAAATCCTCCATTGCCATATTAAGCCAATCAGCACCTAATGTAGTAAAGATAATTGTTGTACTTTGAATGCAGATAAGTATTCGATAATTTGAAAGTGGCTTAGCAACTACCAATAAGATTATAAGACCTACATAAGCAATCAAAGTGGAAATTAAATTAATAGAAAAGATCTCACTTGCTGTCTGTTGTAAAAGTATCTTGTCTTTTTTTGCTTTGGAGCACTCTCGAGTGGCGTATGTTGAAATTCCAAGTGTAGCTATAAGCGAAAAGTAGCTTACAATTGAATTTCCAAAATTAACCTTTCCAACATTTTCCGGCATCAATATTCTGGACACATATGGAAATGTGATTAGTGGATATAATATACTCGAAAGTGTCTTTACAACATTAAATAAAGTGTTCTTTTGTACGGTACTTTTTTGGGTTTTCATTTTCCGAGCACCATATTTACCTTCTTTTTCGCTTCTGACATCAACGTATACACACCATAAAGCTTATCCAAATGAATTTTTGAAATAAATTCTATTTGACCAATCGGAAGTGGACTAATCTCTTTTATACTACTTTTATATTTTAGAAAAATATCCTGTGAAAGTTGCTTTTTTATTGCCAATTTTATAAAGGAAGCCAGCTTGTCTAGCCTTAAGCAACTATACTTTCCATGGCTTAAGGCAACCTCTGTTTTGACTATATTATAGACGGCCGGAGAATTCATAACATAATCACACCAACCGTACGCAGCAACCTCGATAATCTTATCGGTCCAACCGTTCTTTTTTTCTTTAGTGTATGTTGTAATTATTGGCCGATTACAAAAAAGCCCCCTAAATTGATTCTTACTAAAACAGTCGAAATAAATCGCATTTTGTATAAAGTATTCCGTATGATATCTTTTTCGATATTCATCGATTTTAAAACAGCTGAAAGAATCTCTCCTAAAGAACACGTTTCCCATCTGTGTCATATCCCAGGTGAGATCCCTGTACATGTCAATAATACTTGTATACTCTTTATTCCCGATATTTTGTGGATCGCGGTATGAAAAATCAATTAAATCATATCTTTCATCGAAAGCTCTAAACAAATCGGAATAGTTTTGGAACTGCGGTCTTACGGAATCCCCACAAATACAAATATATTCTGCTCTGGAATTTTGGATTCCTAATAGGATTCTTTCCCCGATTGTGGAATTTGGCAAGTGAAAATATTTCAGATTTTTTTCTTCACGAAGTCGAACCATTTCTTCTGTTTTATCGTCTAGACTTCCATCCATAATACAAACACCAATTCCATATGCTTCCCATGTCCTACCTGCAATATCTAAAAGTTCTTCCAAAATTGCACTTCTTTGGTATGTAACAATCACAAACTCAAGTTTTTTCTCTAATATATCAGTACTCATAATAAGCATCCTGTTAATAACTAAATCATTTAAGATTATATTTACTTCTTATTTGTTTAATCCATCCGATAATTCCGAATTCCAATTCAGATAATGAAAATATCACTTTAATAACCATCCATTCAGGTCTCGATATTTTCCAATATTTCCACATGATTTTTGTTTAACTTTGGAGAATCATCCGTTGCTACTTTTTTGAGACAGAAAGCTCTTGCTTATGCTCTGTGAATGATAGTGATAATATGTATAATTCGGTAAGAACAAGCAGTTATAGCCTCTTTCTTTTATTTTGAGCACAAGATCTACTTCTTCACAATATAAAAACCCGATTCATCATACCAGCCAATTGAAAGGTACTTGTCAATATTCATAAGAAGCATTGCTTCCTGCGAAAATTCACAGAAACTATAGCTTTTCAAAAATTAATTCTCCGCGTACAACATAAATAGCTAAAACGCTTGTCCCCGTATACCCTTTTTATAATCTTGCAAACCTTTCAATATAGCTTTAGATTTTTGTCTATCTGTGATAATGTATTGTACAATTCTAATCACTCTGGTTAAAACTGTAAATATAGGTGCTGTAGGATAGAAAAGACTACCGTGGTCTTTTAAGTATTGCAGTCGATTTCTTGTCATATAATATAAACAGAACGGCGATTCTCCACCACCTGTTGATTTGCTCACCTTGTGATATAGAACAGCCTTTGGATTATATACGATTTTGATATCATTCTCGATTGCTCTTAAGCAAAACTCAGAATCCTCACAGTACATAAAATACTTTTCATCCAGTAATCCAATTTTAGTAACAACTGCTTTTTTCATAAGGAGAGCACAGCCCGTTGCAAAAGTACATTCTTTTACAACGCAATCATTGTAATTTTTTTCACCCATCCGATCATGGATAGCTCTACCTGTAATCTTGTTAAAATTCCCTCCTCCATACCATATATAATCTTTCTTACCGTAGTAAAGCATTTTAGGTACAACTATAGTATTGTTCTTGCTATATTTATTCAGTTCTTTGATTATATTGGGTTCAACAACGGTGTCATTATTTAACAGCATAATAGTCTCAATATTGTCAAGATCTACCATATAGCGTATTGCAATATTATTTCCACCTGCAAATCCCAAATTTGAATCACTGCGAATCAGCATGCAATCAGTACTTATTTTTTTTAATTGACAATAGTCATCTTCAGAAGAAGCATTATCAACAACTATTACACCAACCGGCGTTGTCATATTTCGCAAACTATCCAAGCATTCTTTTGTATCGCTGCTTCCATTATAATTCACAATGACTATTCCAATTTTTGCATTTTGAATATCAACAATCATATAGATACATCCTTTTAATTCATCTTTTCCTTTTTTTAATCGCTAACTTTTTTACAAACTCTTCTCGATCCGTATATGTATATGCCATTAATTCTTGCATTTTCTCGTTAAGTTTTTTCACTAGATTTATTATGTCATCGAGAATAAATTATCTCTAACCTTTCGCTATCATTATCATTTCAAAAATTCGTTCCTTTTCTTGTTCCAATCCACAAGTAAAAGTCTTCAAGTCCGTATTCTTTAATCATTTGCTCGGTTTTAGGCGCACAAGCAATTCCCTCAACCGGAATCCCGTGATATATAGAAAATGCAACATCATGGAATCGCATGCTAATGCAACAGCTCGCATGCTTACCGTAATCAAATCAGCTAACCTAATTTGTCCAAAGACAGAATCAAGTATTGAGTGCAACAGGTAATTGTCACCCGAATTTTTTTGCCTGATTAGAACGATCATATATCAGCACCAAATATAATACGCTCAGTGCATGAAAAAGCCAATTACTAAATACAGCTGTAACGCAATAAATCAATATAATAAGTTTTCTTTCTTTTGATTCTTTCAAGAAACTCATAATCATTCCTTCAAAGTACAAAACCGTGCCTACAATTCCGCTGGAACACATCAAGTAGCTCAACATATTCATTTCATCTGAATACAGAGAATCTGTAAGCACTAGTATTCTATTTTGTGTGATGTAAGATTTCAAACAACCCAAGCCTGTCCCAAAAATCTTCAGTATGGGCGACAACTCTAACCACACATAAAAGCCCCTCAAAATCCTTCTGTTCGCAGATGTGTCGTATATAGTGCTACCTAATTCTGTTAATCGATTCAAAACAGTTTGCACAAGATGCGCTTGGCTCTGCACTATAAATATAGCAGCCCCTATTCCAATTAAAAAAAGTAACATCTTTGTAGTACTGTTTTTTTTATCCTTAATAAAGAAAAAATAATAGCACCAGCATATTGCAAGACATATAATTCCACCCGTAGAAAGAGAGACTAGCATCCCCAAAGAGATAATTATTAAGCTTTTTATGTTTTTATTTTTTGAAGTATCAGTCAATATTAATATAAACCCGAGTATTGCATATGCACAATAATGTGCCGGTTCCAAAAATACACCCGATGGTCTATATCCTTGTGATCCAATTGTTCTAACAAATTCTGTCAGATACTGATTATAATCAGTTATTGAATAGTTCAGATTAAGGAACGGAAGAAGCAAATATAAATGTATCCCAAAAACAATACTAATAACCTTTTCAAAAATCACAACTAGTGAAATGTAATATGATACACTTTTCAATCCTTTTTTTATTGCATCAATTTCCAAGCTAGACCAAGAATAAATTACCCCCAAGTACGAATACAAGAGCAAATGAAAAACCTTGCCGAAAACTTCTCCTACTGAAATAGATTTAAGAAATATAAGTTGGATTGGAAGTAATATAAGCGAATAGCACAAAAACAGCATATATAATTTTACTTCATGTGACTTTTTCTGAGGCCGTCTTCTTAGTACTTTTAATGCTAATAAAGCAACAATTATTAAATCCCCTAAAGGCAAAATCCCAGCGGAGTAAACATTAAATATCGGATACCAAACGATGGCTAAAGCAAATAATTTATCCCGATTTTGAATGCCAATATTAACCTTCAATTCTTTTTGCATACTGATCTCAACATATCCTCATAATTCGAACCAATAGCTTCCCATGTATACTTCATTTCAAATTTTTTGAATAGTTTTTCATACATTGATTTGTATTTATTCCGATTTTTTAATAAATCAACACACAGTGAAGCCATTTTTTCTGGTTCATCTGCAATAATGATTTCATCTCCATTAAAATCCGTTCCTTGGACACCGACCGATGTAGTAATAACAGGTATTTTAAATCCAATAGCCTCTAATAATTTTACTTTTACTCCACCACCATGCTTTAAAGGTACAACAGCTAGATCTGCAGATTCATAATATTCATCCACTGTTGGAACACCACCAACAACTTTGATTTCATTTTCTTTATTTAAGGCTTTGATTTCTTCTACTGGATCTCTCCCTATTACCTCGAACTGAACATTTCTTATTTTTTCTTTTATTAGCGGAAGTACCTTCGTAGCGAACCATATCACCCCCTCTACATTAGGTGCATATGACATTTTTCCGACAAAAATAATCTTATTTGTCTTTTCATTTTTCCAATTATAACTACATCTATGGTTTTCCGCACCAACTGGTACTAACGCCGTTCTATATTTATTCCCATAAATTCTTTCGAAGTAAGCTTTGTCATCACATGAAACAAACGTAAAGAGTGACACATTTACCCTTTCATACAATTTTTTTTCAAACAATTTGAATCTAAGACTCTCTTCAGTATACAAAGCCTTTTTCATTAAGTTCTTGCTCGACTCAGCAACATTTTTATAGACCATCCATTCAATATTATGCTGATTCAAAACAATAGGAATATCGGTGTTCAACTCAAGAAGATTAAGTCCCATATGTGGTGAATCAACATTAATAAGATCAATATTAGCATGCTTGAGGCAATAGCTTACAGACTCAACCAGTTTTTTGTTATATCTGGATGCAACCGTATATGGTGCACATGTCATTTTCTTTAGAGTCTCAATGCTCTTCCCTTCTCTTAGAAAGCCGTGAACTTCCTTACAATATTTTTTCAAAGCCGCTTCATATTTTATATCATCTTTGCTGTCCATCGTGTAATACAGAAAAATAGAATTATTTTTCGAGATTTGTTCAAGTCTCTTAAAAATTCCTATACGACCTCCAGTATTTGCAGGAAGTATTGATTCAATTGTAATCCAAACAATATTCATATAATCACCTTCGATATTTCATATATTCAAAAAATCTAGGGAATTTATCTCTCACTTGATTCATTAAATATGCCATAACGGTTGTTAAGAAAACAGATTTCAAACGAATAGGGATAAGTATTAGCTTTATCTTTAGCGAATACTTTTTTCCACTTTTTATCGCTTTCTGCAGTTCGCTATTCTCAACAATATCCTTTATAGCTACATTTTTTCTGTGATTACTCGTTTTATTCCTGTACTCATTTTCCAAGCATCCGATTGCTCTATTTACAAATCTTCTTGACACATATTCTTCAATTTCCCAAGGAAGTGTTGTCTGGTTAAAAAGTTCTATAAAAAAATCTTTGATTCGACCGTTTTCTTCTTTCCTTATTGAAAACCAATTTTCAACATATTTGTTAGTAGCAGCACCGCTTCTGTTTCTAATATAATGATAAAAACAGTCAGGTACTATTCCCATACTTTCACACTTTAACATGGCTTGCATATTAAAATCGAGATCCTCTCCCATGTTAAGCGCAGGAAATTCGATAGAATTAAACGTCAGGAGTTGCTTTCGATAAAGCTTATTTACAATATTGTATGGTACACTTTTTTCCCATAAGGACAGCATACAATCTTTAATTTTCTCCCGGTCGGGCAATATAACCGTATGATTATCATATTTTATTTCAGATTGTCTTACAATATTCCCCTCTTCGTCTTCCAGTTCCATTGCGATACCACATCCTACAATGTCTAGATTATTCTTTTCGGCCAGTGTGATCAATGTTTCTATCATGGATCTATCCACATAGTCATCTGCATCAAAGAATCCGACATATGTCCCATTTGATACAGTCAATCCCATATTTCTAGCTGATGAAACACCCCCGTTTTCTTTTTTTACTACAACAACATTACTGTATTCTTTTTCTACTTTTTCACAAATGCCTAAAGATCCATCCGTAGATCCATCATCAACAAGAATAAATTCTATATCTTTATATGTTTGCTGCAAATAATTATTTAGTGACTTTTCCAAATAGTTTTCCGCGTTATAAATCGGTATAATTACGCTTACCTTCATGTTTTACTCCGTTTGACTATTACTAAAAAAAAGACTTTCTAACATCAAACATAGGCAATGATAGACTGGAAGGTGTAGTTCTTGAATCATATAAGTTTCTGTCTGCGGGACCTTAATGCAAACATCACTCATCTGTTCCAACTTACTGTTCTTTGCTCCAGTCAGGCCAATTACTTTCATGCCTTTTGCATGCGCGGTGGTCGCAGCATATAGCACATTCTTACTATTACCGCTTGTTGATATAGCTAAAAACACATCACCTACTTTACCATATCCATATACCTGCTGTGCAAAGCACAGAAGCGGTTCGCAATCATTCATGTACGCAGTGGATAATGCTGGATGTCCATCCAGTGCAATAGCAGGAAGTGCACCTTGTAGGTTTTCTGCCAGAACAGTTCCAAGTTCTTCATTTTCTTTAACCAGTTTATTTGCGAAATCTACATCTGGTTTTCTGGGGAGTTTGAATCCTTTCATCAATTCCCCAACAATATGTTCTGCATCAGCAGCAGAGCCACCATTTCCAGCAACCAGCAATTTTCCACCATTTTTATATGACTCCGCAAGTAAAAAATACGCTTCTACTATTTCTTTTTTAACAGATTTTAGTGTCGGATATCTTTCACAGAGACTCTCTACGTGCTTCGCAATGTTTTTCTTCAGCTCTTTCACTTTCTTTTGCCCCACAAACTTCGATCTTCATATTATGCGACTAACAAATTCATCCAACGACCCTACTGTTACATTTTGTCTATAACATTCATTGCTGCTGCTCAAAAGCACCGTTTTACAACCAGCATTGATTCCAGCCTTGATATCATTTTCGCCGTCGCCCACCATCCACGACCTAGAAAGGTCAATGTTGAAATCCGCTGCTGCCTTTAACAGCATTCCGGGCTTAGGTTTACGACAGTCGCAGTCAATTTTTAGTTCTGGACGCTCGCCCTCGTATCCCTTATGTGGATGATGCGGACAATAATAGATTGCATCCAGATAGGCTCCTTCTTTGCCCAGAAGTGTTTCCATCTTATTATGAATTTCTTCCAACTCTTCAAAGGAAACTTCCCCACGGGCAATAACAGGCTGATTTGTCACAACAATAGCAAGATAGCCGGATTCATTGATTTTACGAATTGCTTCAGCAGCACCATCAATCAATTCAAAGTCATCTATATTTCTAAGGAACCCAACATATTTATTGATCGTTCCATCCCTGTCAAGGAAGATTGCTTTTTGCTTGTTTTTCAGATTTTTAGCCGAGATTCTGCCTTCTTTGCAGTCTTTACAAACGGAATAGTAGCGTTCCGGTGTTCCCATGTCTTTGACATACTCTGGGCTGTCATAGCAGAACATCTTTCCTGTTCCAGCCAGTGGTTTTAATAGCTGACGATCCAAATCGACCTTTACAGGCTTACCATCCACGCCAACCTTACCTACTGAATCGGCATTGATTCCGACAAGTTCCAGCACTTCAGGATTGATAACATGTAATCCTGCATTCACTCGATTTCTATAGTACTGTGGCCGTTCATCTTCCTTTGCCAGCCACTTTTCGACAGAGCCGTTTTTATTTGCAATAATTAATCCACTGTCATAGGGGTGGCTGTTCGGGTGCGTAAAAAGCGTAACCAATCCGCCATGCTTCCGGTGAAAAGCAACAAAACGGTTGAAATCCACATCAAACATCGCATCTGCATTTAACAGAAGAAAATCTGATGTCAGCTTATCTTTAATTTTGAACAGTGCCCCCGCATTGCCGAGAGGCTCTTCTTCAAAATAGTAGTCAATATGTACGCCAAACGGCTCGCCCGTTACCGGAGAGTTTCCAGAGCCATCACCAAAGTAATCCATGATAATATTTCCCAGATGGCTTACCGTTAGAATAATGTCATCAAATCCTTGATTCTTCAGACACTCGATTTCTCGCTCCAGAACGGGGATGCCTTCAACTTTTATCATGGGTTTTGGAATATCACTTGCTACGGAGGAAATGCGAGTTCCCTTTCCTCCGGCCATAATCACAACTTTCATACGCTTAATCCTTTGGCACATAGTCTTCCGGTGTGTAATGGATTACCCGTGTGCCGCCATCTTCAAACTGGAACGGAATATACAAGAGATCACGCATTGCCCAGCGAACAGCATCCTGTCGTTCCGGCTGCACATAGAACACAAGGAAGCCGCCACCGCCTGCACCAAGCAGTTTTCCGCCCAACGCCCCTGCTGTAATACCTTTGGCATAGAGTTCATCAATGCTGTTAGTCGAAACTGCTGAACCCGTCTGACGTTTCAATTTCCATGTATGGTCAAGCATTCTGCCAAAATCGTCCAGATCACAATCTTTGTCCGTCAATACTTTTTCAGCCTCATCGACCAAAGACAGCATCTCTTTTAATTGTGCCGTCTTGTCTGCTTTGCCTACCGCATTCGCCTTCTGCACATCGGAAGAGAAACGAGTAAAGCCCGTAAAGAACATCATCAGATTCTTATTAAGCTGCTTTTTACGCTCCGGCGAGATAATGACAGGCAATACTTCATAGCCATCTGCATTGAAGTTAATTCGGTTAAATCCACCAAAAGAAGCGGCAATCTGATCCTGCCAGCCGCCAGCTTCCTGACAGAGATTGCGTTCCAGATAGATTGCTTCATCTGCCAACTTTTTCTTATCGGCATATTTGCCTTTCAGCGCATAAAAAGCGTTTAACATTCCGACCGCAAATGAACTAGAAGTTCCCAATCCGGAACGCGCAGGGAGATCTGCCTCATATGTAAGACGAATTTCATGCATATCAAGCATTTTCATTGCATTGCGAATTGCTGGATGCTGGATATCCTCAATACAGGTCACTCGCTCCGTTTTTGAATAAGATAGTTCGGTAGAATAGTCAAAGAAGCGTGGCAGATGCCGCACATTCACATAGCAATATTTATCAAATGTTGTAGAGAGAACTGCACCGCCATTCTCCCTAAAAAAGCTTTCCATGTCTGTTCCACCGCCAAAGAAAGACATCCGAAACGGTGTTCGTGTAATAATCATTTGTTTTCTCCTCGTACTTCGTGTTTTTTATCTCAATACCAATCTGAACATTACTCCAGACGCAGCAGTTTCTTCTCTTGACTTTTCGTACCTATTATCGCTTCTGTCCAAATACCGCAATTCTAAGGTTTCTCTCCATCTCGTCTCTCCAACCGTTTTCCTTCCATGTACTATTTTTTACTCCCCATGCCCCAACAAACACACCTTGAATGTCTTAAAAATAATCTTCCAATCCACCCAGAAGCTGCGCTCTTTGACATACTTCACGTCCAGATCCATCCACTCTTCAAAGGAGAGGTCATTGCGATGCGGAGCAATCTGCCAATAGCAGCTCAGGCCGGGGGTCACATACAGGCGCTGCTTTTCGTAGTCGCCGTACTGTTCCACCTCACGCGGCAGTGCAGGGCGGGGACCAACGATACTCATGTCTCCCTTGAGGATATTCCAGAGCTGGGGCAGCTCGTCGATGCTGGTTTTACGGATAAACTTGCCTACGCGGGTAATGCGCGGATCGTCCTTGATTTTGAAAACCGGGCCATCCATTTCATTCTTGTCGAGCAGACCATCCAACTTTGCTTCAGCATTTGGACACATCGAGCGGAATTTGTAAAACTTGAATGGTTTGCCGTCGCGTCCAATGCGTTCCTGCGAGAAGATCGGGCCTGCGGACGGATCATCTATCACGATGGCAATCGCCGTACCCAGCATCAACGGTGACAGCACTACCAAAGCAGCAGCGGACAAAATCACATCCTGCGTCCGGCGGCCGATCCAGTATAAGCGGTGATCCTGCAAATTTTCCTTCCGGTCAATTTCAACCGGCTTATTAATTTCAATTACTTCTGTATTCATTTCTTGTTCCTCATTCACACTTTTATCGCAATTTTCAAAAATAGTGCCTATCAAAATATCCTATTGCGCTATGCAGTTTGCGGATGTTGTTTGTGCATTAAAAATGCAAATTACTATAATCTCTCACACAATCCCCACTGAATGCATCCTTATCCAGCTTTAGCGGTAGGAACATCTGCAATCACTGTCATATCAAACAATTCTTCCAGCAATTGTTTCTGGCTCACACTTAATTTTTCAGAGTTACCACGCAACAGCCGTTTTTGGTCGTATATCCACCGGCTCAACCAGATGCCATCCGCAGTTTTGTACTTGGCCGGAATCTCCAGATTTCCATGAGCCTTCTTATATTTCTGCGCCAGTTTATACCGATGCTGCCACGGGTCAGGTTTATCCCACTGCATCCCGACGGCTTCCAGCAGCTTGATTCGTTCCGGCGACAAAATCGCATTGCTTTTTTCTGGATTCCGATATGCATACTGCTGCCGCCGTACCCATTTTCCAAGGGCATAGCCTTCTGGCGAAATATATGCCACCGGGACATCGAGGTTTCCATTTGCCTCAAAATAGCGCTTCACCGCCTGATAAATCTCATTCCATTGACGGTCATAGCGACTACCCCAATGCATTCCAATCATTTCCAGCCGCACGATCTGATCTGTGGACAACTTTTTCTGCTCATAGGCTTGTTCCTGATTTTGAATCCATCGACCAAGCGTTTTTCCATCCGCCGTCTTATAATCGCGCGGAACATCCAGGTTTCCATGCTCCTGTGCATAAACTGCCGCAAGTGCATATCCCTGCTCCCATCGAGTATCAAACACTTTCCATGTCATGCCGAGGCCGTCCAGCTGCGCGATTTGTTCTTCGCTTAACCGCCCAAACATTCGATTTTGCCGAGCATTCACGATCCACGAACCAAGAAGATAGCCGTCTTTTGTCTTATATTTTGCCGGAACCAGCAAACTTCCAAATTGTTCCTGAAATTTTTTTGCTTCCTCCAGTCCGCGCTGCCATGCAGCATCATTGCGGTTTTCCCACTCCATACCGATGCTGTCTAACCGCGCAATCTGCTGCTCGGTCAGGTTGCCAGAAATCTGCCCTGCTCTCACCCTGCGCTGGGTGGTCAGCCATTCCCCAAGACTCAACCCGACCGGGGTCTTGTAGCGTTTTGGAACGTTCAGGTCGCCATGCTCTGCGTAGTAGATGCTTGCTTCGGAGAAATAGTGCTCCCAGCTGGAAGAAAGGCTTGCTTGTAACTGCTCAAACAGCACCCGGCAGTCATGCACCTGCTCGATGACCTCAAACCGCTCGGTCACGATTTTATCGCCCTCGCCGTTGGCATAGAGCCGATGGACGGCCTCCTGCATCTCGCTTTGCAGACCGGAAATGCTGGTCAAGCCCTCGAAGTTGTTGACCACATCCAAAATCAGCGGGGTTGCGGTATCTCCGGCGGTCAGAGCGCGTCCGATCTGCTGCTTGTAGATGATGGGCGAAATCGTTGGTCGGAACAGAATGACCCCAGAAATGCCCTCCACATGGACGCCTTCGTTGAGCATGTCGATACAAAACAGCAGTTTCAGCCGGTTGCTGGTGTCCGTTTTGAAGTTCGCAAAGGCTTTGTCGGTGTTCGGATCATCTGAGTAAGCCTCATACACCATCACATCCGTGTTCACTCCCGCGAACCACTCCGGCACATGGGACACCATCTCGTCCATGTGTTCCTTGTTGGCGCAGAACACGATGTACTTACCGGATCTGTTTGTGATATGATGAGCAAAGACCCTGTCCAGACCGTCCGCCTGCTCTAATGCCCGGCGGAGCGCGTCCAGATACTTTTGGTTTGCGTCTTGAATGCCCGGTGTCCGCAGGTTATCTACCCGCGCCTGATACTTTGCAAGCGCTTTCTGGTACTGATACACGGTGGTCACATACTTCGGGGCAGGCAAAATACCCCTGACGACTGCTTCGCCAAGGGTCATGTCGCTCGCAACACGGCTATCGAAAAGCTCTTCGGCCATGTCGCGGTTATTGTCCAGATATCGGATGTTTGTTGCCGTCAGCCCCAGAAGTTTTGCATCCGGGCATAACTTTAATAGGGCCACCGCGCTTTCGCCCCAGCATTCCGCACCGGCACGGTGGAATTCATCGAGTATAATATAGGCGGGCTTCTGCGCCGCTATTGCGTCCAGCTGTGCCTGCGTACAGCACATCAGTTTGGCGTAGGTATAAAAGTGAACGTTTGCCAACGGAAAATCCGGGTCGTTCTTTTTCAGGCTCTCCAGCTGGGTCTTGAAGATGTATTCACTGGGAGAAAGCCAGATCACGATCTTCTCCGGGTTGTCCTCGATCAGCTTGAACGCAATATAACTTTTTCCGGTACCGGTCGGGTGGACAATCGCAGCCTTGCCGTACTGCTCCATCATCCGTACTGCCGCATGATATGCTTTTTCGTTGTGCTCAAACAGACGCAATGCCACTCTGCTCACCCCTTCCCGCGATAAAGGGGTATCCTCTACAGTGAAAATGGAGGATACCGATCTTTTGACCTCGTTGTTTAGACTCTCTTCTTATTTTATCATGGTTATATCTGGGATTCAATAGGTATCTCAACAAATATATCCAATTTGACCTTAGAAAAAACACCTCATAAGCCAAAACTTTATTGCACCTTGTCCAGTTCTGCATGAAAAATCCAGCTAAAAAAGAGAGTGGACAAAATAAGTGGTCAGATGGGTGTCTAAGCTATAAGGAGGAGACAGCAATGGCACGACGGGGAGAAAATATTCGCAAACGCAAGGATGGTCGGTGGGAAGGCCGGTACATCAAAGCGCGTACATCGGAAGGCAAAATTCAGTGGGGCTATGTCTACGGAACGGTCTATGCAAAGGTCAAACGAGTGCTGATTCAGAAGAAAGCAGAGGCTGGTTTCTACAACCTGAAAAGGACCGACCTGACCTTTGAAGCGCTGGCCGAGGTGTGGTTGCACTCCCTGCGGAACAGTATAAAAGAATCCACCTATGCGCATTATTCGTACACGCTGCACAAATATCTTCTCCCCGTTTTGGACAAAGTGTCAGTCGCATCTCTTGACGAAAGCTTTCTGGAACAGGCCATGCAGCAGATTATTGCGCCCGCAGATGCCGTACACAAACCGCTGGGAAACTCTTCTGCACGGGAATGTCTCTCGATGCTACGCCGTATCTGCAAGTATGCCGCACATTTACGTCTGATTCGTCCGATAGAGCTGGAAGTTGCACTGCCAAAAGCTATCGACAAAATTTCTACGCCTCTCTCCCCGGCGGAACAGCAGCGGCTTTATCAATATGTACAGGAGAACCCCACACCTCGAAAGATCGGCTTAATGCTGGGGCTGGAATTGGGTCTGCGTATTGGTGAGATCTGCGGCTTGCAATGGGGCGACTTTGACCTGAAACTCGGCACATTGAAGATCAGTCGGACGGTCTGCCGAATTTCCTGCGGAAACGGGCATACAAAGGTGGTTATCCAAACGCCTAAAACCCGCACCTCCCGCCGAGAAATTCCAATCCCGAAACAGCTGCTTATGATGCTGAAAAAGCTGCGCGGAAACACCAGCAATGCTACATGGTTTCTATCTGGCAACGAGTCCAAACCCACAGAACCCCGATGCTATCGGAAAAGCGTCAAAGCGTATCTGAAACAGGCAACTGTCCGACAAGTACGTCCACACGCGCTGCGTCATACTTTTGCTACCACCTGTCTGCAAGCGGGGTGCGATGTAAAGACCCTCAGTGAGCTATTAGGTCATACCAATGCTAACATTACCTTGCAGCGCTATGTGCATTCTGACCTGACCCGAAAGCGCCGAGAGATGAACCGGATATTCTCCCATCAGGTGTCTATAAAGGGTGGAAAGGCGATAAATCTGATGGAATAACGCTCGATTTCGGCCACTGTCTTTCATTTTCACTATGGAGGATACTTTTTATTATCGCAATTTTTAAAAACAGTGCCTATCAAA
>ERZ840517.1437-NODE-1437-length-25325-cov-3.056233_pt1 | contig 25325 bp, 22 predicted proteins | sample MGYA00519876_ERZ840517 | MGnify/ENA primary metagenome ERZ840517 (study PRJEB31850, sample SAMEA3708882) | human gut metagenome | biome: human gut; feature: human-associated habitat; material: faeces | place: China | collected 2014 ... | reverse complement strand
TGGCCGGTCAGCTGGGGCAGCAATCAAAACCACCCACCGGCGTGCCGTTTCGGAAAATCGACATCTAGGGGCGGCATCCCCTCCCGGTCCGGAAAACACGTCCCCCGCCGCATAGGGCCGATATCTCCCCGGAAGCTTAAAACGTGACGGTTTGTAAAACGTGACGGGAGGTGAAGCGTCGTGAAATGCCTTATCTGCGGAAAGGAATTCAGGCCGTCAGGGCGCGGGAAACCGGCTAAATACTGTTCTGGCGCATGCCGGGCGAAAGCGTACCGGGCAAGGAAGAACGATGGCGAGTCCTTGCCGAAACCAGCAAAACCAAGAACAAAACGAAAGGCAAAGACGTCAGCGACTGCGGAACGGGAACATCCGGCAGACATCGACCGTCACAGTTTCGAACGCATGATGGATGGATCCCATGAGGACACACTTCGTGAAATCGTCGGCAGGCTGCGCGAAGCGCTTCATGATTCATCGACTCCAGCCAGCGCGCTGCCGGCGATCAGCAGCAAGCTCGCCGAATTCGACGAACGGATGCGCATGGCCGAGGAATCCGGCAGCCTGTTCGATGCGAATGATGACGTGACGGAGGTGGCGGAGGATGTCGGAGCGTCGATTGTCTGAAATCGCCCAGCGGCTCGTGCAGCCGGAAGACGTCACGTCAAGCGACTTCAAACTTATCAACAGTGCGGCGGTTAAGGCCGGGATTCATTACGACCTCTGGCAGAAAGGTTTTCTCTACCTTCTGTTCGCAAAACGCTCCGACGGCAAGTACGCATGCGGATCCGGAGGAGCGGTCCTGTCCAGCTGCAGACAGATCGGCAAGACGTTCACCGTCGGAACTTCGATATTCATCCTGTGCGCCGGACGCGCCGGAACACTGGTCATTTGGACCGCGCACCATACGCGCACCTCCGATGAGACGTTCGCTGATATGTGCGACCTAACCCGCAATCCGAAGCTTTCCAAATACGTGCAGTCCGTGCGCCGCGCGAACGGACAGCAGGAGATCTGTTTCACCAATGGCAGCCGCATCATGTTCGGCGCCCGAGAGAACGGTTTCGGCCGAGGTCTGCACTCCGCCGACATCGAAGTGTTCGACGAGGCTCAGATTCTCACCATCAAGGCGTTGGACAACCTGATTCCGATCGTGAACACGAGTCCGAATCCGCTGATTGTGTTCATGGGCAATCCGCCGAAGCCGGGCGATCAATGTGAGGCTTTCGAGGAGAAGCGTTCGACCGCGTTGTCCGGCAAGTCGGATGACATGCTTTACGTCGAGCTCGGTGCAGACCGCGATTGCGACCTTGATGACAGGACCGCGTGGGCGAAGGCGAATCCGTCATATCCGAAACGCACCAGCGAGGAAGCAATAATGCGCATGCGCAACCTCCTCGCGGAAGACTCGTTCAAACGCGAAGCGCTCGGAATCTGGGACGAACAGACAGCCGCCGAGGTCATTGGTGAGGAGGCTTGGCATGCGACCGAGGTGGCCAACCCGCAAACGGATGGATTGCTTTCGTTCGGCGTGGATATGCCACCGGACAGGAGTGCATTGGCCATCGGACTCGCGTTCAAGCACGACGATGGCACTGCATTCATCTCCCTGCAGGAATACCGTTCCACTCGCACCGACGGAGTCCAATGGGCTGTTGACTGGCTAGCTGAACGATGGCACAAGACCGCGGCTGTGGTCGTGGACGCGCAGTCGCCGGCCATGAGCATCGTGCCTGACCTGCAGAAACGGCATGTGCGTGTAACGGTCACCGACACACGCCAATTAGGACAGGCCACAGGCCGCGTGCTCGACATGATTCGAGACAAGTCCATCACCCATCTGAGCGATAGGGATCAGCCGCAGCTGGCTGCCGCTGTGAAGGGCGTCACATTGCGCGACATCGGCCCCAATGGAGCGGTCGCGTGGAACAAGAAAGGCTCCGACGTGGAGATAAGCCCGCTGCAGGCCGCGACATTGGCATTGCACGGGGCGTTCACCACGAGGCGCAAGCCAGGAAGAAAGCAAAGATTGAGGAGGCTCACATGACATCGCTGCTCGCTCCGGTCACCGATTTCAGCGACCTCGGCATAATCTTTAATCCACCGACCGATATTAAAGGGCTTGACCCGACGTTGCACGACACTTTGTCGAATCTCGTCACCGTGTGGAACCGTAAGCGCGCGCGCAATTCACTGCGCTCCCGGTATGCGGATGGAAAACATCGGCTCCGCGACATCGGCTTCTCCATCCCGCCGAGCATGCGGAATCTCGAGGAGGTGGTCGGCTGGCCAGCGAAAGCAGTCAACGCACACGCCGAGCGCTGCATGTTCGATGGCTTTGTCAGTCCGAACAGCAGCGACGATTCCTTCGACCTGAATCCAATTCTCTCCGCTAACCGCTGGGACATCGAGCTGCCGATGGCGATCAGCAGCAGCATGATCCACTCGTGCGTCTTCATGGCCGTGTCGGAGGGCGACGAGTCGGCTGGGGAACCGCCTGTGCTCACCATTCCGCACAGCGCGCAATGGTCGAGCGCCCTGTGGAATTTCCGTACGCGCAGTCTCAAGGCGGCGCTCACCATCGATGACATCGACGATTACGCGCGTCCTACGCGATTCCGCCTATGGACGCCTTTCCAAGTTATCACCTGCCAGCTTGGGCGTGAATGGTACGTGGACGATGTGTGGACGCATGGTCTTGGCCGTGTGCCTGTGGAGGTGCTGTCTTATAGGCCGACCATCGACAGGCCTTTCGGCAGGTCGATCATCAACCGCGCGGTCATGAGCATCACCGATGACGCGGTGCGCACCGTCCTGCGCAGCGAGGTCAGCGCCGAATTCTACTCGGCACCGCAATGGCTTCTACTCGGCGCCGACCCCGATTCATTCAAGGACGATGATGGCAATCCGATCCCAGTCTGGGAATTCGTCATCGGACGATTGAACATGATTGGTAAGGACGAGGATGGCGACGTGCCGAAGCTTGAGCAGATCACCCAGCAGTCTGTGCAGCCGCATATCGACCAGATGCGAGAGCTTGCCTGCAGATTCGCCGGGGAGACGAATGTGCCGGTCAGCTCGCTCGGCATCATCCAGGACAATCCATCGAGCGCAGAGGCGATGCATGCTGCGGAGAAGGATCTGGTCATCGACTGCTCGGCAGCGAACCGCGTGTATGGTGCTTCGCTTCGTCGTATCGCGCAGGACATCATCATGCTTCGCGACCATACGACCGAAGTGACCGACGAGATGGCGGGCATCACCGCACGATGGCGCAATCCGTCGCTGCCGAGCGTCATCGACGCCGGAGACGCGATGGTCAAACTCGTGGGGGCCTTCCCTTGGCTTGCCGACACGACCGTCGCATTGGAGGAAGTCGGTTTCACTGACGAGCAAATCACCAGACTCCTATCGGAAAAGCGCCGAGTCGAAGCGAAAAGCGCATTGAACGCGCTCGCCGGGATGAACGGAGGCGGGAATGGCAAACCGGACTCCGAGCCGCAAGGAAATCAATCTTCTGACCAAATCGCAGAAGACGGCGGTGAGCCTCGCACAACGGGAGATGGGCCAAACGTGGCAACAGCTGCAGGGAAAGGAACCGGCACAGCAGCGTGACATGCTGCTGGAACTCGTTCCCGCCATCATTGACAAATATGGGAGCATCAGTTCGATCGCAGCAGCCGACTGGTACAAGCAAATGCGGTCGAAATGGTTCGACGACAAATACGAGCCGATACTCGCCGATCCTATACATGACGATTTGACCGACATGATTCGGGCGAAGGCAAGCATGCTGTTCAAAGGCAACGAGCGATATGATCCGAACGCCTATCTCTCGTACCTGAATCGGCTTATCGCGGTCGGAGTGCGTAACGGCGGTCGCAGTACCGTCAGGTCGGCAGCCAAGCTTGACAAGTATGGGCCCCGGTTCGCACGCGTTCCTTCCGGACTTCATACCTGCGCGTTCTGTGCCATGCTCGCCGGACGCGGCTTCGTCTATGCAAGCGCCGAAAAGGCCGGAGGCTTGTTCAACAAGTACCATGCGGCATGCGACTGCGAGATTGTCCCATCATGGGATGAAAAACCGCGTGTGGAGGGCTATCGTCCCGACGAATTGTACGACGACTATCTCAAAGCGAGGGATGAGGCCGGAAGCGATTCGGTGGACGATATCCTTCGCGCGATGCGACAGCATAAGGGTAAATACGCGGATGGAATCAGTCCGGGAACCGCCATCCCTGATGGTTGGAAGCAGCCTCATGCGCAGAACGAGGAACGACTGCTTTCAATGCGAGGACTCGCTGGCGTCACCGATTGCGAATGGTACATGCGTCAGGAAAAGGTTGGAGTTCCGCACTCCACCGATACGTTGTATCCGCAGGAAATCGTGTTCCTTGAACGCTTCCAGAATCTTGGGAACCATGTCGAATGGATACCAAGAGACATAGAAAAAAGGACGGCGACAAATGATTTCCGTTGGATCGAAACAAACGAGCTTTGCGAATTGAAGTCCTTGGCAAAAGCTGATTTTGGCAAGATCGCCGATCGTATCACCAAAGCCGTTCGAAGCGCTAAAGAGAATCACGATGTCGTCAAGGACTGTTTCGTGATAGATCTTGGCCAATCGAAACGTAAAGACAAGCTTGTTCACCAGTTAGAGAAGTACAACGATCGTGAGTGGAAAATCCGCAGACTTTTCATTCTCGACGGTGAAGGTTTATTGGAAATCAAATTGAAATGAAACAACCGGGAGCACGCCTCCGCTCATTGCGTTTTATTTCAACGCCGCAGAGGACCCCCGGTCTTCATATATTTTAGCACATTCTTGGCAGGTTGGCCCAGTGGCGACGGCGGTGGCCTGTAAATCCACGACATTGAAACAACGCGGGTTCGAGTCCCGCACCTGCCACTATCCCATTTTTTGGGCGGTCACTGGCTCCGTCATGCCTGGTCAAAGGCCACGATGGCCTCAAACATTCGGAATCATCATCAAGGAGCGTTTCATCATGCCGAAATCCCTCATCATGCGTCTTCGTCACATCATGATGGTCGCGTCGCCGGCCGAACCCGGTGGGGACGGTCAGCAGAGCGAGCCTCCGTCCGATGGCGAAAAGACCTTCTCTCAGAGCGATGTCAACCGCATCGTGGAGGACCGTCTGCGCCGCGAACAGGCCAAGTATGCCGATTATGACGATTTGAAAGCCAAGGCCGCGAAATTCGATGAGCAGGAGGAAGCGAACAAGAGCGAACTGCAGAAGGCCACCGAAGCAAATCGGAAGCTCGAATCACAGCTGGCGGAGCAGAAGCACGCCGGCCTTGTCGCCAACGCCTGCCTCAAGCACGGCATCCCCGCCGAATTCGTCGACCTCGTGACCGGCGATGACGAGGAATCCATTGACAAGACAGCCGAGAAGGTCGCCAAGCTCGTCATCACACAGGGGAAGCCGCCGGCATCCGGCAATGGCAGGCATCCGCTCGACGGCGAGGGAAACCAGCCGGGCGGGCAGGGAAGCATGAGCATCAGGGAGCAGATCGCCGCCGCCGAAAAGAAAGGCGACTATCAGACCTCGATGACACTCAAGAGCATCATGCTCGGCACGAAACGCCAGTAACCACCAATCTGGAAGGAAGACATCATGCCAGGAATCACAGGACAGGGCAACACCTACAATTTGCCTAATTACGTCGGCGAGCTTTTCGCCGCAAGCCGCGAGGACACGCCGCTGCTCTCCGCCATCGGCGGACTCACCGGCGGCATCGCCACCACGTCCACGCTTTTCGAATGGCAGGGCTACGACCTGCGCGACCCCGACGCCAACCGCCAGCGCCTTGAGGGCGCCGACGCGCCGAAAGGCGAGGAACGCACCCGCTTCCACGCCAACAACGTGGTCGAGATCCACCAGGAGGCCGTCGAGGTCTCCTACACGCGGCAGGGCGCGACAGGACAGCGCAACACCGACAACATGCCTGTCGTGCAGGTCGGAGGCACCGCCATCCCCGCTGACGAGCTGAGCTGGCAGATCCAGCAGCAGCTCAAGCAGATCGCCCGCGACGTGGAGGCATCCTTCATCTCCGGCCATTTCAGCAATCCGACCGACAACCAGAGCGCGCGCAGCACCCGCGGCCTCCTAGAAGCCATCACCACCAACGTGATGAGTACCGAGCATACCGCCGCCCAGCTGACTACGGACGATGTGCTCGATCTCGCGCAGATGGCCTGGGACAATGGCGGCATCCGCGAATCCGAGACGCGTACCATCGTGGTCAACTCCACGCTCAAGCGCGCACTGACCCGCTGCTTCGTCACCGACGCGAAGTATCAGGAGCAGACCCGCAACGTCGGCGGCGTGAACCTGCAGACCATCGAGACCGACTTCGGCCTCTTCAACATCATGCTCGACCCGTACATGCCGAAGGACCAGCTGCTCGTCCTGTCCCTCGAACAGCTCGCCCCGCGCTTCCTCGAAATCCCCGGCAAGGGTCATTTCTTTGCCGAGCCGCTCGCCAAGACCGGCGCAAGCGACAAGGTGCAGCTGTACGGCGAGATTGGTTTGCAGTACGGCGACCAGAAGGCCCATGCGCTCCTGACCGTCGCCGGTGGCTCCGCATCCAGCACCGTGAAGGTCGCCGGCGTGAGCCTTGATAAGAAGACCATGGGCGTCAAGACCAATGGCACCAATACGGTGAAGGCCACCGTCGTGCCAGACGGCGCATCCAATAAGGTTGTCACGTGGACTGTGGAACCGTCCGACAATTCCATCGCCACCGTCAAACCAGATGCCGATAAGAGCGTCGGTGTCGTGACCGGCGTGAAGGCTGGCACCGCCACCGTCACCGCAACCACTTCCGACGGCTCTAAGAAGGCGTCCGTCAAGGTCACCGTGACCGACTGAGAGGCCCGATGATGGCCGACACAGATGATTTCGCGAGTGTTGACGATCTTGAAGCCTCATGGCATGCGCTCACGGACGAGGAGAAGACGCGCGCGAAGAAACTCATCGCGTATGCGTCTGACCTGATCCGCTCCTATCGCAGATGGGACAAGGTCAGCAGCCTCACCCGTGAGCGCATTTGCTGCGCTGCCGTTAGGCGCGCCATGGAAGCCGATTCCAATGGCGCTCCCTCCGGCGCCAGCAGCATGAGCGAGACCGCCGGACCATTCCAAGCCACCTACAGCTTCCAGAACCCAACCGGCGACCTTCGACTGTGGCCGAGCGAGGAGAAGGAACTTGGCGGAAGGCGATGCCTCCTCGCCGGGGCCCTCGACATGAGCACCGGAAAGGTGGTGGTACCGTGATCCACGGCGAAACCGTCAAGGTGCTCCGTCCAAGCATCGCCGGCATGGACGCCTACAACACTCCGATCCGCAAATGGTCCGAGGAATCGGTGGACAACGTGCTGGTTGGCACACCGACAGCCGACGATGTCGCCACAAGCGTCAATCCGGAAGGATTGCTTGTTTCCATGTCGCTCTACTTCCCGCGTTCATATCAAGGAACGCTCCGGGATTGCAAGGTGGTCGTCCGTGGAATCGAATATCGAGTGATTGGCGATCCGGTCGCGCTCAACGGCGGATTGACGCCAACTTCCTGGAACATGCAGGTCAACGTCTGCCGCGATGACGGGAGATGATCATGAAGGGATTCAAGGTCGACAAGGAATGGATGGAACGCAATGTCCTGTCCAACCAAACAGTCCAATCCGCTTTGAACGCGAAGGCCAGACGCATCGCGCCGATCGTGAAGCGCATTGCCCTCAAGGAAGGCGACCGGCATTACGCGGAAAGTGTGCGTGTCGTGCAGGGACGACGTCCTGGAACGAAATCGCCGACGCATCTGCGCAGACCATATGCCCGAGTCATCATCGGCGACGAGCATGCGGACGCCAAGGAATACGGCGACGGACGGATCTATCCGAAGAAGGGATACCTTCGCCGCGCCATAGCCGAGGCGGGTGGCTGATTATGGCGATTCCGCTTCGCGGCTCATGGCCGCAACCGATGCCGATCATCATCCAATGGCTGCAAGACAAGGCGGGGATTAAGGCTTCGGCGGAAGTGCCGGAGAATCTGCGTGCGAACCTTCCGGCCGTCATCGTCTCTCCGGCGCCGGGCGGCACGACCGCCGATGGATTCACGCGCGACAGAGCCGTCGACATCGACATCTTCGCCGCTGATTGGACTTCCATGGACGCGACCATAAGCAAGGTCGAAACCGCTCTCTCTCAGCTGCAGGGAGATGGAAACCGATATGGCTACGTCGACTCCTCAACGCTCACCTCATTTTCCGAAGTGAGTCATTCAATGCCTGACGTGCGTCGTTGTACGGCGACGATCACGCTCAACACCAGACCACAATGATTTTTCAATTAAGGAGGAAATGATGGCTGCCATCACCGATGTGCCCAGCATTCTCAATGACGATAACAGAAATGTGCGAAAGTGGGGCACTCAGCTGCTCGCGATCGCCGACTATTCGACCGCGATGCCGAATCCTTTCTTCGACACCGCAACCAACAAACCGAATCAGCTGCCCGAGGGTTTCAAGGTGATGGGCTACATCAGCACCGATGGCGCGAAGATGAGTCGCGGCATCGAGTCTGCAGACACCAGCGCTGTGCAGGATCTGGAGCCTGTGCGCTCCGACATCACCGGCCGTACCCGCACCCTGCAGCTCACCTTCCTGGAGATGAACGCGTGGGTCAAGGCCTTGGCTCATGGCCTGCCTGTCTCCCAGTGGCCGGCAAACAAGGATGAGGGCTTCGAATTCACCGATGAAAAAACCACGGAATTCCCGTATTATCGTCTGATCTGGATCGGTCAGGACGGTGTGGGTGACGCGGCACATTACCGCATCGAGGCCGGGTATCGCGTCAAGGTCACCAATCAGGGCGACAACACCAAGAACCGCTCCGACGCCGAGGGCGAGGACCAGACCTTCACCTTCTTCCAGGATCCGAAGACCGGCAAGGTGTTCTACGAGGGCGAGAAGATCGCCAAGGCCGGTTCCGCGCTTCGTGCTGATGTCTCCCAGTCGCAGCCGGTGTCCGATCAGGCAGCGTCCTCCGAGTCACAGCCGGTCGCCGACTGACATTGATTCTTCCCGCACCGGGCTTTTGATTCCTTTCACCGGTGCGGGATTTTCCCTTCTTCTCTCGACGAAAGGAACACTGATTTTTTTGAAAGGATTGAACAATGACCGACAACAAGAAGCGTAAGGTCCGCAGCCTCAAGGCCGTGAAGGCGAAGTATCTTGAATCCCACCCGAAGATTCGGGAGTGGATCGAGTTCACCATCGACGACGAGCCGGATGCGAAGGAATTCCGCATCCACGCTCCAATTTTCCAGTCGAATGAGGAGAAGAAGGCATTCGCGAAGGCGCAGGAGTCCGACGACCAGTTCGACTTGGCGAAAGCGCTGCTCGGCGCCCAGTGGGATGATTTCATCGAGGCCGGCGGACAGATCAGCCTGCTTTTCCTCCTGCTCGACGACGCGGCCGATGAAGTGCATGAGACGGACAGCGAGGGAAACCCTACAACGCTTTAGAGCTCCTTGACGGCGATGGTCACGCGGAGGAATTGGAGGCCGCGTTATGCGCGGTCTACGCGCCGCGTGACCCCATCCAAGAGTTCTGGCAACGCAAGATCAGTCTCCGCGCATTGCATGCGCTGATAATCCACATGCCGCCGGACAACGTCTTCTTTCGTGCTTTGGCTGGTGATGGCTGGAGTGAGTCGGAATGGCTGTTGCACGATTTGGGCGACATGCTCCGTGACATCCAGCTAACCATCACCCAGTGCGCTCCATTTGTGGAGCATCCCCTTGAAGAGGATGACATCAGGCCTCGCACCAAGCCTCCGGCTGTCGTGGTGGCTGAGTCCAAACGCGAACAGTCGTCTGTCGACAGCAAGGCCTTACACGCGCAGGAGCGGAGCGAGCTCATGGCGCTTGTCACGGGCGATCAATCGAAAAACTGAACAGTGAGGTGGTCTCATGGCCGGCACAGCCGCATGGATCGATGTGCTCCCGAATCTGAGCGCTTTCGTCACGAAGCTCAACAGCGGTGTGACGGCCGCGGCCACCTCCGCAGGACGGAATGCCGGCAAGAAATTCTCCGACGCCATGAATCAGGCCGCTGGCCGTGACATGCTGTCAGAGCAGGTCAAGAGCCTGCAGCAGGCTGAGAAGAAGGCCGCGCAGGCGGTCAGCCAGTGCACGTCGCAGATCGCAAAAGCGCGCGACGAGCAGAAAAGCGCCGACCTGCGCGTACAGGCCGCCGAAGTCAAACTGCAGGAAACCATCGTCAAAAGCGGACAATCCTCCTCACAGGCCATCAACGCCCAAGCACGACTCAACGACGCAAGGAGCAAGGCGAGGCAGAAGACCGAAGCCGTCACATCGGCTGAGGAACAACTCAAAGCCGCCAGCGAAGGCCTGAAAGAGACTCAGACGCAGCTCCACGACGCTCAGACGAATCTGAACGCGAGCACTTCCAAGCAGTCGGGATTTTTCGCGTCCGCCGCGGCATCGGCGCGCAATGCCATCAATTCCTTCCGTAGCATGCAATCAAGCGTCACTACCACTGCCGCAAGGGGAGTCGGAGATTCCGAACGCTTCTTCACCGCGTGGGGAGCCGCGAAGTTCGGAGCCATCAGCGGGTTCGCGCAGTCGGCATTCAGCAAAGTCTCAAACATCATCACCAGCAATGTGGAAGGCGCCATTAAACGCGCCGACACGATGAACAATTTCCCCAAAGTCATGAAGAATTTGGGGTACGACTCGAATGACGCTGCCGCAGCCATCAAACGCATCAGCGCCAGCATCGACGGCCTGCCGACCACCACATCAAGCATGATCGGCATGGTCCAGCAGCTTGCTCCGTTGACCAAGAATCTGGACGAGGCCACCAGCATCGCATTGGCGTTCAACAATGCCGTCCTGGCCGGCGGCAAAGACACAGTGCTGCAGGCCAACGCCATCGAACAGTACAACCAGATGTTGAGCGCGAACAAGGTCGATGCCGCCGCATGGCGAAGTGTCGTCAATGCAATGCCTGGCCAGATGAACCAATTGGCCAAGAGCATCCTTGGCTCAAACGCGAAGCAGAACGACCTATATGAGGCGATGAAGGGTGGCAAGGTCACCTTCGAGGACTTCAATAAGGCGCTCGTCAAGCTCAATAAGGACGGCTACGGGCCGTACGCATCATTTACGACGCAGGCAAAAGACGCCACACAGGGCATCGGCACTGCGATGGAGAACGCGAAAAACCGCGTCCAGAAGGCCATCGAGAAGATTATCGAGGCGTTCGGTGTCGACCGCATCAGCGGCGTCATTAACAGCTTTACGGCGAAATTCGGAGATGTCGGCTCGGCTGTGGCCAAGGCGGTCTCCGGATCATTGGAATTCGTCGAGACCGGCAAAGTCAACGAAAAATTGGCTGAATCTTTCCACATCGACAAGAAGTCGTATGCGGGCATCGAAGACGCTTACCAGCGGATTCGGTGGGGGTATAAAGGTCTCACCGATTTCATCAAGACCGGTGAATTCTCGTACGAGTTCAACCGTGCCTTCGAGAACGCAGACCGCCAGACACTCATCGACTTCAAAGACAGCCTCCTCGGCATCCGCGACTCCGCCAGCGAGGTGCTGAAGAACCTTCCCGGATTGGGTGAATTTTTCAACACCCCGGCGGATGGCGACAAGTCGAACTTGAACAAGGCCTTGAAAGCCGCCAATGTGGCGCTTGCTGGTCTGAAGCCACTGCTCGACCTGCTCGCATCAATCGAGAAGGCGTGGAACGGTCTGTCCGCTGACCAGCAGGGCACCATCTTCGATACGGCCATCTACCTGTGGTTAGGTAGTAAAGGATTCAAGATACTGAAGAACATCTTCGGTGTCGCCAAGGATATCGGCAAAGGCTTCGGCATCGCCGGAAAAGGCATCAAGACCGCTGGCAACGCGCTGAAATCGTTCGGCAAGTTCCTCGGCGGGCTGAAGGCTCCGAAATGGCTGTCAAAGCTTACCGTCGGCAAGGTTGGAATCGCAGCCGGTGGAACCGCAATGCTTTCAGCTGCGAAGAACGTCGAAAAAGGCACTCCTAAGTGGGCATGGAGTCAACTGAACAAAATTCCCGGTTTCAGCGAGGGCGACAAGTCATACGCCGACTACCAGAAACGGTACAAGGCCGCACAGGAAAACAACAAGTTCCTCGGAATCAAGAACTCCACATGGGAACACAACCTGAATCCGCTGAACTGGCCATCAATGGCCGTGGGTGCCGCGAAAACCGGAATGAACAAACTCGGAAGCCTTCGAAAGAAAGCCGACGAGCAGGGGTTCGCAGGTAATACCGGTTCCGCGCAAGCTTCGATGAGCTCCGGCCAACGCGATGCCGGAGTCAAGGCTTGGAACGGCATCAAAGGCGCGTTCTCCGAGGCAGGGCAGGCACAGGCTGACAATACGGCAGCGCAGGTCAAAGCCCAGCAGGACACTCTGGCCGGCATCAAGAAGGCATGGGGCGACGCCGGCGATTGGATCAACACCAATTGGTGCGACCTGATGGTCAAGATTCAATCGAAGTTCGACGGCGCGGCCCAGTGGGTCGAGGACCGTTGGAACGGTGTCAAGGACTGGTTCGGGACCACAGGTCAGAAGATCGGCGACTTCTTCTCCGGTATTCCATCGGCGATTGGTGGATGGTTTGATTCGGCGGGCCAGTGGGTTGAGGCCAAATGGCAGGGCATCTGCGACTGGTTCTCAGGTGTTGGATCCTCAATCGGAGGTTTCTTCTCGGGTATTCCGGCCGCTGTCGGCGGTTTCTTTGACTCCGCTGGCCAATGGGTGCAATCCAAGTGGCAGGTGGTATGTGACTGGTTTGCCGGCATTCCCGGTTCCATCACCGGCTTCTTCCAGGGGATTCCGGGCACTTTCCAGTCGATTTTCCAGACGGCCAAAGACCGGATAACCGGCGTCTTCAGCTCGGTCGGCACGTGGTTCGACAACAACGTGAAGATTCCTATCTCCAATGCCGTCAATGCCATCGGCCAGACCTTCCAGTCCACCAAGGATTGGATTAAACGAAGCTGGGATCAGGTCAAGGAGGCCGCAAGGGCTCCGGTGGCCTTCGTCGTCAACACGGTGTACACGAACGGCATCAAGAAGGTATGGGATTCGGTGGCCGGCGCCGTCGGCCTGAAACTCTCCCTTCCGACGGTGAAGTTCGCAACCGGCGGCACCGTCGGCGGCATCAACCCCGGTTACGCTCCCGGTGTCGATTCGATCCCGGCGATAACCTCGCCGGGCGAGGCGTGGATGGTGCCGGAATGGACTAAGGCCGTCGGCGCGGAGAACGTCTACCGCTGGAACGCTTTGGCTCGCCACCATGGCGTGCAGGCCGTCCGTGAGGATATGGGTCTTGATGGCGTCCAGCGTTTCGCCAAAGGTGGCATTGCCTCCAAGATTGGCAAGGCGGTGTCCGGAGCGAAGAAATTCATCGAGGATTTGTCCCAGACAGCTCAGGCCTTTGTGAAGAATCCTGTGGATTGGGTCACGTCGAAGATTCTCACGCCTGTGAAATCGCAGGTGGCGGGAATCAGCGGCGGCCAGTTCGGCCAGATGGTCGGCAGACTGCCGGTGAGTGCCGCTACGGCTCTTGTCGACAAGGTCAAGTCGATGGCGTCCGACCTGGCATCCAAGTGGACCAGCAAATCCGAGGCGGGCCAATATCATGGTTCGGTCGGTGGCGGCGTGGAACGCTGGAGGAGCCTAGTCCTGCAGGTGCTCAAGGAATTGGGCCAGCCAGCAAGCTGGGCTGACACCGTGCTACGCCGAATGAATCAGGAGTCCGGCGGCAATCCTAACGCCATCAACAACTGGGATTCCAACGCCAAAGCGGGTATGCCGTCGCAGGGCCTGATGCAGACCATTCCTGGCACATTCAATGCCTATGCGGGGCCGTACCGCTCGCGTGGCATCACCGACCCGCTCGCCAACATCTATGCCGGCTGCAATTACGCGATCCATCGGTATGGGTCGTTGGCCGGAATGAATCGTGCGGGCGGCTACGCGCTCGGCGGCATCGTCGGAGACGATAGACCGACCCTGTACGATTGCGGCGGCATCCTGCCACCCGGACGGCACCTCGTGGCCAACGAGACCAAGCATCCCGAACTCGTGTTGACGCGAGAGCAGATCGTCAAGATCTTCGGCGCTGACGTCAAAGATAAGGGCGATCGGACCGTGAACCTCAACGTCAATATCCCCGAACGCTCGGATCCATGGGCTGATGCGAGCATCCTCGTGCGCACCGCGCGACACCAATTGCGATAAAAGGAGGCCGATGTGGCTTATTTTGCGGAATTGTCGGCCTCCGGCTTGGAGCCGGTGCGTTTCGAGGGTTCGGGCGATCTTGACTGCCTGTGCATCGCGAAAGGCGGCATCGAGGGCTGGTGGTCGACTCCCGCCGCGAAAGTCAATGTGACGGCGCGAGGGCAGGGCGACGGTGGACATGATGTGAGCGAGGATGACATCTCCTACGCCAGCCGTGCCGTCACTCTGCATTGGAATGCCAACGCCTCCAGCCGTGACGAGCTGCTCGCTTTGACGGACAGTGTGCGCAGGCTCGTGCATCGTCAGGTCAGGATGCGCGTGGTCGACGGCACCGAGGATACCTGCTGCAGTGGCGGATATATGGTGCTTACCCAGCAGCCTGACTATCGGTCCGGCAGCATTGCCGATTCGACCATCACGCTCGTTTTCGAGCGTCCCGAGCGCCTGTCCACGCTGGCGCACTCCGGCGAGGCCCGCGCGTCGGTGGTGCAGGCCGGAGGTCTGAGCTACGGCACCGGCAATTCCGGCCTTGCGTACCCGCTGTCGTATGGCACGGTATCCGATGGTGCGACGGTCATGCGGCTGCCGAACCAGGGCACTTCCCGCGCCTATCCGACTTACGCGCTTAACGGTGAGTGGCCGAATGGCTGCACTCTTCGTCTGGCATGTGATGGGCTGGATTCGACTCTTGCCTTCAACCGCTCAATTCACGCTGGCGCACCGGTGCTCTTGGACACACGCTCGCGTACCGCCACCATGGGCGGCGTGGACGTGACCTCGGGATTATCGCAGCGCGGGTGGATGACGATACCCGCCGGCAAGGCTTTGACGGTCAATCTCGCCACGCCCGGCAGCGGCTGGGTCACATGCGAATCACACGACACATACATGTAAGACATCGTTCGTTTTGGAGGTGCAATTCATGGTTACCGCTTTGGGCATCCGTCCCGACGGCAAGAATCAGGGCGTGAGCCCCCAGGTGCACAGGCACATCATCAGCTCGCAGTGGACGAGCGACGGCATCATCTGTGGTCTGAATGTGACCGGAGGCACAGGACTCACTTACAGCGTCGCAGCTGGCACGGCGCTCATCCAGCCTGACGGCCAGCGGGGGGAGGCAGTGCTCGCGTATTGGCCTGGGGGCCAGACGCCGGCTGTCGCCGCGGGAAACGCTGGACTTTCGCGTTATGACGTCATCTGGATGCGCGCCCACGACTTGGACAAGGGCGCCGCCGACAACCAGGTTGTGCTCGGCATCACGCAGGGCACTCCCGCCACCGACCCGGACATTCCGATAAACCAGGTGCCGAGCGACGCGGTGCGGTTGGCGGCCATGCTCGTGCCAGCCGGCATGACCCAGACCAAATCCTGCAGCAGTGATGGCGCTGAACGCTACGCCATGCCATACGGCGCCTCGCGAGGCCGTCTCGCATGCAATGTGCGGAACTACGAAGGCCCGTCGAATTTCTCGGACGGTGGCAAGGACTATTTCGAACAGGACACTGATTTCTATCTGCCGACCGACAGGCTTATCGAACTGAGGTATCGTGCTACCGCCTGCGCCTGCCGTCACGACAATCCCAAGAAGCCGACCGAGGACGCCACGCAGATGGCATGCTGGTACGTCGGCTTCCAGATCGACGGCAAGGACGTGGCTGGCGGTGGCGGCCAGTTCCAGGTGAGCCGAGCATGGCAGCAGGTGCATCTGAATGCCTTGGTGTCATTGCAGGCCGGATGGCACACCGTCCGTACCCGCAACCACAGAGTCACGTGGGGCGAGAACGTTTATTTCATCTGCCATTCCGACTCGAAGGAGAACTATCCTGGCCGCACCCTCGAGGTGTGGGACCGTGGCGTGAACGTCAGCTGAGGAGGGCTTATGGCTTGGCGAGCGTATGTCGTGGACACGATCAGCGGACAGATCATGTGTCCGATCGATCTGCCGAATTTTTCGTGGTCGGTCAGTGTCGCGGACTCATCGCTCTCCACCACGAAATCCAAAGGCGTGGGGCAGAACGAGGTGAGCGGACTCAAGGTGCCATGGACAGCGGTGCCAGCCAACTCGCCCAGCGAACGCTCACGCCTCCTCGCTCCCGACCGGCGCAGTATCGCGCTCTGCTGGACAAGTCCATTGGATTCCGAGGATGCGATCGGCACGCCGATACTCTGCGGACTGATAGGCCAGAGGAAGGACGGCCCGCTCGATACGGATTTCAGCCTGACCAGCCTTTACGGGCTCCTCGGCGATAGATACTTGGTGCGCGAGGGAGTCTACGGAGCCGCCAATGGCAGCACCAGCACGGATGTCATCAACTTCAGCAATCTATCCCTCCGCGCCATCGCGGCCGAGGCAGGCTGGCTGTGCACCAACGCCAAGTCGGGCGGCGGACTGCCCATCGACTGGCACTACAGGGGCGAGAAGGGCTCGCACCAGCGCGAGTACGACAGCTGGGATATCCAGAACCTGAAGTGCTCCGACGTGTGGGACAAGATCGCCAACGTGGAAAACGGGCCGGATCTGCAATTACGGCCGAAACTGTCCGGCAATACGATTCGCTTCGACTTCCTCGCGGGCTCCGACGCGAATCCGGACATCGCTCAGGGCACCATCCTCGAGCTTTCCAGCTCGCCTTATGGCGGGACGCTGGAAAACGTGACCATCGATCACCTCGGAGCCGTGCACCGCGTTTACGCCTCCGGTTCGGGCACTGACAAGGCGCAGTTGTGCCACCTGTCCGAGGATCTGAGCCTCGTGAGCGGGGATCATGAGCCGTTCCCGCTCCGCGAGATGACCTACAGCGACACCGACGCCGCCGACGCCGGTCTGCTCCGCCAACAGGCGGACGGCGTGCTCGCAGCAAACCGAGCGCCGCTCATGCAGATCAAGGGCGAACTCCACGCCAACGACATGAGCGCGGACGGCACGCCATTGCATCCGCTCGGCAGCTTCTGGCCCGGCGAGACGATGCGGTTGGACATCCAAGGATTCCCGAGTCTCGCGGACGGCGTGTACGAATGCCGGCTCATGCAGATGAGCGGCGACCAGACGGACAAGGTGAATCTGATATTCGACGCCATGGACGATCCCATGGCATGACATTTTGGAGGTGGCTATGTCCTCTCACGTAGAATTGAATCCAGACGATTCGACGCTCGGCCTGAGCCTGGGCATGAAGGCCATGCGCCTCGCCCTGACCCAGAAGACCCACAAGATGGGCACCGTGCGCATCCCCGTCACGGGCGGCACGGACGTCATCATCGGCGCCGGTGCGTCGGACGGGGCCAACAGGATCGACCAGGACGGGCGCCAACTGCCGCTCGTGGATACGAGCGGCATCGACAAGGCCGCGCAGGATGCGCAGCAGGCCGCCGACAAGGCCATGGCGAAGGCCGACGAGGCGATCGCCAAGGGCGAGCAGATCCGCCGGGACGCGCAGGCGGGCATCGACGACGCGCGCAAGCAGGCGCAGGCGGTCGACGCCAAGGCCGACAAGGTCCGAACCGATCTCGAGACCGCTGCATCCCAACTGGAATCCAATATCGCGGCCGTCGACAAGAAGGCCGATCAGGTCCGAAGCGATCTGACCCGGCAGGTCCAGGATGCGAAATCCGAGATGGACTCCACCGTCAAGGCCGCCCAATCGGCCGCCGACAAGGCGCAGTTGGCGGCCGATGCGGCCCAGAAGGCGGCCGACAAAGCCAATGCATCCACCGCCGATCTGGACAAATCCATCAAGGCAGTCGACGCGAAGGCCATCGCAGCGAAACAGGCCGCAGCCGAAGCCCAGTCCAAGGCCGAGAACGTCGCATCGGATCTCGATTCCGCGAATGCAGTCATCGAACAGCACACCACCGAGCTCGGCGGACTGACGACAAAAGTCAGCAATGCTGTCAAGAAATCCGACAGTGCCCTGAGTGTCTCCACAGAGGCCAAACAGACTGCCACCGAGGCATCGACTACGGCATCTTCCGCATACAAGGATTCGCAGACCGCTCTTACCCAGAGCACCACCGCGACCCAGACCGCAACCGCCGCAAAGACCACCGCCGAATCGGCAGGCAAAACCGCAAACGATTCGCTTAAGCAGTCTTCTGCAGCTGTGCAGACGGCCAATCAGATCAGCACGACTCTGAGGACCGAATATCAGACCAAGGCGGATGCCGACAAGATCTATGCGACCCAGTCGAGTCTGAAACAGACTTCGGATTCCATCACGGCGTCGGTCTCAAAGACCTATGCCACAAAAGATGCATTGTCTTCTCTCCAGAACGTTGCTGATAACGCCATTGAATCCTGGCGAGGAACCGGTGTCCCGACGCTGACGAACAAGCCGGCTTCGGACTGGACCACCGACGCAAAGAGGAAGAAGCATTCCGGCGACCTTTACTACGACAAGGCCACCGGTAAGGCATATCGTTTCGGCTCCGACGACGGCGTGACATATACTTGGGAGCTGAATCAGGATACCGATGTCACCAAGGCATTGGCGGATGCATCCAAGGCACAGACTTCTGCGAATAATGCCCAGGCATCTGCAACGGCTGCGAACACTGCTGCCGGCAAGGCCCAATCGACGGCAAATACCGCAGTCAGCAATGCGGCCACAGCGAAGAATGCAGCCGATGCCGCACAATCCAGTGCGAACAAGGCTCAGGGCGATGTCGATAAGCTGAAGATCGATATTCCAGAGACATATGCGACCAAGAGTTCTCTGACTCAGACCGCGGAATCCATTACGGCGAATGTTGAGTCTGTCAAGACAACTGCAAACAGCGCCGTGACAGCCGCATCGAAGGCACAGCAGACCGCCGATGGTATTTCCGCAAATCTGACAAAGAATTACCAGACAAAATCCCAGGCCGATACGATATATGCAACCAAGGCGAGTCTGAAGGCGACTTCCGATAGCATTTCCGCGGAAGTCACCAAAGCGCAGGGAACCGCCGATGGCGCCGTGACAGCCGCATCCAAGGCACAGCAGACCGCCGATGCCGTCACTCTGAACCTGTCAAAGAATTACCAGACCAAAGCACAGGACGATGCCTTGTATGCAACCAAGACGAGTCTGAAAGCGACTTCCGATTCTCTTAGTGCGAATATTACGGCAAATGCGAAGACCGCGCAAAGCGCCGTTGACAAAGCGACAAGTCTCGAAGCGAATCTCAACGGTTTCAAGACCACCGTAAGTCAGACGTATGGACACGGTTCGAACCTGTGGGTCAATCCGACGTTTGACAGGGATAAGCCCCAGATCGGCTCTCTGGTGAATAATGTCACTGCGCCGAACGGAAGCGGAGTGAACCTGCTTGCACATCGCGATCATTATAATCACGACACCCATTTTCCTGTGATTCCCGGTCACGAATATGTTGTAACCGCTAATGTCAAACGTGTTAAAGGCACTGTAGGATTAGCAGCTGGTGTCTGGTACACAGAACAGGTCTCCGGAACGTACTGGGACTCACTAGTTAACGTTGAATCGACATCAAACCTTAGCGACGGATGGATGGCCGCGACATGGCGTTTCTCCTGTCCGAACGGAAAATCCAGAGGATGTGTGGTCTTCCACATCGAACAATGGGATCCTAACATAACGACTCAGTGGTATATTTCAAATGTCACATGCGTCGATGTTACCGGCCTTCAGTCAGCAGGAGATTACGCAACCAACAGTTCTCTTACCCAAACATCGAATTCCATCAAATCTCAGGTCGCAGAAGTCTTCAAGACCGCAAACAGTGCTATGTCCAAAGCCACTACAGTGGAACAGACGGCCAATGGCCTTAGCAGCAAGATCACGGAACAGGGTAAGACCCTCGATGCGACCGTTACGACAGCCAACGAAGCAAAGAGCACCGCTGACAGCAATAAACAGACCATTTCACAGGTCAAAACCACTGCTGACGGTGCCGTGAATCGTGTCAGCAGTCTGGAACAGAACCTCGATGGTTTCAAATCCACTGTCGCGAAGACCTACCAGACCAAGGACGGAATGTCCGCCTACGCCACGGCCAGCGCGCTGAAGCAGACCTCCGACAGCATCACCGCCGAAGTATCAAAAGTCTCCCGGACCGCCACCGGTGCCCTCAATAAGGCGACGAGTGTAGAGCAGGCCGCCAGCGGTCTTTCGACCAAGATCACGGAACAGGGTAAGACTCTCGATGCGACCGTCAAGACCGCGAACGAGGCGAAGAGCACCGCCGATTCGAACAAGCAGACCATTTCGCAGGTGAAATCCACCGCGGACGGCGCTGTAAGCCGAGTCAGCAGCCTGGAACAGAACCTCAGCGGATTCAAAACCGAAGTTAGCGGCACGTACGCGACGAAGTCTGATCTGGATAGTCGACCCTCGGGAGCGAACCTCTGGTGCAATCAGCCCTTCGACCCCGACAAGCCGCTGATCGGCTCCCTGGCGTCGGACGTCAAGGCCCCGAACGGCGCCAACGTGTGCCTCATCGCGAGCCGCGACCATCTTCCGCACTCCAAGACCGCGTTCCCGGTCGTTCCGGGCAGACGGTATCGGATGACCGCCATGTGCAGGCGATTGAAGGGCAATCTGACGTTGCGCGCCGGAATCTGGTACACGGCGATGACCAGCGGGCAATCGTGGGACACGATTGTCAACCCGTCTGCGTCGTCCGATCTGGGCGACGGGTGGATGTCCTGCACGTGGGATTTCACGTGCGCGTCCGGCAAGTCGGCCGGCGTCGTGTACTTCCAAATCGACCAGTGGGATAACAACATCACGACTTGGTGGCAGATCGCGAACGTCGCATGCGTCGATGTCACCGGATTGCAGCCAGCCGGAGATTACGCCACGAATTCCTCACTGACGCAGACGGCGAGCCAGATCCGCGGCGAGGTGTCGGAGAAATACCAGCCGAAGAGCGGCATGTCATCCTATGCGACCGTCAGCGCCCTGTCGCAGAAGGCCAACGAGATAACCGGCAGAGTGCAGGAGGTCGCCAAAACCGCGCAAGGCAACACGACCACCATCTCGCAGGTGTCCCAGAAGGCCGACAGGATCAACACGACCCTGTCGCAGAAGATCGATGGCAAGGCCGACACGAGCAGGGTCAGCAGCCTGGAACAGAACCTTGACGGATTCAAGACCGGCGTGGCGAAGACCTACCAGACGAAGGGGGACTATCCGACCAAAGCCGAGGTGCAGTCCAGGATCGACCAGTCGGCCTCCTCGATCAAATCGACGGTCGGCCAGACCTACACGACCCTCGCCGCGACTGAGGAGCTGAGGAAGGGCGCGACCCGCACGTTCAGAATCCTCGGAGCGAACGGCACGGGGCCGAAATGGGTGAAGCTCGGCTATCTCGTCAGCAACGCCGACGATTCGAGCGTCCTCCTGCACGTCTACTCCGGCGACGGGTATAACGGCCAGCCTCGACAGAACGCGGAGTTCGAGATCTTCGTCAAGGACGGATGGCAGCAGTCAGCGTCCGCCACGAGTGCTTTCGGCGTCTCCGTGAGCCGCATCCGCAACGCCGACGATGTCAAGGTCAAGGTGATGGCGTTCAGCTCGTGCACCTGCGACATCTGGGCGTACCTGCCATGGGCGTACTGGGATGGCCATTACACGCTGCATGGTAACTACAAGTCGTGGCAGGATGGGCCGAATTGCGGTGGCACGAGGATACAGGACGCGGAGCCCACGTCGGGCACCGCGCAGGACCTCGCCTACGACACGCTCAGCACGCGCAGCTACGTCGACCAGACCAGCAAGTCGGTGGCCTTGGGCGTCGTGCAGAACTACAAGGGCGCTGACGGGTCGGGTCTGGCCACGAAATCCGATATCACTGTCGCAAAGAACAGCATCACGAGCACCGTCGCAGGCACTTACGCCACCAAGAGCGGCGTCACGCAGGAGATCTCGTCGAAGATCACCCAGAACAACAGCAGCCTGGACGTGAAGTTCGCAACCAAGACCGAGACCAAGACCGCGCAGGCCACGGCGAACACAGCCAAGTCCGACGCTTCCGACGCCCAGTCGCGCGTCGGCGTGTTGGAGGATTGCATCAGGCTCACGTCCGAAGGCGTGCGCGCCGGCCACCAGAAAAACGGCGTGTTCAACGGCGTGAGCGCTTTGGTGAACACCGACGGCAGTTTCGACCTGCTGGACAAGGACGGCAACCTGCTGACGCGTATCGACCGGCACGGTTTGCAGGTGGCCGGTGATGATGGTGTCGGTTCCGGGCATCTGATCCTGTCGCAGGACGGTCTTGACATCACCGTGCAGCCTACGGCGAACAAGACGGTCACCTATCATATCCGGCTCGGCGCGGGCGGCATCAGCATCACCGCGCCTGACGGCTCGCACATCAACTGCTCCGCCCGGACCGGTCTGGATCTGGAGACGGTGAGATACGGCAAACTGTCCATCGGCCCTGGCGGCTTGCAGTTCACGAACGACCAAGGGTGGGGCTTGGGCCTCTCCGCCGCCGGCTGGAGCATGAAATGGGCGGGGAACCACACGCTCGCCACCGGTCCGACGGCGGGCAAGCTCTACATTGACGGACATGAGATTGTCACCAAATAAACCGATTCACGAAAAGGAGGAATCATGAGCGACGAGAAGACAACTGAAACCACGGTCGAAGCGGGGAAGGCCGATGCGGCCGGCACCGTGCTAGACCTGCGCCCGCCAAAGAACGGGATTGTATACCAGCTGCTCCGCCTGGGCCTTGCCTTCGACCATCGTGACGATGGCGGGGAGGCATGGACGGACTACACGCGTGGCGTGACGGCCGTGTTCAAGGACCGTTCGTCCACGGAGGTCATGCTTGCGGATATGGACACCAAGGATTCCCGCACCGTGCAGCTCGCCGACCTCGAAAAGGTCATCGAGATTAGGACATGGCGCTCTGACGGGGCGGGCGACTGATGCCGCTGGAGTTCTTCTCGAGCGCCGAGTTCTGGACGGCGGCGATCGTCGCCCTCGTCGGCGGCGGCGGGGTCGGCGCGATCATCGGCGCCGTCTCCAGCCGCCGCAAGGACACCGCCGACATCGCCGCCCAGGCGTGCGACATCCTCACCGATTCGGTCATCAAGCCATTGCGCGAGCAGGTGGGCGAGCAGGAGGGGCAGATCGAGCATCTGGAAAAACAGCAGCGCAAGTACTTCGCGCTCACGGCGTACACCCGTTCGCTTTTTCACTGGCTGCAGGAGTTCTGCGAGATCGTCGATCCCGACTTTCTTGAGCGGCATCCGAAACCGCATCTGCCGGACGAATTGCATGCCGACATCGCGCCGGAGACCTTCTCCCGGCGATAACCATTCCAAGGCCATCTCCTCGGAGGTGGCCTTTGCCATATCTAAGGAGGCAATCATGGCGGACCATGCCACCAACAAAACCACCAATAATCTTCCCGGACTGACCGGCGAACGGATCAAGGCCGGCGTGACCATCGTTGTCACCCTCTACGCTTTGATCAACGCCGGTCTCAGTCTGGCCGGAATCAATCCGCTGCCATTCACCGACGAGCAGGTGAGCGCTTCGGTTTTCGGCGTCATCGGCATCGCAGGCACGATCTACGGCTGGTGGAAGAACCAGAACATCACATCCGCGAGTCTCGCGGGACAGCAGCTCGTGGACGCCCTGAAGAAGGAGGGCGTGGTCAACGGCATCAGCGCCGCGAAGAGCGCGGCCCTGAGCGCGGCGGCAGCCGTAGCCAAGACCACGCCGAAGACTGCCGCCGAATCAGCCGAATCGACGGACACGGACAACACCGTGGCAGACTCCGATCTTGTGCCGGGCGGTAATCTCTGATGACCGGCGCAGGATTCGCACTATGGCGCGGCAGTCCGAACCACTACGCTGGGCGCAACGGGCTGCTCGTGGACCACATCACCCTGCATATCATGGTCGGCCGATTGGCCGGTACGGACTCGTGCTTCATGCGCTCAAGCTTCCAAGCCGCCTCGCACTATGGCGTCGGCGGCGACGGCAGCGTCTACCAGTGGGTCGACGAAAACGACGGATCGTGGGCCGACGCCAACTGGCGATCCGATTGCGGCGGCATGACCATCGAGCACGAGGGCGGCATGGCCGGCATCCCCGTCACCGACGCGGAGGTCGAGGCAAGCGCCAGACTGTGCGCCGACATCGCCCGCCGATACGGGTGGAAGACACTCTGGCACGACGTCAGCGGAAATCGCGCCGGCAATGTGGTCCTGCACCGCGAGGTGCCCGGCACCGACCATTACGAGTGTCCGGACAGGTGCGTCAACGCACTGCCGGTGGACAGGATCATCAAACGCGCTAACGAATTACTTGGAGGAGACGATATGAGCGCAGAAGACGTATGGAATTTCAATCAGAACGGTGTCCTGATGCGTGACCGCTTGCAGGGCACGGACGCGGCCGCGAACGCCACGAAGCAGGAGCTTTTCAGGCTTTCGCAGTGGGACAGGAACACCCACGCGTCCGCCTTGGGCAATCTCGTGGTCGAACAGCCGGTGCAGGGCGGCGCGAAATTAGGGGATCGTGTGGCCGGCATCGATGCGAAGACCAGCCAATTGGTCACGCAGGTGGCCGCACTGACCGAGGCGGTCAAGACCCTCGCCGAATCCAAGGGCGCCGACCCCGACCAGATCGCCGCCGCGGTCGAGAAGGCCGTCAAGGCCAAGCTCGACAAGCTCAGGATCACCGTCACCGACGGCCAGTGATTAATTTTCGGGCGCGAGACTCAAACTCGCGTCGGAAACTCAAACTCGGGTGCGAAAAATCGCATGAAATAATTCCTGTTTGCACCCTTATGCAACATCGCCTCTCTCTCAGCTGATGCTGGGGGAGGGGCTTTTTCGTGTTTCCGGCGGGTGTATCATACGGAGAAAGCAGAAAAATAGAGTCTACTTTGAGTGACACTCAGGTGGTGGAAGCACGAAACTCCAAGCGTGGCAACGCATGTAGAAACCTCACCGCTATAAACCGTGCTTATAGCGACACTTAAATTTTCTTGATGAGTTATAGCTGGCGATTTCGTG